>Ga0233369_1000778_pt1 | contig 11847 bp, 7 predicted proteins | sample ElkDunMinimDraft_26_FD_191537 | JGI IMG/M metagenome (GOLD analysis project Ga0233369, IMG submission 191537) | Fecal eukaryotic communites from dung pellets of Tule Elk in California, USA - Elk Dung D16 | ecosystem: Host-associated > Mammals > Digestive system > Large intestine > Fecal | place... | reverse complement strand
GTTTTGCAACCTCAAAGTTAGCTAAAGGGTTGGTGCTTGCGCCAGCCTTTTTTAATCTTTACCGGACACTAGTGATAAAATTTCTAAAGAAATTTCTGTAGGTGGGGATAGCTATTATGAAATTGCAGATGGTTTTAATATTCGCGCGGGTTTGGAATATTCCATTGCAAATGTGGTAAGTCTTCGAGGTGGCGTGGCATGAAATCCTATGCAATATTTTGGTGGAATTGGATTGCGATGGAATAAATTTCAGTTTGATGTTTCATCCTCGTTTCACACAAGGCTGGGTACATCACCACAATTTGCTTTAGCTTATGCCTTTTAAAATCTCTATAGGTATTTTGTTTTTTTGTTGCCATTGCATTACTTCTTTGCGCAAGAAAACGAAGGTTTTAAAAATGCGTTTGCAAGTAATTCAGATAGACTTTATATTCTAAAAAATAATTTTGCTTATGTTTGGGAAGAGGATTAAGCATGAGCAATTCGATTCATTCTATATTAAAACAGTACTGGGGTTATGACGCGTTCAGACCCTTGCAAGAGGATATTATTCACTCTGTATTGCAAGGTAAAGATACGTTGGCATTGATGCCGACGGGTGGTGGTAAATCCATTTGTTTTCAAGTACCAGCCATGGTACAAGAAGGAATTTGTATTGTTATCTCGCCTTTGATTGCTTTGATGAAGGATCAAATTGAGAATCTGCTTAGCAAAGGAATTGAAGCTATTGCCATTTATTCAGGTATGAATTACCGTGAAGTGGATATTGCTTTGGACAATTGCGTATTTGGAAAGATAAAATTCCTCTACATTGCTCCAGAGCGCTTTTATTCGGATATAGTACGTGAGCGTATAAAGTACATGAAAGTCAATTTGTTTGCTATTGATGAGGCGCACTGTATCTCGCAATGGGGTTACGATTTTCGTCCTTCTTATTTGCAGTTGGCAGATTTGCGAGAAGCACATCCAAAAGTTCCCATCTTGGCATTGACCGCCAGTGCTACATCGCGTGTTGTCGAAGATATTCAAGAGCGTTTGGCATTTCGTACAAAAAATGTGTTCTCTAAAAGTTTTGCCCGTCCAAATCTTGGCTATATGGCATTGCATGAGGAAAATAAAATGAATCGTATGCTACGTATTGTGAAGAAAATTGGTGGTTCGGGTGTTGTATATGTTCGAAATAGGAGAGAAACACAAGAAGTTGCTCATTTTCTGCTAAATCATGGTGTTCCTTCGGATTTTTATCATGCTGGATTGACCATAAAAGAACGAGAATCCAAACAGAACGCGTGGACTACTAACAAAACACGTGTTATTGTGGCAACGAACGCGTTCGGAATGGGTATTGATAAGCCGGATGTGCGTTTTGTGATTCACATTGATATTCCTGATTCGCTGGAAGCATATTACCAAGAAGCAGGTCGAGCCGGTCGAGATGGAAAAAAAGCTTTTCCAGTTTTGTTGTATCATCAAGAAGACAGAGTTAAGCTGTGGAAGAATTTTCAAGATAGTTTTCCTTCGGTTCAATTTATCCAGCAGGCTTACCATCATTTGGCCAATCATTATCAAATTGCATATGGTGCAGGGAAAAATATTACAGTTGATTTTGATTTAGCTGAATTCGCTAAAAAATACAAGTTAGATGTTCTTCCGACGATGAGTGCATTGAAATTTTTGGAACGTGATGGCTGGTTGAGTTTATCCGAGGCCGTTTTTATTCCTTCGCGATTTAAATTTGAAATAGCCTTTCAAGATTTATATAAATTTCAGGTGCAAGCTGCAAAATATGATAAGTTGATCAAGGCGATTTTACGAACCTATGGTGGTGTTTTTGATTTTTATGTACCGATCAATGAATTTGAATTTGCGAAAAAATTAAGTGTTCCTTATGAAACTATCGTTCAAATGCTCGAAGGTTTGGAAAAACAACAAGTGGGCTCTTACCTGAAAAGTACGGACAAGCCGCAATTGACTTTTATGCAATCACGTGTTGATTACAAAAATCTTTTTATCGATTCGGAATTCATCCGCGAACGTAAAAATGTCAAAGAAGAACAGATCAAAGCGATTTATCACTTTTTGGATACCACAGGATGTCGGAGTAATGCAATATTAGAATATTTCGGTGAGTTAAATGGTGAACCATGTGGGGAATGTGATTTGTGTCTGAAGCGAAAACATATTGAAGGTATTGAAGAGAAGATAAAACAAGAAATTCGGGTACTCTTGCTTGAAAAGCCAATGAATTTACATGATTTGATGGATGCTATCTCTGTTACCGATGATGAAAAAAAACTATCCATGTTATGCGAATTAGTGGATGATGCTAAAATACAGCTAAAAGAGATGCTTTATTATTGGAACGCTAATTAATTTTTAATGCTAAGAGCTATTACGGTTACGTTAACAATTCATTATATTCGTCAGTATAAAATCTAATTTATGAACAACTTTACGCGACGAGACTTTATCGGTATGGGTACTTTAGCACTTGGTGGGTTGCTAATCAATAACACATATGCTAACCCCTTGACTAACCTAAAAAACAAGCGTATAGGTATTATAGGCTTAGACACTTCACATTCTATCGCTTTTACGAGATCATTATTGCAGGATTCAGATAGATTCAAAGGTTATAAGGTTGTGGCGGCTTATCCTTATGGTACAAAAACAATTCCTTCTGCGACATCACGCATTCCCCAATACATCCAAGAGATCAAAACATTAGGGGTAGAAGTTGTTGATTCTATTAAAGCTTTATTGAAGAAAGTAGATTATATTTTATTAGAAACGAATGATGGTCGTTTGCATTTGGAACAGGCGCGAGAAGTTTTCAAAGCCAAAAAGCCTCTTTTTATTGACAAACCTTTAGCGGCATCATATCAAGATGCAGCACAAATATTTGCATTATCTGCTCAGCATAATGTTCCATTTTTTTCGTCTTCATCCTTGCGTTACATTTCGGGTTTACAAGACGTGATTGCGGGTAAATACGGGAAAGTATTGGGTGCTGACGTATTCTCGCCAGCCGAAATAGACACGAGTCATCCTGACTTCTTTTGGTATGGAATCCATGGGGTAGAGATGTTGTTTACGGCGATGGGTGTCGGTTGTAAATCCATAACCCGCACACACACCGCAGATACAGATATTTTGGTCGGTATATGGGAAGATGGACGTGTGGGGACGGTTCGCGGGACACGATCTGGACAACCTGAGTTTGGTGGTACAATATATTGTGAATCGGTGACTGTTACTTTAGGGATATTTGAAGGTTATAATGCATTACTCGATGAGATTATAGAATTTTTCGACACGAACAAAATACCTTTTGATAGTGCTGAAACGCTGGAAATTTGTGCTTTTATTGAAGCTGCGGATATAAGTAAAGACCTAGGTGGCGCTAAGGTGGAACTGAGCAAAGTAATTCAAAAATAATTTGTCCTTATTATGTTTCTACTGTAACATATTGATTCATAAAAGAAAATGTATTGTTTGTATAGGGTTATTGCAAAAAAAGTGATAGCTTTAATATAACCAAAATAAACTTTTTTTATGGAAAACTTAATGATTTACTTACCAGCAGCGCTCGCTGTTTTGGGTTTACTATTCATGGTTTCAAAAGCGAATTGGGTCAATAAACAAGACTCAGGAGAAAGTAAAATGCAATTTATTTCCAAAAGCATTAAAGAGGGGGCCATGGCGTTTTTGAAAGCCGAATACCGTATTCTATTTATTTTCGTAGTTATTGCAGCGATTGCATTATTTTTTGTTTCAACGTTGGTTGAGACGACACATTGGATTATTGTTGTTGCCTTTGTGTTTGGCGCATTTTTTTCTGCATTGGCAGGAAATATTGGGATGCGTATCGCGACAAGTGCGAATGTCCGTACCACACAAGCGGCACGTACCAGCCTTCCTCAAGCTTTGAAAGTTTCTTTTTCTGGCGGGACGGTGATGGGCCTAGGTGTTGCAGGTTTAGCAGTATTGGGATTAAGTATATTCTTTATGCTTTTCCTTAAGATGTTTGTCACTGATGGAGGAAACTTTTATGTTGAAATGACTATTGCTTTAGAAGCTTTAGCTGGTTTCTCTTTGGGTGCAGAATCCATTGCCTTATTTGCCCGTGTTGGTGGAGGTATTTATACCAAAGCTGCGGATGTAGGTGCGGATTTGGTTGGAAAAGTCGAAGCTGGAATTCCAGAAGATGATCCGCGTAATCCAGCAACTATTGCGGATAATGTAGGAGATAATGTTGGTGATGTGGCTGGTATGGGGGCTGATTTATTTGGCTCATACGTAGCGACTGTATTGGCTTCTATGGTATTGGGAAATTATATTATCAAAGATATGGCAGAAGCCAATGGAGGTGTTTTTACGGATGCATTCAATGGTATGGGACCGATACTTTTACCCATCGTAATTGCAGGTGTCGGAATATTAGCCTCAATAATCGGTACTTTCTTTGTGAAAGTATCAAATAATGATGCTAAAGAAAATGAAGTTCAGGGTGCATTGAATTTAGGTAACTGGATTTCTATTATACTTACAGTAATTGCTTGTTTCTTTTTGATACGATATATGCTTCCTGAAGTTATTCAAATGAAATTTTTCGGAGAAGGGTATAAAGATATTCCACGTATGAATGTGTTTTATTCTACGATTGTGGGTTTGGCTGTGGGCGGCTTGATTTCGGCATTTACAGAATACTATACAGGATTAGGAAAGAAACCTGTTTTGGATATTGTCCGTAATTCATCAACAGGCGCAGGTACAAATATTATAGCAGGTTTGGCAAATGGTATGATTTCAACTTTTTCTTCGGTATTGTTGTTTGCTGCCGCAATTTGGGGTTCATATGCGTTGGCTGGTTTTTACGGAGTTGCGATTGCAGCTTCTGCGATGATGGCAACTACTGCGATGCAGTTAGCGATTGACGCTTTTGGACCTATTGCGGATAACGCTGGCGGTATTGCAGAGATGAGTGAATTACCAAAAGAGGTGCGTCAACGTACAGATGTATTGGATTCGGTAGGAAATACCACTGCTGCTGTAGGAAAAGGTTTTGCAATAGCCTCTGCGGCATTGACAGCATTGGCATTATTCGCAGCTTATGTGACTTTCACGGGCATCGATGGCATTAACATTTTCAAAGCAAATGTATTGGCTGCTTTGTTTATTGGTGGAATGATTCCTGTTGTGTTTTCAGCGTTAGCGATGCAATCTGTGGGTAAAGCAGCGATGGATATGGTTAATGAAGTAAGACGTCAATTTCGCGAGATTCCAGGGATTATGGAAGGAACGGGACAGCCCGAATATGGCAAGTGTGTAGATATTTCTACGAAGGCGGCCTTGCGCGAAATGATGTTGCCCGGAGCGATGACGATTATCACGCCTATTATTGTAGGATTTGTGATGGGTGCAGAAGCATTGGGCGCGTATATGGCAGGTGTAGCGGTATCTGGTGTGATGTGGGCCATCTTCCAAAATAATGCAGGTGGTTCTTGGGATAATGCGAAAAAATCTTTTGAAGCTGGAGTAGAAATTAATGGCGAAATGACGTTCAAAGGTTCGGATGCACATAAAGCTGCCGTAACAGGTGATACAGTAGGAGATCCTTTCAAAGACACTTCAGGCCCTTCGATGAATATTTTGATAAAATTAACCTGTCTTGTAGGATTGGTAATAGCACCAATATTAGGCGGTCATACACTTAGCAATGCTAAAAAGGATAAAATAGAAAATTCGAAAGAAAAGATAGTTCTGGTAGATCAGAAAAGATAAGAAGATGATAAGTCCCTTTGTTAATTCAAAGGGACTTTTTTGTGTAAAGCTTCTATAATCGCCCTTGTGCCGGGCAAGTCTAGCTAAAACTCACGATTACCTTTTAGATATCTCTCTGCGGTCGATATGACGAACTAAAAGCACAGAAAGATATTAAGACGGCGTCATTTCGAACGAAACGTAGTGGAGTGAGAAATCTCATAAGTTTATATTTCTTCTATTCTCGAAATAAAGCGTTTAATAGTGCTGACTGAAACTAATATGTCTGAACATCGTTTCAATTACAGAAATATATTTAAGAATGTAATTTCATAGCAATGAATAAATTGAATCAATTATCATCCATGTAGTTTGCCAATGGTTGAATTGTTTGTTGTATAATATCCATTGTGTATATCATGTAATTCACTAGAATAATACATATTCTTTAAGTTCCAGAAATTGCTCTTGTTTAATTCGGTATTTGATTTTGTTGGAATTTTTTCCTGTGCCAAGTAAGAATTATTTTTAATGTCTATTTAGGGTGTTATAATAATTCTGAATATATTTTTGCAGTAGCACGTTGTGATTAGACGAACGTAATGCATGCTTAGTGAGGAATTTAATCATTCCATACCTTCATAAATTTTAGCTACTTTTAGATTAAAATTGATTTACTATGTCAAACATTGATTTCATAAGAGAAGAAACTGCTGCTAATATTGGGAATTTTTTGGTGGGGCGGTTATTGCCGTTTCGTCAAAAGCGTTCAATCGGTCCATTTGTTTTTATTGACCATATGGGACCAGCCTGTTTGGCAGATCATGAAAATTTGGACGTTGGGCCGCATCCACATATTGGGCTTTCTACGCTGACATATCTATTCGAGGGTTCTATTTTTCACCGCGATAGTTTGGGGACAGCGATGGAAATCACACCAGGTGCTGTCAATTGGATGACAGGAGGAAAAGGTGTAACGCATTCTGAGCGTACCCCAGAACATTTGCGTCAGCGTGATAAATTTTTACATGGATTGCAAATATGGGTAGCATTACCAAAGGAATTGGAATTTATGGATCCTGAATTTCACCACACCGAGGCCAAAGATATTCCAGCATGGGAAGAGAATGGTGTACACTATAAATTAATTGCTGGCGAAGCTTTTGGTAAAAAATCACCTGTTCCAGTGTATAGCAAATTGTATATGATTGAGATCAAAAGTTCGGAAGATGCGGTGATAGATATTCGTGGTGAATTGTATGGTGAGAGTGGATTGTATATTTTGGAGGGTGAAATCGAGAGCAATGGTCACGATTATGGTGCAAAGCTAATCTTAATTACTAAGGATGCACATCTTTGTTCGTTCACAATAAAAGCCAATACCACAGTTTATATTTTTGGGGGAGAACCTTTCCCAGAGGAACGATTTATCTATTGGAATTTTGTAGCTACAGATAAGCAAATAATTGAAGAAGCAAAGGAACGTTGGCGAAAACATGAATTCCCTAAAGTGCCGGGAGATGATGGTTATGTACCGTTGCCTGGGTAAGAATTTGAAATAAGATAAGTGTTGTAGTTATACAACACTTTTTTTATGGAAAATTTATAGGTTAGTCATCATATGAGTTATTAGCTTATGTTAAAGAAGTTAAATATAAAAATTTAACTGTTTTTTAATAAAAATCTACAACTAAATTTTTAGTTTTATATCGTAAACTTAATAACCAATTTGAATGAAGTCTAATCTATTTTATGTGTTATTGACATTTATTATGTTTTTTAATGTGACGTATTCATTTTCGCAAGTCAAACTTTCGGGTACGATTTCCGATGGAACGGATAACGTTAAATTGCATAAAGCAACAATAGCCTTATTAAACCCTAAAGATTCAATACTCGTAAATTTTGCTAGAAGTGGTGAAAACGGAAATTTTTTGATTCCTAAATTGGATACGGGATATTATAAACTGATAGTATCCTATCCTCAATACGCGGATTATGTGCAAGATTTGAAAGTTTTGGAAGATCACAATATTGGCACAGTAAAATTATCCAAAGCTTTTCTTTTGTTGGATGAAGTGGCTGTGACAGGAAAAATTCCGGTGGTTATCAAGGGAGATACAATTGAATATAATGCAGGCAGTTTTAAGGTGGATAAAGACGCGAAAGTAGATGATTTACTCAAGGTTCTTCCGGGTATTACAGTTGACGCAGATGGAAAAATCACTGCGCAAGGTAAGGAAGTAAAAAAAGTTTTGTTGGATGGGGAGGAGTTTTTCGGTAGTGATCCAACCTTGATAACTAAAAATATCCGTGCCGATATGGTAGATAAAGTACAGATTTACGAGAAAAAATCTGATTTGAATGATAGGACAGGGGTGGATGATGGTGAACGCACGCAAACGGTAAATATCACACTCAAGGAAGACAAAAAGAAAGGTGCCTTTGGTCAAGCACAAAGTGGGTATGGATCGGATAAATATTATGGCTTAAAAGGTATGGTCAATAGATTTAACGGGGCACAAAAAATTGCAGCTTACGGGATTTCCGCTAATGATGGAATGGTGAGTCTGGGCTTTGAGGATGGGGAGAAATATGGAGCGAACAGCTCTAATATGTCTATCTCAGATGATGGAGGTATTTATATCATGTCTTCTGGTTCTGGAGATGGTATGGATTCTTGGAGTGGAAACTACCGGGGCAATGGAGTGCCTAATGCGTTGAATATGGGTGCAAGTTTTTCGGACAAATTCAAAGGGGATAAACATAAGTTGAATGTGAATTACCGACGCGGGCAGATGGAGGTGGAGAATAATAGCACAAACTTTATACAAAACAATTTGCCGGAACTAGCGAGTATTCAGCAATCTAAAGGTTTTAGTGCGAATGAGAATAAATCTCATAATGCAAATATGCGTTATGATTTGAAAATAGACTCAACTTCGGATGTGACAGTGCGCTTAGGATATAATACGACCAATAGAGATAATTCAGGTTTTAGTACAACTACAGAAAGAAGTTTGAATGAAGAATTATTAAACGATACAAGAACAAATAATTCTGGAAATAGTCTAAATGAATCTTTAAACGCAAGTGTAATGCTTACCAAAAGATTCAAAAAGCTAAGAAGATCACTAACATTGAATAGTTCGGTCACCAATAACACAACGGACGGAACTTCCAAATATTTTTCGAACACCAACTTTGGTCAGCTCAATGATTCCTTATTAATAGATCAATTCAAAAACAATGTCTGGGAAAACACCAATTTCAACAGTACATTAAATTATACTGAGCCACTTACAAAATACTTGACTGCAACTGTAGGCTATACCTTAGGTTCGGTGGCTTCGTATACGTTAAATCAGTCTTTCAATAAAAATGAAATCACAGGTAATTATGATCAACTGGATCAAGGCTTATTAAATGACTTTGATAATATTACATTAAGAAATTCGGTGAATACAGGTCTTAATTTTAAGAAGAATACGATTACTGTCAATTTAAGTAATTCATTTTCTTTTGAATCTTTAGAACGAAAATACAATAATCTTAATCAGAAGCTTACGAGAGATCAAGTGTCAATAGCACCATCTTTATCAGTTAATTATCAAATTACAAAAAGTAAAAGTATGTATCTCAGTTATTCTGGGCGTACTACACAGCCTGACTTGAATCAGCTAGAACCACTTAAACAGAACGACAATCCATTAATTAATTACATGGATAACAAAGATTTGGAATCTGGTTTTACAAATAATATGTATTTGTATTTTAATTCCTATAAGCAGCTCAAAGATGTGAGCGTTTATTTCGGTGCAAATGTAAGTCAATATCTGAATCCAGTAGGAAGCACTGTTACATTTGATCCAGAAAGTGGACGTCGAGATATTCAATTTGTTAATATTGATGAATCAAATATTTCAGCAAGTGCGTACGGTGGATATAGAAGACCATTGTGGAAGAAAATAGCTTTAAGTATGAATATTGGAGGTAACGTCAGCTATAACAATAGTTACAATTATCTTTCTTTGGCAAATGGAGAGTCTCAATTAAATAATAATGAAAACTATTCCCTTTCGCCATCTTTGGGATTTAGCTCGTACAAGGCAAATAAATGGTCTTTTCATCTAAATATGAATCCAGGGTATAGAATTAATAAGTCAACATTACAGCCAGATTTAAATACGAATAACTTCATTCTTAATTCTTACGTAGATTTAAGTTATACTTTCCCTAAAGATTACAAAATAGTAATGAATATGCAGCAATCTCACGAAGCAGCTACTAAAACTTTACCAGAATTCAATGTGGTCAATGTCTCAGGATACGTATCTAAAAAGTTCTTAAAGGATAAGTCATTAGAAGCACAATTTTTCGTGAATGATCTATTCAATAAAAATACAGGGGTGAGAAGATATCAATCTGGGTATACGTTCTCACAATCTACCAACGATGTCTTAAGAAGATATGGCATGTTTAAGTTGATTTACAATTTCACCACTATGAAAGGAGACAATTAAGATGAAGCAGTTATTTTATATATTAATATTTGTTTGTTGCAGTAATATGAGTTTTGCACAGTACACCTATTTTCCTAATAGTGGTACTATCACCTATGAACGTAAGTTTCATTTGCAGAATTTTCTAAAACGAACGATGGGAGGGAAAGTAGACCTTGATATTTGGGACAAAAGTTCATTGGAATTTTTGCAAAAAAGTGGGCCTACAGAATTGATTACCCACCACACGTTAAAATTTAATTCAATGGAAACCTTATTTGAAACTGTAAATGAGGAATATCCTAGTAATTATAGAAGTGCGATGTGGTATATCCCATTAATGAGAGATTCAAAGACTTATGTGGATTATAAAAAAGGTACTTTCAATAAATTGTTGGCATTTGGTGACGAAGAATTGATTATGACCGATACTATCCCAACAGTAAAATGGAAATATACAGACGAGTACCGAAACGTGGCGGGATATGACTGCCGCAGAGCCAATGGATTAATTCAGGACTCGATTTATGTCGTTGCATTTTTTACCAATCAATTGGAAGTTCCAGGAGGGCCAGAGCTTATACAAGGTTTGCCAGGTACAATTCTTGGCGTCTCCATTCCTTCATTGAATATCAATATGTTCGCGAAGAAGGTGGAACTTAATAATGATGTAATATCATCTACATTGACTAAGAAAAAAAAGGTAGTGCCAGAATCCAAAGATGCTGTTGTTAAAAAATTGAAAACTTCGGTATATGATTACATGGACGAAAAGCGCCTTCAAAAAGAATTAAGTAAAGTCTTTTTTTAAAGACTTTACTTAACTTTTATTTTAAATAATAGCTTAAACCAAAGCTGATATTCCAGATCTCGTGAAAATCAATCGCACTCGAACTTTTAACAAAATTGATTAGACGTTTATCTGTCGTTCCGAAATCATAGTACATACCCCATTTACCACGTCTAAATTCACTTCCTATTGTCAACCCCAAATTTGCTGCTGTAGGAAAATAGTAATACCCGGCATCATAATAGATAGGCAATTTGTAAAAGTATTTTTCGCCGTAGGCATAATTGAACCACATCCCCACATTTACCCATTTGACTTCGGTTGAAGGGTTATAGGTTTTCATCAGCGGAATATAGCGTGCTTTGACTGTCGTGGAATGAATCCCATTATCACTATACTTAGCAGGAACAAAACCATAAGAAAGGTTTCCTTCCCAACGTTTGTTGAGTGAAATATAGTTGAAACCTGCCGAAAACATTCCGATATTTCCCGCGAATTGCATATTGATACTATTCGGCATTATTCTTTTCCAAATAGATCGCGTACTGTCCGCTGATGTTGCCGATGAAACTTGATAGCTAATGATTAATAGCAAGATTAAGATGATTCGCATTAATAGAATTTTTGAGTTATTTCCGTGGTCTTGCCAAATATTCTTACTTCGATATATTGTCTTTTGTTGATTGTTGGTGCGGTGAGGTAGACTAATTCATTTTCTTCAGCTTGTTTCATATCAAAATTATGCGTGTGTCCATGAATCGATAGCAAAGAATTGGGATGATTTTCAATCAA
>Ga0233369_1000776_pt1 | contig 11862 bp, 7 predicted proteins | sample ElkDunMinimDraft_26_FD_191537 | JGI IMG/M metagenome (GOLD analysis project Ga0233369, IMG submission 191537) | Fecal eukaryotic communites from dung pellets of Tule Elk in California, USA - Elk Dung D16 | ecosystem: Host-associated > Mammals > Digestive system > Large intestine > Fecal | place... | reverse complement strand
TGACCAGGAAGGCCAGGGTCTTGCCGGTGCCGGTCTGGGCCTGGCCGGCGACGTCGCGCCCGGCCAGCGTGATCGGCAGGGTCAGCGCCTGGATCGGCGTGCAGCGGGTGAACCCGGCCGATTCCAGTCCGGCCAGCAGCGCCGGGTGCAGTTCAAAGCTGGAGAAGGTGATGTCGGTAAGTGGCTTGTCGCTCATGTATGGGATCTTGTGTACCGCGCCAGCGCGTGCCCTGGGCTCCGGACCGGCTCCCGGTCCGCTTGGGTCGCCGCGCAGCGGGACGCGTCGCCGCTGTACGGCGACCCAAACGGGCAGGGAAATCCTTGAAGCTGCATGACACGCTCTGGCGCTTGCGTGGGCGGCGTCCGCATCGCAGACTGCCAGGGAAACGGGACGGCGCCGAAGCGCGCTCCCGGGGGCTCGCGGACCCGAGGCACGTGGGGGGCGCCTCCGGGGACCCGGACGGGCGGCCCTTGATTCCGGCCGCTAGTCGCCCAAGTTTACCATTCCTCCCCGCGGCCGCCCTGCCGGCCCGCCAATCCCTTCAGGAGCCCTTTTCGTGAGCGAACACGTCATCCATGCCAGCGACGCCGATTTCGAGGCCACCGTGCTGCAGTCCTCCGAGCCGGTGCTGGTCGATTTCTGGGCGCCCTGGTGCGGCCCGTGCAAGATGATCGCACCGGCCCTGGATGAGCTGGCCGACCAGTACGCCGGCAAGGTCAGGATCGCCAAGGTCAACGTCGACGAGAACCGCGCCACCGCGCTCAAGTACCACGTCCGTTCGATCCCGATGCTGCTGCTGTTCAAGGGCGGCCAGGTCCAGGCCACCCAGATCGGCGCCGTGGGCAAGGCCCAGCTGGCGCAGATGATCGACAAGGCCCTCTGAAGCCCCGGCGCGCGGGAGACCGCGCTGCCTGACGCGGGCGTCACGCCGCCGGCGACAAGCTGGCGCCCGCAGCGAGTGCAGGGCACGCCGGCGTAAAGGAACCGTCCGCCGGCGCTTGCCGGCGGCCCGCCGCCGGTGTTAGCTTGATGGCATCCGGCGTGGAACTCGGCGCCGCACCCCGTCTGCAGGACTCTCCCCAACATCCCCGCCCGGCTCCGGGCGCTCGCACCGAGCGAGGAAATCCAACTTGTCCGATAACACCCCCGACGCCGGCGAGACCGCCAAGCGCGTGCGCAAGACTGCCGTGCGCACCACCAAGAAGGTCGCCAAGTCCGCCGACGCGGACTCCCCAAGCCTGTTCGAATCCAGCCCCGCGCCGACGCCGCCGCGCGCCGCCGAACCCCGTCCCGCCGCCTCCGAGTCCGCTCCGCAGCGGCCCGCGGGGGACGCTGCCGCGCCCGCCTCGCAGCCGGCCGCGACCACGGCCGCACAGGGCGACGGCGGCTCCTCCGAAGGCGGCCAGTCCCAGCCCCAGCAGCAGCGCCAGCAGCAGCCCGAGCAGCGCCAGGCCCAGCAGCAGGGCAACAACCAGGGCGGCCAGCAGGGCGGCAACAACCCGCAGGGCGCCAACCAGCAGGGCAACCGCCGCGACCGCTTCCGCAACCGGCGCGACCGCGACCGGGGCGACCGGGGCGACCGTCCGCGGGACCGCCATCGCGAGGGCGGCCTGCCGCAGGACGATGGCGCCAGCCACAACGAGCAGGCCAGCCGCCTGCCGCCTCCCAATATCCCCGAAGGCTTTCCGCAGTACTCGCTCGGCGACCTGAAGCGGATGCCGGCGCACAAGCTGTTCGACATCGCCGAGCAGCTCAACATCCACGAAGGCGTGGCCCGCGCGCGCAAGCAGGACGTGATCTTCGCCCTGCTCAAGGTGCTCACGCGCACCAACGAGGGCGTGCAGGCCGACGGCGTGCTGGAGATCCTGCCCGACGGCTTCGGCTTCCTGCGCGGCGCCGAGGCGAGCTACCTGGCCGGCCCGGACGACACCTACATCTCGCCCAGCCAGATCCGCCGCTTCAACCTGCGCACCGGCGACCACCTGTCCGGCCGCATCCGCTGGCCCAAGGACGGCGAGCGCTACTTCGCGCTGAACGTGGTCGACACGATCAATGGCGAGCCGCCGGAAGCGAGCAAGGGCAAGGTGCTGTTCGAGAACCTGACGCCGCTGTTCCCGCGCAAGCGCTTCAAGCTCGAGCGCGGCGACGGCTCGTCCGAGGACATCGCCGGCCGCATCCTCGACCTGATGGCGCCGCAGGGCAAGGGCCAGCGCGCCCTGATCGTCTCGCCGCCCAAGGCCGGCAAGACGATGCTCATGCAGCAGATCGCCACCGCGATCACCACCAACCATCCGGAAGTCTTCCTGATCGTGCTGCTGGTGGACGAGCGTCCGGAAGAAGTGACCGAGATGCAGCGCACCGTTCGCGGCGAAGTGGTCTCCTCGACCTTCGACGAGCCAGCCGCGCGCCACGTGCAGGTCGCCGAGATGGTGATCGAGCGCGCCAAGCGCCTGGTGGAGCACAAGAAGGACGTGGTGATCCTGCTCGACTCGATCACCCGCCTGGCGCGTGCCTACAACAACGTGGTGCCGTCCTCGGGCAAGGTGCTCACCGGCGGCGTCGACGCCAACGCCCTGCACCGCCCGAAGCGCTTCTTCGGCGCGGCGCGCAACGTCGAGGAAGGCGGCAGCCTGACCATCATCGCCACCGCCCTGGTCGACACCGGCAGCGCGATGGACAAGGTGATCTACGAGGAGTTCAAGGGCACCGGCAACTCCGAAGTGCACCTGGACCGCCGCATCGCCGAGAAGCGCGTGTACCCGGCCATCGCGGTCAACCTGTCGGGCACCCGCCGCGAGGACCTGCTGATCGAGCCGGACCTGCTGCAGCGCATCTGGATCCTGCGCAAGCTGCTGCATCCGATGGACGAGATCGCGGCGATGGAATTCCTGCTCGACAAGATGAAGAGCACCAAGTCCAACGACGAGTTCTTCGCTTCGATGAAGCGCTGAGCCGTCGCGAGGCACCACGAAGAAAGCGCCGGGCAACCGGCGCTTTTTTCCTGCCTGCGGCGCTGCGTGCGACGCCCGGGCCAGCCCGAATGCAGCGGCGGCAGCAACCGGCGTCGCGCGCCCCGGTATAGATCCCGCCAGCGGCGAGCGCATCGCGACTCGCCTCGTCGTCCGCCCGGGGTGGGCGGCCGCGTCTGCCCGGCACTGGCCGACTCGCAGACGTGAAGCAGACCCGGCCAGCGGGCGCCACGCCGATCGCTCTGGAACCGGGGCATGGACACGCGTCCGGCGCTGACAGGACGTACTCGTAGGCGATGTGGAAGGCGGCCGACCATCATCGCCACCGCCCTGGTCGAGCAGCAGCCCGAGGGACAGGGTGATCCGGCAAGTTCGAGGACACCAGAAACTCCCACGTCCGCCTGCACCAGCCGATCGCCGCGGCTCGTCTAGCCCACTGGCACCTGCACTCAGCCGCCTTCCAGTGGTCCCAGCAGCCTGAGCCCCATTCCTACCTGGTGCACCTCGCCCGCCACCAGGGCGTCCGGCGCGACGCCCGCACCCTCGATGCTGTCCATCAGCCACGGCACCGGCTGGCGCGGCCCGGGCACGTACACCTGCCATTGCCCATACCCCGAGCGTTCGCCGCCGGAGATGGAATAGTCGACAGGTACCCGCACCGACCGGAACGGCTCTGCACCGGACTCTTCCCCTGCTGGTGGATCGAACTGCCATTGGCGCGCGGCGGCCAGCGCCGACCGGGCCAGCATCTCCCGCATCCGGACCATCTCGCGTTCCACGCCTACCACCCGCAGGTTGACCTGCTCAGCCGCGGCATCCACCACTTGTCCCGAAGGTCCGACGCGCAGGACGAGATAGACGATGCCGGTCACTCCCGCCTGCAGAGCCTGCTGCGGATAGCTGGGAGCGGTCATCCGCGCCGTGCTCACCCGGTCGGCCGGCGCCCTGTCCGCGAACGCTTCTGGCACGCCGTCGACCCGCCGCGCCATCCGCACGGCCTCGCGACCGAAATAGCCGTCGCGGATGGAAACGCGGAAGCGTTCTTGGTCGAGGCGCTCGGCCACCATCCGCAGGCTCATCCGCGCACTGCCATGTACGGGGCTGCCATCGACGAGGATGGGTTCGAACCGCCACCGGGGCGCGGATGCCTCGATTACGCCCACCACCTCGGGCGGCAGGTCCTCGGGCCGGTCGATCGTCCATCCAGCGACGGTGCCGGCGTCGGTGACCGTCACCCGGCCGGTCACCAGCATGCTGCCTTCAAGCTGCCTGCGCGCCGCCTTGGCGTTCCGGGCGTCCGCATACGGCGCCAGGCAGGCGAGCATGAGTGCCAGCCACAGCGCTGGCAAAGCCTGGAAAGTTCTCATCGTCCTTGTTCCGGTCCTGTTTCCTCGTAATGACGCGGGTATCGCCGATGTCGCGGCCCCTGGCACCCGGCCAGGCTCGGGAGCGCTCAGCCCCCTTCCAGCGGCCCCAGCAGCTTCACCCCGGTTCCGATCTGGTGGACCACGCCGGCCACCAGCGCTTCGGGGGCGATCTCGAAGCCTTCCAGGCTCTCCATCTGCCAGGGGATCGGACTGCGCGGGCCGGGCACGTAGGACTCCCACTGCCCGTAGCGGGCTTTGCCGTCGTCGACGAACCTGTAGTCGACCGGCACCCTGGCCGACCAGTACTCCTGGTCCACCCACTCGCCCCGGGTCGGCGGTTTGAAGGTCCACTTGCGTGCGCCCGCCAAGGTCGACCCGGCCAGCAGTTCCCGCGCCTGCGCCATCTCCCGCCCGCTCCCCAGCACCCTGAGGTTCACAAGCTCTACGACCGCGTCCTGCACCCGGCCGGTCCGGTCCACCCGCACAACGACGTAGACCACGCCCTGGATGCCGGCATAGCGCGCTTGCGCCGGATAGATCGGCGGTTTCAGATCGATCGCTGTCAGCTGGTCGCCCGCGTCCTGCGTGGCGGTGCCGGGCCGCGCGTCGGAATAGCTCGCTTCGACCAGGACCGCCTCCCGTCCGAAGTGGCCGCTGCGTATCGCCACCCGGAACCGCCGGTCGTCGATCCGCTCGGCCACCATCAGCAGGCTCATCCGGGCATTGCCGTGTACCGGCTTGCCCTCGACCATGATCGGCTCGAAACGCCAGCCCGGCGCGGCGGCATCGATGACCTTCGCCACCGCTGGCGGCAGCTTCTCGCGCTGGTCGATGGTCCAGTCGCTGACTGTGCCCTCGAGTGTGATGGTGACCCGTCCGGTCACCAGCATGACCGCCTCGACCTGCTCGCGGATGTCGGCTACGCCGCCTGATGCCTGCACGGCGGCGGGCGCGAGCCACAGCAGCAGCGCGCACCAGCGCGTGCGGCATTCCATCTTCATGTCCCGCTCCCTGACGCGATGTCGCCATGTCGCGCTCACCCCGGCGGCGCGGCTCCCTGGCACAGGCGGCGTGCTGCAGCCGCTGCAGGCGGACTCTAGGCCCCCGACCGGGGGCGCTGCAAGCGGCGGGGGCCCGGTCGGGCGCGGGCTACCCGCGATCGCGCAGGAACCGGGCCATGGACACGCCCGAGGGCGACGGGACGTACTCGTGGGCGACGTCGACGAAGCCGCGCATCACCGCGATCTCGCGCGGGGTGCGGTTGAGCGCGTCGCGCGCTTCGGGATCGGCGCCGGCGCGCAGCAGGCGCCGGGTCACCAGCAGCAGGCCGTGCAGGGCGGCCAGGTGCAGCGGGCCGAAGCCGCGGGGATCGCGCGCGTCGAGCGAGGCGCCCTCGTCGAGCAGGTGCTCGATCACGGCCAGCAGCACGTCCTCGTCGCAGGCGGTGCCCGGTTCGGCGCGCGCGCCCAGCAGCAGCAGCAGCGGCGTGACCCCGCCGGCGGCCACCGCATCGACCTCGGCCCCGGCCAGCAGCAGGGTGTCGAACAGCGCTACCAGCCGCGTGCGCTCGCGGGTGGTGAAGCCGTACAGCGCGGCGCAATGCAGCGGAGTGAGGCCCTGGGCGTCGGTGGCGTGGACGTTGGCGCCGGCGGTCATCAGCTTGGCGCACAGTTCCGGCAGGCCCAGGGCGGCGGCCAGCATCAGCACGGTGACCTCGCCGGGCAGGCGTTGTTCGAGCCTGGCGCCGGCGGCCAGCAGGCGCTCGACCAGTTCACCGTGGCGCATGCTCACAGCCGCCGACAGCGGCGTGGCGCCGGTATGGGCCACGTGCTGCGGATCGGCGCCGCGCGCGAGCAGCTGCTCGACCAGGACCCGGTGGCCACCGCCGCAGGCGCGCAGCAACGCGGTGCAGCCCTGCGCATCGACCGCGTCCACCGGCAGGCCCAAGTCGACCAGCCGGCGCACCGCGTCGGCGTCGCCGGCCATGGCCGCGGCCGGCACGTCCGCAGCCTGCAGCGGGCGCCGGGGCAGCGGCCAGCCGCGCCAGTCGAGCCAGTCGGCCAGGTCGCGACGACCGCTGGCGAGGGCCACGCCCAGCGGCGTCTGTCCGTCCTGGGCGCGCGCATCGACCGCCGCGCCATGCCGGACCAGGGTCTTGAGGACATCCTCGCGCGCCAGCGCGGCGGCCAGGTGCAGGGCGGTCATGCCGTGCGCGTCGCGGGCGTCGGCATCCACGCCGATCGCCAGCAGGCGCTCGATCAGCCGGTTCCAGCCCAGGTGCACGGCCAGCGACAGCGGCGGATCGCCCTCTGCGGAGGGACCGAAGGGATCGGCGCCGCGATCGAGCAGGTCCAGCGCGGCCTGTTCCAGCGCGCGTCCGGCCTGGTCGCCCCTGACGCAGGCGGCCAGGAAGCGGGAAAGGCCGCCGCGGCCGGCCGGCGAAGCGCCGTGGGCCAGCAGCGCCTGCAGCCCCGGCAATGCCGCCGGGCCGCGCGCGAGCAGGCGGAATACGGCGGTTTCGCCGGCCGCGTCGCGCGCTTCCAGGTTGGCGCCCTGCGCCGCGAGCCAGTCGATGCGGGCCGGTTGCGGGTGGCCGTCGGGCCCGAGCAGCAGGCCGCCGAGTTCGGCAGGGGACACCAGCGCCGCGACGCGCTCGAGTTCGTCGAAGTGGCCGGCGTCCAGGCCTTCCTGCAGCAGCTGCAGGGGCGCGCATTGTTCGGGCACCGGCTCGCCGGCATCGGGCCGCACGCTCGCCGGCAGGGCGTAGCCCGGATCGAGCATCGCCACCAGCCGCCAGCGGCCCGCCTCCGCGGCCAGTTCTGCCGGGCGCCGGCCGTCCGCGCCGGTGGCGCGTGGATCGAGGCCCAGCTCCAGCAGGCGGCCCACCAGGGCCGAGGACGGCGTTTCCGCGCGGCAGGCCAGCAGCAGCGCGCTGCGTCCCTGGCCATCGACCGCCTTGGGATCGGCCTGCGCCGCCAGCAGCGCCTCGAACGCGGCGGCCGCGCCGCCACGCGCGGCCTCGAGCAGCGGCGTGGCGCCGGCGGCATCGCGCGCGTGCACGTCGGCGCCGGCGTCGAGCAGGGCCGCGACGATGGAAGCGTGGCCCTGGAAGGCGGCCACGTGCAGCGCGGTGCGCTCGTCGCGATCGCGCGCATCGACCCGCGCCTTGTGCCGCAGCAGCAGCTGCACTCCGCCCGGATCGTCCTCGTCGCCGCCGGCCGCCGCCAGCAGCGCCGGGGTGCCGCCCTCGATCGCGGGCCTGGCGCCGCGCTCGAGCAGGAAACGCGCCAGACGCCAGTTGCCGGCGGCGCAGGCGACGCCGAGCGGGGTCAGCCCTTCGTGGTTGGCCACGTCCAGTTCGGCCGCGGCATCGCGCAGCAGGGCGGCCACGCCCGGATCGGAACTGCGCGCGGCATGGTGCAGCGGCGTGTTGCCATCGGCGTCGGCCGCGCGCGGATCGGCGCCGTTGGCCAGCAGGGTCATCACCGCCTCGGGCCGGCCGTGCCAGCTGTCGCGGGTCGCGGCCAGCAGCGGCGTCAGGCCGGCATGCGCGGCATTGAGGTCCACGCCGCGCGCGATCAGCGCGCGCAGCAGGCGCAGGTCGGGCAGCACCGCGGCCAGCACCGGCAGGCCGCGCTGGTCGCGCTCATCGGGCAGCGGCAGCGCGCGAACATCGGCGCCGGCCTCGACCAGGGCCAGTGCCTGCTCGACGCGGCCGGCGCGCGCCGCGGCATACAGCGCCCGGCCCAGGTCGCCTTCGGGCAGGGCCGCGGGCAGGCTGGAGGCCTCGGCCTCCATGTCCAGTACCGGGATCGGCCTCGCCAGCCGGCCCGCGGCGGGCAGGCGCTGCAGCGCCAGGTGCAGCAGCGGCCAGCCGACCGCCGAGACGATCGCCAGCGCCCAGCGCGGCCCCGGACCCAGCAGCTGCGGCCAGGCCAGCAGCACGATGCACGCCAGGATCGTGGCCACGCAGGCCGCCGCTGCCGCGCCGTTCCAGCCGGAGGCATCGCGAGAGGACAGGGCCTGCCAGTGCCGCGCCAGGCCGCCGCCCTCGCATTCGAGCGCGTGCCACACCGGCCAGGTGCGCCACAGCCCGAGCACGGCCAGGCCAGTCAAGGCGCTCAACGCCAGCACCGTGCCCAGGTCGCCGCCGCGCAGCAGCGCCAGCAGCGGCCAGGAAACCAGGACGGCGGCGCCGGCCAGGCCCGCCGTCCAGAGGCCGAGCAGGGCGCGGGCATCGCCCGACAGCCCCGCGCGCGCCGTCGGCAGCCCGGTGCGCCGGCCGCGCACGGCCAGCGCCAGCGCCGGCTGCGCCAGCAGCCCCGCCACCAGCGCGACCGCGCCTCCCAGGCCGCACAGCAGCGCCAGCGCCACGCCGGCCACCGCCGCCAGGGCTGCGGCGCGCCGGTCGGGCGCGGCCGTCTTCGCCGGGATGTCAGGCATCGGTGCCCCAGTCTTCCTGCATCGGATCTGCGGCGCTGTCGGGCGGCAGTTGCAGGAAGTAGCCGCGCGCGGCCAGCGCGGCGCGCACTTCCTCAGGATCCACGCGCGCCAGCTTGCGGCCGGGCACGAGCGCGACATCCAGCACGAACACCAGCGCACCGAGCCGCTCGCGCAGCGGCGGGGGCAGGCGTTCGAAATCGTCGCGGGCGGCCAGGTACACGTAGGTGTCGGCCCGGCGCTGGCTCTTGTAGACGTAGGCGTGCATGTCCGAGCGGCATCACAGGTGGTTGAATTGTGCGGGAAATCGGCCCTGCGGGGAACGTCGCGCAGGATGCCGCCGGCGCTACGTTGCCATTGCGCGCCTGTACGCGGGCATGACCCTCGGCAGATTCGGCGCTGCGGGCGACTGTTACGCTGTCGTGATCACCGCTGCCCGTGCACACGCAATGCATCGAACCGCACCACTGCTGTCCTGCCTGCTTCTCTCCCTGCTCGCCGCACCTGCCGCCCAGGCACAGCCGGCGCAACCGCTGACCCTGGACCGGATCATGGCCGACCCGGACTGGATCGGACCCGCCGTGGAGCAGGCCTGGTGGTCGTGGGACGGACGCCAGGCGTATTACCCGCTCAAGCGCACGGGCAGCCCGATCCGCGACATCCACGCGATGGACATCGCGGGCGGCCAGGCGCAGGTGGTGGATGGCGCTGCGCTGGCCGGCATCGACGCGGCGCGGCCGGTGCTCGATCCGCAGCGCGCGCGCATGGCCTTCGTGCGCAATGGCGACGTGTTCGTGCGCGACCTGCGCAACGGCGCGCTCACCCAGCTCACCCGCACCGAGGCGACCGAGGCCACGCCGCGCTGGTCCAGCGATGGCGCCCTGGTCTGGCGCAGCGGCATGGACTGGTTCCGCTGGAGCGCGCAGGACGGTGCCGTGGTCCACGCCGCCTCGCCCGAGGCCGCCGACGATCCGGCTGCCGCGCCCCGCCCCGACCTGCTGCGCGAGGACCAGCTGCGCCTGGTGAAGACCCTGCGCACCGAGCGCGAGCGGCGCGAGGAACAGCGCAACCGCGAGGCCGAACTGCGCCGCGTCGACCCCAGCCGCGCGCCGGCGCCGGTCTACCTGGGCAAGGACGTGGAGATCGTCACCACCTCGCTCTCGCCCGACGGGCGCTGGCTGGCGGTGGCGACCGAACGCAAGGGCGACGAGCGTGGCCAGGGCGGCAAGATGCCCAAGTACGTCACCGAATCGGGCTACGAGGAGTTCGAGGACGTGCGCACCCGCGTCGGCCGCAACCTCCCGCGCGCGCAGACCCTGTGGCTGGTCGACATGCGCGACGGCTCGCGGCGCGAGCTGTCCACCGCCGACCTGCCGGGCATCGGCGAGGACCCGCTGGCCGCGCTGCGCAAGGCGGCCGGCAAGGAGCCGCTCAAGGGCGCGCGCGCGCTGCGCCTGGAAGACGGCCAGGGCGGCATGCTGTGGAGCGATGATTCGCGCACGCTGGCGCTGATGCTGCATTCGGTGGACAACAAGGACCGCTGGCTGGCCACCGTCGCTCCGCAGGACGGACGCCTGCAGGCGCGCCACCGGCTCACCGATCCGGCCTGGGTCAACTGGAGCTTCAACGAGTTCGGCTGGATGCCCGACCAGCGCACGCTGTGGTTCGTGTCCGAGGAAAGCGGCCATGCCCACCTGTACACGGTCGATGCCGAACGCGGGCGTCCGCGCGCGCTGACCTCCGGGCGCTGGGAAGTCACCCAGCCGGCGCTCTCGCCCGACGGCGCCAGCTTCCACTTCACCTGCAACCGCGAACGCCCCGGCGACTACGAGCTGTGCGCGGTGCCTGCCGCCGGCGGCGAGGTGCGCGAGCTCACCGCGCTGGGCGGCGTCGAGGATTTCGTGGTCTCGCCCGACGGTGCGCGCGTGCTGCTGCGCCACTCGTCCAGCTACGTCCCGCCGCAGCTGGCGGTGATGGACGTCGACGGCGGCAACCTGCGCACGCTCACCGACACCCGCAGCGCCGAGTACCGCGGCTACGAGTTCCTGCAGCCCGAATACGTGCAGGTGCCGTCCAGGCACGGGGCCGGCACGATCTGGGGCAAGTACTACGGGCCGGCGCGGATGGAGCCGGGACGCAAGTATCCGGTGGTGCTGTTCGTGCATGGCGCCGGCTACCTGCAGAACGTCAGCGACCGCTATCCGAACTACTTCCGCGAGCAGATGTTCCACAACCTGCTGGTGCAGCGCGGCTACATCGTGCTCGACCTCGACTTCCGCGCCTCGGAGGGCTACGGCCGCGACTGGCGCACGGCGATCTACCGCCGCATGGGCGAGCCGGAACTGCAGGACTACCTCGACGGCATCGACTGGCTGGTCGAGCACCGCCAGGCCGACCGCGAGCGCGTGGGCATCTACGGCGGCAGCTACGGCGGCTTCATGACCTTCATGGCGCTGTTCCGTGAACCGGGCAAGTTCAAGGCCGGCGCCGCGCTGCGCCCGGTGGCCGACTGGACCCAGTACAACCACGCCTACACCGCCAACATCCTGAACACGCCGGACATCGACCCCGAGGCCTATCGCAAGTCCTCGCCGATCGAGTACGCCGACGGCCTGCAGGACCACCTGCTCATCGCGCACGGCATGATCGACGACAACGTGTTCTACCGCGACTCGGTGGTGCTGGCGCAGCGCCTGATCGAACTGCGCAAGGACAAGTGGGAACTGGCCAGCTACCCCATGGAGCGCCACGCCTACCAGCACGCCGACTCCTGGTACGACCAGTACCGGCGGATCCTGGAACTGTTCGAGCGCACCCTGAACTGACCGCCCGCGCGCCGCGCCGAAGACCTTCGGCGCGGCGCGGCGGCATGCGCTGCCGGCGCACGGCTGAACGCGGCGACCGCCGGTCGTCGCACCCGCGCGCCTTGATCGACAGCAACGCCACGCACACCCGGGCCGCCTAGAATGGCGGCATGGACCGATTCGACGACATCCGCGACTACCTCACCGGCCTGCAGGACCGGATCTGCAGCGCCATCGAAGCCGCCGACGGCGAGGCCCGGTTCGTCGAGGACGCCTGGCAG
>Ga0233369_1000775_pt1 | contig 11869 bp, 6 predicted proteins | sample ElkDunMinimDraft_26_FD_191537 | JGI IMG/M metagenome (GOLD analysis project Ga0233369, IMG submission 191537) | Fecal eukaryotic communites from dung pellets of Tule Elk in California, USA - Elk Dung D16 | ecosystem: Host-associated > Mammals > Digestive system > Large intestine > Fecal | place... | reverse complement strand
CTCAATCCTTCCTGAAGGTTTAATTAATTCTCCATGCGTAAGCGTTACTTTAGTCCCTTTCTCCCCCTCCACTATCAACTCACATACCCCAGTAAAATTAATTCCCATATCAAAAACATACACAGAATCTCCAAAGGATTTTATAGATACCGGATCATAGGTTTTTGTCATTTTCATTGGCGGCATCGCTTGTGCAATCAACAAATTGGAAGGCGCCTTCACTTGAATTGCATGATCCCATTTGCTATCATCGAATGAGGGCTGATCCCAACCATCAAATTCCAAATTTGCATCATACCACTCTCCACTATAAATATTATTATAAACGTGCGGACCTGTATTCGTTTTCCAAGTCTCATCGGTAGAAATGATTTCCTGTGTACCATCTGCATAGGCTAAGTGCAATTCCATAATCCATTGCGCTCTATTTCTCCAACGTGCTTTTTCAAAGTCCCAAGTGGCAACAGGTGCATCAGCATTGAAAAATCCATTACCCACGACTGCATTTAATACATTTTCACCTTGTTGGATTAAATGAGAAACATTTTTTACACTATAAATATTTCGTTTATCATAATGAGTGTATCCTGGATCTAAAACTTCAGGTCCTGAGGCTTTCCCATTGATTTTTAAATCGTAATACGCTGCAGCACTCACATAAACAAACGCAGACTTTACCGGCTTTTTAACAGCAAATTGCTTTCTAAACATAGGTGCAGGACCAAATGATTTATCATGCTTATCACTTATCCACGCTGCTTTCCAATCGGTTTGATTTATTTTTGCCGTACGGAAACTATCGATTGCAGATACATTTTCATTACCTGAATCATCCCAAATTCTAACCCGCCAATAATACCATTGATGGGATTCTAGGGGGTTATCACTCGCAAAATGTCCTAATCCTTTAGGGTTTTCTATTTTACCCGAATTCCATAATAAAACATTAGATTCCACATCTTTTGATGTTTTTCCAATTTCAAGCTGATGGTATTTCTGTTTAAATCCTTCGCTTGTTTCTGCACTATATTTCCAATTAAATCGTGGCGATTGAACATCTATGTGAATTGGTGAAACTTGATATTCACAGCGCAGTCCATCTACTGTTACCTGCTTAGATTTACAGCAAAAAAACAACAAAGTAGGTAAACAAATAATCAATTTTAGAATAACTTTCATAGGATTATTTTCTGATATAAATGATTTTTAGGTTTAAATAAAACAACTAATAAACTCCAATATAAAAAGCAACTTAACTAGTTAAATAAGTGTTCAACAGCAGTGTTTCGCTATATTGACCACAATATTATTGTTAGTTAATCCGCTAATCTAATGTTCAACTTCTATACTCAATAATCGTTGAAAGCATTAATTGATTCAACGCTGGTCGAGCATCCGGATTTTTCGATAAATTCCTTTTAAATTTTATTTGATCAATTAATATGTTCACGGCATTAATTGAGATTTCTTCAACAGGCATTTTTGCGACATTTATTTTAGGTGCTAGCACTTTAAATATAGGTTCTTCGTGAATACTTGCCATTTCAAAATCTGGAGCAATCCCCTTATCGTAAAAATATTGAAATGCCTCTAACGCTAAAATCTGTGTACTAAACACAAAAGCATCCACGTTGGGAACTTTTTCAAAAATTCCATCCAATACATTATACAAATTGCGCTCATAGCCTTTAAAATCAACCTCGCCAATTAGCGCAGTATTAATTGGAAAATTCCACTCTTGAATAGCCTTTTCATATCCTTCTTTACGAAATGACATCGTTGTTAAATAGGAATTCGTCGTTATGAATGCAATATTTTTGCAGCCTTTGCCTAATAAATGCTTGGTAAGCAAGTAACAACTCTCCAAATTATTTATGACGATGTAATTCATATTCAATTCAGGGAAATAACGATCTATTGTCACTAAAGGATAATCCTCTGCAATTAACCGATTGATCTCTACCTTTGAGCGTTTGGTTGGCGCTAGGATGATACCATCCACACTTTTTGATTTGAATAAACGAAGGATCTCCCCTTCCCGATCAATATCAGATTCAGAACTACTAATCATTAATGAATACCCTTTTTTTCTTGCATTCGCTTCAATTTCCTTCGCTATGGCAGAATAAAAACTATCAGAAATCGAAGGCAGTATAAGGCCTATAGTTTTTGTTTCTCCGGTATTCAAGCTTCTAGCAATTAAATTAGGCTCATATCCTATACTATTGGCATAATCCAAGACCTTTTTAGCCGTAGATTCACTGATGTTCTTTTCTGAAGCTTTTCCAGATAACACCCAGGAAACCGTAGTTTTAGATAAATTAAGTGCTTGCGCTATGCTTTTTAATGATATTCCCATTTAATTAACTAGTTAAGTAGCTTTCACTATGCCTATAACCCAAACATGACCGATAACTATTTTACTTAATCGGTTAAGTAACCCTATAAAAAAAATTATAATCCAATACTTTGGTCTTATAATCCTGTATTAAAAAAATAAATGTGTGCTCGGTTTATAACTACAAGGTAGAAATTAAAAAGATCATTTCTATAATTTTTTTAAATTTATTTTGATTTGGAAAACAAGAGCCAACCCGTATAAACAAGAAAAGGTGCGATTACTCGCACCTTTTCTTTAAATTAACTTTAGCATTTTTTATAAAGAAAGAATCCAGTCTACCATTTCTTTTACTTCTTCTTCTTTCATTCCTGGGTGTGCTGGCATCGCTACTTCACCCCAAACTCCACTGCCACCATTAAGAATTTTACTTATTAATAGCGCAGAAGCGTCCTTATTATCTTTATATTTTTTAGCCACATCTTGATACGTTGGACCTACTGATTTCTTATCTAGTGTATGACAAGATTTACAATCAGATGCTGCAATTAGGCTTTCACCCTTAGGTGTAGAACCCTCTTGATGTCCCATTGGGCCATCTGGTTTATCATTACCTTCAGCTTTCTTTCCATCCGCAACCTGTTTGTTATTGGATTTAGGGTTGTAATCTACTCTAGAAATTCCAGAATCTGGATTTTTACTAAACCAACCACTACCATATTCCAATACATATATTTTACCATCCGGACCTACTTCCATATCGATAGGATTAGCAAATTTTGTAGAACCCATAAAAGATTCCATTTTATCAAAATCTCCATTTGGCAACATAGAAACTACTTTTATCCAACCACGAATCCAATCGTATATAAATAATTTACCTTCGTAGTATTCTGGATACCTAGATTCTTTAGGGAATAATTCAGCATAATAAATCGGCCCAGTCATCGCATTACGACCACCAGATCCAACTTGAGGAAAATCTACCGATGCTGCATATGGATACCAAATAAATGCCGGTTGTGCGGCAGGTAATTCTCTTAATCCAGTATTGTTTCTAGAATCATTGATTGGTTTACTTGGATCGTAAGCCTGTCCACTTTCACCTGTCTCATAATTATAGGCAACATAAGCATAGTTGTCGCCCACAAAATATGGCCATCCAAAATAACCTGCTTGACGTGCTTGGTTTACTTCATCGTATCCTCTAGGACCACGCACAGGGTTATCCTCATTAGCATCTGGACCAACTTCTCCCCAATATAAAAACCCATTCTTTTGATCAACAGAAATACGGTAAGGGTTTCTATTACCCATAACATAAATTTCTGGTTTGGTTTTCTCCTGGCCTTTTGCAAATAAATTGCCTGCAGGAATTTCGTAAGTACCGTCTTCTTTCATGACGATTCTTAAAATTTTACCGCGCAAATCATTGGTATTTCCAGAAGTTCTTTGTACATCATATTGCTCATGACCTTCACGAGAGTCTCTCGGTGAATAGCCATTACTTACAAATTTTTGTCCTCCCTCATCAAATGGTGTCGAGTTATCACCCGTGGATAAGAATAATACACGATCTTTTCCGAAAGCTAATGAACCACCTGTATGACAACAAATATTACGTTGAGAATATAATTGCAAAACGATCTTTTCAGAAGCCATGTCTAATTTATTGTCTTTAAACTCAAATCTGGACAAACGGTTTACTGATGTATCTTTTGGACTGTAGTAAGCATAAACGAAATTATTTTTTTCAAAATCAGGGTCTAATGCCAATCCCATGAATCCTTCTTCCGCATTTACATTCGGCACGGTGGTTTGATGATAAACATCTAACAGACCAACCTGAGTAACAGCCTTTGTTTCCTGATTGAATAACATTAACTCACCACGACGTTGAGCAACTAATATATTAAGGTTTGGCAAAATAGCCATTTCGGTAGGTTCAGAAAACTCACCAAAACCCATCGTTACCTTTTCAAAATCTTCTTCTGCCGGTACTCTGATTGTTTTAGCTTTTTTATAATCTAACTCATAGTTATCGCCAATCGCATATTGAATTCCTCCTAATAGTTGATTTAAAAATTGAGCATCAGAAAAACTAGCGTCTTGATGACCTACTGCTGTATAAAAAGAACGACCGCCATCATAATCATGATACCATGATATTGGGCTGTCTTCTTTAACTGCTGGATTATTAAAAACATCCTTTCCTACTTTAACTAATACTTTAACATCAGGATTCATGTTTTTAAATGTTGGCCATTCGTCCGTAATCTGCCAAGTATCGTTTAACGTTTTAGTAGATGCATGTGATTTATCTACAATGGATAATTTAGCATTCTTTACCTCCGTGTTCGAAGCGATATATCCACCTACCAAACGACGATACCATCCCCAGTCGATTTCAGTCTCTGCCGCTGTATGTATTCCGACAAAGCCTCCGCCTGCTTGAATATAGCGCTCAAAATCTGCCTCTTGATAATTGTTCAATACATCCCCAGAAGTATTTAAAAACACTACTGCAGAATAATTCTTCAGCGAGTCTTCGTTAAATATATCGGCATTGCTTGTTGTATCTACATCCATCTTATTTTCCTGGCCTAATTTAAGTAAGGCTGTATTACCAGCGGCAATAGAGGAATGTTGGAATCCAGTTGCTTTACTAAACACTAATATCTTTGGATTTCCAGAACGCTTTTGCTGACAGGAACTAAACATGACCACTAAAACCAGTACCATGCAAGCCTTCGTCAATAAATGTTTAATCATACGATGATAAATTATATTTGATTAGGTTTGGTTAATCTGAAAAATCAAATTAACAACAGTTTAAAATTTGAGAAACAAATATGCAATAATAATTTTAGTTAAAGCTATGCCATTCAAAAATTTTACAAGAATTTCCTTTCAATTATAAATCTTTCAATTTTATTATTGAAAAATCACCTCATTTACATTTCCTACCTAATACAATAGAGAGGAGATCCAAGGAATTGGAAGAATTAAAAAACATGGAATCTACAAGCTTCTCAATCGATCAACTCCTTCAAAGTCGATAAATCATCAATTTCCGAAACATCCTTATCTCGCCGCCAACGCGCAATTCTTGGAAATCGAAGCGCCACACCTGCTTTATGCCTTTTACTCCAAGAAATTCCCTCAAAAGCAATTTCAAAAACTAATTCCGCTTTTACAGTACGCACAGGTCCAAATTTCTCCAAACTATTGGCATTGACGAACTTACTGACTTCCTTAATTTCTTGATCTGTTAAACCGGAATAGGCCTTGGCTATCGTGACTAATTGTTCACCATCTCGAACAGCAAATGTATAATCTGTAAAATAGCTACTCCTTCTACCACTTCCTTTTTGAGCATAGATTAACACGGCATCAATACGTAAGGGATCAACCTTCCACTTCCACCAATCGCCTCTTTTCCTGCCTACATGGTACAAAGAAGAATTCTGCTTTAACATCAGACCTTCACTATTCATTTCTCTAGAGGCAGAACGTATACGTTTCAAATCATCAAAACTCTGAAATGGGATTAGCTCTGACATTATAATCCTTGGGTTAGTTTTTTGCTGATGATACAATTGCGTTAAAGCGGCTCTCCTTTCCAAAAAACCTCGATCTCTCCAATCGACCGCATTCAACTCCAACAAATCATATAGGAATATACCTATGGGTACCTCCTCCAAAATTTTAGGGCTTAATACTTTCCGATTCAAGCGTTTTTGCAACATAGCGAAATTAAGTATTTGCTGATCCTTAAAAGCTAGAATTTCACCATCCAGCACAAAATCCCCTTCCCAACGCAGAAAAACTTCTAGCAATTCAGGAAATTGCTTACTGACCAATTCTTCCCCTCTAGACCAAATAAACACTTCACCTTTTCGTTTGATGATTTGCCCTCGAATCCCATCCCATTTATATTCAGCACTCCAACTACTTAAATCAGTCAAGGTTTCTTCTATTGATCCAATAGGATGAGCTAAACAAAACGGATATGGTTTTGACAAATTGGTATTACTATAGTCTCCTTGAATGAGTTTTTCAAAGGAGGTATCTTCCATCGACCAATCCCCCATAATGCTATGGGAAACAGCGCTGGGTTCCAATTGATAATAACTTGCAATCGCGTTAATTAAACTCTGACTAGATATTCCTACACGAAAGCTACCTCCTAACAATTTGTTAAATATAAACCGTTCCAAATGAGGCAAGGCGCCCCAAGTGTTCTTGACAAATTCTTTCTTCTCCTCCTCCGTTTGATTTTTTAACCCTACGATTTTTTCCATCCATTCTGAAAGGGAGTAATCCGTATAACCTGTAGGAGCAGGAAGCATTAATGATATAGTTTCACTTAAATCTCCTACCGAAGCATAACTCTCTAAAAAAAGCCATTCCGGAATATCCACAAGTTCCAATAACCACGATTTCATCAATTTGGTATTCACCATTCTTTTAGGCCTTTTTCCAGTAAACAGCGCTAAAAACCAAAGTTTATCCTGATCATTCCCATCGTTTAAAAATTCACGGATAGCTTCTAATTTTTGATTGGTTTTATTCGTGCTATCTAAACGATTAATTAATTTTGCAAAAGCTCTCATTCTTCCATTCCTTCCATCAACTCCGTTTCTTCATCATCATTAGAAAAAGCGGTTTTCACCTCCTCCGATGCTATCCCTAATTCATTCAAATATTTAGCAAATACGGCAGTCTTTCCATGGGTGACGAATACTTTCTCTGCTTCGCATGAGCGTACTGCCAATAGTAAGTCCTTCCAATCCGCATGATCACTCATCGCAAACCCTGCATCTGCACTACGCCAACGTCTAGCCCCTCTTACAGCCATCCATCCTGAACACATGGCATATGCCATATTGGGGATCTTCTTGATGATATTTGTATCTAATAATGCAGGTGGTAGAATGACCACCTGCTGATCCAAAAATTTAACATCTTCCCGAAAATCAACCAATTGATAATCAGCCAGCGGGATTCCGGCCTCTAAATAGGTTTGATTCATTTTATGAATAGAATAATGCACATAGGTCGCTGAACTATCTCCTATGGCCTGTAAAATACGCTGAGCTTTCCCTAATGAATAGCCTATAAAGACCGAAGTCTTGCCATAGCTTTTATTTTGTAGCACCCAATCTTGTAGTTGCTTATTCAACTGAGCTATCGATGGCCATTGGTAGATGGGCAGGCCAAAAGTGCTTTCAGTCACAAATTCATGGCATTTAACAGGCTCAAAGGCAGTAGATAAATGATCATCTTGCAACTTATAATCTCCAGAGACTACCACTATTTTGCCTTTATATTCCATTCGTATTTGCGCAGAACCCAAGATATGTCCTGCTGGATGAAATGATACTTTGACGCCATTGATTTGGATAGGCTCCTGATAAGCAACTGATTGAATTGAAATATTAGCTCCTAAACGGCTTTTTAAGATCAACACGGAATGATGATGACATAAGTATTTTTTCATCCCCACTCTTGCATGATCCGAGTGACCATGCGTAATTAACGCATAATCTACAGGTAACCAAGGGTCAATATAGAATTTACCGGGAATACAATAAATCCCTTCTTTTCTAAACGCAAGTACATCCATATCAAATTTAACCTAAAAACAACCAAAATGTTTGATAGCCAGCCTCATTAAGAATTCTCCTTGACCCGAAACAATTGCCTCCAATAATTGTTTATGGTGTACGATAGATTGCCTTTCTAATTATGGGGTTTAACTTCCTAATAAATGCAATACTTGATTCAAAATGCTGTTGATTAGGCCGCATTACTAATTCGTTGTTGTTAAAGAAAGAAAGATAAAAACACTAACAATACCCTTATGACATCAATACGTCAATCTTGTGAAGAGATCAACCTTTCTTTTCTAGGCGAAATCCAAAATTTAGGCTTTTTAATTCTTGCAGACCAATCGCTAAACATTATATCCTTTAGTGATAATTATTTAGCGTATTTAGGATCCGCATGGAACAATAGTTTGCATAAGAATTTATTAAAGGAATTACATCATCATAAAATTATCTCCAATAGTCAAGTTACAGGGCTGCGTAAGCTTATTGAAGAACAGGAATTATTGGAATCTTTGGAATTAAGTATTCATGGCAAGCCATTTCACTTATCCATTCATGAATATCAAGATATTTACTATTTCGAATTTGAATTTAAAGTGGCCGAGCCTGTGATGAGTATGCACCGCATTAATTCAAAAATATTAGGCATACAACAGGTGAAAACCAATGTTTGGCAATTGTTATGCGGTTATATTCAGGATGTTATCGCAATGGACAGGGTCATGATTTACCAATTTAATGAAGATCAAAGTGGAGTTGTCATTGCTGAAAGTTTAACCGATACGTCACTCGAATCTTTTTTGGGATATCATTATCCTGAATTTGACATTCCTATACAAGCAAGAACCTTTTATTTGAAAAAACATTGCCGATTTGTAACTGATATTGACCTCCCTAGCATTAAAATTTCAGGAATTTCCCCTGCAGCAATTAATTTATCTTCGATTAATATCCGATCCTTAGCGCCTATATATTTAGAATATTTAAAAAATGCTGGATTTAAATCATCGATAAGTTTTTCTATTATCATCAATAATGTACTTTGGGGTTTAGTGTGTTGCCAGTCTATACAAGCAAAGCATATTGACCTAGCCAATCGAAACTTGGCCTTAGCCTTGACATATTCCGCTGCTGCAAAATTTCAAGAACAAAGAAATATTAAATTACTGCTATTTAAAGAAAAAGTTCAAGAATTTGAATTATTACTGAAAGAAAAGTTACTCCTAAAACAAGACCCCATTGGAGAATTAAATAACCTCGCGAATGATTTAATGTGGTTTATGAGAAGCGATGGCCTCGCATTGATTCACCAAAATAAGATTCATTTGCATGGGGAAACACCGGCTGAAGAAGATATCCAGCAATTAATGACGGTATTAATCCATGCTCGTGAAGGCCAAACCTTAGTCACTAGTCCAAATATACAATCCCTGATACCTGAAGTACCGGCATCTTACCGAAACTTTCCCGGTATTGCTACTTTCATTGTAGGTGAAAACCGTGATCTTTCCATTGTTTGGTTTAGAAAAGAACTAATTTTTAAACGCAAATGGGCAGGAAATCCAACGAAGCTATACAGCCATCGTGTAGGTAGCACCCAAAGCTCCATTTCTCCAAGAAAGTCTTTTGAATTATGGGTAGAAGATGTACAAGGGAAAGCAATTCCTTGGAATGAAAGGCAAACATATTTTTTAACACGAATAAAGCATATCGTTCTGAATGCATTAATCCAAAAATCTCAAGAAATTGAAAGTCTAAACAAAAAGTTAATTGAGCGAAATAATGCATTAGACACTTATGCCTATACCGTAAGTCATGATTTGAAAAATCCACTTACAGCAATAAAACTTTCTGCGCAATTTATACAACAAAGACCCTTAACAGATAAAGATACCCTAGTCAAGTTTACAGAAAGAATAACGCATTCTGTAGATCAAATGTGTTCCATGCTGGATAGAATTCATGATTTAGCCTCCGCAAATTCCATCACGTTTCAAAAAGAGAAATTGGAATTAAAGGATATGATCGAAGATATCATTTATCAATGTAAAGCACAGTATGGACGAGCAGAAACTCAGATAGAGACCAAAAACATCCTGCCTATATATGGAGAGAAAACATTAATCTATCAGTTATTTCTGAACCTCATTGGCAATGCGATTAAATACTCTTCCAAAAAAGAAGTTCCTCATGTACTCATCCATGCAAAAGAAGAAGATGACTCCGTCGCATATTATATAACGGATAATGGAATTGGGATGGAAGCATCTGATTTGAGTTCCATATTTGAAATCTTTAAACGAATGGATAATGCCCAACAATTTGAAGGCTCAGGTATAGGTATGTCGATTGTAAAAAGAATAATCGACAAATTGAATATTCAGATTCATATTCAGAGTGAAATCAATCGCGGAACCTGCATTCAATTGAATTTTTCAAATCCTTAAATGTAACGTGGAATCGCTTAACGAAAAATATTTTGAACAATTCCGTGAAATGAGGTGTTTAAAATCTAATAACTACACAGCACAAAAAAAATGCAATTATGAGCACAGAAAATTTAAGCAATCAAGAGGCAATTGAAAAACTACAATCTATTGTCAATAGCATAGATATAGGTATGCTGAGTACTTTTCAAAAAGATGAACCCTATCCTTATATTGTTCCTATGAGTAGACAAGAGGTCGATGATCAAGGGCAAATTTGGATTATGTTATCTTCAGAAAGTAAAACCTTTCAAAATTTGCAGAAAAACAATAAACTCACCATTACTTATGCTGATCCAAAAAACTACTGCTTTCTAACGATAAGTGGCACGGGGAAATTATTAAGAAATCAAGCTCAAATAGACAAATATTGGAATAAAATGATGGAAGCCTGGTTTAATGAAGGTCAAAATGACCCTAATATTCAATTACTTTGTATTAACCCACAGGATGTTTACTACTGGGATTCAAAATCCAACAAAATAGTAACCCTATTTAAAGTAGCAGCAAATGCAATAGCTGGACAAGATTTTGATATTGGAAGAGATGGAAACCTGAACATAGGTTAAATCTCCCATTTATTAAGACAATATCCATTACTCCGCTATACTAATAAAACTAAAAAATTTATATTATTATATGTTAAAATTACATTTATTAAGTTAATTTACTAATTAAATTAGTAAATTTGTTGTGTGATTTCAATATTAATAATATGATAACACTAGCAGAAAAGCTTAACATACTCGCTGATGCCGCCAAATATGATGTAAGTTGTAGTTCTAGCGGAGGCAATCGCAAAAACAAAGGTGGAATAGGTGATTCCTCGAGTTCTGGAATATGCCATACGTATACCGAAGATGGTCGATGTGTCTCCTTACTGAAAATTCTTTTAACTAATTATTGCATATACGATTGTGCATTTTGTGTAAGTCGTCGAAGCAATGATATTCAGCGAACGGCATTTTCAGTGAACGAAGTCGTCGAATTGACAATGAACTTTTACCGTAGAAATTACATTGAAGGGCTGTTTTTAAGTTCAGGTATTTTCAAGTCTGCAGATTTTACGATGGAAAGATTGATGCGCATAGTAAAAAAACTAAGAACAGAGGAACGCTTTTATGGATATATTCATTTAAAAACTATTCCTGGAGCAAGTGAAGAACTCATTAAAGAAGCGGGACTATACGTAGACCGCATGAGTATTAATTTAGAAATCCCTACAGAGGAAGGATTAAAGCTCGTGGCACCAGAGAAAGACCATGATTCTGTCCGAAAACCATTGGCTTATGTAAATAGCCAAAAAAAGATGTTCCAGGAAGAAAAAGCGGTATTAAAACATGTTCCATCATTTGTACCTGCTGGCCAAAGCACACAAATGGTCGTGGGCGCAACCCCAGAAAATGATTATGAAATCATGAAGATTTCTT
>Ga0233369_1000773_pt1 | contig 11875 bp, 10 predicted proteins | sample ElkDunMinimDraft_26_FD_191537 | JGI IMG/M metagenome (GOLD analysis project Ga0233369, IMG submission 191537) | Fecal eukaryotic communites from dung pellets of Tule Elk in California, USA - Elk Dung D16 | ecosystem: Host-associated > Mammals > Digestive system > Large intestine > Fecal | place... | reverse complement strand
TTTGAGCACCACATTCTATGCCTATAAATCCTTGTTGCTGCTTTCGTTCGGCCACTAAGGAATTTCCTTTCATGACTATTTTTCGAGTAATAAAATAGAGCAGTATGCCAATCAAAGCGGCAATCAACACGAATTTTTGCATTGTTAGTATTGTTCTTTTTCGTTCGGATAATCTCCAGCTTTCACATCTGCCACATATTGACTAGCCGCTTTCGAAATTTCTTCAAATAGGTTAAGGTACTGCCTCAAAAACTTAGGTTTAAACTCCTGGGTTATACCTAACATGTCGTTTACGACCAGGACCTGACCGTCACAACCGTTCCCAGCACCTATACCTATGGTTGGAATAGCTAATGTTTTTGAAACTTCTTCGGCCAATGCTGCTGGTATCTTTTCCAATACTATAGCGAAACAACCGGCTTCTTGCAATGCCAAAGCGTCTATTTTTAATTTTTCAGCTTCGGCATCTTCTTTCGCCCGTACGCCGAAGTCTCCAAATTTATAAATGGATTGGGGGGTCAAACCAAGATGACCACAAACTGGAATTCCGGATTGAACTATTTTTTTAATATTATCGATGATCTCTAGCCCACCTTCCAGTTTTAGGGCATGTGCTCCAGATTCTTTCATCATGCGTACGGCAGCTTTATAAGCATCTTCTGTAGCGCCTTGATAGGTGCCGAAAGGCAAATCCGCTAATACCATCGCTCGATTCGTAGCACGTGCAACGGAAGATGCGTGATAGATCATTTGGTCTAAGGTAATCGGTAAGGTAGTTTCATACCCTGCAAAAACATTTGCTGCAGAATCCCCCACGAGTAAAATCTCGACTCCTGCCTGATCCAATATGCGGGCCATCGAATAATCATAAGCCGTTAGCATACTGATTTTTTCGCCTTTATCCTTCATATCGCGAATGCTCGATGTGGTGATTCGCTTAATTACCTTATTTACCGACATGATACTTCTTTTTTGTTGCTAAAATAGACATTTTTATACTAGTATCCACTTGAATCTTAGTTCATTGGTTAAAAACGGCTGAATAATAGAAATTTAGCCTTTATTTCTTATTTTTGCAACATGGTTTCACAAGAACAAAATCACTTTAAATTTCCCAAATTTCAAGATTTAATCATCCATGAAGATGATAACTTGATTGTTATCAATAAACCCCCATTCATAGCTTCCCTAGATGCTCGTGATGGAGGAGAGATCAATATCCTTCGGTTAGCTAAAAAATACCATGCAGATGCACAAGTATGTCATCGCTTAGACAAGGATACTTCAGGGGTCTTATTGATTGCTAAAAATCCAGAAACTTATCGCCTGATGTCTATTGAATTTGAAAAGCGTCGTGTTGAAAAAATTTATCATGCTATCATCGGAGGAACCCATGTTTTTGAAGACCTAAAGGTTGATTTACCCATCTTGAATCAGGGTAATAAAAATGTGACTATAGATCGTTATTTAGGTAAACCTTCCGAAACGATTTTTAACAGTATTCGATACTTTAAACAATTTACCTTGGTGCAATGTAAACCCATTACTGGACGGATGCATCAAATCCGAATTCATTTAGCTACGCAACATGCCGCTATTGTCGGAGATACCCTTTATAAAGGAAAACCCGTTTATTTATCGCAAATTAAAAAGCGTGGATATACCTTATCCAAAGATCAGGAAGAACAAACCATTATGAAGCGCTTCGCATTACATTCTCGTTCGGTCAAATTTCAATTGAATGGTCAAGAATATGCGTTTGAGGCAGAATATCCAAAAGATTTTGCTACTTTGTTGAAGCAACTTGAAAAATTTGATACTTAAGCTATGACCAAGAAACCCATTTCCACCAAAAGTGTTGTTTATTATATTGTACTAATTATTGTTGTTCTATTGATGGTTATTCCTACAAGCCGGAAATGGATGGCAGAAGGAATGCAGAAAATTGGTCTGTTTAAGCCAGCCATTGAACAAGCTAAATCCGCATCCACCATGCCTGTTTCTCCCTTGTTGGCTGTAGAAACAGCTATGTTTTCGGATGATACTGGCAAAACATTTAGTACCCAAGACCTCAAGGGTAAAGTGGTATTTCTTAATTTTTGGGCTACTTGGTGCGGTCCTTGCCGTGATGAAATGCCTTCCATCCAAGCACTTTATAATAAGTATAAAGATCATGATCAAATCGAATTTTTACTTGTAGAAATTGAGCATAATGCCGACGGTGCCAAGGAATTTTTGGCGAAGGAAAACCTAAAATTACCTATTTTTTATCCCGAAAGTGAAATTCCCGAAGCCTGGTTGAGTGGATCCATTCCAAGTACTGTTGTATTAGATAAACAAGGAAATCGCGTATTCGATCATAAAGTTATGGCCGACTATTCGACCAAAGAATTTGAAGATTTTATCATCTCCCAAATTAATAAATAACGATGACCAAGCAAGGTTTAATAGATTTAATCAAAGCCAAAAAAAGTTTTTTATGTGTGGGTTTAGATACCGACATTAAGAAAATTCCAGCCCATCTATTAGATGAGGAAGATCCAATATTTTCGTTTAATAAAGCAATCATTGAAGCCACTTCAGATCTTTGTGTGGCTTACAAGCCCAATATAGCCTTTTTTGAAAGCTATGGTGTCAAAGGCTGGGAAGCGTTGCGGAAGACTAGTGAACTAATACCAAGCGATTGTTTCAGTATTGCTGATGCCAAACGCGGCGATATTGGCAATACGTCCACTCGCTATGCTGAAGCCTTTTTCAATCCAGAAGTTTCAGGTTTAAATTTTGATTCCATTACCATTGCTCCTTACATGGGTAAAGATTCTGTCACCCCATTTTTAGAGTATCCTGGGAAATGGGCAATAGTATTGGCTTTAACTTCCAATGCAGGAAGTTTAGACTTTCAAAATTTTACCAATGCAGCAGGAAAACAATTGTTTGAAGAAGTTATAGACAAAGTGAACACCTGGGGGACCACCGAGAACCTCATGTATGTAGTCGGAGCAACCCGTGGAGAAGCATTTCTTAAAATTCGTGAACATGCTCCAGATCATTTTTTATTAGTTCCAGGCGTAGGAGCACAAGGCGGTTCGCTGGCGGATGTTTGTCGATATGGGATGAATAAGGATTGTGGCTTACTAGTGAATAGTACGCGTGCTATAGTCTATGCTTCTCAGGGAAAAGACTTTGCAGAGAAAGCTAGGGAAGAAGCTTTGAAACTGCAGTTAGAGATGCAAGAACAATTAGAAATTCATGGGATAATCTAATCGTTTGGGAAAGAAATTCTTACTTTTTGTTAAATTTTTCAGGTTTGGCATAATAATTTGTAGATATGCAGGATTAAGAAGTAATATGAAAAAAGTAAGATTCACCCTTCCTGTAGTTATCATTGGTTTTGGATTAGCAATGTTCAGTTCTTGTAGTTCTGTATACTTACCAAATGTGCCTGCGACACCTATGTTTCAACATCAAGGCGAAGGGTATCTAGCAGCACATGTGAACCCAAAAAGTAATGTGAGTGGAAATGCAGGATTTGCTGTTACCGATCATTTGGCTATTCTAGCCAATGGGTCCTATGTAGATTACAAATCCACCAATCATGATTTTAAGCAATATGTTTACGAAGGTGGGCTTGGCTATTTTACAGCCATCGGCAAAAAGAAACAAACCGTCTTAGAATTTTATGCAGGTTATGGCCTAGGTTCGAGTACAGATGTGGATAAACGAGCGAGTACAACTGGAGCAGATCCAGTGGAAAGTCGGGAAACTGATTTTAATAAAATATTCATACAAACCAACTTTTCTTCCAGTAAAAAAGATAACATCAAGTTGTTTGGAAAAAAAAGAACATTAAATTATGGTACAGCCATTCGTCTGAGCCGTTTAAAAATGGATAATTTTCAACTCAATGGGTTGGAAAGTCCTTTGGAGGAAAATGTATTTGTAGAACCTATATTTTTTACTCGATTACAATTAAATAAAGGTTTACAATTGCAATATACCAATGGTTGGAATATTGGCCTCATGAAAAATGAATATCTAAAACCTGGTAATGCCGTATTTACCTTAGGATTGATTTATAATTTTGGAAGAAAGAAATAAGTATATGAAAAAGTTAGTTGCTATTTTAGCAGTAAGTGTAATCTTCATGCTATCGGGATGTCAAGTGAATAAAAAAGCGCAGTTGAAAGCACTTGCAGATTGTGATTACGATGTGGAGTCGGTAGAAAAGGTAAAATTCAATGGTAAAAATTTGGAATCTTACAAAGGTTCAGACGGCAACTTTAGTGTATCTACTTTAGCCAGTCTTGCAGTCGCATTATTTAGTAAAGAGCTGCCATTGGAGGGACAAGTAAATATGAAAATTACCAATCCTGAGGCTAAAAAAGCAGCTTTCAATTCCTTTAAATACTTAATAGAAATTCAAGGAACTCCACTGTTTGAAGGTACAGTAGATCAAAATGTAAATCTTGCCCAAGGACAAAGTACCATTGTACCATTAACTTTTCAAGCGAATATTTTCAATAAGGCTCGGGAAAATGGCGTGGAGAAATTTTTAGATGAATTATTTAATCGCGATACGGAAGGATTCTTAGTCTTAAAAATCAAACCTTCTATTCGTATTGCTGGACAAAACTTATATTATCCAAGTTACATCACCATTGATAAGAATTTCGGTAAAAAGCTTTTTAAAATATTTAAACTTTAGACAAGTTTGTTCTGAATGTAGTCCAAGATAAAGCCATCTTTTTTTAAGAAGGCTTTTTTTATGGATACCTCGACTTTCTACTTGTTGTCTATTTGCTGTACAAGATACTGCCGAGTCCATAGGGGTTCAATATGGGAAATAACAAGGCGGCTTTTTTGTTGTTGATCCTTAACAATTTGATAGTGACAATGAATTTCTCCAATAGCTTGATAACCTTTTTCACCAAAGCCACTATGATTTGCAGGGATCCAATTATTGCCTAACTTTTTCAAGGTGTTCCGTATTATTTGATGATTGCGATTAGAAACTATATCGGAAGAAATATACCCGAATAAACCATGGTCTATCACAAAACGGATATTTAAAGAATCCTTGGTAGTTGGCATAGCATTAACTTCTAGATTTTCCAATAATTTATTCAATTCCCTAACCAATTGATTATATCCCTTTTTATACGAGATTTGATATCCTGATCGATGTATAGCATGGAAGTCTGCGGAGTCAGTCACTGATGCCGCGGTATTTGGTTTGATTTTAAAATTAGGGGATATTTTTGCCCCATTTCTACTGTTTAATGAGCTGGAAGGCAGAAAGGATGAAATAGAAACAATCTTTCTATCTTGCGGGCTATTGACCAAAAAATGAAAATTATAGCGAGATGGTACAATTTTATCTTGATATTTTTGGGGGGTTAATCTTGATAAAATGGATTCAAATTGTCTGATGAATACCGATCTAAATGCTTTTTCAGGGTAATTTTCTTCAAAATTATACCCATCTATAGCTATCAATTCTTTCGTACCATCCGCATTAAATTGAACTTGGAGTTGAAAATTCTTCGGATAATCATTTTCAGCTAGAGGATAAATTGTTTTTGAGGTTATTTGATATAAGTGCCTACCAAAACTATCCTGATGTACAATCTTTCCTTTAAGGTTTAAAAAACTTAAATCGTTTACTAGTTCGTCCTTAAATAAAAGGGGGTTGAATAAATTAAACTCATCATAATCATCTTTTAATCGTTTTTTGTGATCCACTAATTTGATGCTGTCGATCTGCATGGTCACATTTCGACCGTTCTTGTTATATCCTATTTCTGCCTGATAATAAAACTTTAATTTTACATAGGCTGCTTGTTTCCCGCCGCTGCTAAGTTTTCCAATCCAATCACCGCTTGTTTTTAAAAGTTCATGTTTGATTGTTTGCTTTAACAAATTGTGGCTAAAGTCGAATTCGAAGAAGCCTAAATGTCCATTTTTATTTATGAACAGTGGTATAAGTACATTTTGTGGCGAGCTATAGGCAGAAAGTTGCGTGTTAAATAATTTTTCATTCAAATCCTCCTTCAGTATTTGTAAGCTACTATCTATTTTGTAGGCTATTGCATCTTCAGTAAAGACGGTGTAGCTTTTGTCAAATTCTTCAATTTCCCAATCTTGTATGTTGAATGGGTGCTTCGCATTCAATTTTTGTTGGAAAAGGTCTAAATCTAGCGGAATTTGAACCCCTTGAGTAAATCCATCATGGCTAAAAAAAAGATGAAAAATAAGTAAACATAAACAATAGGTTTTATTTTTCATTCAAACGTATTTAAAAAGTGATTTTATAGCAAGTGAATTCCTCATGCTATAAGATAAAGTTATTAATTAATTCAAGATAATACCCGTTAACGAACAGTTTTTTTAAACCACTCCTCTTGTGAATTTATGCATATGGCTACTTGCTTATTTATCTGATTTTATTTGGATTTGATCAAGCATATGCTTAACTCATTTAGGTGTTTCTTAGGAATTTTCAATATTCAAATCTTCCTTGTAATATTTTATATCCAACGCATCTCCTTTGGATCTTCTTCGGAACTCCATCGGATTTTGCACGAAATTTTGCGCAGAAAGTCCGAAGGAGATCCGTTGATTTTCCTCTAAATCAGCATATTTACACCAAGCTATTTGCTATGCTTTTGATGGAATAAAATCAAAAATTTCCGACTTAGGACGTACCCTTAATTTTTTTCTTCTTTCGGAAGAAGCTACATTCTCTACACAACAGGATGATGTTACTTTAGGTTAAAGAACTTGATATTATCAGGCAGAAGCTGAGTAGAAAATGCTTGACTAAGCAAGGAAATTTCTCAGTGTTTCTTGGAGGGTAAATTTAATTATTGAAGAATAGCCATAGAAAATGGGCCAGGCGTTTTACCACCTGACCCACAAGCTACTATTAAACTAAACAGATCTTTTTAGAATTTGTAGGTAATACTTCCTACGGCATTACTAAGTTTCTGAGGATTTGCTGTAGTATAGCCTATCCAATACTTTTCATTCGTTAAATTGTCTATCTTAAATCCTATTTTATATTTTTTTGTTTCGTAAAATACATTGGCATTGAGTACAAAATAGCTGTTTAAGGTGAATATACTTTCTACTTGCGTCATTGGGTTTATGCTATTGACAATTTTGTTGTCACTGGCGTAATTTCCACCAATACCTATACCTAATCCCTTAGCTTGGCCGCTATAGAAAAGGTAACTCGCATAGAAATTAACTAACCAAGGTGAAATGGCAATATTTGGTCTTCTACCTTCTACAGCGGCATCGGATTTAATGAATTTGCTGTCATTATAACTTAAACCTCCTATTAAGGAGAATCCTTTGACTAGATAGGCATTTATTTCCAGTTCCATACCTTGACTTCGCAGCTGTCCTGTTTGGTTTTGTATGGCAATAGAAGTATTCGGTACTGTTTCTCCAGAATTCAAAATAGTGTTTTTGACATCAATAGAGTAATAATTCACATTGGCGCTTAAGCGATCGTTAAATAAAACAGCCTTAAATCCTCCTTCCAATTGATTGGCAGTTTCAGGGTCAGATAATTTCAAATTACCACTGGCATCTCCTATGAAATAACCATTACTTTTAAAGCTGTTTTGGTAATTTCCAAATAGGGATAATTTATCTTTTAACAGTTCAACAACAAGCCCTACTTTTGGAGACCATGCCGATTGATTATATGCTTTTGCCTCGTTTGGACCAATTCGTCCGCCTTTAAAATCAATATTTTCATAACGTATAGCAGTCATCAAATGGATAGCTGATATAGGACTAAAGACGTTAGAGATGTATCCGCTATAGGTATTTTTCTGCGTTATGCTGTTCCATCTATTATTTTGGTCAAAATTGTAGTTTGGTCGATTTTTTAATGCTTGATAATAGTCATTTATTCGCTTTGCATTGAAATCGCTGTAATTAGATTGGTTAAATGCAACCCAGTCTATTTGTCCAAATATAAAACGACTGTTATCATCCGATTTATTAAAGTCAAAACCAGCAACTGTTCGATTTCGCATTGTTCCGAATTGGTAATCAAAATTAAAATTTTGCTGTATTTGAATATTTTTCTGCCAGGCATCTTCTGTAGATTGATCTGCACGGATAATTCCCAGTTCTGTTTCGTTCGCATTTCCAGATAGTGAACCTTTTGTCCCTAAGGAAAAATAGGGATTTGAGCCATTAGAACCACTGTAAGAATAACCAATATGACTGGAACTTCTAATATTCGGATTTATTTGATAGGTTGCCTTGGCAAAGAGATTGTGTACAAATGCATCGGTATGTAAACCCGAACCGATATAGGATTGTTTATAGTCTAATCCAGTGTTGGAATAAAGCGCTCTTAGATTGTCAAATCCAAGAGCTGGGGATAGGTAAAAAAACAATTGTTCTGGTAATGCTTTCGTCAGAAAACCTTCGTAATCCAGGGCTAAGGATAATTTATCGTTGGCATGAAATAATAGGGAAGGAGCTAGTGCGAGATAACGATTTTTAGCATAGGTCTTTTGAAATGTTCCTTCGATCGTATAAGCCGTATTTAAGCGAAATAATAATTGATTGTTTTTGGTTAAAGGAGCATTGAAATCTGCTTGTGCTCTCCAGAAATTATAGCTTCCACCGGATACGCTCACATGGGTAAATAAACTATCCATTGGAACTTTGGTGACGATATTCATTATACCTCCGTAGGAACCAAAACTACTGCCATACAAGGTAGCAGAAGGGCCTTTTAACACTTCAAATTTTTCCATATTAACAGCGTCTAGGCTGGTGCTGTTTGGTGCGACAAATCCATTCCTTAAAGGTTTGTTGACGATGAAACCTCTCAAATTAAAAAAGGAACCTCCATCACCCGCACGATGGGTTGGGTTCCACATTTTTTGTAAGCCAGTAATATTTCTAAAGCCTTCATCAAGGGTGAAAAGCTGTTGATTTTCAAAAAATATTTTATCAATGGAAGAATATACTTGTGAATTTTCAATAGCCTTTAGTGGCATTTTGTTGCTGTATTCAGTGTCCTTTTTGATATATTTATTGATGAAGACTTCATCAATATTTTGTGTGTTCAAAGTATCTTTTGCGGTAGGTTTTTGATTTTGCGCCTGTACGGAAATACACGCAATAAGTGCCGTAGCCAGTAGGTAATTTTTCATGTGTTAGTGACGGTTAAAAAAGTATTTGTTAATAATCAATAAAAGGGGTATTGCCAATGCCATCCAACTCCAAATATCCCAAAGGATGGAGGAGCCAGCGAGTGCGATTATTAGTCCGAAAATGGATAGTAAGGCTATGGCTATAGGCATTCCCCAAAGCTTAAGTATAGGTGCTATTTTCATGATCAGGTTTATGTTTAGGGATGAATTGGATTTTCGCTTTCCTACGATGATACCATAGGTAGAGGCCGGTTATCAGTATGATGATGGAGGCGATATCGAATAATGCCCAGATAATTTTTAGTGGAAGTCCTCCATAATCACCAAAGTGCAAAGGTTGAGATAAAAATAAGGTATTCACGTACCAAGGCATGGGTCTAGCATCTGTGAACTCGCCTGTTTCAGCATCTATTAATACAGGCATTAGTAAACGAGCAGTAAGTTCTGTGTTGCCTTTCATAAATACGGCATAATGATGTTTGCTGGTGAATATTGTACCAGGAAATGCCACAAATACTACTTTCATGTGAGGAACTGTTGCTGAAGCCGTTTGAACGGCTTGGTCTAAAGAGCTTGGCTTTCCTAGGATAGGCGGGTAATGCTGGTATGGAGCCGTCATTTCCGCCAATTGTCCTTGTTGCCATAGGCCTAATACCACATCAGATAGGGTATTGATCACCCCAGTAAATCCAACGACAAAAAGCCAAGCCATCGTATTTATTCCAATCAAATTATGTGTATCTAACCATCGGAGGCGATTGGATTTATAGTGACGAATCATTCCGAAGTCGTAATTCTTCATGATAGGGCCGTACAATACGATTCCAGAAATGATCGCTATCAATAGTAAAAGGCCCATGATTCCCAGGAAAAGTTTTCCGGGAATTCCGGCAAACAAGTCGGTATGTAATTTAAGCATGATGTACATGAAACCTTCATTTTTGGGTTCTATCAGTACCTTTCCGGAGTTTTCACTCATTAGAAAATAATTGCTTTTTTCGAAATCATCGGATGGCCTTTCGCTTAGATCGAGCAGTACCTGATTTGGATGTTCATCATAATCCCAATAGGCATAGCGTACTTTTTTACCTGGATTTTTTGATTCGGCTATTTTTATCAATTCATCTTGGCTTTTCTTTTGATTAACCGATTCCGTTTCAGTAGGTAATTTAGTCAGGTAATGTTCGATTTCTTCGGTAAAAATCAAGGGTAATCCTGTGATGCATAAGAGTAATAAAAAGAGGGTGCTAATTAAACTTGTCCATTTATGCCAGTTGAACCAGCGTTTTGCATTTTTAACTTGCATACAGATTACTTCAATTGTTAGGGGTGTTAAATTAGTTTCTGGTTAAAAAACTTTTCAAATATATGTTTATTTAGATTAATTAAAAATAAGATTGAATTTTTTTTATTTTTTTTGAACACGTAGTCAGCGCTAATCTTAGCTGGTATAGGAAGGAAACTAATGGTTTGATGAAACAGATACGGTCGTATAGCGTACTTTCTGACTGGGAAGAGTTTATTTAGCTCCGATTACGGAACGGAAGATTTCAAAAATTAGTAATATATTTAATCCAATTTTTCCGGCATTATTTAATTTTTAGCTGCCTATACCTTATTACTGTGTCAAATTTTATTTTAATTATATTTTGTCTATTCGCTGGTGCCATTGCTAGGAGATTGCATTGGGTTGCAAAGGATGGCTACAAAGCATTAAATGCTTGGGTATTGTATTTTGGTTTACCCGCTTTATCTTTCAGTTATCTGCCAACGCTACAATGGGATTCGGGATTACTCTTTACTTTAGTATGTCCATTAATCGTATTGTTAGGCTCTATACTGTTTTTCTATATTTTAGGGAATATACTCTCCCTCTCTACAAGATCGAAACATACGTTAATGCTGGTGGGTGGATTTAGCAATACCTCATTTGTTGGCTTTCCATTAATAACCGCCTATTATGGCGTGGAATATTTACCGTATGGAATCGTAGCCGATCAAATGACATTTTTTCTATTATCTACCGTTGGGGTGATTATTGGGATGAAAGGGAGTTTAAATAGTCGGAATAGCATCAGTATTCGCTATATATTAAAACGAGTGGTTACCTTTCCTCCCTTTGTTGGCTGTGTCCTGGCATTAACCATAGGTCGTTTGATTGATTTATCGGCCTTGGATCCATTTTTCAAAATGATATCTTCTACCGTTTCGCCTATAGCCTTATTTTCTATAGGACTACAATTGAATTTTGGAATCGTTAAAAAAGAGATTCCAAATTTAGCCTATGCCATAGGTTATAAATTGCTAATCGCTCCTTTATTGGTTTCCATATTAGCAGTCCTTTTGAAAGGAAGCGGATTTATTTATACAGTATCTGTTTTTGAAATGGCCATGCCTACGCTCGTTTCGACAAGTATTGTAATTGACCAATTCAAATTAAATAATAAGCTAGGGAATAGCGCAATCGGTTTAAGTATTCCATTAAGTTTGATTTCAAGTTACCTTTGGTATGAAATTTTGAAAATACTAATTCTGTAACCGAAATGTTATTGTTTATTCTACTATATTATTTATCTTTATTGCAAAGTAAACTAAGTTATATTCATAATTTAATAATTTAAGGTCGTAATTAGACATATATGAAACGAATTCTATTCTTCGCTTTGTTGGCAGGAATGCAAATGAGT
>Ga0233369_1000772_pt1 | contig 11876 bp, 10 predicted proteins | sample ElkDunMinimDraft_26_FD_191537 | JGI IMG/M metagenome (GOLD analysis project Ga0233369, IMG submission 191537) | Fecal eukaryotic communites from dung pellets of Tule Elk in California, USA - Elk Dung D16 | ecosystem: Host-associated > Mammals > Digestive system > Large intestine > Fecal | place... | reverse complement strand
TCGGAACGGAGATCTGATGCCGTACGTCGCCATCGACTGGCTCGGCGACCACGTCGAGCTGCCGGAAGGCCTCACCGCCGAGCGGCTCGCCGCGGACCTCGTGCGCGTCGGGCTCGAGGAGGAGGCGATCCACGGCGCCGCCGTGACCGGCCCCCTCGTGGTGGGCCGCGTGCTCGAGATGTCGCCCGAGCCGCAGAAGAACGGCAAGACGATCAACTGGTGCCAGGTCGACGTCGGCGCGCACAACGTCGACGGCGTCCCCGCCGCCGAGGGTGGCGAGCCGCGCGGCATCGTGTGCGGGGCGCACAACTTCGCGCCGGGCGACCTCGTCGTCGTCGCGCTCCCGGGTGCGGTCCTGCCGGGACCGTTCGCCATCGCGAGCCGCAAGACGTACGGGCACGTGTCCGACGGCATGATCTGCTCGCAGCGCGAGCTGGGCCTCGGCGAGGACCACGACGGCATCATCGTGCTGCCGCGCCTCGGGTACGCGGCCGAGGACCTCACGCCGGGGCAGGACGCGGTCGCGCTCCTCGGTCTCGGGGACGAGGTGCTGGAGATCAACGTCACGCCCGACCGCGGGTACGCGTTCTCCTACCGCGGCGTCGCGCGCGAGCTCTCGCACTCGACGGGCGCGCGGTTCACCGACCCCGGCCTTCCCGGTTCCCTGCCCACGCCGCCCCCGGCTGCGACGCCGGACGGCTTCCCCGTCGAGGTCGACGACGCGGCCCCCGTCCACGGGGTCGTCGGGTGCGACCGGTTCGTCACGCGCGTCGTGCGGGGGATCGACCCCGCGGCGCAGACCCCGGCCTGGATGCAGCGCCGGCTCACCGCGTCGGGCATGCGGCCGATCTCCCTCGCGGTCGACGTGACGAACTACGTCATGCTCGACCTCGGGCAGCCCCTGCACGCGTACGACCTGGAGAAGGTCGCGGCCCCGGTCGTCGTGCGCCGGGCGGTGCCCGGCGAGCGTCTGGTCACGCTCGACGACGTCGACCGCGCGCTCGACGTCGAGGACCTGCTCATCACGGACAGCCCAGACGGGGCGCGCGCCTCGCGCGTGCTCGGCCTCGCGGGCGTCATGGGCGGTGCCTCCTCGGAGGTCGGTCCGACGACCACGGCCGTCCTCGTCGAGGCCGCCCACTTCGACCCCGTGTCGGTCGCCCGCACCTCGCGCCGCCACAAGCTGTCGAGCGAGGCCGCGAAGCGGTTCGAGCGCGGCGTCGACCCGCTGCTGCCCGCGGTCGCGGCGCAGCGCGTCGTCGACCTGCTGGTCGAGCTCGGCGGCGGCGCGGCGGACCCGGCGGTGAGCGACCTCGACACCGTCGCGGCACCCGCCCCGGTGCGCCTCCCGGTCGGCGAGGCCGAGCGCCTCGTCGGCGTGCCCTACACGCTCGAGCAGGTCGTCGGCACGCTCGGCGCGATCGGGTGCACGGTCGCGGCGGACGACGTGGAGGCGACGGGCGCGCTGGTCGTGACACCGCCGTCCTGGCGGCCCGACCTCACCGAGCCGGCCGAGCTCGTCGAGGAGGTCGCGCGGCTCGTCGGCTACGACGAGATCCCGTCGGTCCTGCCCGCCGCGCCGGGTGGTCGCGGGCTCACGCGCGAGCAGCGCGTGCGCCGCTCGGTCGCCCGCGCGCTCGCCGAGGACGGCTTCGTCGAGACGCTGAGCTACCCGTTCGTCGGGTCCGCGGAGCTCGACGCGCTGCGCCTGCCGGCCGACGACGAGCGCCGTCGCGCGCTGCGCCTCCTCAACCCGCTCGCGGACGACCGCCCGCTCCTGCGCACCGACCTGCTGAGCACGCTCCTGGAGACCGTGCGCCGCAACGTCGGGCGCGGGCTGGGCGACGTCGCGCTGTTCGAGGTCGGCCTCGTGACGCACCCGCGCGTCGGGGCCCCGCCCGCGCCCGCGCTGCCCGGCGGCGTGCGGCCGGGCGACGACGAGCTCGCGGCGATCGCCGCCGCCGTGCCCGACCAGCCGCGCCACGTCGCGGGCGTCCTCGTCGGGCGGCGCGAGCGCGCCGGCTGGTGGGGCCCCGGGCGCGCGGCGGACTGGACCGACGCGCTCGCCGCGGCGCGGCTCGTCGCCGAGCGCGTCGGGCTCCACGTCGGCACGGACGTGCGCGTGGTGGCGGACACCGCTCGCGCGCCGTTCCACCCAGGGCGCTGCGCGCGTCTCGAGCTCGCCGACGGGACCGTCGTCGGGCACGCGGGCGAGCTGCACCCCAAGGTGCTGGAGAACCTCGGCCTCCCGGCGCGTGCGGTGGCGTTCGAGGTCGACCTGTCGGCGCTCGTCGCGGCGTCGGACGACGTTCCGGTCCAGGCTGCTCCTGTCTCCGCCTTCCCCGCGGCGAAGGAGGACCTCGCGTTCGTCGTGGACGCCGACGTGACCGCCGAGGCGCTGCGCGCGGCGGTCGCCGCAGGAGCGGGGGAGCTGGTCGAGGAGATCGCGCTGTTCGACGTCTACACGGGCGAGCAGCTGGGCGCGGGACGCAAGTCGCTCGCGTTCTCGCTGCGCCTGCGCGCGGCGGACCGCACGCTCACGGCCGACGACGTCGCGCGCGTGCGCGAGGGCGCGGTCGCCGCGGCGAACGCGGCCGTCGGGGCGGAGCTGCGCGCATGACCGCCGGGGACGGCGCGGCGGTCGCGCCCGCGCGCACGGCGCTGGTCACCGGGGCGTCGCGGGGGATCGGCCGCGCGATCGCCGTCGGGCTCGCCGCGGCCGGGCTCGACGTCGCGCTCCTCGCGCGCGACGCGGACCGGCTCGCGGGCGTCGCGGACGAGATCGCGGCCCTGGGCGGCGACGCGGGACGTGCCGTGGTCGTCACCGCGGACGTCACCGACGCTCGCGCGGTGGCGGCCGCCGTGGCCGCGGCCGAGGAGGCGCTCGGTGGCGTCGACCTGCTGGTCAACAGCGCGGGGCGCGTCGACGCGGAGGTCCCGCTGTGGGAGGCGGACCCCGACGAGTGGTGGGCGATCGTCGAGACGAACGTGCGCGGGCCGTTCCTGCTCGCGCGCGCCGTGGTCCCGGGGATGCTCGCGCGCGGCGGCGGTCGCGTCGTCGACCTCAACAGCGGCGCGGGCTCGCACGACCGGCCCGGGATGAGCGCGTACAACGCGAGCAAGACGGCGCTCCTGCGGCTCGGCGCGAACCTCCACCTGTCCGGTTTCGCGCGCGGGCTGCGCACGTTCGAGGTCGCACCGGGCGTGGTGCAGACCGACATGACCGCGTCGATGGCCCTGCACGCGGGCCGCACGGAGTGGACCCCGGTCGAGCAGACGGTCGACATGGTGCTCGCGATCGCGCGCGGCGAGCTCGACGCGTTCTCCGGCGCGTTCGTGCGCGTCACGCACGACTCGCCCGCGTCGCTGCTCGCGGCGGTGGAGGCCGCCGCGGACGGCGCGCTGCCCGGCCCGGACGCGCGGCGGCTGCGCGTGACGCGCTGGGGCGACGACGACCCGATGCCCGGGGAGCTCCCGCCCCGCTGAGGACGTGCCGCAGCGCCGCTGGAGCCCTCGACGCCGTCCGGCCCCGTCACGGGGTCGGACGGCGTCCGTGCGTCCGGGGCCGCGGGCCGGGTGGTCCCGACCGCTAGCATGGGCGGCGACACGGGGTGCCCCACGACCGGGGCTGAGATGAGACCCGTCGAACCTGATCTGGCTCGTACCAGCGAAGGGATGTCCGGCGATGACGCTCGCCCTGCCCGCACCTGCTCCCGTACCCCGCTCCGCGCCGCGCCCGTCGCGCCCCCGCGTCCTGGCCGTCGCCGGGACGGACCCGACCGGGGGAGCCGGCATCCAGGCCGACCTCAAGACCTTCTGCGCCCACGGTGCGTACGGGATGGCCGTCACGACCGCGCTCGTGGCCCAGAACACCCACGGCGTCCGCTCCGTGCACGTGCCGGGGCCCGCGTTCCTGCGGGCCCAGCTCGACGCGGTGTCCGACGACGTCGAGATCGACGCCGTGAAGATCGGCATGGTGGCCGACGAGGCCAACGCGCGCGTGATCGCGGCGTGGCTCGACGACCTGTCGGCCGTGCGGACGACGGCGGGTGTCGCACGCCCGTGGGTCGTCCTGGACCCCGTCATGGTCGCCACGTCGGGGCACCGTCTGCTGGACGAGGGCGCCGAGCAGGCCGTTCGGGACCTCGCCACGCGGGCGCACGTCGTCACGCCCAACCTCCCCGAGCTCGCGGTGCTCGCCGGCCCCGGAGCGCCCGGCACGCCGGGTCCTGGCGTCGCCACGACGTGGGAGGACGCGCTGCGGCAGGCGACGTCGTACGCGCGCGCGAGCGGCGCCGTCGTGCTGCTCAAGGGCGGCCACCTGACGGGCGGCACGTCCCCGGACGCCCTCGTCGACCCGCGGCCGGACGCGGGGGCGGCGGTCACGAGGCTCGACGCCGAGCGCGTCGACACGCCCCACACGCACGGCACGGGCTGCTCCCTGTCCGCGGCGCTCGCGGCTCTGCGCCCGCAGCGCGAGAGCTGGACGGACGCGGCGCGCGAGGCCAAGGAGTGGCTCACGGGAGCGCTGCGGGCCGGCGCGGCGCTGCGCGTCGGGAGCGGCCGCGGGCCGGTCGACCACCTGCACGCCGTGGGGACCGCGTAGCCGGGCGTGCCCGGACGGATCGCCGACGCCCGCGAGGATGCTGGCGCTCCACCCGGCCACGTGCTACACCTCCGTGCATGGCGCGCGACCTCGTTACCGGTGCTCGACCCCGCCCGTCGTCGCGCGGCCGCATGGTCGCCGCGCGGGCGGTCGCGGTCGTGGCCGCGCTGTTCTGGGGCGTCCTCTTCTTCGGGATGATCGACCTCGCCACGGTGCTGCTCCAGGACGAGAGGTTCGCCGAGCACTACCTGCTCGAGGCCGGGTGGGGACTGCTGTACACCGGGCTCGTCATGGTCCCGCTCCTGGTGTGGGCGGTGCTCCCGCGCGGCACGGTCCTGCTCCAGCAGGTCGTCGCCGGGGCCGTGGGCGTCGCCGTCACCGGGCTCGCGGCGGGGGCCCTCGGGCAGGTGCTGCCGGCGGCCGGGCTCGTCCTCAGCGCGCTGGTCCCGGCCGCTCTCGCCGGACGACGGCTGCGCCCGCGGCGCGTCTCGCCGGCCGCGCTGCACCCCCTGCTCGCCGCCCTCGCGCTCACCGGGCTGGCCGGCGCGGCGTGCTACGCGACGGCCATGGTGCGTGCCGCCTCCGCGGGCATGCCGGACGACGAGACGTGGGGTCTGATGCACCTGCCGATGCAGGCGGGGTTCGGCGTGGCCCTGGCCGGCTGCGCGGTCGTGGTCGCGCTCGCCCAGGCGGGCGGCACGGATCGCTGGCGGGTCGGCGTCCTCCCTCCGGCGCTCACGGCCGCCGGCCTCGGAGCGTTCTCGCTGCTCTACCCGGACCACCTCGGGAGCCTGGGCGTCGTGGGCGGGACGGCGTGCGCCGCGTGGGGGGCCGCTCTGGGCGCATCCGGCGTGCTCGTCCGCGACGCCGGGCGACGCGGTCGCCGCGCCGGAGCGTCGACGCCCGCGACGGCGTGAGGCCCCGGGTGCCGACCCCTGGCCGGCGACGCTCGCCAGGCTGCGCCGGAGCGACCAGTGCTCGGGCAGCCCGGTCCGGGCGTCGAGCACGGCGACGTCGTCGGGGCGGTCGGTGCGCTCAGACGGGGACGGAGCTGTCGCCGTCGTCGGGCGCGCACTCGTATCCGGGCGGCCACCAGCGCCAGGTCGCGGCGGTCTCCTGCACGGTCCCGTCGGGGCGCACGATCTCGCACCGCTCGGCCTGCGAGCGCAGCCCGACGGTCGCGTAGTACACGACGAACGTGGCCGAGAGCACGACGACGAGCACCGTCACGGCGCGCCGCAGCGCGGGGGAGGGACCGCCGTCGGACCCGTCCTCCTCGCCCGGGCGCGCGGGCACCCAGTCCCAGCTCATGTCGTCGGCGCGGCGCCCGCGTCGGCGGGCACGAGCAGCACCTTGCCGGTGGTCGCCCGTCCCTCGAGCGCGCGGTGCGCGTCCGCGGCCTCGGCGAGCGGGAACGTCGCGCCGACACGCACGTGGAGCGTGCCCCCGGCGACCGCGCCGAGCACCTCGGACGCGCGCTCGACCAGCTCGGCACGCGTCGCCGTGTGGTCGGAGAGCTTGGGCCGGGTGAGGAAGAGGGAGCCGCCCGCGTTGAGCCGCTGCGGGTCGACCGGCGGCACCTGGCCCGACGACCCGCCGAAGAGCACGAGCGTCCCGCGGCGCCGCAGCGACGCGAGCGACGCGTCGAACGTGTCCTTGCCGACCGAGTCGTACACCGCGGCGACGCCCTCGCCTCCCGTGAGACCGCGCACCACCTCGGGAAGCTCGGCGGTGAGGTCCGCGAACGCCGTGTACTGGATCGCGTGCTCCGCGCCCGCACCGCGTGACAGCTCGGCCTTCTCCGGCGTGGAGACCGTCGAGATCACGTGCGCGCCGCGCGCGACGAGCATCTGCGTCAGGAGCAGCCCGACGCCGCCCGCGCCCGCGTGCACGAGGACGCGGTCGCCCGGGCGGACCGGGTAGGAGGACGTGCACAGGTAGTGCGCGGTGAGGCCTTGGAGCGCGACGGCGGTCGCGTCCTCGAGCGAGACCGCGTCGGGCACGTGCAGCGCCTGGCGCGCGGTGACGACGACGAGCTCCGCGTACGACCCGGGCGCGTCGGTCCACACGACCCGGTCTCCGACGGCGAACCCCTCGACGTCCTCGCCCACCTCGGCGACGACGCCGGCCCCCTCGCCGCCGACCACGTGGGGATACGGCGCCGCGTACACGCCGGAGCGCATGTACGTGTCGATGAAGTTCACCCCGGCGACGGCGGAGCGGACGAGGAGCTCTCCGGGGCCCGGCGACGGGTCGGGCAGCTCGGTGTACTCCAGGACCTCGGGGCCGCCCGCCTCGCGGGCCACGATCGCGTGCATGGTCCCAGCCTAGGGCGCCGTCCCGCCGTCGGCCCCCGAGCGTGGGGGTGCTCGGTGTCGGTGGCTCGTGCGAGCGTCGGGCCATGGGCGACCACGCGCACGGCATCCACCACTCGATCGACTACGTCGAGCTCCCCGTCACCGACCTCGGGGCCGCGCAGGCGTTCTACGCCGCCGCCTTCGGGTGGGAGTTCGTCCCCTACGGCCCGGGGTACGCCGGGATCCGCACGGCCGCCGAGGCGGGACAGGACGAGGCGGGCGGCCTGAGCCTCGTCGAGGGGGACGTCGCGCGCGGTGGCCCGCTCGTGCTGCTCTGCTCCGACGACCTCGACGCGACGCTCGCCGCGGTGGCGGCCGCCGGGGGACGGGTCGTGAACGGCCCCTACGAGTTCCCGGGCGGGCGGCGCTTCCACTTCCTGGACCCGAGCGGCAACGAGCTCGGCGTGTGGGCGAAGGTCTGACCGGGCCGCCCCGGCAGGCCGGTGCGACCGATGACCGGGGCAAGCCGTCGTTGCATAACTATGTATAGTTCTGCATATGACGATCAGAGTCGCGGTCGCGGGCGCGTCCGGGTACGCGGGCGGAGAGATGCTGCGCCTGCTCTCCGGGCACCCCGAGGTGGAGATCGGCGCCGTCACGGCGCACAGCAACGCGGGCTCGCTCCTGGGCGAGCACCAGCCGCACCTGCGATCCCTGGCCGACCGCGTGCTGCTGCCGACGAGCGTCGAGCACCTCGTGGGGCACGACGTCGTCGTGCTCGCGCTGCCGCACGGTGCGTCGGGCGAGATCGCGGCCCAGCTCCCGGACGACGTCCTCGTCCTCGACCTCGGCGCGGACCACCGGCTCGAGTCCGCGGCGGACTGGCAGGCGTTCTACGGCTCCGAGCACGCAGGCACCTGGCCCTACGGCCTGCCCGAGCTGCTGCTCACGACCGCCGCGGGTGCCGGGGCGAGGGAGACGAAGCAGCGCGAGCGCCTCGCCGGGGTGCGGCGGATCGCCGTGCCCGGCTGCAACGTCACCGCCGTGACGCTCGGCATCCAGCCCGGGATCGCCGCGGGACTCGTCGACGGGCGCGACCTCGTCGCGGTGCTCGCCAACGGCTACTCCGGGGCGGGCAGGTCCCTCAAGCCCCACCTGCTGGCGTCCGAGGCGCTCGGGTCCGCCCAGCCCTACGCCGTCGGCGGCTCCCACCGGCACATCCCCGAGATCGCCCAGAACCTGCGGGCCGCGGGCGCACCGGCCGTGAGCATCTCCTTCACGCCCACGCTCGTGCCGATGTCCCGGGGGATCCTCGCCACGACCACCGCGCGTCTGTCCGACGACGCCGCGCGCCTCGACCCTGCGGAGCTCGCCACGCGCGTGCGCCGCGCCTGGGAGGACGCGTACGCAGGCGAGCCGTTCGTGCGCGTCCTGCCCGAGGGCCAGTGGCCGACGACCGCCATGACGCTCGGCGCCAACACCGCCCTCGTGCAGGTCACGGTCGACCACGCCGCGGGGCGGGTGGTCACGGTCACGGCGATCGACAACCTCGTCAAGGGCACCGCGGGCGCCGCGGTGCAGTCCATGAACATCGCGCTCGGCCTGCCGCAGACCGCGGGCCTCACGACCGAGGGGGTCGCCCCGTGACCGTCACCACACCGCAGGGCTTCCGGGCCGCCGGCGTCGCCGCCGGGCTCAAGTCCACCGGCGCGAAGGACGTCGCGCTCGTCGTCAACGACGGGCCGCTCGACGTCGCCGCGGCCGTCCTCACGTCGAACCGCGTGTTCGCGGCGCCGGTCGCCTGGACGCGCCAGGCCGTGAGCGACGGGCGCGCGACCGCCGTCGTGCTGAACTCGGGTGGCGCGAACGCGTGCACGGGCCCGGAGGGCTTCGCCGACACGCACCGCACCGCGGAGCACGTCGCCGACGTCCTCGCGACCTCCGCGGGGGATGTGCTCGTGTGCTCCACCGGCCTCATCGGCGTCCGCCTGCCCATGACCGCGCTGCTCGCGGGCGTCGACGCCGCCGCGGCGGCGCTCGCGGACCCGGTCGCCACGGTCGACGGCGGCGGCGACGCCGCGCTCGCCATCATGACGACGGACACCGTGCCGAAGACCGTCGCGGTGGTGCGCGAGGTCACGGACGCCACCGCGACGGACGGCGCCGCGACGTGGTCCGTGGGCGGCATGGCGAAGGGCGCGGGCATGCTCGCGCCGGGCCTCGCGACCATGCTGTGCGTGCTGACGACGGACGCCGTCGTCGACGCCGCGACGGCCGACGCCGCGCTGCGCGCCGCGACCCGCACGACGTTCGACCGCGTCGACTCCGACGGCTGCATGTCCACGAACGACACGGTGATCCTCCTCGCGTCGGGCGCGTCCGGCGTCCCGGTGACGCTCGAGGAGCTCACCGACGCCGTGACGGAGGCGTGCGCCTCCCTCGCGCGCCAGCTCGTCGCGGACGCCGAGGGGGCGAGCCACGACGTCGCCGTGACGGTGCTGAACGCGTCGGACGAGGACGCCGCCGTCGCGGTGGCCCGGGCCGTGACGCGCTCCAACCTCGTCAAGGCCGCGATCTTCGGCAACGACCCGAACTGGGGCCGGATCGTCTCCGCCGTCGGGACCGTGCCCGAGCACGTCGCGCCCTTCGACGCGTCGCTCCTCGACGTCGCCGTCAACGGTGTCCAGGTGTGCCGCGCCGGGGGGGTGGGCGAGCCCCGCGAGCTCGTGGACCTCGCCGCGGAGCGCGAGGTGCGCGTCGAGATCGACCTGCACGCAGGCTCCGCGACCGCGACGGTCTGGACGAACGACCTCACCCACGACTACGTCCACGAGAACAGCGCCTACTCCTCATGAGCGACCAGCCCACCGTGGCCCCCGGGCACCCCGGCCACGCCGCGTTCGACACCCGCACCGACCTGCGCCCCGAGCAGAAGGCCGAGGTCCTCGTCGAGGCCCTGCCGTGGCTGCAGGAGTTCGCCGGGGCGCTCGTCGTCGTCAAGTACGGCGGCAACGCCATGGTCGACGACGCGCTCAAGGCCGCCTTCGCCCAGGACATGGTGTTCCTGCGCCGCGTGGGGCTGCGCCCGGTCGTCGTCCACGGCGGCGGGCCGCAGATCTCCGCGATGCTGGACCGGCTCGGCATCGAGTCCGAGTTCCGCGGCGGCCTGCGCGTCACGACGCCCGAGGCGATGGACGTCGTGCGCATGGTCCTGACGGGTCAGGTCTCGCGCGAGCTCGTCGGCCTGATCAACGCCCACGGGCCCTGCGCCGTCGGGCTCTCGGGCGAGGACGGCGGCCTCCTCCAGGCCCGCCGTCGGCACGCGACGGTCGACGGCGAGGCCGTCGACGTCGGTCTCGTCGGCGACGTCGTCGAGGTGCACCCGGCTGCGGTCCAGGACCTGCTCGACGCCGGGCGCATCCCCGTCGTGTCGACCATCGCACCCGACCGCGACGACCCCACGCAGGTGCTCAACGTCAACGCCGACACGGCCGCCGCGGCGCTCGCCGTCGCGCTCGGTGCGAAGAAGCTCGTCGTGCTGACGGACGTCGAGGGCCTGTACACGTCGTGGCCGGACAAGGGCTCGCTCGTCGCGCAGATCACGCGCTCCGAGCTGGCCGCGTTCCTGCCGTCCCTCGAGTCCGGCATGGTGCCCAAGATGGAGGCGTGCCTGCGTGCCGTCGAGGGCGGCGTGCCGGCCGCGACCGTCATCGACGGGCGCGTGCCGCACTCGACGCTGCTCGAGGTGTTCACGACCCAGGGCAACGGGACCATGGTCGTCCCGGACCCCTTCTCCCCGGGCACGCCCACCCCCACGACCGCCGGAGCCGCCGCGTGAACCAGCCCGACCACCCGATCGCCAGGGGCGCGTCGACGACGAGCACGCAGGCCGCCGGCTCCGTCGCGCAGTGGACGGACCGCTACACCCACGCGGTGATGGACACGTTCGGACCGCCGCAGCGCGTCCTCGTGCGCGGCGAGGGCGCGTACGTGTGGGACGCGGACGGCCGGCGCTACCTCGACCTGCTCGCAGGCATCGCGGTGAACGCGCTCGGCCACGCCCACCCGACGCTCACCGCGGCGGTCAGCGCGCAGCTCGGCACGCTCGGTCACGTGTCGAACTTCTTCGGCACGCCGACGCAGATCGCGCTCGCCGAGCGGCTCCTGGCGCTGGCCGAGGCGCCCGAGGGCTCGCGCGTGTTCTTCACGAACTCCGGGACCGAGGCGAACGAGGCGGCGTTCAAGATGTCGCGCCGGACCGGGCGCACGCGCGTGCTCGCGCTCGAGGGCGGGTTCCACGGCCGCACGATGGGCGCGCTCGCGCTCACGTCCAAGGCCGCGTACCGCGAGCCGTTCGAGCCGCTCCCGGGAGGCGTGGAGTTCGTCGCGTTCGACGACGTCGGCGCCCTCGAGGAGGCGTTCTCGCCGCGGGTGGTGGCAGAGCGCGGCGAGGTGGCGGCGCTCGTCGTCGAGCCCGTGCAGGGCGAGGCGGGCGTGCGCTCCCTCTCGCCGGGCTACCTCGTCGCTGCGCGCGAGCTCACCGCGCGCCACGGTGCGCTGCTCGTGCTCGACGAGGTGCAGACCGGCGTCGGACGCACGGGCTCGTGGTTCGCGTACCAGCAGGCGGAGGTGGGCGGCGGCGTCGTGCCCGACGTCGTCACGCTCGCCAAGGGACTCGGCGGCGGCTTCCCCGTGGGCGCCGTGATCGCCTACGGCGAGCGCGCCGCGACGCTGCTCGGCCGCGGCCAGCACGGCACGACGTTCGGCGGCAACCCGGTCGCTGCTGCGGCAGCGCTCGCGACGCTCGGTGTGATCGAGCGCGACGGCCTGCTCGAGAACGTGCGCACCGTGGGCGCGCTCCTGCGCGACGAGATCGCTGCGGCGGGCAACCCGCTCGTCGCCGGGGTCCGCGGTCGTGGCCTCCTCCTCGCGGTGCAGCTCACCCGCCCGGTCGCGGCCGACGTGGCGCGCGC
>Ga0233369_1000771_pt1 | contig 11884 bp, 8 predicted proteins | sample ElkDunMinimDraft_26_FD_191537 | JGI IMG/M metagenome (GOLD analysis project Ga0233369, IMG submission 191537) | Fecal eukaryotic communites from dung pellets of Tule Elk in California, USA - Elk Dung D16 | ecosystem: Host-associated > Mammals > Digestive system > Large intestine > Fecal | place... | reverse complement strand
AAAGCTGAAGAGGGAGAAACATTTCTAAAGGTGGGAAATAAAAAAACCGAATTCGCTCAGTTCGGTAAGTATACCGAATACTTAACAACGGTACATGGAAAGCACAAGTTTGAGGTAATGAATAATAATAACCTGCTTACTGCAATAGATTACGAGGTTCAAGCTGGCGATAATTATACGGTATGGCTTTATACAACGGCAGCAGGAAAAGATACTTTAGTGGTTTCGCATAATAACCTTTCGGCTGTTACTTATTTTGGTGGATCTGGAACTCAAGACGCCAGTTTTGAAAGACATAAAACTAACTTTTATACAGATATACGCTTTCTTAATCTTAATAGCAGCTTTCCTTATGCAACATTCACATCAGACAATGGAAAAGCATTTAATAATAATGGGCGAGCGTTCGATGAGCGGTCTACAGAGAAACTGATTCCAGGTTATATTCCTTGGACTCATCCCAATATTAGGTTGTTGAATTTATCAGGTACCTCTGATATAAATCCTACGAAAATAATGGTTTATCATGCAACAAAGCATACAACACCTGGGAAGTGGGCTGATGAAGTACCAATAAAATCGTCGTGGGATTTGATTACTAAACCTGATTTATACGATATCAGGGGTAATACGCCAAAAATTGATGTTGGGTCTTATAGTATTTGCTTGATTGGAAAGCAGACTGAAGATATTCGTTTTAAATCAAGACTAATAATTGTTAAACATACAAAATAATGGAAATAAAATTTTATCTGATTAGTTTACTTATCCCTATAGGATTGCTCTTAAATTCCTGTACGAAAATTGAGTACCATGAAGTTGAAAATCCTTCCTATTTACGGGTATTTAACAACCTAAATTACGATGTTAATTTAGGAGATAAGAACCTCTTGGTTCCTTACTTAACCATGCTAATTGATCCTGTGTTTGACGAAGAGGGTATTCCAATACAGGCTGCGATAGTTGGTGATTTTTTAGACAAGCGCATACGTTATGCAGCTCCCTATCCCACACACAGTGCGGGGAGTACAAAACGTAATAATCCCGAATACCCTGGCAAAGAAAATGTCTTGGTGGGGCCAATATTAAATGGATTTGACCTTTCTAGCTGGGCACAAATACCCGCAGGTGCTCACCGCATCGTATTTTATTTTAGACCTGTCAACGATATTCCCTTTTTTGAACTTACTCCGGAATTAAAACAACAAGTTGCCATGGAAGGTACAATCGATTTGAAAGAAAGGGAAATTTATACGTTGCATATCGTACAGAAGGATTTCAAAACAAAAGAGAACGGACTACTATTGCGTAAAGAAAACTTCCAGAATATTCCATTTTCAGACTCATTAGTATATGTTAATTTTTACAACATGAGTTCCAAAGGATTTTTGGAGTCTGAAGCGAGGAAACCCCAAGGATTGATAACGTTAAGGGATGGGATAAAGGACGAGATGAATGTATATTTATCGCTATATCCTGAAGAAACCAAGTTGTTTAATAGCAAAACAGCAATACCTGACTATTATGCTAGGTATCTACAAACGATGTATCGAAACACAGAGCTAGCAACTGTAAGCCCCTATTTTAATTTTCCTTTGTTTGCAGATCGTTCTAAAAAAATTAGCACCAATATGTTGCAGAACGTCACCTTTTTAGCTCCTGGATTGAATTTCATGGATATAGGTGTTGGGGGTAATATGATGCCAAAAGGTTTAGCCTCCCACTTAACCTTTTTCGGATTAAACGAACTTGTCACGGTTCCTGGTAATATTAATTCTGCTCGTTTTCCGAGTATGATTATTAATACACATTCGGGTATTTATAATCCTAAATCATTTCCAGCGATAAATACAATTGAGGTTGTAAATGGAGAAGCTTACCTCACAACTATTCAACGCAAATTCGATCCACCAACTTATAAATAACAGTGAGATGCAATTAAACAGAATAAATAAATATCTAATTTTTCTAATTTCTTTAATCCTATTACAAGCCTGTCGACATGATGATTTTCTTGTATATGAAGGAAATACGGAAACAAGAAATGTAGGCGATTATATTGGAAATAATTTTGACCTCAGCTTATTTTATGCTGCTTTGGTAAAAACGGATGTATTGAAAGAGATTACAAGCAATCAGAAAGTAACAGTTTTTGCTCCTACAAACGCCGCATTCAATGCATTAGGAATTTACAGGGCTTCAGATTTTGACAAAGTCGATCAAGACAGCTTAAAACGAATGGTCTATTTTCATATTATGACTAGGGTATTGGCCAGTGATGATATCCCAGTGAAAACACTCGATACTAAATATCAAAACTTGGCAGGAAAGAATTTAATCATTTCTAAGCATGCGGGAACTAATGCCTGGGATAAGACTAGGGTTTTTGTTAATGGGTCTGAATCCAACAGATTTGATATAACATTGACCAATGGCATTTTAAATATTGTGAATGCTTGTTTCAAATATCAAGAAGGAAACATTCAAGATTTTCTATCTGGAAGAAGAGAATATTCCACATTTGTTACCGCTCTTAAAAAATTTGGATACTGGGAAAGTTTAGCTAACGGAAGTTGGACTGTGTTAGCCCCAGATAATAAAGCCTTCGAAAAAGAAGGAATTAGTTCTGATAGTATAAGCAGAATGGTTCCAGAGAAATTTTATAATCGTTTTATGGGGGTTTACATATTCGAAACGAGTATTTTTTTAACAGACCTTGAACTTTCCAAACAATCATTAAATGCTGAAATAAAAGGTGATCCTATGATGAGTCGTACGCTCAATTACAATGTGGATATTCGGTGGAACTCCATAAGTACACAAGAAGTAGATCAATATGCCAAAACCACCCCACTTTCTAAACATAATAGGGTAAACTACCTTACAGATAACGGAACCGTGCATAATATTGAAAAATTGTTGTTTCGACCAAATGAAGCAAGTTTACCAAGCATAGGAAAATAAAATCATGATCGCTTTAATACAATTGAAAAGCAAATATCAAATGAAAAAAATTATTTCAATCCTACTATTAATTATAGTATTTGTATCCTGCAAACAGGAAGAATATATGCCTGAACCCTTTGGTGAAAAAGTTGCATTTAAGGAGACAACTAAAATGAGCCTAGATGAATTTCTTACATCCTCCCAATGTACATTTTTCAAAAAAGCATTAGATCGAGGAACGGTATATACATTATTGAATAGCGAATGGAAACGATCTCCACATACTTTCTTGATCCCTTCCGATGCGGCATTTGTTGAGGCAGGTTTTACACAAAATAAATTAGAGAACATGAATCCCGCAGATTTGGATTCGATCGTATTGTACCATACATTAAGTGAAAAAATAGATACTGCAAATGTAAAATCAATCCATGGTAATATCCGTGTAAATACTAGATTGGAGAGTGCAAACATAGGCTTTGAAAATTCGTATACTTTTCAAAAGTATATTTATGTACATTATCTAGGCATTGTCCACAAAAAAGTGCTGATTAATGGAAAAACTGTTGGAGATTATAAAATAAGCCAAACCAAAGAAGGGGATGCCATTATTCTAGATCACTTTCTTAAAAAGCCTGAAAAAACACTTTGGCAAGCAATGAAAGCAGATCCTCGGCTAAGTATGTTTATTGAATTAATCGAAGCTAATGATAAATTGTACAATAAAATTTTTTATTTTAATGAAGCTCCTTGGGTAGTATATGCCATGCAATCAGGGGTTATTGGTAAGAATTTAGATTTATCAAAAGATCCAAATAATTCTAAAAATTTATATATTAACAGGCACACTTCGATTTTTGCACCTACTAACGAAGCGTTTATAAAAGCGGGATATTCAACAGTTGAAGAATTATTGAAATTAAATGATCCGTATTCGAAATTAAGGGGGAGATATTTAAGATTCGGAACGGAAGCCCCATACAACTATCAAACATTTCATAAAACTGACTCTATACTTTCTTATCACCACGGGTGGGGTGAAAGGTATTTTCCATCTGATGGTTTCAGAGGATTTCCTACCGTATTTTTCTCGAATGATTTAACTAATGAATTCCTGGGTAATTACGTCTTGCAAATGGAAACAATGAGTCCGAAAAATCAACCAAGGGTTACGTGTCCCTTTCTATTTATTTCCGAAAATGGTAAGAAAAAAATGCGACTTAAAAACGCTAAAGTCAATACCGAGGATGCAACAATTATCGAGCAGGATATATTGACCCTTAATGGGCCACTCTATATTGTTGATCGCTTATTTATACCCAATCATTTTTAATTTATTCATCATGCAAAACGTAATAAAATGCCTGTTGGTTGTGGTTATCTTTCTGATTAGCAATGGTTGTGAAGATGAGGTGAGTAACAGTTATTCTTTTGATTCCAATTTAATCACAATGATTATTGCTGATAATGCTAATCTATCAAAATTAAATGCAGCCAATAAACGAACTGAATTGCACGATATGCTACTCAAAGAGGGCCCTTTTACTCAGTTAGCCCCTTCAGATGATGCCTTTAATATCGATGTGAAAACCACTGGTTTGAACCGATTGACCAAAATAATGCAATACCATGTTCTTAATGGAGTATATGATTTTGAAAAGATTCCTTTTCAGTTTAATCAAGAAATTTACTCGTATACCAAAGGAAAAATGTTTGTAACCAAATGGGTAAAAGATCTTGATACAATAATAACAATAAATGGAGCTATTGTAACCCCCATAATGAAAGATGCTAATAATGGTAAGATTCAAATAATCAATCGGCTATTAGAGCCTTATCTTTTTGACTACCTGAGTGATGCGATCAGTAATGAATATGACATCACCTTATTTAATCATGTAATCGAAAAAGTTCCTGCAATAAAAAATTTACTTCAAAAGAATGGTGCTTACACCGTATATGCGCCTAATAATGCAGCAATGGTAAAATATGGATTTAGCACATTGGAAATTATAAATCAAAAACCTGTTGCAGAGTTAGAAAAATTATTGAAATACCATATCGTACCAGACAGACGGTTTGTATATGACTATATACTGACTACTTCTACTCCTGGAAATGCTAACGTAAAAACAACAGAAACAATGTTGAATGGGGATAACCTCGGTGTAACATTAAAGTTTGATTCTGGCAAAGGTCTATACCAAAAAATAACTCTTTTAGGTATTAGAAACAATACGGAAACTAATTTGATTCGTGAAAATGTATTAGCAGGAAATGGTGTTTTACATATTATCGATCAGGTACTTTTAAATTAACCCTATAGCATTAAGTTCCTTGAGGTTATACACTCATAAATAATTTATTCAAATGAAAAATATTAAAGAAATCATAGGGATCTTATTATTCTCAACGCTGTTCATGCTTTTTTCGTGTAAGAAAGAAATTAACGGAGAAACTACTATCAAATTGTCTGTGGAAGAGTATTTTCCAAACAGTGGTAAGGCTGGTACCCTCGTCACCATCAAAGGTGCAGGATTCAGTACTCGTTTAGAGGATAACATTGTCGAGTTTTCTGGAGTTGCTGCCGAAGTATTTTCAGCACAATCCACAGAGCTTGTTGTTCTTGCCCCAAAAGCTGCAAATACAGGCCAATTGACAGTTAAAAATGGAAGTCAAACGATAGACGTAGGCACATACACTTATCAGAGTTTAAGCCTAAAAAAGATTTATCCTACAAATGGACCAGCGGGTTCAAATATCCGTATTTCAGGCGAGGGCTTTAGTAGCCTTAATCAGCCAGCAAAAGTAATTATTAATGATTCCGTTGCAAAAGTTGTTAATATTTCTGATACGCTCATTGTCGCGAAAGTACCTATAAATGCTGGGACAGGTCCTGTCAAAGTTTTTGTGGATAACATGGAGTCAAAAGGCGAGGTTTTTACATACCAAGAAATCACAGGAATTAAACCTTTAACTGGAGGGCCAGGGACTAAAATCACCATAAAAGGGGAAGGATTTGAAACAGTGAAGGAGCGTAATATTGTCTTTTTTAATGATAAACAGGCTAGTGTTTTACAAGCCTCCCCAAATCAACTCATTGTGGTCGCTCCAGAAGGGGTAATGACAAATAAAGCTTTTGTAATTATTAACGGGCAGAAAATGGTGAGTTCGGATGTTTTTAGAGTAGTTCCTTTGCCAGAAATAGCTGCGGTTTCACCATTGAGTGGACCTGTTGGTTCCGTGATTACAATCAAAGGAACTTCTTTTAGTGAAATAAAAGAGGAGAATAAAGTGTTGATTAATGGTAAAGAAATTCCATTTGAAAAAGATCCTACTGGTACAGAATTAGTTGTGAAGTATCCCGCTGATATCGGAAGTGGGAAGGTTGAAGTCATCGTTAATGATCAAAAGGTTCTTGGTCCTGAATTTAAAAATCAAGACTTAGGAATTTCAAAGGTTAGTCCAGAGAGTGGTCTAGAGGGGACTGAAGTTACCATTCATGGTACTGGTTTTTCAAAGGATTTAATTGGTAACACTGTGTCATTTAATGGACTTCAAGCCCAAATTATTTCTGCAACCGATAATTCATTAAAAGTGATTGCGCCAACAAATCTAAGTACTGGCCCCTTAAAGGTACAAGTCGGAGCCTTGTCTGCATTTGCGCCACAAAGTTTCCGTCGTTCAGGAGTAATGACGATTAAAAGAGGAATCACGGAATTAAATTATAATTATTCTAAAATAGTTATTGATTCGAAGGGGAACCTATATGTGAGTGGTATTAATTCCATCAGAAAATTCACCCAGCAAGGGGAAGTCTCTGTTTTGGCTACTGGTTTTACGAGCATTTTTGGGATGGATATTCTAAATGATGTCATTTATGTTGCGGATAGTAAACTTGCCAAGAAAGTAACCTTGAGTGGACAAGTGAGCACCATACCTACTGCAGAACTTTCACCTTATAATCTGTCTGTAGATGAAAAGGGAAATCTTTATTATCCAAATTCTTGGCATGGTGTATTAAAAGTGGCATTGCCTTCAGGTACTGTTCAGAATATGAATTCTGGTGGAGCATCTGATAAATGTAGGATTGCCATAGCCAAAGATGGTACCATTTATCATGCGATTGATGATTATGAAGGAATTATTAATAGAACACTTCCTGGTGAACGTGGACTAAATTGGATCGGGCAATATGGAGTTTTCGGGTTAAAGGATGGACCTATTTCACAGGCAGAAATTGGATTTGGAATCTCGGCTTTAAAAATTAATAATGCAAACAATTTAATAATAATGGATGCAACTAATTATGCAATTCGTGAAGTTGATTTAAAGCAACAAACTATAAAGACGTTGATTAATGTGGAAAGAGGTTTTGTAGACGGGGACTTTTCAAGCGCCAAGTGGGGAAATATTTCTGATATAGCAATTGATAAAGATGGTGCTATTTATCTGTTAGATGTGGGACAAGGTGCTATAAGGAAAGTAATATTTAAATAGTGTGATAAAAATGACGAACGATTTTGAAGCCCAACACGTAAGAAAAAAATAATGAAAAATAAATATATGAAACAGTTGCGAAGCCTATTTTCAATTGGAGAAAGTGTAGATGCCAAAGCTGTGCCTATCTTAGATTGGGCTAAAATAATACGAGGAATACCCAACCTATTAATTTTTACGCTGCTTATACTAGTCCCATTATTTGGTTGGGGACAAGAAACCTCAGGAGCACTTACTGGTCGTGTCACCGATGGAAAAGGCACCGGTATTGTCGGATCCACCATAACCGCACTACATATGCCATCGGGCACTAGGTATGCGCTCTCAACCGATGCAACTGGACGTTATACGATGAATAACATGCGTATCGGTGGACCATATTCCGTGACCGCTACCATGGTCGGAATGCAAACTGTAGAACGAAAAAATGTTCAAGTCCAACTGGGGGCTGCACAACAATTGGACTTTGTTCTAAATTCTAGTGTAGAATCTTTGGATGCGGTGATCGTTACAGCAATAGCTCAAGGACAACGCGCGGACACTTATGGAACAGGTAAAAATATCAATTCCAAGCAGGTTGAAACTTTACCTACAGTAAGTAGATCTATTACGGATTTAACCCGACTTACACCGCAAGGTAGTCGTGATAATAGTTTCGGAGGAAACAATTTCCGCTATAATAATGTAACGATTGATGGAGCGATCAATAACGATGCTATTGGTTTTTCTCCTTCCTTAGGTGGGCAAACAGGCACATCGGGTATGGCTGGTAGTTCGACTAGAACAAATCCTATTTCTTTAGACGCTATCCAAGATATGCAAGTCTATTTGGCTCCATTTGATGTTAAAATAGGGAATTTTACAGGAGGCTCTGTAAATGCTGTTACGCGATCGGGAACAAATAATTTTGAAGGCTCAATTTATGGCTATGGAAGAAATGCAAGTCTTACAGGTCATGATAAAGTAGGAAGTCTTGGAAAGATGAATGCTGATTTTTACGATTATCAAGCTGGTTTTCGTTTTGGATTTCCTATAATTAAAGATAAACTTTTCTTTTTTAGTAATGAGGAAATAACTCGACGTCAAGATCCCACTCAATTATTAGTTGGTAGTGATGAAACAGCACATATTTTGGCGCTGGAGGAAGCAAATAGTATAGTAAATACCGTGAAAAGTAGATATGGAAATATTTTTGATGCAGGTACGGCGGGTCTTTATACGAATAGCTCCAAATCAATCAAATTTTTTAATCGATTGGATTGGAATATTAATGATCAACATCAATTAGCAATTCGTAATAATACCATTAGAAGTTCAGCGACTCATATGGATCGAGATCAACAAGATTTTCGTTTTTCTAGTATGGCTTTTGAACAGGAGAACAACCAGAGTAGTTCGGTAGTGGAGCTTAAAAGCAGATTTACCAATTCATTATCTGCGAATGCGGTCTTTGGTTTTACTGTAGTTAAGGATCGCCGTGACCCACTTTCCGATCCCACCCTTCCCCAGGTTCAAATCCAAGGGAATACCCCAGGCACCACTATTTACATAGGTACGGATCGTGAGGCTAGTATATTCGATATGAAACAACAAACGTGGGAACTCACAGCCAATCTTAATTGGAATATTGACCGACATAAATTGCTCATTGGAACACATAATGAATTGTACGGCATTCGATATGGATTTGTAAACGGGTGGAATGGCCGTATAGATTATAACAGTATTTCCGATTTCCTTAAAAACACTCCTTTTCGTGTGAGGGGTAGCTATAATTATTTAAACAATACACGTGATTATATATTGGATAATCCTGCTGCTGACTTTCATGTAAATATGTATAGCTTATATGTGCAAGACGAAATTCGTGTCAGTGACAGATTCCGAATTAGTCCAGGTCTGCGAGCGGATATAGCTCAGCTTCCGACTCTACCAAAATTGAGTGAAAAAGTGAAAGCGATCTGGGCTGATCCAAATTTTGGCACAACCTACCAATATACTCCAATTAACCGTATAAAGAATGACTTTATGAATCGTGTTCATTTTTCTCCACGATTAGGATTTCGTTGGCAGGCTACGGACGATAATAGCCTGATTATCCGAGGTGGTGCTGGATTCTTTACAGGTCGTATTCCATTTGCTTGGTTAGCTTATGCTTATTACAATACTGGGGATAGTTATGGAGCATTTGACCAAAATGTTGAACAGAAACCTTTTGCAAAAGATGCAGATGCGATTAAGCCAAGTCCAAATGGGATAGGCGATTTTATCACAGCAAATGGAGCAGTTATTAATAATCCGAATAGTGGACGGACACAAGTGGATTTAATCGACAATGGATTTACAATGCCACAAGTATTCCGAACTAGCCTGGGTCTAGATTATAGTTTATTAAATGACTGGAAATTCACTTTGGAAGGAATGTATACACAAAATATTAACGACGTTTTGTTTCAACAAGTTGGCAGAAAGGATAATCCTGTTTGGTATGGTTACGATATCAACAAGAAGCAACCTGTATACGAAGGAACCGTTGATTCGAGATTTTCAAACTTATACTTACTTTCGAACACGAAGCAAGGTTATCGATATAGTATCACCGGAACAATTAGTAAAATCTACAAAGATCTTAATGTCACAGCAAGTTACACTTTTGGTGAATCTAAGGATTTAAGTAATGGAGTTCGAAATTCTATGGAAAGTAATTGGCAATTAAATCAGTCACTGGTACCGAATAATCCAAAACTAGCTTATAGCAACTTCGATATTCGTCATAGGATTATAGCCAATATAGGCTATAACTTTAAATGGAATACTGTGGGTAAGACAACGGTAAATCTATTCTTCTCGGCGCAGTCTGGTTCTCCATTTTCGTATGGGATAATCAACAACAGCATTCAGGGACTTCCTCAGCAGGTGTCTTTAGTTTATATTCCCACACAACAGGAGGCTATCAAATATTTCAAAGATATTGCTGGAGGACAAAGTGCAGAGCAGCAGGCTCAATCTTTCAATCTTTTTATAGATCAAAATCAATATTTGTCTTCAAGACGGGGCAACTTTACAGAACGTAATACGGGTCGTACTCCTTGGAATGTGCAGGCTGATCTTCGACTATCGCATGATCTGCAAGTTTCTAAAAGAGCTCAATTTTTGACAATCTCGCTCGATATCATGAACCTTACAAATCTGCTCTATAAGGAATGGGGAATTCAATACTTCTCACCAAATACGTTCAACTCAACGAGCTCTGTAGGATTAACACCGACACTTTTTCCATCTCAACAGAATTCCGGAAACTGGCCTGTATTTACATTCAATAATCCAGGAAGACCCTATAGTATAGATTACTTTAATTCAAGAACACAAATGCAATTAGGTCTTCGATATTCTTTTTAATGTAAAAAACGAAGGTGATTAGAAAATTTATATTTGGTAGTCAGGCTTCAATAGCTAAACATTGTTTTTATACCATACTAAACTAAATCAGATTATTAACAAACACCGGGCTAGAAAATCCACTGGTCCGGTTATTTTTTTAAAAATATTTAATTCCTATAATCGAATTTTAATTCCAATAATGGAAATCAATACAGGTCTATCCTGGATATAAAAACGCTATCGTTATTTCAGGACAAGGTACCTTCTGGAATTGCAACTTAAAAGTGTAGATTATTTATGCTACTAATTTTTGTTTTGCTGTGTAATATATTTCCATTTCATTGGGTGTTTTATACCCCATTGCCGAATGTATCCTTTTTGCATGGTAAAATCCTTCCATGTATCTGAATATTTCTAATTTAGCACCCTCTCTGTTTTCAAACTTTCTGTGATGCACAAATTCTGCCTTTAGCGTTTTAAAGAGACTTTCAGCTACTGCATTGTCCCAACAATTACCTTTTCGGCTCATACTCTGTATTATTTCATTTTTCTTGAGTAAAATTTTAAACTCATCACATGCGTACTGAATTCCCCTGTCGGAATGAAATATCAAAACCATTTTTAACACCTCTGTTTCTTTTAGTCATCTTTAAGGCTTTTACAGAGGTATTTGTTGTAGTCATGTCATTGCTAAATGACCAGCCAATGACTTTGCGATCGGCTAGGTCAAAACCTGTAGTAAGATATATCCAGCCCGAATCGGTCTTGATATCAGTAATATCAGCAACCCATTTTTCAGATAATGTATCCGCTGAAAAATCTCTTCCAAGGAGATTTTTAGCTACCGGATAGCTAGGACTTGAATCAGTAGTCACCTTATATTTCTTACGGATCCGACACCTTAAATTCATCTTCTTCATCAAGCGTGCTACATACGACCTGGATACTTGCTTATTTTTTTGTTTAGCTCCTGTGTAATCCGGGAACTCCCACAGATCTGAAGGTTATTTTCATATTCCAGTTGGATCAGTATCGACAATTCCGCTGTTCTTTTCTC
>Ga0233369_1000769_pt1 | contig 11889 bp, 9 predicted proteins | sample ElkDunMinimDraft_26_FD_191537 | JGI IMG/M metagenome (GOLD analysis project Ga0233369, IMG submission 191537) | Fecal eukaryotic communites from dung pellets of Tule Elk in California, USA - Elk Dung D16 | ecosystem: Host-associated > Mammals > Digestive system > Large intestine > Fecal | place... | reverse complement strand
GCATCGTCGATGAACTCCAGCGCCGCGGCCTGCACCTCCGCGACGATCGACCAGCGCCGCGGCTGGGTATCGGGCGTCGCATAGCTCGGCCGCCGAGCCCCATCGACGATCTCGAAGCCTGTGAATTGCGGGTGTGGCGCGGTCAGCACGCTTTCCAGCAGGAGATCGTTCCCCAGCACGTCCGAAGGCCCCGAGTCATGACGCGCGTCGTGATAGCGGGCCTGCGCGCTCCCGGCACCCTGCAGCCGCGCATCGGCACGGGTATCGAGCGCGAAATATGCGCCTTCGAGCGGCCGCTCCAGCATGCTCGACAGGTGGCGCTGGATCGTACCGGCATAGCCGATGTCCACCAGCATGCTCCGAGTATCGCCGACCGTCTCGTCCCAGTACTCGCGGTAGAGCGCTCGCGCTGACCGGGCGAATGCCTCGAGTGCGTCGTGCGCGGGTGCCAGCCTGTCCGCCACGGCTTCATGCATCTCCGGCAGGAATACATGCTCGTGCATGACAACGCCGCCCAGACGCGACTCCAGTACGGCCTTTGCGCGGTTGCCGAGCCGCGCCACGAGGAGGTCTCCAAGCGTGCCGTTGTAGCTGCAGTCGAGCAGTGTGGCCAGACTGCCGCGATCCCGTAGCGCGGCCAGGCCGCACGCCTGCCTCGACGCCAGGAAATACACGCCGTCGATCTCGCCCGTCCAGGCCGGCGCGGCGACTTTCAGCCGGTGGAAGGCTTCAACGAGCAGATGGCCTTCGCGGCTCAGGAACAGGAGTCTGGACACCTCGCGCTCGCGGGCAAGACGCACCAGCCAGGTGAGGAAGTCCAGCACGAGTGGGCCGATCACTGTGTAACCGAAGGTCCGCGGGCTGACGTGCAACCGGCCGGCCAGCGCTTCGGGCGCGCCGTCGGCGATACCGCTCATATGGTTGGCGATCAGTCCCAGCCGGAGCTGCTCGCCCCAGTGCGCATCGGGAGCGGTGCGTAGCGGACGCAGCGTGGGAACGACGTCCAGCAGCGCCGAAGCGCGCAGAACATGGACCGGCGTCAACATGTTCTGCCAGTGGGGTTGCTGCACGTCGGCGTGTTCGTTGTCGCCAATGTGCAGCCACTTCGTGGACGCAACCTGTTCGGCCGAGGCGACCGTCGGCCAAGCGTCACCATCGTCCTTGCGGTGCCCTGTCTCGCAGGAGACGTACCACCCGTCGACGATGTCGACGACGGGTGCAGGCAGGATCTCACGTAGGGTCGCCTTGTCCAGATACATGTCCGACAGCGCGACAAGACGTGTTCCGCGCTCGCGTAGCGCTGCAAGCGCATCGAGCAGTCCTGTCCGTGGACGGAGCAGCCGTTGTTCGGTCGCGCGCTCGAGCGCGTGCAGCGCTTCCACCGGAAGATCCGGGGCAACGGCGCACATTGCGTCATAGATCTCAGCCAGCGTGGGGTCGCGTGTCAGTGCGTGACGCGCGCGCGCTTCGGCACGCGCACGCAGTTCGGCGAAGGCGTCGACTGCCAACGTGCGCTGCGCCAGTCGTTCCAGGTAGGCACGCGCGGCGGCTGGAGACAGGAAAGGGCGTTGCACGAGCGTGTCGAAGATGTCCACCGAGACCAGGGTCGCGTCGATCGACGCAGCGGCGATACGCCCCGCAAGTGGTGTAGCGAAATAGTCCTGCCAGTTGCGGTCACCCTCGCTCGTGAGCGACAGGGTGCCGTCGCGTGGCAGTACACCTGCGCGGAAACCGCGGGCGCGGGCGACCGCTACGAACATGCGTTCGATCGCATGCTGGAGCGTGCCGTCCAGCTGCCCCCGTTCCTCGGGAAAGGCCTCGAGCGGCAGCTGTAGTGCAAGCAGGGGTCGGATCGCATCGATCCGCGCCCAGAACATCGATCCGGCCGGGAAGTCGATGTAGGCCTGCGGATCGATGGAAAAGCCCATCCGGGCGGCGATCGCGGACGCATCGGCGACGTTGCCAAGCCAGGTGTGTCCCCACAGCGGAACCGTTTCGTGGCTTTCCGGATAGATGATGCCCAGCGAGGGATCCGCGTCGAACATGCCCAGTTGCCAGGCGATCCGCTGCGGACTGCCCATCAGTCCATCTACCAGATAGCCGCGCCAGCGGTTCTGTGCGCTGCCGGCGTGCAGCGACTTCTTGCTGTGCAGATGCGCGATGACATCGAGCTCGAGCAGCGCTTCGCGGAAGGAGACGAGCAGCGGCGCGATGTCGCGTCCCCGGTTCGGCACGACCACAATCTCGAGCCGTTGCACACCCGGTATCCGCGAAAATGCCTCGCGGACAACGTCGACGGCATCAGCCTCGCTCACTGAGACCAGCAGGACGAAGGGCACCGGCATCCGCGACAACGCCGCGGCGAATTCGTCGGCAAGATCGGAATAGAACAGGTGCAGCATGACGCCGACCCGCAGGCTCACCGCGTCGATCGGGGAAGGCGGCGGAAACCGGTATCCGGTCTCGGGCGTCGGTGTGGCAGGCCGGGGGCGGCCTGCGATCCGGATGCGCGCTGCGATACCGCGGAAGCCCATGGCGCGCTGCATGCGCCAGGCCCGCACCACAACGCCGCCCAGCCCGCGCAGGCCGCCGCCGCGGACCTCAACGCTGCGGCGCACTGCGGACAGCAATCCAAGCAGGCGACTGATCACGCTGCTCGGTTGCGCATGTCGAACGCATCTGCTGGCGCAGAGGCAGGGCGGCAGGGCCGGCGGGGGGGAAGCTGCGGGTTCACCGGCGGATTGTCGCGGGTTCCATGCCCGGCCGGCAAACTGGCAGCCCGCCCCGGGAGGTAACCAATGTCCGATTCGCCTCGTGCCCATCAGCAGCGTCCAGATCTCGAACTCGTGCCGGCCTGGTTGCCTGCGGGAGAAGCCGACGCACTTTTCGAGGCGCTGCGCGATGCTCTGCCCTGGAGCGCGCATCGCCTGCGGATCTTCGGGCGGGAGGTGCAGGCGCCACGACTGAGTTGCTGGATCGGCGATCCGGGCGCGGCGTACCGGTATTCGGGCGCGCGATTCCAGCCGATGCGATGGCCTGACGTGCTGCTGCCCTTGCGTCGGGCCGTGTCGGCGACTGCGGGCGTTGCATTCAATAGCGCGCTCGCCAACCTCTATCGCGACGGGGGCGATGCGATGGGCTGGCACAGCGATGACGAGCCCGAGTTGGGACCGCGGCCGGTCATTGCCTCACTCAGTCTGGGTGCGACCCGGCGCTTCGTCCTCAAGGCGAAACGTCGGGACGCCGACGCTGCGATGCAGCGCCACGTCTTCCATCTCGCGCACGGCAGCCTGTTGCTGATGCGCGGCGACGCGCAGTCGCACTATCGCCATGCACTGCCAAGGACCGCGCGTCCGGTGGGCGCCAGGATCAATCTGACGTTCCGGAAGATCCTCGATCAGGCGAAATAGCCCCATCACTCGGTGGACGCTCCGATTGGCAGCGCCTGTCCGCTTCGGGCCACGGACGTCCACAGGACGTCAGTCGCAGCGGCGGTGCCACGCGCGCTGCATCCAGAAGGCTCCCGGATCGATCGCGTTGCCCGGTTGGCCGGGCGCCACGCGCTCCACCGCCGCAGTCGACCGGGCGCGGGGTTTCACGCTCAGCGACGCGAGGCGGGCATCGTTTCCCGCGCTGGCTGATCGTGTGACGCCTCGTGCGCGTTGCCCGACTCGAGAATCCAGCCGGCCATCTCGCTGCTGACATCCCGCAGCGCGTTCGAGAATGCATCGACAACCTGTGCAACCTCGGCGCTCGAGGCGGGTTGCGCGGCCAGGAAGGTGCGGGAGCCGACGACCGTCTGGTCGATGTTGTGGATCAGCTTGGCGTTGGCCTCGATTGTCGCCGCAGGCAACGCGTTGCCGCTGTAGTCGGCCTCGAACCGGCGCAGGTCGATGACCAGCTTGTAGTCGGCGGTGATGCCCGCGCCCTGGCGCGCGACCCCCGGAATGTGGCCGGAATCCTCGAGCGTGCGCAGTACGGCGTCCTGGAGCATGTCGGTCGGCGTCTTTGCCCAGCTCGCGCCGCGATAGACCTGCAGCTCGTCAGGGGTAGGACGCACCGCGATGCGGAAGCTGTCGATCATGCGGGCCGCGGTCGGCGGGCTCATGCTGAGCTGCCAGTCCGCATGCGGCCATGCGGGATTCGCTTCGACCCGCGGATCGGGCGCATAGATCGTCGAGCGATCCCGGTCGCCGCCCCCGCCGCCGAGCAGCGAGCTGCAGCTGGCGAGCGGTAAGACGAGCGCGAAGGCGATGACGAGGCGGGACATGGCCCGTCGGGCGACACCTGGGTGGACGGTCATTCGGGTTCGAACTCCTTGGGCGCGTCGCGACCCAGCAGGTAGCGCGCAGGGTTGGCGTCCAGGCGGTCGCTGATACGGCGCAGGTCGCGGACCAGCGATCGCAGCTCGCCCAGGGTGGGGCCGAGCTGCGAGAGGCCGTCGTTGGCGAAACTGCTGATCGCGGCGCGGTTCTCGTTGAGGATCATGTCGGCGCCGCCGGCAGCGGAATCCATGCGCGCCAGCGTGCTTTCGAGGTTGGCGACCAGGCCGGGCAGCTTCTGCACCAGCTCGCGGTCGAAATTGGTCATGGCGCGATTGGTCGTCGTCAGTGTCTGCTCGAGCTGCTCGCTGGCCCTGCGCGCATTGACGATGATCGCCGCCAGATCTTCGCGCTGGCCGGCGACCGAGCCGGTCATGCCCTCGATGTTCTCGAGCGTATTGGAGATGCGGGCGACATTCTCTTCGCTGAGCACCTTGTCGAGCCGTTCGACCAGGCGGTTCGCGGTGTCGGAGATGTTCTGCAGCGCCGAGGCCTCGGTCTGGATGACCGGCACGCGGTCTTCCCGCTCCGACACCAGCGGCGGTGCTTCGGGCGAGCCGCCGGTGAGCTGGATGATCGGCGAGCCGGTCAGGCTGGTCATCGACATGCGCGCGCGGGTATCGGTCTTGACCGGCGCTTTGGCCTGCACCCGCAGGCGCGCGATCACCTGGCGCGGGTCCTCCGGAGCGAGCTGCAGGCTGTCGACCGTGCCTACGGCGATGCCGTTGTACTGCACGCTGCTGCCCTCGGTCAGGCCCGTGACCGGTTCGCGGAAGATCACGTCGAACTCGTTCCAGCTGCGGTCGGAGGAATACTTCGCCGCCCACAGCGCGAAGCCGAGCATCGCGATCGAGGCGATCAGCGTGAACGCGCCGATCAGCACGTAATTGGCTCTGGTTTCCATGAGGTCAGTCGGCTCCCGGGCCAGCGGCCCTCGCATCGCGCGCCGCGCGCCCGCGCGGCCCGTGGAAATATTCCTGGATCCAGGGGTGATCGATCCGTTCGATCTCTTCCACCGGGGCGGCCGCAATGACCCGGCGATCGGCCAGTACCGCGATCCGGTCACAAATAGCGTACAGGGTGTCGAGATCGTGTGTGACCAGGAACACGGTCAGGCCGAGTGCTTTCTGCAGGGTGCGGATCAGACGGTCGAACGCGGCCGCGCCAATCGGGTCGAGACCGGCCGTGGGCTCATCGAGGAACAGCAGCGGGGGGTCGAGCGCGAGTGCGCGCGCCAGGCCCGCCCGCTTGCGCATGCCGCCCGACAGCTGCGCGGGCAGCTTGTCGAGCGCATCGGCCGGCAGGCCCGCGAGCTTGATCTTCAGCAAGGACAATTCGTAGCGAAGCGAGTCGCTCAGGTCCGGATGATGTTCCTTCAGCGGTACCTGGACGTTCTCGCCGACGGTCAGCGATGAGAACAGCGCGCCGTCCTGGAACAGCACCCCGGTATTGCGCTCGATATGGCTGCGTTGTTCTGGATCGCGCGAGAGTGCATCGGCGCCCAGTACATCGATGGTGCCGGCCTGCGGCGCCCGCAGCCCGATGATGGAACGCATCAGCACCGACTTGCCGGTGCCCGAGCCACCGACCACGCCCAGGATCTCCCCCTGGCGCACGTCGAGGTCGAGGCCGTCATGCACGGTCTGGCTGCCGAAGCGGGTGACCAGGCCCCGCACGCGCACGGCGACGCCATCCGGGGCGGTGTCGCGCGCAGGGACATCGCTGGAGGCCGGCTCTGGCGTCGTCACCAGCCCACCTCCATGAACCAGATCGCGGCGAAGGCATCGAGCGTGATGACCAGCGAAATCGTCTGCACGACGCTGGAGGTGGTGCGTTCGCCCACCGATTGCGCGGTGCCCTGGACCCGCAACCCTTCCAGGCAACCGATCAGGCCGATCACCAGCGCGAAGACCGGTGCCTTGGACATGCCGACAAGGAAATGCCGGACCTCGATGGTGTCGTACATCCGCGCCAGATAGGCCTGCGGCGGAATCTCGAGGGCGAAGGCACCGACCGTCATGCCGCCGATGAGACCGGCAAGCATCGCGATGAAGGTCAGCAGGGGCAGCATCACCAGCAAGGCGACGATCCGCGGGATGACCAGCAGTTCGACCGGGTCCAGACCCAGCGTGCGGATCGCATCCACTTCCTCGCGGCTGACCATCGCACCGATCTGCGCGGTGAACGCGCTGGCCGTGCGGCCGGCGAGCAGGATCGCGGTCAGCAGCACGCCGAACTCGCGCAGGAATGCGATCGACACGAGCTCGACGACGAAGATCACGGCGCCGAATTCCGCCAGCACGGTCGAGCCCAGGAACGCGATCACGGCTCCGACCAGAAACGACAGCAGCGCGACCAGCGGCACCGCGTCGAGGCCGACCTGCTCCATATGGTGCACGGTCGAGGTCAGCCGGAAGTGCCGTGGCGATGCGAGCAGGCGAGCGAGCTTGACCAGCGTCTCGCCGAAGAAACTCACCAGCGCGACGAACTCTCGCCCGTTGTCGTACACCTTGCGACCGAGCCGCGCCAGGGCCGCGTTCACGCCGTAATCGCGTTTTTTCTTGGGGCGGTCGTCGGAGACATCCTCGATCGCGTCGACCAGCGCGCGGTGGTCCTCGCGGAACCGGAACGTCGAGAAATCGAGCCCGCGCTTGTCGGCGAAACGGAGCAGCTGCAGCACGCCGACCGAATCGAGCCGCTCGACGCCGGTGGCATCGACCTCCTCGGCGGGATCCTGCTGCGCCCGCAGCGTGGCCTCGATGTCGCCCGCATGCGCGAGGGTCCAATGACCGCGCAGCCGCAACGTCCCTCCGCCGCCGGATTCGGCGCTGGGCGTCTCGGGTCGGGGGAGGGCCATGCAGTCTCGGGAGCGTTCGGCAAACGGGCACGAGCATACCCAATCCGGGCGTGACGTCGCGTGTCACGAGCCGGGCGATCTACCGACCACGGGGCGTGCATGCGATCCTGTCGCGATGTCCGCGCCCACTTCGCTCACCTCTGCCACTTACGCCGCGCGCATCGCCTTCGTCGTCGAGCTCGCCGAGCATCTCCATGCCTATGGCACCACCGCCCAGCGTCTCGAAGGGGCGATGATCGCGGTGACCCAGCAGTTGGGCCTGGACTGCGAACCGTGGGTCAATCCGACCGGCATGGTGCTGTCCTTCAGCGATCCGCTGCGGCCGCCGGGCGACAGCGACACCACCCGCGTGATCCGCATGTCGCCGGGCGACGTCGACCTCTACAAGCTGTGCGAGACCGACCGCATCGCCGAGCAGGTGATGGCCGGCGAGATGGATCTGGCCGAAGGCTATGCCGCGCTGCGCGCGCTCGATGCGCGCGAACCCGGGCGCTGGGGCAGGGCGCTGCAGGTCATGGGATTCGCGATGGTCGCGATGGCGGTCGCCGGGCTGTGGCGACTGCCCTGGGCGGACATCGCCACGGCGGGCGTCATCGGCCTGTTGATCGGTCTGCTCGACCTGGCGACGCGCGACGGCACCCGGCTCAAGGAGGCTGGCGATGCGCTGGCCGGCATGGTGGCCGGCCTGGTCGCGATCCTGGTGTCCGCGTTCGTCGTGCCGCTCAACCTCAATACCGTGATCATCGCCTCGTTGATCGTGATGCTGCCCGGCATGGCGCTGACGAACGCCATCAACGAGCTGACATCGCAGCACCTGGTCTCGGGCACGGCGCGCTTCGCCGGCGCCCTGACCACGGTGCTCAAGATCACCATCGGCACGATCATCGCCCTCACCCTGGCACAGATGCTGGGCGTGACGCCCAACGTCCGCGCGCTCCGCCCGCAGCCCGACTGGGTGGAGTGGGCGGCGCTCGCGACCGCGTCGGCCGCGTTCGCAATCCTGTTCCGCGCCGCGCGCCGCGACGTGGTGCTGGTGATGCTGGCCGCAGTCTCGGGCTATCTGATCTCGCGCTGGGTCGGGGCGGCGCTCGGGTCCAATATCGGCCTGTTCGTCGCCGCACTGGCCACCACCGCCGCCGGCAACGGGTACGCGCGCTGGGCAGACCGGCCGGGCGCACTGATCCGCGTGCCTGGGCTGATCATGCTGGTGCCCGGCAGCAACAGCCTGCGTGGCCTGATGAACCTCGTGCAGCAGCAGGACATGGCGGCCGGGCAGGAAGCCGCACTGGTCGTGATGAATATCGTGCTTGCGCTGATCGCGGGCCTGCTGTTTGGCAACGTCGTCGTGCCGGCCCGGAACAAGAATCTCTGAAGGAAGCGCCGCTCCTCGTCTGCAGCGGGTCCGTCCTTTCGGCTGCCCAAACGAAAACGCCCTCCTTGCGGAGGGCGCTCGGGCATCGCGGCTGCGATCACTTCTCGATCAGGAATTCCTCGATCTTCCTGCCCTTCTTGATCTGGCCCGCAAGCCACAGCGGCTGCTTGCCGCGGCCGGTCCAGGTCTCGGCCTTGTTGGCAGGGTTGCGATACTTCGGCGGCACCTTGCCGAGCTTGCGTCCCTTGGTCGCACTGGTGCGTGCAGCGGGCGCCGACGCGGCGCTGCGCGTCGCGCCACCACCGAACAGCTCGGCGATGCTGTAACCCTCGGCGGCTGCCAGGTCGGTGAGCTTCTTGCGCACCGCCGCGATCGGCTTGCGCTTCTTCAGCGTGGTCTTGCGCTGCTTTGCCTGGGTAATCAGCGCATCGAGCTGCTGGGGGGAAAATGCATTGAGGTCAAACGCCATGTGAGTCGGCTCCGGCTGATTATTGGGATACCAGTCCCTGGCATGGACTGCATCTTAATCCCGTTTATCCGGCCGCGACAAATGCCGTTCGTCACCGCGCAGGCCAGCTGCCCGGCTGGCTGCGCGGCGGGGGAGTTTATCCCCGGCAAAACCGGGGTGGGAAAAGCGCAGGAAACCTCAGCTGCGCAGGCGCGCGAGCAGGTCCTGGCGCTCGAGGTTTTCCGATTCCGCCGCCGTGCGCGCGCGGTATTCGAACGTGCCGGCTTCCAGGCCGCGCGCCGAAACCACCACCCGGTGCGGAATGCCGACCAGTTCGATATCGGCGAACATCGCGCCGGGCCGCAGGCCGCGATCGTCCAGCACGGCGTCGATGCCAGCGGCGCGCAGTTCGAGATACAGCGCCTCGGCAGCCTCGGCCACGTGCGCCTCGTGCTTGGGGTTGATGACGCAGACCGCCACCTGCCACGGGGCCATGGCCGCCGGCCACAGGATCCCGTTGCTGTCGTGGTTCTGTTCGATCGCCGCCGCGACGATGCGCGACACGCCGATGCCGTAGCAGCCCATGAAAGGCACGGTGGCCTTGCCGTTGGCATCGAGCACCTTGAAGCCCATCGCCTCGGCATATTTGCGGCCGAGCTGGAAAATGTGCCCGACCTCGATGCCGCGGACCAGCCTGAGTTCCCCGCCGTCCGCGGCGCGGTCGCCGGCCACGACATCGCGGATGTCGGCCACCACATCGGGTTCGGGCAGGTCGCGGCCCCAGTTGACGCCCGCGAGGTGGAAGCCGGTGGCGTTGGCGCCGACGACGAAATCCGCCATCGCCGCAACCTCCCGGTCAGCGACGACGCGGATGGCTTTCGCTGCGCCGATCGGGCCGAGGAAGCCCGGCGTACTGCCGAGGTACTCGGCGATCTCGGCTTCGGTGGCCATGCGGTAATCGGCCAGACCCTCGACCTTCGCCAGCTTGACCGGGTTGACCGCGTGGTCGCCGCGCACCAGCGCCAGCACGAACGTCTCGCCGGCGAACAGCGCGACCGACTTGACCGTCTGCGCCAGCGGGACGTCGAGCAGCGCGGCGACGTCCTCGCAGGTCTTCTGCGTCGGCGTCTCGATCCGGCGCATGGTCTGGGCGGGCTCCGGGCGCGGGCCGGGCGCGGCGGCGTGCGCGGTTTCCACGTTGGCGGCGTAGTCGGAACCGGTCGAGAACACCAGCGCGTCTTCGCCGGACTCCGCGAGCACGTGGAACTCCTGCGAGGCATCACCGCCGATCGCGCCGGAGTCGGCCTGCACCGCGCGGAAATCCAGACCGAGTCTGCTGAAGATGCGCGTGTAGGCGGCATGCATCTTCTGGTACGACGCGGCCATGCCGGCCTCGTCGATATCGAAGGAATAGGCGTCCTTCATCAGGAACTCGCGCGAGCGCATCACGCCGAAACGCGGGCGGATCTCATCGCGGAACTTGGTCTGGACCTGGTAGAAATTCACCGGCAGCTGCTTGTAGCTGGCCAGCTCGGCGCGGGCGAAGTCGGTGATGACTTCCTCGTGGGTCGGGCCGACGCAATACCAGCTTTCCTTGCGGTCCTGCAGCTTCAGCAGCTGGCCGCCGAACTTTTCCCAGCGTCCGGTCTCTTCCCACAGCTCGCGCGGCTGCACCGAGGGCATCAGCAGTTCGATCGCGCCGGCGGCGTCCATCTCCTCGCGGACGATCCCTTCCACCTTGCGCAGCACACGCAGCCCGAGGGGCGACCAGGTATAGAGACCGGCGCCGAGCTTGCGCAGCATGCCCGCCTTGAGCATCAGCTTGTGGCTGATGACTTCCGCGTCGGCGGGTGTTTCCTTTTCGGTGCGGAGGTGGAACTGCGACAGGCGCATCGGCGGCATCTGGCTGGGAACGGGACCGCCATTGTGCCACGCAGCACGCGCGGCCCTGCCGCAGGGGGGCGCCTCAGCGGCAGTACGCGCGTACCCCGGCTTCCGACAGGGCGAGCTGGTCTGCACGCTCGTTGGCGTCGAGTTCCCGGGGCTTGCCGTCCGCACCGATCTGCTGCACCACCCCTTCGCTCTTGAGCGCCGCCACATTGCCGCGTGCCAGCTCGCACTGTGTGCTGTCGCCTGGCGCGGCGCTGTCGGCAGCGGCAGGCGCAGCGCCATTCGCGGGCGATGCCGCAGCCGCAGTGGTGGCAGACGCGCTGGCGGAGACTCTGCGGACCTCGAAGCGGGTACCGGCAGGTGGCGGCGTCTGCGAGTAGTGGGTCACGCCGCGCGCGTCCTTCCAGCTGTAGACCTCGTTGGCGACCGCCGGCAGGGAGGCGAGCAACGCGAGTGCAATCACGATGGTGCGGCGCATGACGGGTTCCGGGGGGCGCGAATGTGGCGCGATTGCAGCACCCCGGCGCGGACCGCGCAACCGGCGCAGGCGCTACACTGCCCCGCATGAGCCAGACCGACCCGACTCCGCGCCGCGGCCGCGGTATTTATCTGTTGCCGAACCTGTTCACGACCGGCGGGTTGTTCGCGGGTTTCTTCGCCATCATCGCGGCGTCGCAGGGGCGGTTCAGCGCCGCGTGCATCGCGATCTTCGTCGCCGCGGTCCTCGACGGCATCGATGGCCGTGTCGCGAGGCTCACCAATACCCAGAGCGAGTTCGGCGTGCAGTACGACTCGCTCGCCGATCTGATCAGTTTCGGTCTTGCGCCGGCGCTGGTGATGTATCACTGGTCGCTGATGGGCATGCGCCTCGACGGGCCGACGCTCGGCAAGGTCGGCTGGCTTGCCGCATTCCTCTATGCCGCCTGCGCGGCATTGCGTCTGGCGCGGTTCAACAGCCAGGTGGCGACCGTGGACAAGCGCTACTTCGTCGGGCTGGCGA
>Ga0233369_1000768_pt1 | contig 11917 bp, 15 predicted proteins | sample ElkDunMinimDraft_26_FD_191537 | JGI IMG/M metagenome (GOLD analysis project Ga0233369, IMG submission 191537) | Fecal eukaryotic communites from dung pellets of Tule Elk in California, USA - Elk Dung D16 | ecosystem: Host-associated > Mammals > Digestive system > Large intestine > Fecal | place... | reverse complement strand
TATTACTGGAGAACAACACATCAAACGACGTTATTCTAACAAACCGCCTTGGTACGGATCCGTATGCCAGGTGGTGTGAGAGGACAGATAGGGAAATAATCCCTATCTTTCTACTCGATTTTATAAAAAATCTTCGCGACAAGGACTGAAACTGTCGATAAGTTCTCCATCTTCCAGACATTCGCAACCATGAATAACGTTGCTCGGGATAATACAGCTATCGCCAGTTGTAATTATTTTGGTTTCTTCTCCAATGGTATAGCTAAATTTCCCAGATTGTACATGTGAGATTTGCGTGTGCGGGTGCTGATGCAATGCGCCAATACCTCCTTTGGTAAATCGTACTTTGACCAGCATAAGATCTGCTGTGTACAGGCAAATTTTGCGTTTTACATGTTCATCTAAAACCTCCCAATCGGTATCGGTTTCTGAATAGTATAATGAAGACATTTTATTTTGCATTGCGCAACTCCAGTTCTTTTTCTATTTCTTTAGCTAACGTATTGCTTTTATTGGCGTTTTTGATAAAAAAATAAGCCACTACCAATGCCATTATAGAACCGAAGCCCAAGCCACCTTTAATTGCGCTATAAGCAAATACTCCAATCGTAAACCCAACTAACACGGCATTAATGATTTTTTCCGTCTTAAGACGCTTCAATTTTTTATTCAGCTCATCCGAATCTTGTTCGAATATACTCGATAATTCCATGCTGTTTTTTAGGTAATTTTAGTGCGCTAAAATTAAGAAAATTCTAATTTCAAAAATATGCTAAAAATCATTTTTTGTAATTTTTTTTAAAATATAAATAGTTAAATCTTATAGATTTAGCAAAAATTTACACGCTACCAAATTCTTTTGGATATTGCACCGTTCCTCTAATATTTTCTAGTGCATTTGGAATGAGTTCTATTGCCATAAATACTTCATCGGGAACATCAAAAGGTGCTTTAATTCCCCATTTAGAAGCAGGCTCAAAACCAAATTTCGGGTAATAATGTTCGTGTCCTAGGACGATAACAGAACCAAAACCTAATTCCACAGCACGTTTTAATCCTTCGCGAATGAGTTGTCCACCAATACCTTGCTTTTGAAAATCCGCACGAACCGCCATTGGTGCTAACGCTAAAGATTCAGTTTCTTTCTCGTCATTGACAATTTTAATTTTAGTAAAAAGTATATGCCCAACCAGTTGATTATCCAGTTCTGCGATTAATGAAAGTTCAGGCACAAAAGCATCACTGTCACGCAACGCATCTACTAATTTTGCTTCTGCTTCTTGTCCAAAAGCTTTTTTATTGATTTGATAAACAGCTTGATAATCTTGAGGGTTTTCTTGGCGTATGATTGGGGGCATATATTTAATTAACTATTCAATAATAAATGAATTACCTAGTTCAAATTTCAAACGTTCAGTATAGACAGGGTTTTCTTTTATTTGTATAAGTTTTCTTAATTCTCTACCTACTTGTGTAAAATAAATTAAATTTAACTGTTTACCTCTATGATCGATTTTAGCAGGTTTTCCAGCGTATTCAATTTCTTCATATATATAATTTCCTTCCTCATAGTTATCTCCTTTTGAAAAGTTTATTTGAATAGCTTCAACTGATCGAATTAAATTTGCTCCATCAAGATCTAATAAATCTTCGAAATAGACATCATATTGCCAAGTATTTCCAATTTTTTGAAAAGCAAATATATCAGTATGTATGAAATATGTTAATTTTCCGTTGTCTATTGCCAAGTTGCATAATTTTTGGAAGCTGATACCTATTTTACTATCTAAGATTGATAGTGTTTGTAATGTATGTAAACTTAAAGAACCTGGATGGGCAATTATCATTTGATAATATTTTTCCTAAAATAATTTGTATCTCATCTTCCGATTTAGTTGATGCTAAATTCCAAAATGTTGTTAACCAATCGTGTTTCAGCTCAATATTTGATGTTTGTTCTTGTATAGATATACTTTTTAGATTCTCTATTGCTTTTAATGCGATTTTTTCTTTATTCAATTGCTCTTCGAAAATTCTAATACCGTGACTATCCATGATTGATTGAGCAAGTTCTGGACTAGATTCAATTTTGCTAAGAGTGTGGTTGCTAGCTTTTTTGATAGCTTCTAATTTTATTTCATGTATTAATTTAATTCTTTCTTTATAATTTTGAATTTTCAGAATTGGAATTTCAATTGATGAATCAATAATCCCAAAAATTCCTTTTCCTAAAGCAGTTACAATATTATTGACCACCCATTCTGGTAAAGATAAATTTACTATTCCAGTATATATTTTTTTGATTATTTTTTCAAGTTCCATTTTTATAAACTATAATTTGGCTAATAAAAAACCTTTTCTTCCAAAAGTATCGGGGAGATGCTTTTGGAAGGAAAGGTCTATATTGTTACGCTCTTTCGTATACTTCGAACGTATAATCAAAAGCGTGTTTTTCGTCTTTTTCGTGCTTTTCAGCGCTTATTAATTTCCATTCGTGGTCTAATAATTCTGGAAAATACGCATCGCCATCAATAGTAGTATGCACACGAGTCAACAAGATTTTATCTGCTAAAGGCAAAGTTTGCTTGTAGATTTCAGCACCACCGATAATAAAAATTTCACGTTCGTCACGACAATAGTTCAACACCTCTTGCACGCTATTCGCGACATCCACTTCTTCGTGGCTGTAGTTCATATCTCGCGTCAAAATAATATTGCGACGTTCAGGAAGTGGTTTTCCAATCGATTCAAAAGTCTTGCGACCCATCACGACAGAATGTTCTAAGGTATTTTTCTTAAAGTATTTAAAATCATTTGGCAAATGCCACAACATCTGATTGTCTTTGCCGATGGCATTATTTTCCGCAGCAGCTACGATTAATGTTATTTTAGTATCACTCATATTCTGGATAAAGGATTAAATTTCGGATAAAGGAATAAGGAGCATAGATTAAAGACGATTTTCAAATTATAACATTTTCAAATTAAAAAAGTCCTTGCTCGTTATTCTTTTCGTCCTTGTTCTATACGGCTACAGGCGCTTTGATATGTGGATGGAATACATAATCCACCAACTCAAAATCCTCAAATTTGAAATCAAAAATATCTTTTACTTCTGGATTGATTTTCATGGTAGGAAGTGGTTTTGGCTCACGAGACAATTGTAATTCTGTTTGCTCGAAGTGATTGCTGTAGATATGCGCATCCCCAAACGTATGTATAAATTCACCAGCTTCCATATCACAAACTTGTGCGACCATCATCGTCAATAGGGCATAAGAAGCAATATTAAAAGGAACGCCCAAGAAAATATCCGCAGAGCGTTGATATAGCTGACACGAAAGTTGTGGTTTCAAAATTCCTTTTTCTGGTTGTGCTGGTGCTACGTTGAACTGGAAGAAAGCGTGACAAGGCGGCAAAGCCATGTTTTCGATTTCCGCGACATTCCAAGCGGATACGATGATACGACGCGAATCAGGTGAATTCTTTAATTGATTAATTACCTGAGTAATCTGGTCGATATGTCTGCCATCTGGTGTAGGCCAAGAGCGCCATTGCGAACCGTAAACAGGACCCAAATTACCGTTTTCGTCTGCCCACTCATCCCAAATACTTACACCATTATCTTTTAGGTATTTGATGTTTGTTTCACCTTTTAGAAACCAAATCAATTCGTGTATAATCGAACGTAAATGCAGTTTTTTGGTCGTAATAATCGGAAAACCTTCTTGTAGATTGAAACGCATTTGATAACCAAAAACACTGCGTGTACCTGTACCCGTTCTATCTGTTTTGTCCACACCTGTGGTATATACGTGCCTTAGTAAATCTAAATATTGTTTCATGTTTCAGTAAGTTTTAAAGATTTTCTACGATTTTAGAATATTCAAAACTACTGAAATTAGCGTGAAGGAAAAAGTGCTTTCACTTTTAAAAATGTCATTGGCATCTCAAATCTTATATCTATAAAGCTAAGTCTAAAAAAAAGCGTATTTTTGCAACTTATTATGAATAAAAAAGTAGCTTTCTATACACTGGGTTGTAAGTTGAATTTTTCGGAGACTTCATCTATTGGACGTCAGTTCAAAGATGCGGGCTATGATACCACACCATTCAATTCGCCAGCAGACGTTTATGTAATCAACACTTGTTCGGTGACGGACAATGCGGATAAGAAATGTCGAAAGGTGGTGAAGGAAGCGTTGAAATATTCACCAAATGCCTATATCACAATTGTAGGTTGTTACGCGCAATTGAAACCGCAAGAAATCGCAGAAATTCCAGGTGTGGATATGGTATTGGGTGCTGCGGAGAAATTCAATATTATTGAGCATATCAATGATTTGACCAAACAAGAGAAAGCTGTTGTTCATAATGGACCGATTGACGAAACGAATCAATTCGTCACGGCTTATTCGATTGGTGACCGTACACGTACTTTCTTAAAAGTGCAAGATGGATGTGATTATTCGTGTACATTTTGTACAATTCCTTTGGCACGTGGCGCAAGTCGTTCGGGTAAAATCGAGGACATCGTGCGCCAAGCAGAAGAAATTGCTGCTTCGGGTGTGAAAGAAATTGTATTAACTGGGGTAAATATTGGTGACTATGGTATCCGTGATGGCAAACGCCAAGACAAGTTTTTGGATTTGGTAAAAGCATTGGACGAAGTAGAAGGCATCGATCGTATTCGTATCTCATCGATAGAACCAAATTTATTGGCCAATGAGATTATCGAATTTGTGGCGCAGTCCAAACGTTTTGTTCCACATTTTCATATGCCATTGCAATCAGGTAATAACAAGGTATTGGCACAAATGCGTCGTCGCTACAAACGAGAATTGTATGGTGAACGTGTCGCAAAAATCAAATCGTTAATGCCAAACGCCTGTATCGGTGTTGATGTGATTGTTGGTTTCCCAGGTGAGACACGCGAAGATTTTATCGATACTTATAATTTCTTGAATGATATGCCAATTTCGTATTTGCATGTATTTACGTATTCAGAACGTGAAAATACTATTGCGGCGCAAATGGAAGGTGCTGTACCAGGCGCGCAACGTTCGGATCGTAGTAAAATGTTGCATATTCTTTCGGAGAAAAAACGTCGTGCTTTCTATGAAGAAAATTTAGGCGCAATAGGAGAGGTCTTATTTGAATCGGATGAGAAAGATGGCTTTATGCACGGATTTTCCAAGAATTATGTGAAAGTACGTACGCCTTATGACCCCTTGTTGGTCAATGAGATTGTTCCGGTAAAATTCACTTCCATTTCCGAATCGGGTGATGTGGATATAGAAGAGTTGCCAGAATTGTTGGTACATTAAAATATAAATTTGAGGGATGATTTTTCATCCCTTTTTTATTGCCGAGTTATTTTCACTAACTTATTCCTAAAATATTCCCAATTCTTAGGGTATTATTGTTCAACTATGAAAGTACTTATTGTCGAAGATGAGCTGGCATTACAAGCAGGAATACGCGATTTTTTAATTGCAGAAAAGTTTTTGATAGAAACAGCATCTACCTACATGGAGGCTTTGGACAAAGTCATGAACTATCCTTATGATTGCGTGTTGTTGGATATTATGCTTCCAGGCGGTTCGGGTATGGATGTGTTGAAGGAAATGCGTGTGAATCAAATCAAAAGTCCAGTTTTGATTCTTTCAGCCAAAGATTCAGTCGAAGATAAAGTTGCTGGATTGGAAATTGGGGCAGATGATTATTTAGCAAAGCCCTTTCATTTTGCGGAATTATTAGCGCGTCTGAAATCTATTATTCGTCGTAATGCACAAGATGGCGAACAGCTTTTGCACTACAAAAATGTAAGTCTTAATCCTGAATTACGTGAAGTCAAAATTGATGGAAATCCTTTGGTTTTGAATCGCAAGGAGTATGATTTGTTTTACTATTTCATGCTTCGCCCAAATAAATTGCAAGAAAAATCTACGCTCGCGGAAACGGTTTGGGGAGATCATGCGGATCAGGCAGACAATTTGGATTTTATCTATTCGCAGATTAAGAATCTTCGTAAAAAATTAAAAACCGCAAGGGCGGATTGTGATTTGCAAGCGGTGTATGGTGTAGGTTATAAATTGATATAAATGGCTATCTCGGTAAAAAATTATACCAATCGTTTTGTAAGCTTTGCTATTCTGGTGGTTATGGCGATTTGGGCGGCGCTATTTTACGCCGTTATAATGGACGAGGTTTATGATAATATTGATGATGGGCTCAAAAATCAGAAAATTCTCATTATACGTGAAGCATATAATAACCCCAAGTTGATTGCTGAGTCCAAAGAATTTGGGATTAACCAATTTGTGATAAGGGAAGTAAAGAATTTAGAAGAGAAAGTTGATCAAAATGCTTTTTCTAAGGAATTTATCTATATGCCTTACGATGAGGAAGAGGAGCCTTACCGAATTTTACGAACAGGATTTTATGATCCTAGCGGAAAGCCTTATCAATTGGAAATTCGTACTTCTACCGTTGAAGAAGATGATTTTCTGCTCAATCTAGCTATTTCTTTGTTGGTATTGTATGTAGTGATTGTGCTCAGTATTTTGGTGATTAATCATTATATATTGGGACGTGCTTGGCAACCTTTCAAGCAAATTTTGAAAAATCTTTCTAAATATCGATTTGGCAAAGCCAATAGTTTTGTCTCTGTGGAATCGCCTGTTTTGGAGTTTAATGATTTGAATAATCATATTTCGCAAATGATTGATCAGAATGAGAAAGTCTTTGACAGTCAAAAACGCTTTTTGGAAAATGCTGCTCACGAATTGCAAACACCTTTGGCAGTAAGTATTAACAAGCTGGAATTGCTGTTAGAAAATTCGAGTTTGAATGAAGAGGATACGGTTCGTATCGTGGAGGCTAAGCGTTCGCTGCAGCGCATGGTAAGTCTTAATAAAAGCTTATTAACGCTTTCACGCATCAATAATCAACAGTATGCGGGAAATGAAAGCGTCACTATAAATGCAGTTATCGCTGATCTGTTGAATGATTACGAGGATTTGATAGCTTATAAGGATATCAGATTAAATTTTCAACAGGATGGTAATTTTGAAGTCTTAGCTAACCCAGATTTAATGCAAATTTTGTTTTCAAATTTAATTAGCAATGCCATAAAATACAATCTACCTGCAGGTGAATTAAGAGTTCGAATTCAATCAGATGCTGCTATCATTTCTAACACAAGTCAAGACAAGGCACTGAATCCTGCATATATTTTCGAACGTTTTTATAAAGGAAATCAAGACCACAATTCCAATGGCCTAGGTTTGTCTATTGTACAGACCATTTTGGAAAAATATCCTTTCTTATATATTCAGTACAGCTATCAGGATAATATGCAAGTGTTTGAAATTAAAAAAGTTTAATTTTTTTTGATTTCAAACACTTATTCCCAATTCTTTCCCAATTCACTTTTGATTTTTGTAGTATAAAATAAGGATTAAAAGATGAAAACAATATTTAAAACTTTAGCAGTAGTAGCTTTATTGACTACAAGCATGGGCGCAAATGCACAAGATAAATTAATTGATTTAGGACAGTTGCCAAAGCAAGCCCAAAATTTTATCAAGACGTATAGTTCAAAACTATCGGTCGCATATGTCAAATTAGAAGATGAACTCTTTTCGAAAAAATCTTACGAAGTGAAGATGAATGATGGCTCGGAATTTGAATTTGATAAAAATGGCGAATGGAAAGAAATCGATATGAAGCGCAAGAGTATTCCGCTTTCGTTGATCCCTCAAGCTATAAAAGAATACGTAGAAAAGAGTTTTCCAAAGAATAATATTGTGAAACTTTCCAGAAGTTCATCCAAATATGAAATTGAATTGTCAAATGGATTGGACTTAGTTTTCAATAGCAAATGCAAATTTTTACGTATAGACGATTAATAAAATAACTAAAACACACATAATATAAATATATATAAACTATGAAAAATTTATTTTCAAAAGCGATCTTAGCCGTAGCTGTAGCGTTTACAATGACATCTTGTGATAAGGATGAAGTATTAATTCCAAATGAGGAATTACCAACAACTTCGAAATCTTTCGTAACGGAATATTTTGGTTCGGCAAAAATTATTTCTACAATAAAGGATAAAGAAGGGATTTCAAATTTTGAATACGAGGTGAAATTGGATAATGGTGTTGATATCAAATTTGACAATTCAGGGGTGTGGCAAGATGTAGAAATGAGAAGTGATCGTGATGCGTTACCTAACACATCGTTTATATTACCTGCAATTGTAGATTATGTGACGGCGAATTATGCTTCAGTAGGCATTAATGGAATTGAAAGAGAAGTGAATGGATTTGATATTGAACTGACTAATGATGTCGATTTGGTATTTGACAAAGACGGAAAATTTATCAGAATTGATCTATAATTTTTGATTCATAGCTAAAAGCAAAAATGGGACAACTTGCATTGTCCCATTTTATGTATTAGCCTTTACGCGCTAATTCTATTTTTGTTTCCATTTCGCTGACGATTTTATCGATATCCGATCCACTACCTGAGGACTCAAAACGGATAAATCCTTCTTTGTCGATCACAACTTTGTGTGGAATACCTTTCACGCCATATGCTGTAGTGGTTGCTTTTTCCCTATCTTTCATTTCATCAAATAAAACGTGGAACGTGTAATTATTCTTAGTAATGAATTGTTCAACAAGCTCTTTGTAGTTTTCTTCGCGTTGCCACGTGTCAATAAATAAAAACTCAACTTCTTTGTCGTCTTTGTATTTGTTAACAGCAGCTTGCATACCTGGGAAAGAATTGATACAAGGACCACACCATGTTGCCCAAAAATCCAATACCACAACTTTTCCTTTAAGATCTGCCAAAGAAACTGTTTTACCTTCTCTGTTGACCAAAGAAAATGCTGGAGCCTCCTTTTTGATCATTTCAGCTTTGTATTTTGCTAAGTTAGCTTCTTTGATTTCAGAATCTAGTTTCGCAGAATATACGTTGAAATCACTTTTGCCGTTGTTCAATTTAGCATACAAAGATTTTAATAACTCTTCTGAATCTTTGCTCTTGCCATTTTTCTGAACAAACTTTTCAAGTAATAAAAATGCGTCTAATTCTTTACCAACTTTTGCGTAAGAATTTGCTAAACTCAAGTTTAAAGTTGTATTAGATGCAGCGTTTCTGTTTGATTTCAGCTGCTCTTCAATACTTGCAATAGCTTTTTCATAATTTCCAGTTTCATATAACGCTTTTGCGTACGAAGAATTTAGTACTGGCAAGTAATTCGCACCTACAGTTGTATCTTCTTTCGCTTTAGCGATAGCTTCTTCTAGAATCGGTAATGCATTGGCATAGTCTTTATTTTTTGCAAGTTCGTTTGTTAATCCATATGCACTTTGAATGAAATTTGCGCTATTTTTGATTTTACTTACGTATTCATTTGCTTTTGCTAGGTTATTTTCTTTGAAATATAATCCTGCTAATTTTGATTCAGCATTTCCATATAATCCTCTATCTTTTTCTTCAAAATTGCTCGAAGGGTATTTTTTCAAAAACGCATTGTAGTTTTTCTCTGCTTCTGAAGCGGTAATGTCTTCAGCATTAAACACACTTTCATAGGCTTGCGATCTTGCCTTCAGACCTTTGGGAAATCTTTTAAGAAGGGATTTCTCAATTTTTTCGACTTCATCATTTTTCTCTAAAAATGCATAAATGCGCGATCCAAAGTTGACAAAGTTTTCATTTTTGCTTTCCACTAGGTATTTGGCTTCCACGAGCATTTGTGCTTTTGAAGCATCATCGCCTTTTTGAGCCAGTGAATTTAGTTCTTTAGAAATTTCATCTAAAGTTACACCTTTCTTTTTGGTTAACTGTGCATTCGCAGTCTGTATGGATACGCATGCACCTAATATTGCTAAAGATAGTATGGACTTTTTCATAATAGATTTGTATGTTAAACAAAATTATTATTTAAAAACCAATGAATCACACAGAAGATAATATTCAATATTAATTCTATGTATTCAAAAATAAATTTACGTTATACGTAGGTAATTTATTGTATAAGTAGTTTTTAAATGTGAATTTTTCTGTTTATGGTAGATATATCAATAATTTTTATTTTCGAATGCAAAATTTGTATTTCATGTTGAAGTTGTATTCTTCTCCAGGTTCGAGGATAAATTGAGGAAAGTTTGATTGATTTGGATAATCTAAATGATGTTGTGCTTCAAAACAAAATCCTCCATTTTGTAAATATTTTTTTCCTGTTTTGCCAATATCATCCGAAAGGTAATTTCCTGAGTACAGATGTACTGTGGGATAATCTGTGTATAGTTCTAAGCTGATTCCCGATTCGGCACTATAGGCTGATGCCACGACTTGACTAAAGGCATTTTCGTTTGCGTAACTATGATCGAAACCTTTCGCAAAATGTAATTGCTGGTCTTCTACACCTATTTTATCGGCAATTCGAGTTTGCTCTCTTAGATCAAAAGGAGTGTCAACCACACTTTTTAAATTTCCTGTAGGCAATTGACTTTGATTGATTTCGATGAACTTGTTCGAATTTATTTGAACAAAATGATTTAAAATATCACCGTTGCCTTCACCATTGAGGTTGAAATAAGCGTGATTTGTCAAATTGACTATTGTACGTTTGTCAGAAGTAGCTCTAAAATTAATTAGGATCTCATTGTCATCAGTCAATTCATAGGAAACAGTAATTTTAGCTTCACCCGGAAATCCAGCTTCTCCATCTGGTGAAACATAATAAAAGGTTACCTTTTTTCGAAAATTCACTTGTCTATCCCACACCTTTGTGTGAAAACCTTCAGGACCCCCATGCAGACAATTTGAGCCATTGTTTTGTGGTAATATGTATTCTTGCTCATCTAGGATGAATTTTCCATTCCCAATACGGTTGGCAAATCTTCCGATTGTAGCGCCATGGTATATTTCTTTGGCATCCAAATAGCCTGCGATACTATCGAATCCCAAGACAACATCTATTAGATTCCCATTTCTATCAGGAACTAAAGCACTCACCAATCTCGCACCATAATCTGTTAATGCAATTTGCATTCCAGCTCTATTTTTAAACGTAAATAGATGGGTGTTTTTTCCGTTGAGGCTGCCCTCAAATTTTTCTGTATCGGGTATCGTATAGCGTGTGCTCATTAGATTTGAAGTTTATAGATTTTGCTAAAAATAATAAAAAACGTTGACAAGGTGAAGAAAAGGAATATTTGTATTATATTTAAGCTTATGGAGAATAGATTCGTTTACCTAGCGTTTGCAGTTCTAGCAATATTGTTGTTTGTATATACATTCATTTTTGTTGATGAAACACATCAATTTGTGTTAAATGCAGGTTGGGAAACTAATTTAATAGAGGCCAAATGGCTTTTTTATCTTGTCGCAGGGATTGGTATTTGTTTATGGATTTTCTATCATTTTTTTGGTAAAATATTATACAGCGAAGGACTGATTTATCTTCATGTAATCTCTTATTTTATATTAACTATTGTGTTAATCCTTTGGGACAATAACGCATTTTCTCTTCAGGAAGCTGTAGAATCACAGTCCTATAATTCTGTTCATGATTTACGTAGTGATTACCATGATATTAGTGATCGTGAAACCATTTATCGATCCTTATTTTGGTTATTACTTTTGATTCAACCAATAGGATTGGTAAACTTAATAATGGGATTTATGAAGTCTAATCCTAAGTAACGCGCTCGCGTTGTAAGTCAGAAAACGTATATTTGTACTTTGTATAATCCGATATTTTAATGAACTGGAAACAACTTATATCTGCCAAACGGTGGGGTTATGAAGAACGTGTACCATACGAACAATTTGACGCAAGGTCAGAATTTCAACGCGATTATGATCGTTTGATTTTCTCCTCACCATT
>Ga0233369_1000766_pt1 | contig 11939 bp, 13 predicted proteins | sample ElkDunMinimDraft_26_FD_191537 | JGI IMG/M metagenome (GOLD analysis project Ga0233369, IMG submission 191537) | Fecal eukaryotic communites from dung pellets of Tule Elk in California, USA - Elk Dung D16 | ecosystem: Host-associated > Mammals > Digestive system > Large intestine > Fecal | place... | reverse complement strand
GGGCTCGGCGGCGTCGGCACCGGTGGCGGCGGGCTCGGCGGCGTCGGCACCGGCGGCGGGGCCGGTACGGGCGGCGGCGGGGTCGGCGGCGTCGGCACGGGCGGTGGCTCCGTCCCGCCCGCGACGACGACGACGGTCTCCTCCCGCACGACGACGACAGGCTCGTCGGCGGGCGTCTCGTCGACCGCCGGCTCCGCGGCGGTCCGCTGGTCGACCGCCTGCTCCTCGACGACCGGCTCGTCGCCCGGAGGCTCGACGCTCATGCCACGCGCGGCTGCGGTGCGGGCTCGGGCTGCGGGTCGTCCTGCGGCAGGTGGACGTCGTTGACGCTGATGTTCACCTCGATGACCCGCAGGCCGGTCATGCGCTCGACCGACGTGATGATGTTGCGGCGCACGCCCTCGGCCAGGTCGACGACGGACACGCCGTACTCGGCGACGAGGTCGACGTCGACGGCCGCCTCCTGCTCGCCGACCTCGACGCTGATGCCCTGCGCGTGGTTGGTGGTGCCGCCGGGGATGCGCTCGCGGATCGCGCCGAACGCGCGGGCCGCGCCCCCGCCGAGCGCGTGGACCCCGGCCACGTCGCTGGCCGCGATGCCGGCGATCTTGGCGACGACGCCGTCGGCGATCGTCGTCGTGCCGTACTTGGTCTGCAGGGGTGTGCTGCCCGAGCGCGACGATCCGCCCGAGCTGCTCGTGCCGGTGTTGCCGGCGCGCTGCGTGGGGTTGTCCGTGGCGGTGCCGGGTGTGGTCGTGTGCTCGCTCATCGGTGCTCCTGGTGCCGTGGTCCGGGTCGTGCGGACGTGTCTGGTGCCCCCCGGGTGCCGACCGGCAGAGGGACGCCGACACTGGGTGAGTGCCCTCCCGGACGGTGTCGTCACGGTGCAGGCGATGTGACCTGGGTCACATCGCGTCACCCGTGGTGCGCCCGGGGAGCCCGCCGTGACGGCGTCGCAGGTCACCAGGACGCGCCCGGCCCCGGCCCTGCGCGCCACGGACCACCCGCCCGCGGACCCGACGCCTGCCGAGCCCGCGGACGCGCAACACGACACGCTCGACGACCAGCCCGACGACACGCTCGTCGAGCGCTCCGCCCTGGGTGACCAGTCGGCGTTCGCGACGCTGGTCGCGCGCCACGGCGCGGCGCTCTACCGGTACGCGCGCCGCCTGCTGCCGTCGGCGCAGGACGCGGAGGACGCGGTGCAGGACGCGCTCACGGCCGCGTGGCTGGGGGCCGACGGGTTCCGCGGCGACGGCACCGTCCGCACCTGGCTGTTCGGGATCCAGACCAACTGCGTGCGCCGCGCGGCACGGCGACGTGCGCACACCGCCGTTCCGGTCGCCGCCCGCGAGGACGACCCGACGCCCCCGGGCACGACGGCCGACCCGGTCGAGCACCTGCTCGCGACCGACCTGCGTGCCGCCCTGGACGGTGCGCTCGCCGAGCTCCCCGGACCGCAGCGGGCGGTGTGGCTGCTCGTCGAGGTCGAGGGCATGACCTACGCGGACGCGGCCACCGTGCTGCGGACGACCCACGCCGCGGTGCGCGGTTCGCTGGCCCGCGCACGGCAGTCGCTGAGCAGGAGGTTCGCCACATGGCGCTGACCGAGCCACACCCACCCCCCGACGACCTGCTGGACCTGGCGACGACCCGGCTGCGCCGGCACACCGACGACGGCTGGGTGGCGGTCGCGCCGCGCGTGCTCGCGTCGGCGCTGGCGGCCCTGCGCCCGTCGCCCCCGGTGCGCGGGCGTCACGCCGCGGGCGCCTACACGGTGTCCGCGCAGGCGCTGCGCACGTCGGTGCGCGCGCGGCTGGACCCCGACACCCGCCTGCAGGTGCGTCGCGTGGCGTTCCGGACGGGCGCCGACGACGCCCTCGAGCAGGCCGTGGTCGAGCTCTCGGCGGCCTACCTGCAGCCGATCGAGCCGCTGGCCACGGACGTGCGCGGCACGGTCGCGGGGCACCTGCGCGACGTGCTGGGCGCCCCGGACCTGCCCGACGGGGCCGTCACGGTCGACCTCGTCGTCACCGACGTGCACCGCGCGTGAGCTCGCACGAGCGGCACCAGCAGCGCGACGCGCCGACGCCCGCTGCACCCGCTACGTGTCGGTGCGCCGGACGTCCCCCGTCCCCGCCGTCGGGACGAGCCTCTCCCACCCCGTGTCGTCGACCCGCCGGAACCCGACGCGCTCGAGGTACGCCGTGGCGCCGGGCGGGGCCGTCGGCACGACGAGCCGGCGCAGGCCGTGCCGGGCGAACACGTCGGAGTCGCGGTACACGAACTCCCCGGGCGTGAAGTCGCGGAACCGCGGCGTCACCCAGTCCAGCGCGACGACGCCCGTGCCGTCACCGTCGTCGCGCACGAGCACCACACCGACGGTCTCGTCGCCGCGCACGACGAGGAACGCCAGCTCGTCACCGACGTCGGCGGGCGTGTCGGCGTGGCCGCCGGCCGGGACCGTGCGGTGCCGCGCGACGTCGTCCGCGTGCACCGCGAGCACGTGCCGCAGGTAGGCGTCGTCGGGCGCGACCTCGACCACCGCGTAGACCTGCGCGTCCGAGCGCTCCCGGCGCAGGCGCCACAGCCAGTAGACGTCGATGACCGCGATCGCCCCGTTCATCGCCGCGAACGCCCAGATGCCGAACACCGCGTTGTACGCGGTGGCCAGCACCGCGCCCACGAGGTTCATGACGCGGAACCGCCACACCCGCGCCTGCATGAGCGACAGCACGACGAGCACCGACCCGGCCCAGCCCACGATCTCCCACCACGGCATCCGCGCAGGCTATGCCCGGTGCGCACAAATGCGTCGACGCCGAGCCCGGGCCCGTGGATCGTGGTGGTCATGACGACCTGGTCCCTGCACGAGCTGCGCCTGCCGACCGCCGCCGACGACTCCGACACCCGGCTGGTGCACGCACTCGTCGACGCGCAGAACGACGTGACGCGCGCCGTGTGGGGCACCGACGACTTCGCGACGACCTCTCAGCGCGCGCTGTCGTTGATGCGCCACCAGGACGTGTCCCGGCGTGTGCGGCTCGTCGCGGTCGACGACGCCGATCCCGGGCACGTCCTCGGCTTCGCGCGCCTGGACCTGCCGATCCGCGACAACACGCACACGGGGTGGCTCGACCTGGGCGTGCGGCCCGCGCAGCGTGGCCGCGGCGTCGGGTCCGCGCTGCTGGCGGCGGCGCTCGACGTCGCGCGCGGCGCCGGGCGGACGCACCTGCTGACCGAGACCGAGCAGGACGTCGAGCCCGCACCGGGTGACCGCGCCCTGGGTGCCCCCACCGGTGACGGGCTGGTGTCGCTCGACGACCCGTCGGTCGGGTTCGCGCTCGCGCGCGGCTGGCAGCTCGAGCAGGTTGCGCGGCACTCGCGGCTGACGCTGCCGGTCGACCCCGACGCGCTCGCCGCCCACCGGGCCGCAGCCACGCAGGCCGCCGGCCCGGACTACCGCACGGTGACCTGGGAGGACGCGACGCCGGACCGCTGGCTCGACCAGATGGCGACGCTGCACACCCGCATGAGCACCGACGAGCCCACCGCGGGCCTGGAGGTCGAGGAGGAGGTGTGGGACGCCGCGCGGGTACGCGGCGACGACACCGAGTCGCTGGACCGCGACGAGCACCTGCTGACGACCGTCGTCGAGCACGTGCCGTCGGGTCAGCTGGTCGCGTACTCGCAGCTGATGTTCCCGCCCCACACCGACGAGTTCGTCTGGCAGGAGGACACCCTCGTGCTGCGCGAGCACCGCGGGCACCGCCTCGGCATGCTCGTCAAGGCCGTGCAGCTGCAGGAGCTCGCCGCGCGCCGCCCGGCCGCGCGCCGCATCAGCACGTGGAACGCCGAGGAGAACCGCTGGATGCTCGCGATCAACATCGCCCTGGGCTTCCGCCCGGCCGGCGGGTCGGGCGTCTGGCAGCGGCAGCTCGGGCCCGCGTGACGAACCACGGCCCGGGGCGCTGAAGCATCCCGGGCCGTGGGCGTCCTGCCGTCGTCAGTGCCGCTCGCGGCGGAACAGCGCCCGCGACCACGCGTACCCCGCGCCACCGATCACGAGGCACCAGCCGAACGCCAGCGCCGTCGTCGCCCCGTCCAGCGGTGCACCGGCGAGCACCGAGCGGGTCGTCTCGATGATCGGCGTGAACGGCTGGTACTGCGCGAACCACCGGATCCCCGCAGGCATCGTCTCGACCGGCACGAACCCGCTGCCCAGGAACGGCAGGAGCATGAGGAGCATCGGGGTGTTGCTGGCCGTCTCGACGCTCTTCGCGTTGAGCCCCATCGCGACGCACAGCCAGTTCAGCGCGAGCCCCAGCAGCACGAACAGGGCGATCAGCGCGACCCAGTCGGCCGCGTCGGCGCCCGGCCGGTAGCCGATGGCGAGCGCCGCGCCGAGGACGAGGACGGCGGCCGCGAGCGCCTGCAGGAGGAACCCCACGACCTGCCCGGACAGGATGGACCCCGACGAGATCGCCATGGTCCTGAACCGCGCCATGATGCCGCCGGAGGCGTCCATCGCGGCGCTGATCGCGACCGACTGCCCGCCCCCGACGATCGTGAGGATGAGCAGCGTCGGCGCGATGTACGCGAGGTACGCCGACCGTGCGTCGGCGCCGGGCTCGACACCGGGTGCCACACCCGCGCCGAACGCCCCGCCGAAGACGTAGACGAACAGCAGGAGCGCGACGAGCGGACCCAGGACGAGGAAGGCCGTCAGCGCGGGGTACCGCGCGGCGCGCAGCAGGCTGCGGCGCACCATGGTCACCATGTCGGCCAGCGGACGCGCGCCGGCGGTGGGGGCGGGCAGGGCGACGGTGGTCATGAGGCCACCTCCTTCGGGGTCGTCGGGTCGGTGGCGTCGGTGGCGTCGGTCGTGTCGGTGGCGTCGACGGTGGGCTCGGTCAGGCGCAGGAAGACGTCGTCCAGCGAGCCCGTGCCGTGCGCGGCCTTGAGCTCGGCGGGCGTGCCCTCGGCGACGATGCGGCCGCCGTCGAGCACCGCGATGCGGTCGGCGAGCTGGTCGGCCTCCTCGAGGTACTGCGTCGTGAGCAGGATCGTGGTGCCGGCCGCGACGAGCCCTCGCACCTCGTCCCACAGCGTGCGACGGCTGCGCGGGTCCAGGCCCGTGGTCGGCTCGTCGAGGAACACCACCGACGGCGTGCCGACCAGGGTCATCGCCAGGTCGAGCTTGCGGCGCATGCCGCCCGACCACGTCGAGACGGGCTTGCCGGCGGCGTCCGTGAGGCCGAACTGCGCGAGCAGCGCGTCGGTGCGCGCGCGACCCGCGCGGCGGCCCAGGTGGTGCAGGGACGCCATGAGCTGCAGGTTCTCGCGACCGGTGAGCAGGTCGTCGACGGCGGAGACCTGCCCCGTGACGCCGATGGCGGCGCGCACCTTGGCCCCCTGCGTGACGACGTCGTTCCCCGCGACACGCACGGTGCCCGCGTCGGGGCGCAGCAGCGTCGACAGGATGCCCACGGCCGTGGTCTTGCCGGCGCCGTTGGGGCCGAGCAGTGCGGTGACGGTGCCGGTGGCGACCGCGAGGTCCACACCGTCGAGCACGGTCAGGGTGCCGAACGACTTGCGCAGGCCGCGCACGTCGACGGCGAGGTCGCTGGTCATGGTGGTTCCTCTCGGTCGGTGGGTCGGGTGGCGGGTCGGGCGTCGGCCGTCAGGGGCGGCGGACGATGACGTCGCCGTAGCCGCTGGTGACGCGGATCTCGGCGGTGGCCTCGTCGTCGGCGGGGCCGTCGGCGGGGGTGAGCTGGTTGCGGACGGCGCCGTGCTCCGAAGTGACGTCGAGCCAGGCCGCCGTGCCCTCGGGAACCCCGACCTCGATCGAGCCGTAGCCGGTGCTCAGGTCGACGCTGCCGCGCTCGACGCTGCCGACGCGGATCCCGGCGCTCGCGGACCGGACGGTCAGCGTGCCGCGCACCTGGCCCACGGTGATCTCGCCGTGCGCCCCGACGACCTCGAGGGTCCCGGTGACCGCACCGATGTGCGTCGCGTCGTTGCTCGCCCGGATCGTGCCGTCGCCGAGCTCGTCGATGCGCACGGCGCCGGCTGTCGCCTTGACGTTGACGGGCCCCGTGACGGACCCCGCGACGACGGACCCGGCCGTGACCTTCAGGTTCAGGCACGACGCCTCGTCGAGGCGGGCGTCGCCGCCGTTGAGGTGCAGGTCGATCGCGCCGAGCCGACCTTCGGCGAACAGCGTCCCGGCCTTGCCGCGCAGGTCCGACCCCGTGGGCAGCTCGATCGTGACGATCGCGCCGCCGGCCGAGAAGGGCAGGACGTACTGCTTCCAGGACGCCGGGTAGGTGATCGCCACCGTGTTCCCGTCCCGGGTCACGCGCGTCTCGTCGGCCGCGCGCACGGCGCCGGACTTGGCCGGGTCGGCCGGCAGGACGGTGACGACGACGTCGTCCCGTTCGCTCGCGACGACCTGCAGGTTGCCGAACGGCACGTCGATGACGACCGCGACGGGCCCGGCGACGGGGAACGTGGGCATGGTGGCTCCAGGAGTGGTGTCGTGGTGGTGTCGGGGGTGCGCGGCTAGCGCACCCACCCGGTGACGTGGTTGGCGGTGCCGCGGGTCGCGGTCCGGCTGCGCGGTGCCGGACCGGCCCCCGGCTGGAGGGCGGCGGCCACCGCCCGGACGAGCCAGGTGTTGACGGACACGCCCGCGACAGCGGCCGCGACCTCGACCTGCGACTTCAGGTGGTCGGGCAGGCGCAGGGTGGTGCGGGTCGTGGCGCCGTCGGCGTCACCGACGTCGGGGACGAGCGCCGGTGCGACGTCCGCCGGTGTCGCGGCCGCGACCCGCGCGGGTGGTGCGGTGACGACGAACTCCGGCTCGCCGCTGCGCAGCCGCACGTCCACCGAGCCGGGCGCGAGGTCCGCCGAGATCTCCCCCGCTGCGGCCGACAGCGCGTCGAGCAGGACGAGCCGCACGGCGGCGTCGAGCGGGGCGGCCAGCCGCTGCGCGAGCTGCCGGGCGTCCTCGCCCCCGGCGTCGGCCGCGGTGACCAGTCGCTGCTGGAGGTCGTCGACGTAGTGCGTGAGATCCATGACGCCATGGTGACACCATCGTGGTGTCATTTACAACCCTGATGGCGTCATCGATGGTGCGAGGGATCCGGCGCCGCCCGCCACGCCGGAGCGACTGGCGCCCGGTCAATCAATTGACGAGTGTTAACATGCGCCATATGAGAACTGACGCCCCGGCGCTTGCGCCGATCTTCCGCTCGCCGCTGCAGGCGCGGGTCCTGCTGCGCGTGCTCACCGGTGAGCCGGCGACCGCTGCCGACCTCGCGCGTGAGCTCGACGCTCCGGAGCCCACGGTCTCGCGCGAGGTCCGCCGCCTCCTGGACGCCGGGTGGATCGCCGGTCAGCGCATCGGCCGGGCGACCTTGCTGCGCGCGGCCGCCGACAACCCCGTCACGGCACCGCTGCGCCAGCTGCTCGTGATCACCTACGGGCCGGCACAGCTCCTCGAGCAGGCACTGACAGGTGTCCCCGGGATCGAGGTCGCGTACGTCCACGGGTCCTGGGCGGCCCGGTACCAGGGCGAGGCGGGCCCACCCCCGGGCGACGTCGACGTCCTGATCGTCGGCCACCCCCGTCGCGGCGACGTCGACACCGCACTCGACGGCCTCGAACGACAGCTCGGCCGTGAGATCAACGTGACTCACGTCAGCCCGCAGCGCTGGGACGACGGAGCCGATCCGTTCATCGCCGCCGTGCGTGAACGGCCACTCGTCGAGCTCCACCTGCACCACGCCACGGCGGTCGCGTCGTAAGCCCGTGGGGCCAGGGGCAGCGCATCGTCGATGAGCTGCTCAGCTCGGGCCGGCTCGAGCGCGTCCCGCCCCACCTCGATGCCGCGACCGCACTGGTGGCCAAGGCACGGGTGCACCTGCAGTCGGCGGCCACGCTGGCTGACGACGACGTCGAGCTCGCCTACGACGCGCTCCACGCCGCGAACCGCAAGGCCCTCACCGCGGTCCTGCTCGCCCAGGGTCTGCGTCCGACTCGCGACGGCGGCCACATCGCGGTCTACGAGGCGACACGTGCCCAGCTCGACCCGCCCCTGGGCGGCACGCTCGCCCCCTACCAGCGGATCCGCCGCGCCCGGAACGCCGGCGACTACCTCGACGAGCTGCCGGCGACGGGCGACGACGTGCGCGCTGACCTCCCCCTGTGCGAGGCGATCGTCGACGTCGCGGCCCGCGTCCTGGGCCGGATGCCGACGTACTGACGCGCCCTCGCCGCCCCGGAGGCCGGCGGCGCACTGATGACGAAGGTGCGCGTGGACGCACCTGGGCCGCGCCCTGGCAGCCCGGTCGCGACAGATCGCGCGTCGCGCCCCCGACGTCCACAGTGGGTGCATGCCCCGCCGCCTCGCCACCAGCACCAGCCCCTACCTGCAGCAGCACGCCGACAACCCCGTCGACTGGTACGAGTGGGGCGACGAGGCGTTCGCGGAGGCGCGGCGCCGCGACGTGCCGCTGCTGATCTCGATCGGGTACGCCGCGTGCCACTGGTGCCACGTCATGGCGCACGAGTCGTTCGAGGACGAGGCGACCGCGCAGGCGATGAACCGCGGGTTCGTGTGCGTCAAGGTCGACCGCGAGGAGCGTCCGGACGTCGACGCGGTCTACATGGCCGCGACGCAGGCCATGACCGGGCAGGGCGGCTGGCCGATGACCGTCTTCGCCACCCCCGACGGTGAGCCCTTCTACTGCGGCACGTACTACCCGCCGCGTCCCGTGGGCGGTATGCCGTCGTTCGGGCAGGTGCTGGACGCGATGACGCACGCGTGGGCGCAGCAGCGCGACGACATCGCGCACAACACCGCGGCGCTGCGCGACGCGCTCGCGTCCGCGACGCCCGCCGACGTGCCCACGCCGCTCGACCACCCGGCCCTGGAGGCGGCCACGGCCGGTGCGCTCGACGCGCTCGCCACCCAGTACGACACGCGCTCCGGCGGGTTCGGCGGTGCACCCAAGTTCCCGCCGTCGACCGTGCTCGAGTGGCTGCTGCGGCGCCACGCCCGCACGGGCGACGCGCGGGCCCTGACGATGGCCGAGGGCACGCTCGACGCGATGGCCCGCGGCGGCATGGCCGACCAGCTCGGTGGCGGGTTCGCGCGCTACTCGGTGGACGCGACGTGGACCGTGCCGCACTTCGAGAAGATGCTCGACGACAACGCCGTGCTGCTGCGCACCTACGCCCACTGGTGGCGCGCGACCGGCTCACCGCTCGCGCGCCGCGTCGTCGAGGACGTCGCGGCGTGGCTGCTGCGCGAGATGCGCACGCCGCAGGGCGGGTTCGCCGCCTCGCAGGACGCCGACACCCAGGGCGTCGAGGGGCTGACGTACGTGTGGACGCCGCAGGACCTGGTCACCACGCTCGGGCCCGACGACGGCGCGTGGGCGGCCGAGCTCTTCGGTGTGACGGCCGACGGGACGTTCGAGCACGGCACGTCGGTGCTCACGCTGCGCACCGACCCGGACGACCCGGCCCGCTACGACGACGTGCGCGCCCGGCTCCTCACCGCCCGCGCCACCCGGCCGCAGCCCGGGCGCGACGACAAGGTCGTGGCCGCGTGGAACGGGCTCGCGATCGCCGCGCTCGCCGACGCCGGCGCACTGCTCGGACGCCCCGCGTGGGTGGACGCCGCGACCGTCGCCGCCGACCTGATCTGGTCGCTGCACGTGCGCGACGAGCCCGACGGCCCCCGCCTGACGCGCACGTCGCGCGACGGCGTCGCCGGCCGCTCCCCCGGCGTGCTCGCCGACCACGCCGACGTCGCCGAGGGCTACCTCGCGCTGTACTCCGCGTCCGGCGACCCGGTGTGGTTCGAGCGTGCCGGTGCGCTGCTGCGCACCGTGCTCACGCACTTCGGTGACGACGCGGGCAGCTTCTGGGACACCGCGGACGACGAGACCGACGCGGTCCTCGCCCGGCTGCAGCGCCCGCAGGAGATCGCCGACGGACCGTCCCCCGCCGGGCCGTCCGCCGCCGCCGGGGCCCTGCTGACGTACGCGGCGCTCAGCGGGTCGAGCGAGCACCGCGCCGCGGCCGAGCTCGCGCTGGACCGACCGCTGGCCGTGTCCGGGCACTACCCGCGCGCGGCCGGCTGGGCGCTCGCACTGGCCGAGGCCGTGCTCGACGGCCCGCGCGAGGTCGCCGTGGTCGGGCAGCCGGACGACCCGGCGACGCACGCCCTGGTCGCCGCGGCCCGCTCCGGCACCGCTCCGGGGGCGGTCGTCGCGGTGGGTGGTGGCGACGGCGCGGAGGCCCCCGAGCAGCCCGTCCCGCTGCTGCGGGACCGCCCGCTGCGCGGGGGGCTGCCGACCGCGTACGTGTGCCGCGGCTTCGTGTGCGACCTGCCGGTGACCGACCCGCAGACGCTGCGGCGCTCGTTGGGTGGACGCCAGGACGCGGCGGCGGTGGACATCTCGACGTAGGCGCACGCACCGCCGTCCGCTGACCTGCGGCGGCCGGTTCTCACCCCGGGTCTCACCCTGCCGCCGCGGTTCTCGCGCCGAGAGGTCGGCATACGCTTTGTCCTGGTATCACCCGTCCGGGTGAGAGCGCGGCCCGAGGGGCCGACCCCCCGGACCCGGTGCGTCACGTGCAGGGGGGCGACGTGGCCAGGTCTTCGCATGCGCTCAGGGCGGTCGACGCGCCCGGTGTCACGCTCGGCTCCGAGGTGCTGCCGGGGCCCGTCGTCGCAGGTCAGCCGGTGCCGCTCGCGCGGTTCCTCACCGACTGCGCCGCGAGCCTGCTGCCCGGCGCGCCGACCGACCCGGACCTGGTCGCAGCCCGGGACCGGTTCGTCGCCGGGGGCCTGGCCGCGCTGGGGGCACCGGACGAACCGCCGTGGGTGCAGCGCGGGATCGACCTGCCCGACGACCCCGTGCGGCGCCGCGCGCTGTACCGGGCGGTGGGGGCATACGTGCGCGAGGCGCTGGGCGACGGCTCCGCGCAGAACGCGTTCTTCCTGCACAAGCCCCCCGGCCTGCGGCTGCGGCTGCAGCGCGCGGACGACGGCGCCCCCGCAGCCGGGCGCACGGCGGGTCCCGGTCGGCGCCGCGACGACGTCCTCGGCACCCCCCTCGACGGCACTCTCGACGCCGCCGTCGCGCGCTGGCGCGACGCCGGGCTCGTGACCACCGTCGTCCCCGGTGTGTACGAGCCCGAGCGCACGCTGTTCGGCGGCCCACGGTCCATGGAGCACGTGCACGCGTTGTCCACGGTCGACTCGCTCCTGTGGCTCGACCGTCACGCGGGCGGTCCGGCTGACGAACCCCCGACCAGCCCGGCGTGGCTGGTGTCGCTCGCGGTGCTGGACACCCTGCTGACCGGGCTCGGTGTCACCGGCTGGGAGGACCTCGACGTGTGGGCGCACGTGCGCGACCGCGCAGGCCGTCGCCTGCCGGACGACCCGGCCACCCGCGCCGAGCTCGCCGCGTCGCAGGACGCGGTCCGCGACGTCTGGGCACGACGCGAGCTGATCCCCCTGCTGCTCGACGGGCCCGCACGCACGGCCGTCGAGGCGTACGGCGCCGCGGTGCTCGAGGGCGCCCGGCGCTGGTCCGCCGGGTACTTCACGCAGCCCGGCGCGCAGGTCGGACCCCGGGCCGCGGCCGCGATGTACGTCGTCTTCCACTGGAACCGCGGGGGCCTCACACCCTCGGAGCAGGCCCTCGTCGCGGAGTCGCTGGGCCGACGCGCCGGCGACGCACCCGACGACGCACCCGACGACGACCGGCAGGCGACGCCGTGACCACCGCCGGGCGTCCGCTCGGCTCGGCCGCGCTGCTGCGCGTCGGCGGGCTGCCGGTCGCATTCTGGTCGGCGGCGGGCGCACCGGAGCTGCTCGCGCAGGTGGAGCGGCTGGTCGATGCCGAGGGCCA
>Ga0233369_1000765_pt1 | contig 11955 bp, 11 predicted proteins | sample ElkDunMinimDraft_26_FD_191537 | JGI IMG/M metagenome (GOLD analysis project Ga0233369, IMG submission 191537) | Fecal eukaryotic communites from dung pellets of Tule Elk in California, USA - Elk Dung D16 | ecosystem: Host-associated > Mammals > Digestive system > Large intestine > Fecal | place... | reverse complement strand
TCGATACCCTCGAGCACGCGGTCGCGTCCGCGGCGCCCTGGCTCACCGGCGAGCGCTTCACCGCGGTGGACGTCTATGCCGGCGCGCAGGTCGTCTGGGGGCAGCTGTTCAAGTCGCTGCCGCCGCGTCCGGCGTTCGTCGAATACGCCGCCCGGCTGCAGGCGCGTCCTGCGTGGCAGCGGGCGACCGCGCTCGACGATGCGGCGATGCCCACGCCCGCGGGCTGATTGCAGGCCAGCGTCGCAGCATCGCTTGGTCGACGCAGACGGCGTAGCCGACGCCACCGCCGACGCCCACAGGCACGACGATCGGTGGCGCGAGCGCGGCCGGCTCGATGTCGGGCGGCCCCAGCGGGCGTATGCCGCCTCGGGGTGGGCCGCCCGCGCGCGCCGCCGTTGCCGCAGGCGTCGAACAGCGCCATGGCGGCGCGGCGTCGGCGCGCAGCGCCCGGCCCCGGGCGCGATCTGCTTTCACGGCGCGCCTGAGAGCATGCGGGTCTTCCCGGTACCGGAGACTCCCATGGCACGCGACCTCCAACGCAGGACCGACCCGTCCGACACCTCGCCCGCGCATACCGCAAGCCTGCGCATCCGCATCGGCAATGCCTCGGTCGACGGCGCGGTTTCGATCTCCACCCGCGGCCTGCTGGCCGTCGGCGGCCTGGTCTCGGGCATCCTGCTGTCGACCGCGGTGATCGTGCTGGTGGCGACGCGCAAGGTCCCCAGGCACCGCTGGTTGCCCTGGGATCGCTGAGCGTTCGCGTCCGCTCCTGGCAGTGCCGGCAGCGCCGAAGCGAACGCCGAAGAACACGTCACCCGATCGGAGCCCGACCGCATGGCCCGCCGAAAGCGCCACCTGAAGCTCGCCACCTTCAACGTCAACGGCATCGCCTCGCGGCTGCCGCACCTGCTCGACTGGTTGGCGCACGAGGCGCCGGACATCGTCGCATTGCAGGAACTCAAGGCAACCGACGCGGCGTTCCCGGCAGCGGCCATCGAGGCCGCCGGCTATGGCGCGATCTGGCACGGCCAGTCGTCATGGAACGGCGTGGCGATCCTGGCCCGCGACGCCATACCGGTCGAGAACCGGCGCGGTCTGCCGGGCGACCCCGCGGACACGCAGAGCCGCTACCTCGAGGCGGCGGCGCACGGCATCGTCGTGGGCGCGCTGTACCTGCCCAACGGCAATCCGCAGCCCGGTCCCAAGTTCGACTACAAGTTGCGCTGGATGGCGCGGCTGGCGAAGCACGCGCGCACCCTGGTGGACCTGCCGCATCCGGCGGTGCTGCTCGGCGATTTCAACGTCATCCCGGACGACATCGACGTCTACGACCCCAAGGCCTGGCGCAAGGACGCGCTGATCCAGCCGGAGGTGCGCGAGGCCTATGCGGCGCTGCTCGCGCAGGGCTGGACCGATGCGCTTCGCGAGGTGTTCGGTGACGAGGTGGTCTACACGTTCTGGGACTACTTCCGCCAGCACGCCGAGCGCGACCGCGGCCTGCGCATCGACCACATCTTGCTCAATCCGGTGCTGGCCGCGGGCCTCGAGGAAGTGGGCGTCGATCGCTGGGTGCGGCTCCAGGAGAAGGCCAGCGACCATGCGCCCACCTGGGCGCGGGTGGCGGTGCCGCCGGCCGGCAAGTCGCAATGAGCCGTCGGTATGCCGGCTGCGCATCGACGCCTGCATGACATCGACAGGTCCACGATGGGCGCCATGCAGACCAGAACCGAAATCGACGCGATGCTCGCGCGGCTCGAAGCGCGGCTCCGGGAACTGATGGCGCAGACGCCGCACGACGGCGTACTCGACGCATTCTCCGACGAAGCCGCGCCGCTGATCGAGCAGGTGCCCGAAGAGCACGATGCCTACGTGCAGGAGCGCGTGCACCGGATGCTGGTCGGTGCCGGCCTGATCCCCGACGAGTCTCCGACCGGCTGACCCGCCGGCTGCGCTGACGTATACTCCCCGGGAGTATTCAGGCCGGGCGCCATGCCGCATTCCCCCGACGAGAAGAAGCGCGTCCTGACCCGTGTGCGCCGCATGCGCGGGCAACTGGACGCGCTCGAGCGCGCGCTCGAGACCGGTGCCGACTGCGGCCCCGTGCTGCAGCAGCTCGCGGCCCTGCGCGGCGCGGTCAACGGGGTGATGTCCGGCGTGCTCGAAAGCCACCTGCGCGAGGAGCTCGGCCAGCCGGCCGACTCGCCCGAACAGCGCCGCGCCAGCGTCGACGATGCCGTCGCGCTGGTGCGGACCTATCTCAAGTAATCACCGTTTTCCGGGAGTTCCCTCATGAAGTCACGTGCCGCCGTCGCGTTCGCCGCAGGCGAACCGCTGAAGATCGTCGAGATCGACGTCGCCCCGCCCAGGGCCGGCGAAGTACTGGTCCGCATCACCCACACCGGCGTCTGCCACACCGACGCGTTCACGTTGTCGGGCGATGATCCCGAAGGCCTGTTCCCGGTCGTGCTCGGTCACGAGGGCGCGGGCATCGTGGTGGAGGTTGGCGAGGGCGTGACGTCGGTCAAGCCCGGCGACCATGTGATCCCGCTCTACACCGCCGAGTGCGGCGAGTGCCTGTTCTGCAAGAGCGGCAAGACCAACCTCTGCGTGGCCGTGCGCGCGACCCAGGGCAAGGGCGTGATGCCCGACGGCACCACCCGCTTCTCCTACAACGGCGAGCCGATCTACCACTACATGGGCTGCTCGACCTTCAGCGAGTACACCGTGGTGGCCGAGGTGTCGCTGGCCAAGATCAATCCGGAAGCGAATCCCGAGCAGGTCTGCCTGCTCGGCTGCGGCGTGACCACCGGCATCGGCGCCGTGCACAACACCGCCAAGGTCCAGCCGGGCGACAGCGTCGCCGTGTTCGGCCTCGGCGGCATCGGCCTGGCGGTGATCCAGGGGGCGCGCCAGGCCAAGGCCGGCCGCATCATCGCGATCGACACCAATCCGTCGAAGTTCGAACTCGCCAGGGAATTCGGCGCCACCGACTGCATCAATCCGAAGGACCACGACAAGCCGATCCAGCAGGTCATCGTCGAGATGACCACCTGGGGCGTCGATCATTCGTTCGAGTGCATCGGCAACGTCAACGTGATGCGCGCCGCGCTCGAGTGCGCGCACCGCGGCTGGGGCCAGAGCGTGATCATCGGCGTCGCCGGCGCCGGCCAGGAAATCAGCACGCGTCCGTTCCAGCTGGTCACGGGCCGCAAGTGGATGGGCACCGCATTCGGCGGCGTGAAGGGCCGCAGCCAGCTGCCGGGCATGGTCGAGGATGCGATGAAGGGCGACATCGAACTCGCGCCGTTCGTGACCCACACGATGGATCTGGATGCGATCAACGACGCCTTCGAGCTCATGCACGCAGGCAAGTCGATCCGCTCCGTGGTGCACTACTGATGGCCGGCCCTGTGGAGAAGTCCGCACTGGCGGCGATGCTCGACAGCGTCGAGGTCGGACAGGAAGCGCGCGACGCGATCGAACGCCTGGACGACCGGGACCTGCAGCTGATCGACGGGGCGATCCTCACCGCCCTCGATCGTGAATGGAAACAGGCGGGCCTGATCACGGCCGGCGTGATGATCGCCGCGCCCGACGAATACGAAGAGCTTCCCGAAGCGTTCTACGCGCTGCGTATCCGCGCGCTTGCCGAGGCGGCGCGCATCGAAACCCGCGGCGATCCGGCAGTGCTCAAGACGCTCCAGATCCGCTTGGCCGCACAGGACGAGCGCTGACATGGCGATCGAACGCATCGAACACCGCGGCTGTTTCGGCGGCTGGCAGGACGTCTACGAACACGCCTCGGACACGCTCGACTGCACGATGCGTTTCGCGGTGTACCTGCCACCACAGGCGGAGCGGGCGCGACTTCCGGTGCTGTACTGGTTGTCGGGCCTGACCTGCAACGAGCAGAACTTCATCACCAAGGCCGGCGCGCAGCGCTATGCCGCCGAGCACGGCGTGATCCTGGTCGCGCCCGATACCAGTCCGCGCGGCGACGACGTACCCGATGCGGATGGTTACGACCTCGGCAAGGGTGCCGGCTTCTATGTCGATGCCACGCAGCAGCCCTGGGCGGCGCATTACCGCATGTACGACTACGTGGTGCGCGAGCTGCCGGCGCTGATCGAGGCCAATTTCCCGGCGACGGATGCGCGCAGCATCAGCGGGCATTCGATGGGCGGCCACGGGGCTCTGGTGATCGCCCTGCGCAATCCGGGCCGGTATCGCAGCGTGTCGGCGTTCTCGCCGATCGTCGCGCCCAGCCAGGTGCCGTGGGGGGAAAAGGCGCTGGGTGCCTACCTGGGCGACGACCGCAGCGCATGGGCGCAGTACGACGCCACCGCGCTGATCGCCGATGCACCCGAGCGGCTCGCGCTGCTGGTCGAGCAGGGCGAGGCCGACGAGTTCCTCGAAGGGCAGCTCCGGCCGCACCTGCTGCGCGCCGCCTGCGAAGCGGCCGGCCATCCGCTCGAACTGCGCATGCGGCCCGGCTACGACCACAGCTACTACTTCATCGCCAGTTTCATCGGCGAGCACATCGCGCATCACGCCAGGGCGCTGCGCGACGGGGGCTGAACCCTCTCGCGCATCAGCGCGCGAGCGCGGCGCTCAGGTGCGCGCGAGGAAGTCGGTGCAGGCGAAGCGGCCCTCGCGCAGTACGGTGGTGCCGCGCGCCAGCGCCAGCGGCGCGGCGAACATCGGCCCGTCGAAGACGCAGGTATGGAACTCGCCGCGTTCGCCGCAGGGATCGACCTGCACCGGCAGCGCGGCCAGCAGGTCGGGATCGAAGTCGCGACCGGCGAAGCCGGCCTCGAGCTGCGTGGTGTCGACGCAGCACAGCGCCGCACGCAGCCCGCCGGCCTGCATCTCGCGCGCCAGCGCGGCGGTGTCCCGTCCGAACAGGGGAAACATCGCCTCCCATCCCAGGCGCGCGCACTGCTGCATGCGCCAGTGGCGGATATCGTCCAGAAACAGGTCGCCGAACGCGAGCGTGCGCAGCGATGGCCAACGACCACGTGCAGCCTGCAGCGCCTCGGCCAAGCGCGCGCAGTAGACGGCGTTGTCGGGCTGCCGCGGCACCCGCATCTCGATCAACGGCAGGCCGACGGACGCGGCCTGCGCATGGACGACATCGATGCGGACGTCCTGCATCGACACGCGATCGGCGCCTTCGACGACTGTCGTCAGCAGCCCGACCACGTCGACATCGCCGCGCTGGCGCAGGACATGCAGCGCCCAGGCCGCGTCCTTGCCGCCGCTCCACGCCAGCAGCACCGGGTTCGGCGGAGGCGCAGCCACTCAGCCGGCGCGGACGTCGCGCAGCTCCCAGGCGCTGCCGGCGAGCAGGCGCAGGCGATGCTTGAGCACGGTGCTGGAAATGGACGTGTTCACGACCAGATCGACGCCCAGATCCCGATCCTCGCCGGTGACCCGCGCTGCCGGGTCGGTGATGCCGAGGGCTTCGTCGACGTCGTCGGGGTCGGGCTGTTCCGAGCGCCAGCGCGTGAACAGCGCATCGCCGCGCAGCGCCTCTTCCACTTCGGCGGCGATGCCGGCGGCGCCCTGGGCGCGGATCGCATGGACGCCGGAGGCGCGCGCCTGTTCGGGTTCGGGCAGTCGGATCAGATAGCGTGTACTCATGCGGCGTCCATCGCGTCAGGGGGCGCCAGCCTAGCAACCGGACGCGTTAGAAATCCGTCATGTCGCCTATGCGAAGTGGCGCGGTGCCGGCCAGGCGGGACCCGGCGAGCCGACGCCTCCGCCAATGATCGGCCCGCGGCCGCGATCGCGTTGCACATCCTGGGCGTCTCACGGGCCGCAGCGCGCGTCGCACCCGGGCATGCGCGTGGCGCCCAGGTCGACAACGTCCCGTGGCGCACAACGCCCCGGCATTCGCTCGACCTGCGATGGTCATCGCGCCGGTGCGTGCGCACCGGTGCAGCGCTCAGGACAGGGCCGCGCGACGCGCGCTGGCGGCCATGCGCTGGGCGCCGAGGAAGGCGCGCATCGAGGCCGGCTTCACCGGCTTGGTCAGCACCCGGTAGCCACGCAGACGCGCGGCCTGCTTGAGCGAGTCGCTGCCGTCGGCGGTCAGCAGGGCACCGGGTACATCGGGTGCGATACCGCGCAAGGTGTCGAGCGTGTCCAGTCCGTCGAGACGATCATGCAGGTGGTAGTCGACCAGCAGCACGTCAGGACCTTGCTCCATGCACGCGATCGCCTCGTCGATGGTCTTGGCACACAGCGGCTCGACGCCCCAGCGCCGAAGCAGGGCACGCATACCGGCAAGGATGTCGTCGTCGTTGTCGACGCACAGCACGCGCAGGCCCTGCAGCGATTCGTCCTGCAGCGGCGTCGGCGGCGCGGTCGGCGGCAACTTCGCGAGCGTGCTGCGCGGCACGGTGATGGAGAACATGCTGCCGTGGCCGACCGTCGAGTGTGCATCGAGCGTGTGTCCCAGCAGGCGCGAGATGCGCTGGCAGATCGACAGGCCCAGCCCCAGGCCACGACCGTCCCAGTCGAAGTTCTGCTCGTAGCGGTGGAACTCGTCGTAGATCTGGCTCATGTGGTGTTCGGGAATGCCCGGACCCGAATCCCAGACCTGCAGCGCAACCTCATCGCCCCGGCGGCGTGCCGCCAGCACGATGCGACCGCTGCGGGTGTAGCGCAGTGCATTGGCGAGGAAGTTCTGCAGCACGCGGCGCAACAGCCGGCGATCACTGCGCACCGCCATCGGCGGCGCGTGCAGGCGGATGTCGAGCGCGCGCGCCTGCGCCATCGGCGCGTACTGCCCGGCAAGCTGGCGCAGAAGTTCGGACACGTCGAAGTCGACGATCTCGGGCTTCAGCGCGCCCGCGTCGAGACGCGACACGTCGAGCAAGCCGTCGAGCAGTTCCTCGGCGGCGCGCAGCGAGGTGTCGATGCGTTCGGCCAGATGCTTCTGTTCCGCGCCATCCTGGGTTTCGCGCAGCGCGGAGGTGAACAGACGCGCGGCATTGAGCGGCTGCAGCACGTCATGGCTCACCGCGGTGAGGAAGCGCGAACGCGATTCCTGCGCGGCCTCGGCCTCGCGGGTGCGCTCGGCGACGCGATGCTCCAGGGTTTCGTTGATGTCGCGCAGCTCGCGCTCGACGCGCTTGTAGTCGGTCACATCGCTGTAGCTGGTCGCATAGCCGCCGCCGGGGAGCGGCTGGCCGCGCAGCTCGATGACCTTGCCGTTGCCGAGCACGCGCTCGGACACGTGCGGCGAGCCGGCACGCATGTAGGCAATGCGCTTGTCGATCTCGGTGTCGATGTCGATGACGTCGCGCGGGCCCAGCTCGCCGCGCTCGGCGTTGTAGCGGATCAGGTCGGCGACCGGCCGGCCCACGTAGAGCATGTTGTCCGGATAGCCGAACAGGCGCTGGTAGCTGCGGTTCCACGCGACCAGCCGCATCGTGCGGTCAACCACGCTGACCGCATGGTCGATGTTCTCCAGCGTCGACGACAGCACCTCGCGATTGAAGCGCAGCTCCTGGCCGGCTTCGTCGAGCATCGCGACGACTTCGTCCACCTCCATGCCCGAGCCCTTCAGCGCGCTGGTCATCAGCAGGCGCGCCGACGAGGCACCCACAGCGGCCGCGAGCTGGCGCTCGGTGAACTGCAGCCAGGTGCGGTCGGCCGGCGTGTTGTGCACCAGCGGCTTGCCCTGGGCCTGCGCGTGTTCGTCGAATGCCGCGCGCGCGGTGCGCTCGCCGACGATGCGTCCGGTCAGGGTCAGCAGGTCGCCGATGTCGACGTTGCCGCTCCATTCCTCGGAGGCGAAGGTGCGTCGTTCGGCGTAGGGATCCAGGAACGGCGCCGCGCGCAGGCGCTCGTCGAGCGTCGGTCGCCAGCGCGCGGACACGAGCAGCAGTGCGCCCACGTTGAGCAGCAGCGACCAGAACGTGCCGTGGGTCAGTGGATCCCAGCCGGCGAGGCCGAACAGCGCGTGTGGACGCAGCCAATGGATGCCCAACGGCCCGGTGACGAGCCACTGCGGATCGAGCCACCCCGACTGGGTGAGCGTCGGCAGCAGCAGCGTGTAGATCCACACGCCGAAGCCGATCAGCAGGCCCACCTCCACGCCACGCCGGCTCGCGCCGCGCCAGTACAGCCCACCGATCAGCGCCGGCGCGAACTGGGCCACCGCGACGAAGGCCATCAGCCCGAACGCGGCCAGCGTGGTCTCGTTGCCGCTGGCGCGGTAGTAGCCGTAGGCCAGCGCGGCGAGACCGATGATCGCGACCCGGCGGATCCACAGCACAGTGCGCGCCACGTTGCCGCCGTGGCGCCCGGCATAGCCGCGGCGCAGCAGCAGGGGCATCACCAGGTCGTTGCTGACCATCGTCGCCAGCGCGACCGAGGACACGATCACCATGCCGGTCGCGGCCGAGAAGCCACCGATGTAGGCGAACAGCGCCAGCGAATCGGCATTCATCGCCATCGGCAGCGCGAGCACGAAGCTGTCGGGCGCCACCGGCCCGTTGCGCCCGAACAGCGCGACGCCGGCGCTGGCGATCGGCAGCACCATCAGGCAGATGACCACGAGGTAGCCGCCGAACAGCCAGCGCGCACGGCGGATGTCGCGCACGTCGCCGCATTCCACGATCGCAACGTGGAACTGGCGCGGCAGGCAGATCAGTGCGACGAATGCCAGCAGGCACTGCGCGAGGAAGCTGCTCGGCGGCGCGTTCGCGACCAGTGCGCGCGTGGCCTCGGCCAAGTGCAGATCGCGCGTGTCCAGCCACATGGTCGCGAAGACGCCCACCGCGACCAGCGCCACCAGCTTGATCAGCGATTCAAGCGCGACCGCCAGCATCATGCCGGGCCGATGCTCGGTGGCATCCACCTTCCGGGTGCCGAACAGGATCGCGAACAGCGCCATCAGGGCGGCGACGTAGAAGGCCGGATCGCCGAACGGGGTCACCGGATCGTCCGGTCCGCCGAGCACGCCCAGGCTGATCGCCACCGCCTTGTACTGCAGGGCCAGGTACGGCACCGCCGCCATCAGCGCGATCAGCGCGACCAGCGCGGCCAGCCGCTGTGATCGGCCATAGCGCGAGCCGATGAAATCGGCGATCGACACCGTGTTCTGCGACTGCGCGATCAGCGCCAGTCGTTCGAGGATGCGCCAGCCGAACAGCAGCAGCAGCAGCGGGCCGATGTAGATCGGCAGATAGCCCAGGCCCTGGCGCGCCGCGGTCCCGACCGCGCCGTAGAACGTCCACGACGAGCAGTACACCGCCAGTGCGAGGCTGTAGACGGCGGTGCGCAACCAGGGGCGCTGCGGATACAGGGGACGGCGGTCGCCGTACCAGGCCACCCCGAACAGCAGCGCCGCGTAGCCCAGTGACACCAGCAGCAGTACCCAGCCCGGCAGCATGCGGTTCCCCTCGATGCGGACGCGGGAGTGTAGCGGGTCGGGCCGGCCTTACGATCCGGCCGGGGCCGGGGGCGGCCCGCCTAGGCCAGTGCGGCCACGCTGCGGTCCTTGCCTGCGCGCTTGGCCTGGTACATGGCCTCGTCGGCGCGCTTGAGCAGTGACTCGAAGGACTCCGAAGGGCGCCGCAGGGCGATGCCGGCGCTGAAGGTCACCGGGATCCGGGCATTCTCCTGCAGGAGCGGGCGCCGGGAGAGCACCGTGCGTAGCCCGGCCATCGCGGCAAGGGCGTGCGGCAGGGTCATGGCCGGCATCAGGATCACGAATTCCTCTCCGCCGAAGCGGCCGACGACATCGTGGTCGCGCAGGGTGAGGCGGGTGATGTCGACGAAGTGGCGCAGCGCGGCATCCCCGCCGAGGTGGCCGTGGACCGCGTTGAGCCGGCGGAAATCGTCGAGGTCGACGAGCGCCATGCACAGCGGCCGCTCTCCCCGCGCGCGCGCTGTCTCGTGGGCGAAGGCTTCATCGAAGCCGCGGCGGTTGAGGCAACCGGTCAGTTCGTCCTCGCGGGCGAGCCCGGCGGCGTCGCTGAGCTTCTGCTCCATCTGCGCGAGGCGCCGCTCGCTCTCTTCGAGCTCGCGCCGGGCGGCCACCAGGTCGTCGCGCGCACGCACCGCGCGCGCCTGGATGTGCCCGGTGTCCTCGAGCACGGTGTCGAGCAGTCCGTTGAGTTCACCGATGCTGCGCGCCTCGCGGATCCGTACCGCGTGGCCGGTCAGGCGGTCCTGGTACTCGCCGGTCTGCGCGGCCATGCCGTCGAGACTCTCGACGAAGGTGCCCATCATCGCGCGCATCGCGGTCCGTGATTCGTCTATGCCGGTCTTGAGCAGCGTCTGCCGGTAGAGCATCTGACGCAGTTCGGTGCGCGCACCCTCGATCGCCGAGCGGCTCAGGGGGCCGGAGAGCAGGCCGCGGATCTGCCCGATCTGGCCATGCAGCCAGCTCTTCTCGTCGAGCAGCTCGCCGATGTTCTCGAGCAACAGGTCGAACAGGCCGAGCAGCAGCGAAACGTGCTCCTCGGCGTCCTGGCCATGCACGCCGATGCGATGGCACAGGTCGGTGATGCGCCGGGACAGTGCCTCGAGGTCCTGGCCCGGTGTCCAGCCGCGCAGGTCCGCAGCCAGCGCGATCGCTTCGTCGGCGAGCGCGGGCTCGCTGCGCAGCAGCCCGGCGAGTGCGCTGCCGACCGCATGCCGCAGCAGGTCACGCAGCCGCACTGCCTGTGCATCGGTCGGCGGCGGCGCATCCAGTTCGACCGTGCGGATGTACTTGTCGATGAGCTGGCGCATCGCCCGCCCGTAGGCCGGCCAGTCCTCGCTGCGCCGGGCGGACTGCAGGTAGCCACCCAGGCTGCCGAGTTCGTCGTGCAGGCCGGCGACGCCATCGGCGAAGGCCGCGAGCAGTTGCAGGGGATCGTCCGCACCGGCGAACAGGGCGAGCAGCGCTTGGGAATCGATTGCCCGTCCGCTGCCATCGGGCGCGTCGCGCATGCGCGAAGTGGCATTGGGAGCGGTCGGTGCGGGCATGGGGCTCACGGGAAGGACGGGCGCGCCGATGCGCTACGCGCACGCGGATGTGGACTCTGTCCTAGCGGCAGGCCCGGCCGCGACTTGAGGAACTGCGCACGCGCCGTTGCGACCGCGCTACACGGACCTGCGGCGCTCGGACCGGACCGGGCCTGCCGCACCGTGCATCATCCGGCCGGGCGCCAGGCTCGACGCACCGGCGCGCGGCAGGCGCGTTATCCGCTCGCCCGCCCCATGCACCCGCCGCTGGCTGCCCACGCGTCGGACGGGGCGGGCGCGCGTGGCGCCGGCCCCGCAAGGCCCGACCGGCTCAGTACTTCGGCACGCTGCCGTCGACGCTGTCGCTCCAGGCGTCGATGCCGCCGACGACGTTGTAGACCTGGGTGAAGCCCTGGTTGCGGAAATGCTCGGCGGCCTGCTGGCTGCGGCCGCCGCGATGGCACAGGAACGCCAGCGGCGTGTCCTTGGGCAGCTGCTGCAGGCGGGTGATCGCGTCGCCGTCGAGGACCTCGAACGGACGCGCGACGCTCGCCGTGGCGCGTTCTTCCGGCGGACGCACGTCCACCAGGGTCAAGGTGCCGGCCGCAAGGCGGTCGTTGGCCTCGGCCGGGCTGATCTCCTGCACGGGCCTGGGCGCATTGGGGTTGTCGATCACCAGGCCGCGGCCGCGGATGTCGTCGGCGAAATCGATGGTCATGCCGTCGGCGCGGCGGGCACCGGCGAGGTCGAACTGCACATCGATACCGTCGGCCTGGGCGATGATCGCCGAGGCGCTGCGCGGAGCCAGCTGCAGGCGCGTGCGGAAGCTGGCGTCGATGTCGACCTGCAGCACGTAGTCGCCGCCGGCGTCGCCGACCGCCTTGGCGATCATCTCGCGCGCGGCCGGGGTGATCGAGATCGACGGCGGCGTGCGGTCGGGCGGGGCGACGCCGAACAGGCCGTGCAGCTCGCCGCTGCCGACCATCT
>Ga0233369_1000762_pt1 | contig 12005 bp, 7 predicted proteins | sample ElkDunMinimDraft_26_FD_191537 | JGI IMG/M metagenome (GOLD analysis project Ga0233369, IMG submission 191537) | Fecal eukaryotic communites from dung pellets of Tule Elk in California, USA - Elk Dung D16 | ecosystem: Host-associated > Mammals > Digestive system > Large intestine > Fecal | place... | reverse complement strand
GGGCTACCAGCCGCTCGTCGCGGACGACGTCGCCGAGACCATCGCCTGGAGCCTGTCGCGCCCGCCGCACGTCAACATCGACCTGCTGGTCGTACGGCCACGTGCGCAGGCGAACAACACGACCGTCGCGCGCACGGGCGTCTGAGGTGGGCGCTCGGACATGTCCTGAGGTGCGATGTCAGTGGGCCGACCTAGGCTGACCGGGTGCCCCCGGCAGACCTCTCGACGACGCGTGCGCTGCTGCGTCTCGTGCGGTGGGCCCGTCCCGCGGTACCGCGCATCATCCTGGGCGGCAGCGCGACCCTCGTCGCGAGCCTCATCGGGCTCGCGGTCCCGCAGGTGCTGCGGGCGGTGGTCAACGGCCCGCTGCTGACCGACGGCTCGCGCACCGCCGTGGTGCAGGCCGCGCTGCTCGTGCTCGTCCTCGGCGTGCTCGAGGCCGTGCTCGTGTGGTGCCGTCGCGCGCTGATCGCGACACCCGGCACGGGCGTCGAGCGGACCATGCGGACCGACCTGTTCCGCCACCTGCTGGACCTGCCCGTCGCGTTCCACGACCGCTGGTCCGGCGGCCAGCTGCTGCAGCGCTCGATGGGTGACCTGCACACCGTGCGGCGCTGGATGGTCTTCGGGCTCGTCCAGCTGGTCGTGTCCTCGACCACGGTGCTCGTGGGCGTCGTCCTCATGCTCGTGACCAGCCCGCTGCTCGGCCTGGTGTACCTGCTCGGCGCGGCGCCCGTCGTCTGGCTGGGCTTCCGGTTCCGGCTGGACTACAAGGTCGTCGCGCGGCGCGCGCGCGACCAGGCCGGTGACCTCGCGACGAGCGTCGAGGAGTCCGTGCACGGCATCCGCGTGCTCAAGGCGTTCGGGCGCGGCGACGACGCGCTCGAGGACTTCGCGCGGCAGGCGGACGAGCTGCGCGACACCGAGCTCGTCAAGGCGCGTGCCCAGTCGCGGATGTCGTCCGCCCTGGCCTGGATCCCCGAGACGACCCTCGCGGTCTCGCTCGGGCTCGGCGTGTGGCTCACCGCGACCGACCGCGTGAGCGTCGGCGCGCTCGTCGCGTTCTTCGCGACGGCGGCCGTGATGACCCGCCCCGTGGAGAGCCTGGGTCAGCTGCTCGCGATGACGCTCGACGCCCGGGCCGGGACCGACCGGTTCCTCGAGGTCATGGACACCGCGCCCGCGCTCGCGGACCCCGCGCAGCCGGTCGCGCTGCCGGACGCACCGCCCGGCGGCACACGCGTCGAGCTGCGGGACGTGCGGTTCGCGCACGGCGCGGGCACGCGCGAGGTGCTGCGCGGCGTCGACCTCGTGCTCGAACCGGGGGAGACGATGGCGCTGGTCGGGCTCACGGGCAGCGGCAAGACGACGCTGCTGCAGCTCGTCCCGCGCCTGTACGACGTCACGGGCGGGGCCGTGCTCGTCGACGGCGTGGACGTGCGCGACGTGACCCGCCACGACCTGCGCGGCGCGGTCGCCGTCGCGTTCGAGGACCCGATCCTGTTCTCGGCGTCCGTGCGGGACAACGTGCTCATGGGGGTGCCCGCCGAGCGGCTCGCGACGATGGGCCCCGACGAGGCCGACGAGACCGTGCGGATCGCCCTCGACGTCGCACGCGCCGGGTTCGTGCACCGGCTGCCGCACGGCGTCGACACCGTGATCGGCGAGGAGGGCCTGAGCCTGTCCGGAGGGCAGCGCCAACGTGTCGCGCTTGCCAGGGCGATCGCGGGCCGTCCCCGCGTGCTCGTGCTCGACGACCCGTTGTCGGCGCTCGACGTCGCGACGGAGGCCGAGGTCACCGACGGCCTGCGCCGCGTGCTCGCGGAGACGACGACCCTGGTGGTGGCGCACCGCACGTCCACGGTCGCGCTCGCCGACCGGGTCGCCGTGCTCGAGGGCGGGCGGATCACGGGCGTGGGCCGGCACGCGGACCTGCTCGCGACGCACGCGCACTACCGGTACGTGCTCACGGCGGAGCGGGACGTCGCCGGGGGCACCGACGCCCCGGAGGGCGACGACCACCGCCGTGACGCCGTCGAGGGGGCCCGTCGATGACCGCCACGACCGCCCCGGCCCACCCCGCACCCGGCCCGGACGAGCACGGTGACGTCGACCCGGGCGAGGTCCGGCGCCGGTCGCTCGGCCTGCTGGCCTCGCTGCTGCGTCCGGTCGCGCGGCGCGCCTCCCTCACGGGGCTCGTCGTGGTCGTCGCGCAGCTCGCGCTCGTCGCCGGGCCCGCGCTCGTCGCGGTCGGCATCGACCGCGGCATCCCGGCGCTGCGGGCCGGGGACGCCGGACCGGCTCTCCTGGTCACCGGTGGGTACGCGCTGACCGCCCTGGTCGCGGGCGTGTTCACGGCGGCGACGGTGCGGATGGCGGCCACCGTGAGCCAGGCCGTGCTGCTCGACCTGCGGCGCCGTGTCTTCCGGCACACCCAGCGGCTCAGCCTGGAGTTCCACGAGCGGTACACGTCGGGCCGGATCATCTCGCGGCAGACCTCCGACCTCGAGGCGCTGCGCGAGCTGCTCGACGGTGGTGTCACGACGCTCGCCGCGAGCGGGCTCGCGATGCTCTTCACCGCCGCCGGGCTCGCGCTGCTCGACTGGCGCAGCGGCCTGGTGCTGCTCGTCGCGGTCGTGCCGGGCATCGCCCTGACGCGGTGGTTCCAGGTGCGCTCGCAGGCGCAGTACCGGCGCTCGCGCACGGCCGTCGCGCGCGTCATCGTACGGTTCGTCGAGACGATGACCGGCATCCGCGCGGTCCAGGCGTTCCGCCGCGAGCGCGAGGTGGCTGCGGTGTACGACGCCGAGGCCGAGGAGTACCGCGCGGCGAACGCCGAGGCGATCCGCGTCAACGGCGTCTTCGACACCGGGCTGGTGCTCATCGGCAACGTCACGGTCGCGGCCGTGCTGCTGGTCGGGGGTCTGCGCGTGCTGGACGGCGCCCTCGACGTCGGCGTGCTCGTCGCCGCCGTGCTGTACGCGCGACGGTTCTTCGCGCCGCTGGCTCAGATCGGCGTGTTCTACAACTCGTTCCAGTCCGCGACGGCCGCGCTCGAGAAGCTGTCGGGCCTGCTGGCGCAGGAGCCCACGGTCCCCGACCCGGCCCGCCCGGTCAGGCTGCGGCAGCCGGCCGGGGACGTGCGCTTCGACGGCGTCGAGTTCGGGTACGGCGACGGACCGACCGTGCTGCCGCACCTCGACCTGCACGTGCCCTCGGGGCAGACGGTGGCTCTCGTCGGGGAGACCGGCGCCGGCAAGTCCACCGTCGCCAAGCTGCTCGCGCGGTTCTACGACCCCCGCGCGGGCGCGGTGCGCCTCGACGGCGTCGACCTGCGCGACGCCGACCCGCGTGACCTGCGCCGCGCGATGGTCATGGTCACGCAGGAGGCGTACCTGTTCTCCGGGTCGGTCGCGGCGAACATCGCGCTCGGCCGGCCGGGCGCGAGCCGCGAGCAGATCGAGCAGGCCGCGCGCGCGGTCGGTGTGCACGACCTGCTGGCGGCGCTGCCCGACGGCTACGACACGGACGTGGACACCCGCGGGGTGCGGCTGTCCGCCGGGCAGCGTCAGCTCGTGTCGTTCGCGCGGGCGTTCCTCGCCGACCCCGTCGTGCTCGTCCTCGACGAGGCGACGAGCTCGCTGGACATCCCCGGCGAGCAGCTCGTCCAGGACGGTCTGCGTACGCTGCTGACCGGCCGCACGGCCGTCGTCATCGCGCACCGGCTCTCCACCGTCATGCACGCGGACCGGGTGCTGGTGGTCGACGGCGGACGCGTCGTCGAGGACGGCAGCCCTGCCGAGCTGGTCGCCGTCGGCGGCCGGTTCGCGGCGCTGCACGACGAGTGGCAGCGGTCGCTGCGCAGCACCTGAGCCCGGCCCCGCGCGGCGGCGTGCGTCACGGCGGCGGCCCGACCAGCCGGTGCGCCTCGAGAGCCAGGGCGAGGGCCGTGCGCGTCCGGGGGTCGTGCAGGTCGGCGCCGAGCAGGTCGCCGATGCGCTGCAGGCGGTGCTTCATCGTGTTGTAGTGCACGAACAGCCGCCGCGCCGCCTCGGCGGCGTTGCCGAGCCCGAGGAAGACCTCGAGCGTGCGGCACAGGTCGCCGTCGACCTGGGCGTCGTGCCGCAGCAGCGGCCCGACCTGGTCCTCGACGAAGTCGCGCAGACGGTCGTCGGGCAGGCTCAGCACGAGTCGCTCGAACCCGAGGTCGGCATACCGGGCCGTCTCCCGGTGCGTCACGCCCGCGATGCGCAGGACCTCCTGCGCCGTCGCGTGGCTGCCCGGCAGTGCGGTCAGGGCCGGCGCCGGACTCCCGGACGCGACCACGGTCGCACCGCCGCCCGCACGCTCCAGCGCCTGCCGGAACGGCTCCTCCGCGCGTGTCTGCGCGGGGGCGATCGCGACCACCTGCGTGCCGCGCAGCCAGGCGACCGCGCGCGGTCCGAGAGCGCGCCGGGCGGCGGTCTGCAGCGCGCGCTCCGGCGGCGCGGTGGTGCAGGCGGCGAGGACGACCGTCTGCGTACCCGTGAGGTCCCACCCGAACAGCCGCGCACGCTGCGCCAGCGCGTCGGAGTCCAGGCCGGTCGCGGTGACGAGCTCCTCGAGGAAGACGACCCGCAGCCGGCGGTCGAGCTCGAGGCTCGCCAGTGCCTGGGCGATGTGCATCCCGGCGGCGAAGCAGGCCTGGCGGACCAGGCGCCGCTGCGCGAGCGTCGGCTCGTCGTGCCCGCCGACGAGCACGTGCCCGCGACGCACCCCGGCCACCGTGACCGGGAACTCCCACCGGCCCGTGCTCGTCCCGCCGGGCGCCGGTGAGCGGCCCGGGTTCGACGCCTGCGGCACGCCGCCGAGGACGAGGGCGTCGTCGGCCACGACCTGGACCGTGCGGTCGAGCGCCCCGGCCAGGGTGCGGGCGATCTCCTCCAGGCCGCCGCCGGCCAGCGCGATCCCGGTCAGGCGCTCACGGATCACCTCGTCGTGGGCGGGCTCGGCGTCGTGCTCGGCCAGCACGACCGCCAGGACGGCGGCGATGACGTCGTTGAAGGACGTGTCACCGGGCACCACGAGCACCGGGAACGCGAGCTCGTCGGCGAGGTCCGCGAACTGGGCCGGCAACCGGTCCAGGTAGCGCAGCGGCTTGATCGCGAGGGCCGCCAGGCCGCGCGAGTGCAGGAGCCGCAGCAGGTCGACGAGGCGTTCGGGGCGCTCGCGCACGGGGTACGCGGTCGTCAGGAGCAGCTCGCCGGGCTTGATGTACGGCTCGATGTCGGGGACCTCCATGACGTTGACGCCGCTGACCAGCCGGTCGATCCCGGTGTCACCCGCCAGCACGTACGTCCCGCGCAGGGGCCCCAGGGTCATGACCTCACGGACGGTCAGTGTCGCCACGGCAGCCCCTTGTCCACTTCGGACGACGTGGCCTCCCGACGCCGTCCTGTTCGGACGCAGCGGCACGGGGGCCCCGATCCCTACGGTCACAGTATGACGAACACGGGCATCTCGGGCGCCGGGCCGGCGCGGCTCGCTGCCGACGCGCCCCGGCTGGACGCGCTGGTCACGGCGACCGTCATCCACGTCGGACGCACGGCGGTCGTCCTGCGTACGTCGGGTGGCGCGCTCGTCCCGGTGACGTCGGCCACGCACGGCCTCGTGCCGGGCGGCGTGTGCCTCGGTGCGGGGATCGGTGGCCTCGGGCTCACGTCGCGCGGGGCCGTCGGGGCGTCCCTCGAGCCCGGCCCGTGGCGCGCGCTCGTGCGCGCCGCGCCCCGGGTCGACCTGGGGGTGGCGAAGGGCGCCGTGGACCCCGTGGCCGCACTGGCCCTGCTCGCCGGTGCGCTCGCTGCGTCGGCGGACGGAGGTGGGCGCGGTGCGATGGACGCGGGGCCCACCCGGCGGGCCGCACGCGTCCTGGTCGCCGCGGCGGGCGCGGCGGACCCGGGCGGGGTCCGCGCGGTGCTGCACCGCCTGGTGGGTGTCGGGCCCGGCTCGACGCCCAGCGGTGACGACGTCGTCGTCGGGGTGCTCGCCGGCCTCGACCGACGGTGCGACGCCACGGCGGAGCGCGCCGGTGCGGCGATCCGGCACGTGCTGCCTGCGCTGCTCCACCGGACCACGAGCCTCTCGCGTCACGCGCTCGCCGCGGTGCTGCGCGGCCAGGTCGCCGAGCGTGTCCACCTGCTCCTGGCGGCCACCACGGAGCCGGGCACGGTGGGCGCCGCACTCCGTGCGGCGCGGACGTGGGGTGCCACGTCGGGGCTCGACCTCGCAGCCGGCGTCGCCGCGGGCGCGGTCGGTGTCGCGGTGGCCGGCCCGGTCAGCCGGCCCGTCGACGCGCTGCGGGTGGGCGCATGACCACGACGACGTCACAGGCGCTCGCCGCACGGGTCCTGCCGCGGCTCTACCGGGACTCCGTGACGCTCATGGCGCTCGCGTCGTCGCTCGAACGGCGCGACGGGGTGACGCGGGCCGGTGCCGTCATGGGCACGCCCGGCAACCTGACCGTCCTGGAACGGTCCGGGATGCGGCCCGACGGCCTCGCGCCGGCACCGGACGACCTGGTCCTGGTCGTGCGGGGCCGCGACGAGGCCGCCGTCGCCGCAGCGCTCGACGCCGGCGAGGCCGGTCTGGTCACGGCGGGACCCGACGTTGGCGCACGTCCGGTACGGGCCCCGCGGACGGTCGCCGAGGGCCTGGTCGTCGCCCCCGGCGCGACGCTCGCGGTGGTCTCGACGCCCGGCACCTACGCCCCGCTGGTCGTCGAGCAGGCCCTGCGGGCGGGGCTGCACGTCCTGTGCTTCTCCGACAACGTGACGACGGCCGACGAGGTGAGGCTCAAGTCGCTGGCTGCCCGGCGGCGTCTGCTGCTCATGGGGCCGGACTGCGGCACGGCGATCCTCGACGGCGTGCCGCTCGGGTTCGCCAATGCGGTGCGCCGCGGACCGGTCGGCATCGTCGCGGCGTCCGGCACCGGTGCGCAGGAGGTCTCGTGCCTGCTGCACCGCGCCGGGACGGGTGTCTCGCAGCTCGTCGGGGTCGGCGGCCGGGACCTGTCGGTCGAGGTGGGCGGCACGATGACCGACCTCGCGCTGGACCTGCTGGGCGCGGACGACGACACGGCGGTCGTGGTCGTCGTCTCCAAGCCGCCGGCCGCGCAGGTGGCGCGGCGGCTGCTCGCCCGGCTCGCCGGGATCGGCAAGCCCGCGGTGGCGTGCCTGCTGGGGGAGGACGACACCGACGGCGCCGTCCCCGTGCGCGGCACGCTCGAGAGCGCCGCGCGCGTCGCGGCCCGGCTCGTCGGAACCGACCTGGACCTGGCGACCGTCGAGCCCCCCACAGCGCCCGCGGTGCGCGGCGTGCTCGGGCTGTACACGGGCGGGACGCTCGCCGCCGAGTCCCGGGTGGTCCTGGCCCGGGCCGGTGTCCACGCGCGCGTCCTCGACCTCGGCGACGACGAGTACACCGTCGGCCGCCCGCACCCGATGATCGACCCGTCCGCCCGCGCGGAGCACGTCGTGGCGGCGGGCGGGCGCCCCGACGTCGGCATCCTGCTCCTCGACCTCGTCCTGGGGTTCGGCGCCGCCGCAGACCCCGCCACACCACTGGCCTCGGCGGTCGGGGCGGCGGTCGCCGCCGCGCGTGCCGACGGTCGCGAGCTGGTCGTGCTCGCCTCGGTGTGCGGCACGGACCGCGACCCCCAGGGCCTCGACGCGGCGCGGCGCACCCTGAGCGACGCGGGTGTGCTCGTCCACCCGTCGAACGCCGCTGCGGCGCGGACCGCCGTCGCGCTCGCCGGCCCGAGCGGGGCGCCCGCATGATCGCCGGCGGGGTGAACGTCCTCAACGTCGGCCTGCCCGCCGTCGTCGAGGCGGTGCCGGCGCACGACGTCGTCCAGCTCGACTGGCGTCCGCCCGCGTTCGGTGACGTCGACGCCGCGCGCCTCGCCGTCGCTCTCGACGACGACGTCACGCACGCCGCCAACCGGCGCGCGCTCGCGGCGGTGCACGCCGTACGGCCGCAGCTCGTGGGCGTGCGTCGGGCCGGGGACGTGGTCCCGGGCCTCGGGGAGGGGCGCACCCTGCTGCACGCGGGCCCGCCACTCGAGGTGGAGCGGATGTGCGGGCCGGTCCGTGGCGCACTGATCGGCGCGGTCCTGCTCGAGGGGTGGGCGGGGACGCCCGCCGAGGCCCTGGCCCTGATCGAGGCGGGCGGGGTCACGCTCGACGCGTGCCACCACCACGGCGCGGTCGGCCCGATGGCGGGCGTGCTGGCCCCCTCGATGCCCGTGCTCGTCGTGCAGGACGAGGGTCGTCGGGCGTACGCCTCGCTCAACGAGGGTCTGGGCCGGGTGCTGCGGTTCGGCGCGTTCGACGCCGGCGTCGTCGACCGGCTGCGGTGGATGCGCGACGTGCTCGGGCCCGTGCTGGACGGCGCCCTGGGCGCGGGCGGGCCCGTGGACGTGACCTCGCTGGTCGCGCAGTCGCTGACCATGGGCGACGAGGGGCACAACCGGTCCACGGCCGCGACGCTCCTGCTCGCACGGCGTCTCGCGCCGTTCGTCGCCCAGCAGGGACGGGGCGTGGAGGTGCTGCGGTTCCTGGCGGAGAACGACCACTTCGCCCTCAACCTGTCGATGGCCGCGGCCAAGCTGGCGATGGACGCCGCCGTGGGCGTCGAGCACGCCACGCTCGTGACCGCGATGGCGCGCAACGGCGTCGAGTTCGGCCTGCGCGTCGCCGGGACGGGGGAGCGGTGGTTCACGGCCCCGGTGGACGCCGCGGACGGCCTGTTCTTCCCCGGCTACGGCGTCGCCGACGCCAACCCGGACCTCGGGGACTCCGCCATCACCGAGACGCTCGGCATCGGCGGCTTCGCGATGGCGGCGGCCCCGGCGATCACGCTCTTCGTCGGCGGAACCCCGGACGACGCCCTGGACACGACGCGCTCGATGGCGCGCATCACGCTGGGGCCGCACCCGGCGTTCCGGCTGCCGGCGCTGAACTTCGCCGGCGCACCCAGCGGCATCGACGTGCTCAAGGTCCTCGACACCGGCGTGCTGCCCGTCATCAACACCGGGATCGCGCACCGGGAGGCGGGCGTCGGCCAGATCGGTGCCGGGATCGTCGAGGCGCCCGCAGGAGTCTTCCTCCAGGCGGTCCGTGCGCTGCACGAGGCGCGGGTCCGATGACCGGCACCGTCCTGCTGGCCGTGGGCGGCAACGCGCTGGTCCTCGACGGGGAGCCCGGATCGGTCGCCCGCCAGCAGGAGCGCGCCGCCCGCTTCGCCGCGCAGGTCGCGGACCTGGTCGTCGACGGGTGGCACGTCCTGGTCACGCACGGCAACGGGCCGCAGGTCGGCTTCATCCTGCGCCGCGGCGAGCTCGTCGCCCCGGAGGCGCGCGCCGAGGGCCTGCCGGAGCTGCCGCTGTGGCTCGCCGTGGCGGACTCCCAGGGCGGGATCGGCCACCTGCTCGCGGTGGCCGTCGACTCCGCGCTCGAGCACCGCGGGCTCGCGACGCGCGCCGTGGCCGTGCTCACGCACGTCGAGGTCGACGCCGACGACCCCGCGTTCTCGTTCCCCACCAAGCCGATCGGGGCCGCGATGGCGGGGCCGACCGCGCACGCGCGTGCCGCCGAGGGCTGGACCGTCGCCGAGACCACGCCGGGCGTCCACCGCCGGGTCGTCGCCAGCCCCCGGCCCCGCCGTGTCGTGGAGGCCGCGCAGATCCGCTCGCTGGTGCGCACCGGCGCCGTCGTCGTCGCCGCCGGCGGTGGCGGGATCCCCGTCGTCCGCGCCGCGGGCGCGTGGCGCGGCGTCGATGCGGTCGTCGACAAGGACCGCGCCTCGGCCCTGCTCGCCGCGTCGGTCGGTGTCGACACCCTCGTGCTGGTCACGGGGGTCGACGAGGTGAGCGTCGGGTGGGGGACGGCGCGACAGCGGGCGCTGCGCGAGGTGGGCCTGGTCGAGCTGCGCGCGCACCTCGACGCGGGCGAGTTCCCGGCCGGCTCGATGGGTCCGAAGGTCGAGTCCGCGCTGCAGTTCGTCGCCGACGGCGGTCGACGCGCCGTCATCACGTCCCTGCCCCGCCTGCGCGACGCGCTCGAGGGCCGGGCCGGGACGCACCTGACCGACCGGGACCGCCCGGGATCCCGCACGTCCGCGCACCCCGGGCGGACGCCGACACCTGGAGAACCGATGATCACCCTGGCCGCCGACCCCTTCCCCTACGTCTTCGACCCCCGGCGGGTCGCGCTGCTGTGCATCGACTTCCAGCGCGACTTCATGGAGGCCGGAGGCTTCGGCGAGTCGCTCGGGAACGACGTGTCACGGCTGCGCGGCGCGATCGAGCCGACGAGCCGCGTGCTGGAGACCTTCCGGGACCGCGGCTGGCCGGTCATCCACACCCGCGAGGGCCACCGCCCGGACCTCGCGGACCTGTTCCCCGCCAAGCGGGACCGCGGCAGCCCCACGTTGCGCATCGGCGAGGACGGCCCGATGGGCCGCGTGCTGGTCCGCGGTGCCGCCGGTCACGGCATCGTCCCCGAGCTCGCGCCCGTCGAGGGCGAGGTCGTCCTCGACAAGCCCGGCAAGGGGTCCTTCTACGCGACGGACCTCGAGACCATCCTGCGGGCGCGCGGCATCACGAGCCTGGTCGTCACCGGGGTCACCACCGAGGTCTGCGTCCAGACGACGGTCCGCGAGGCGAACGACCGCGGCTTCGAGTCGCTCGTGCTGGCGGACTGCACGGCGTCCTACTTCCCGGAGTTCCACCGGTCCGCGCTCGACATGTTCTGCGCCCAGGGCGGCATCGTGGGGTGGGTCGGGACCTCCGACGCGCTCCTCGCCGCCGTCGGCGCCACGACGAACGAGGAGGTCGCACGATGAGCACTGCCGCACCCGAGGCGCCGAGCGCCGCAGGACCCGCCGGTTCCGCAGGTCGTCTGCCGTGGTGGACCGCGGGCGACTGGAACGGCCTGTTCGGCCTGGGCACCAACGTCCTGCTCAACGTCATCGTCCTGACGGGCCTGTGCCTCGCGGTCGTCCAGATCCCGACGGACACCGTCTACGGGCGGATCCTGCCGGCCCTGGGCATCGCCCTGCCGCTGGGCAACATCTGGTACGCCGTGCTCGCGCGGCGCCTCGCGCGCCGGGAGGGGCGCTCCGACGTGACGGCGCTGCCCTACGGCCCGAGCGTCCCGCACACGTTCATCGTCGTCTTCGTCGTCATGCTGCCGGTGTTCCTGCGCACGCAGGACGCGGTCGCCGCGTGGCGGGCGGGCCTGGCGTGGGCCTTCATCATCGGCTGCATCGTGCTGCTGGGCGCGGTGTTCGGGCCCTGGATCCGGCGCTGGACCCCGCGCGCGGCCCTCCTCGGGGCGCTCGCGGGCATCTCGATCACGTTCATCTCGATGAGCCCCGCGGCGCAGATGTGGCAGGCACCGTGGATCGCGTTCGTGGCGTTCGGCTTCATCCTCGTCGGCTGGCTCGGGGGCCGGCGGATGCCGTTCGGCGCGCCCGTGGGGCTCATCGCGGTCGTCGTCGCGACCGCCGTCGCGTGGGTCGCGGTGGCGGCCGGCTGGTCCGGCATCCTCGAGCCGAGCGCGGTCACGCAGTCGGTGGCGGACCTCGCGCTGCACCTGCCGTTCCCGTCCTCCGACGTCGTCACCGGGCTGCAGGACATCGCCCCGCTGCTCGCCTCGGCCATCCCGCTGGGCATCTACAACTTCACCGAGGGGATGACCAACGTCGAGTCCGCGGCCGCGGCCGGTGACCGGTACTCCGCCCGCCAGGTGCTCTCCGCGGACGGTCTCGGCGCCGTCGTCGGCTCGTTCCTCGGCTCGCCGTTCCCGCCGGCCGTCTACATCGGGCACCCGGGCTGGAAGGCGGTCGGCGGCCGGGTCGGGTACTCCCTGGCCACGGGCGTCGTGGTCGGCGTCGTGTGCTTCACCGGGCTCGTCGGCACGTTCCTCGCCGTGTTCCCCATGCAGGCGCTCGTCCCGGTCCTGCTG
>Ga0233369_1000759_pt1 | contig 12018 bp, 10 predicted proteins | sample ElkDunMinimDraft_26_FD_191537 | JGI IMG/M metagenome (GOLD analysis project Ga0233369, IMG submission 191537) | Fecal eukaryotic communites from dung pellets of Tule Elk in California, USA - Elk Dung D16 | ecosystem: Host-associated > Mammals > Digestive system > Large intestine > Fecal | place... | reverse complement strand
TACATTTAAAAAGCAAACATTTAAACCAAAATGCTATGAAAATAACCGTTGTAGGTGCAGGAGCAGTTGGAGCAACCACTGCAGATAATCTAGTAAGACGTAATATTGCAGAAGAGATTGTTTTGTTAGACATAAAGGAAGGATTTGCCGAAGGCAAAGCACAAGATATGATGCAAACTTCCGCTCTATTAGGCTTCGATTCAAAAATAAAAGGCGTAACGAACGATTATGTATCTACTGCTGGTTCCACAGTCGCTGTAATTACTTCCGGAATCCCTAGAAAGCCGGGAATGACTCGCGAAGAGTTGATTGGAACGAATGCGAACATTGTAAAAAATGTGGTCGATAACCTAATTAAACATTCTCCTGATATCATTATATTAATTGTATCTAATCCAATGGATACGATGACCTATTTAGCACTGAAAGCTAGCGGATTACCAAAAAATAGAATTATTGGAATGGGTGGAGCATTGGATTCTGCGCGATTTAAATATCAACTTTCCGATAAACTAAATGCCTCAGCCAATGATTTAAATGCGATAGTAATTGGAGGACATGGAGATACCACCATGATCCCTTTAATTAAACATGCAACCTGGAATTCTGTTGCTATTTCACAGTTCTTAACAGCGGAAGAAGAAGCAGAAATTGTCAAAAAAACCATGGTTGGTGGCGCTACGTTAACTGCATTAATAGGTACTTCGGCTTGGTATGCACCAGGTGCCGCAGCTGCAGCAATGGTAGAAAGTATAGTTAGAGACCAAAATAGGCTATTTACAGCCTCCGTATTTTTGGAAGGCGAATTAGACCAAGATGATATAGCGATAGGCGTACCTGTGATCATCAATAAAAAAGGCTGGGATAAAATCGTTCCTATAACGCTTTCTGAGGAAGAAAAAGCGCTATTTAACGCAAGTGCTGATTCGGTTAGAAAGATGAATCAAGTATTGTACGATGAGGGCGTGCTCAGCAAATAAAATGAATAAAATTACGATTAAATAAACATGCAAAAAATACCATTTGAAGTCATCAGCCTACAAGCTGATGGCTTTCATATTATAACAGAAGCCGAACTACTCGGAAAGAAATTTAAAATGGTGATTGACACGGGTGCCTCCAAAACAGTTTTAGATAAAGAAACCTTATTGCAGGCAGGGATTTCAGAAGAAACTCTTGAAATAACCGATGTTTTGAGTACAGGACTCGGAACCAATACGATGGAAAGTTTCTTTTTAACCATCCCAGATTTAAAACTCGCGGCATGGCATGGCAAAAATATTCATGTAGCGGTACTCGATCTAAGTTCGATAAATTATGCCTATCAACAGATAGGACTGAGTCCTGTAATTGGGGTTTTAGGGGGTGATATTTTGAAGAAATATGGAGCTATTATCGATTATAAACGGAACATTATTCAACTCAATCAACGGAAATTCACTTTGAATAATCGTCGTTGAATATGCAATCTCAAGTAAATATAGAAACCTACGGATATAAATATGCCGCATCCGCCCATGATATACAAAGCGGTTTTAAGACCAAACCATTCCGCAAATGCTCCAGTTAGTAAACTTCCAATAGGTAATATTCCTTGAAAAGCCATCACATAATAAGACATCACGCGAGCCCGATAAGCTGGCATAGCATGGGTTTGTATATAGGTATTGATCGAAGAAGTTTGCATCATCATAGCAAATGACACCGCGCAGGTAAAGCATAATGCAGCAGGCAAGAACTTTGCAAAGGCCAATAATACCAAAGAAATTGCCATAGCCAATGCCGCAAATAGCACTCGGTATCGAAGATTTTCTCCTGAGCGAAGGGTCGCCATTCGGATTGCACCAAGCATAGCCCCAAAACCGGCAGCACTCTCGAACCAGGAAAAGGTCTGTTCATTTCCCAGGAATAACTCCTTTGCAACTGCCGGAAGTAAGAAGGTATACGGCATAACCAACAGGCTTGAAAATGTGAGTACAATAATCAATGAGATAATATGGGGAGATCTTTTTAAATATTTAAAACCTTGAACTAATCCTTGAAAAGCATTTTCATTGGGAACAATGATGACCTTTTCCTTGACATTCATGAGTAATAGACAGATAATGACTGGAATAAAACTCAAGAAATTGATTGTAAAACACACAAACTCACCATACATCGTGAGCAATATTCCTCCTATCGCAGGCCCAACCATTCGGGCTGCATTAAAAATAGAAGAATTTAAGGCAATTGCATTGGACAAATCTTTTCGATCATCTACCAATGATACCAATAAAGCTTGCCTCCCAAGCACATCAAAAGCATTGATAAGCCCTTGTACAAAACCCAATACCGATAAATAAAGAACCGATTCTAATTCTAAATACAGTAATAATGCTAATAAACCTGCTTGAATCATTAAGCCAATTTGCGTGATAAACACCAATTTATATTTGGGATGTCTATCAACAAATGCACCTATAAATGGAGATAATACTAAGGAAGGCAATAAAGAAATGAAGGAAACAAAACCTAGCCAAAATACAGAATCAGTTAACTGATAAACTAACCAACTAATGGCTATACGCTGCATCCATGTCCCCAAGATAGATATGGATTGACCTATGGCATGTAATCGATAATTGGGATATGCTAATGATCTAAATATTTGCATGTATCGGAAGCGATTTTAGGATCTACGTTTACAATCCATCTGCTATTGCTAAATGTACAGTTTTCCCTCAGCTTCAACAAGTAATGAAATTGTTAATTCGGATTAGGCTGTCAATGCTACAACAAAATCTGCGGGATAAAGTTCTAAAATACTGGAATTAAAAGCTTGTTATTCAACATTGTTTTCATTCTTGAAACAATATCTTACCTTTGCATAACAAATCCCCAAAATAATATAAAAGGGCTTATATTTTAAATCAACATTTTATACCATGAAGTTTTTTATTGACACGGCCAATCTAGCGCAAATTAAAGAAGCACAAGACTTAGGTGTTTTAGATGGAGTAACTACTAATCCTAGTTTAATGGCCAAAGAAGGCATATCTGGAGAAGAAAACGTAATCAATCATTACAAAGCTATATGCGCTATCGTAGAAGGTGATGTAAGTGCAGAAGTTATTTCTACAGATTATGAAGGCATGATCAAAGAAGGTGAAATTTTAGCTGCATTAGACAGTAAGATTGTGGTTAAAGTTCCTATGATTAAAGATGGTGTAAAAGCAATTAAATATTTCAGTAAAAAAGGTATCAAAACCAATTGTACTTTGGTATTTTCAGCTGGCCAAGCTTTGTTAGCTGCAAAAGCAGGAGCAACCTATGTATCACCATTCATCGGTCGTTTGGATGATATTTCTGTAGACGGTTTGGGCTTGATCGAAGAAATTCGTGAAATCTATGACAACTATGGATTTCAAACACAAATCTTAGCGGCATCTGTACGCCACAGTGCGCACATTTTAGGTTGTGCTAAGATTGGAGCAGACGTAATGACGGGTCCTTTATCTGCTATTACAGCTTTATTAAAGCACCCACTAACCGATAGTGGTTTGGCACAATTTCTTGCTGATCACGCGAAAGCTTCAGGAAAATAATTGAAAAAAATCATGCAAAATAGGGACCTCCTTAGCTTCAGTTAAGGAGGTTTTTTATGTAGTAAAAAATGCGTATTTTTACATCTTTCAATGTGATAAGGGTATGGAAGATCATCTTATAAAAACCGAAGAATTCAATCAAATTTTAAAGGCCAATCAGCTCAAAGTTACCCAACCAAGACTACGAGTTTTGGAGGTAATTTCAACCAAGAGCACGGCGATATCTCAACCAGAATTAGAACGTATTTTAGGGAATGATATAGACCGTGTAACCCTATATCGGATTCTTTCAAGCTTCGAAGAAAAGGGAATTTTACATAAAGTTTTTGATCTTCAAGGTACGGCAACTTATGCCTTTTGTTCCCACAAATGCTCTGCCGATCATCACCATGATCAACATGTTCATTTCATCTGCTCCGTGTGTAACAGTGTATTTTGTTTAGATGAAATTTCCATTCCTCAGATCAATTTGCCAAAAGATTTTACCCTGCACTCCATCGCAATTAATGCCGTAGGTTTGTGCGATCATTGTAAATCTTAGCCTCCATTTCAGGTCCTATTTCTCTCATAAAATTTAATTTTATTAAAATTTTATGTAGGAGGCTGACAACTCAATTTTTCAATTTTAATGGCTAATATATAAAATTATTCGATTGCTAATCTTTAGCATTTGAAAATATACTATATTAATTTACAACACTTTAATATAAATTATAAGACTGATTACATTAATAAAATTTTTTTAGCAAACAACAAGATTTATCAAACAAATAATAACAAGTGCTGAATATCAACGTGTTATCTAATTATACTTTTAAAAATGTTTATCAATTGACTATTTAATAATTTAGTTTTCAATTAGATAGTACAGCTAAAATAAATAATCACTTTTCAAGTAAATCTATTTAAAAAGTAGCATGATCAAGTTCGAAATCAAAAAAACTAAAACCATCATTTTTGTGTATCTTTATTGAAGTATAGCATTCGAAATAATGCGAACAAAAATAAAATAGCGAAGACCTCCCCTATCCGCTTTTCGGATTTTACCCTTGGAGGTTTTGGTAAGAATAAAAGTTTATGAAGTCAAAAAAAGACAACCCTTACAAAGAAGTGCTAACTCAACTTATCGTTGATGTTTTCGAAAAATCCGGCAACCCATTATTGAATTATAAACAAGTCGCATCTAAATTAAATTTGACAGACACCGATTCTAAAATCGCGGTTGCAGACATTTTATCAGACGCTTCAAAACATGGCTTATTCCAACAACCTGAGCGTGGAAAATTTAAGCTTAAACAACTGCAAGTATACCTCACAGGAAAGGTCGATATGACGGCTGATGGATCAGCTTATATTGTCCCTGAAGACGAGCTCGAAACTGATATATTTGTCGCCCCTAGAAAGCTACGCCAAGCCTTACATGGAGACATCGTTAAAGTCCATATTTACGACCGTAAGAAAGGTAAAAAACGCGAGGGTGAAGTTGTGGAAATTGTGCAACGTGCAAAGACCGATTTCACTGGAACGATGGACGTATCTACAAGCTATGCTTTCTTCTTAGCTGACGACAGAAAAATGCTACACGACATCTTTATTCCACTCGACAATTTGAATGGAGCGAAGAACGGAGAGAAAGTCGTGGTTTCCATTATCGACTGGCCAGCTAAAGCAAAAAATCCGATTGGAAAAGTTAAATCTGTACTCGGTAAGAAGGGTGAGAATAATACCGAGATGAATGCCATCTTAGCTGATTATGGATTTCCTTTGGAATTTCCAAAAGCGGTAGAAGAGGAAGCAAATGAAATCCCGGAAACCATAAGTCCTGAAGAAATAGCGAAACGCGCTGATTTCCGTGCGACAACAACGTTCACCATCGACCCTTTAGATGCTAAAGATTTTGATGATGCGATTTCTTTTAAAACTTTAGAGAATGGCAATTACGAAATCGCCGTGCATATTGCCGATGTTTCTCATTACGTGATTCCTGATACTGCTTTAGATAAAGAAGCGTTTGAACGTGGCACCTCTGTTTATTTAGTGGATCGCGTTATCCCCATGCTTCCAGAGCGCCTTTCTAATAATTTATGTTCGCTTCGTCCGAATGAGGATAAACTTTGTTTCTCTTCCGTTTTTGAAATCGATGAAAAAGCAAACGTCGTAAATGAATGGTTTGGAAGAACAATCATTCATTCGGATAGGCGATTTACCTACGAAGAAGCGCAAGAAATTATCGAAGGTAAGGAAGATCAATTTTCCAATGAAATACTCAAATTAAATGAACTCGCGTATATTCTTCGGGAACGTCGCTTTAAATCTGGCGCGATTAGTTTCGAAACCGAGGAGGTTAAGTTTCAGCTGGATGAAAATGGTAAACCCTTAGGTGTTTTTACCAAAATCAGGAAAGATGCGCATAAATTAATCGAAGATTTTATGCTACTGGCGAATAAAAAGGTAGCGGAATTTATTGGAAAGCAAGGAAAGGGTAAAAACAAACTTCCTTTTGTTTATCGTTTTCACGATGTCCCTAATACAGAAACGTTAACTAGCTTTTCACAGTTTGCCTCTCGCTTTGGACATCGTCTGAGCTTGAAATCGGATAAAGAAACTGCAAAATCGCTAAACAGCATGATGAGCAAGATAGAAGGTTCAAAGGAACAAAATCTTTTAACCTCTTTGGCAATACGATCCATGGCAAAAGCCATATACACGACCAAAAAGGCATCACATTACGGATTAGCGTTTGATTATTATACACACTTCACCTCTCCTATTCGTCGATATCCGGATGTAATGGTTCATCGCTTGCTTCAATATTATCTAGACGGTGGTAAACATGTCAATGCGGAGCATTATGAAAAAATGGCGGAGCATTCCTCGCAAAAAGAGAAAAAAGCGGCTGAAGCAGAACGCGCCTCTGTGAAATACAAACAAGCTGAATTTTTGCAAGATCAAATCGGTAGAGAATATTTGGGTATCATTTCTGGTGTTACGGAATGGGGAATGTATGTAGAGATTGAGGAAAACAAGTGTGAAGGTATGGTTCGATTACGAGATATTACAGATGATTTCTATACCTTGGACGAGAAAAACTTTGCCATCATTGGACAACGCAAGAAGAAAACATATCAATTGGGTGATGAAGTGCAAATTATAGTCAAAAAAGTTGATTTAGATAAACGACAAATAGACTTTTCACTGATAAGCTAAGGCGATTATCATTCGATATTGGCAACAGCTAATCCAAATAGAAATTAAAAGCCCTTAGCTGCGGGATCTAAGGGCTTTTTGAAGGAAATACAACTGACAGGAAGATAGGTAGAATAGCACTGATTTTGATATTCAGAAACTATTTTAAAAAACTTATCAACCAAGTCTTTACAGTTCAAAGAATAATTTATATCTTTGCGGACTTAAAAATTAATTTTAAACAAATAATTTAGAAACAGGTAAATGCCTACTATTCAACAATTAGTTAGAAAAGGTAGAGTAGCTCTGGTTGACAAGAGTAAATCACCAGCGTTGGATTCATGTCCACAGCGAAGAGGTGTGTGTACACGTGTATACACTACTACCCCTAAAAAACCAAACTCAGCAATGCGTAAAGTAGCTCGTGTTCGTTTAACAAATGGAAAAGAAGTAAATGCTTACATTCCAGGAGAAGGACACAACTTACAAGAGCACTCCATCGTATTAATCCGTGGCGGTCGTGTGAAAGACTTACCAGGAGTACGTTATCACATCATCCGTGGTGCATTAGATACTTCAGGTGTTGCTGGTCGTAATCAACGTCGTTCAAAATACGGAACAAAACGTCCTAAACCAGGTCAAGTTGCGGCTGCGCCTACAAAAGGAAAAGGTAAGAAATAATTAAACGGAGGAAAAGAAAATGAGAAAATCAAAACCAAAAAAGAGGATCATTTTACCTGACCCAAAGTTTAATGATGTTCAGGTAACACGTTTCGTAAACAACATGATGTTTGACGGAAAAAAATCTATTGCATATTCAATTTTCTACAATGCAGTAGAATTAGTAGAGCAAAAAACACAAGAGAACGGTCTAGAGACTTGGAAAAAAGCGTTGAACAACGTAATGCCAGCTGTAGAGGTTAAATCTCGTCGTGTGGGTGGTGCCAACTTCCAAGTTCCTATGGAAGTACGTCCTGAGCGTAAAATCGCTTTAGGTATGAAATGGTTAATTTCTTATGCTCGCAAACGTGGTGAAAAAACTATGTTTGAGAAACTAGCAGGAGAAATCATTTCCGCGTCGAAAGGTGAAGGTGCTGCAGTGAAGAAGAAAGAAGATACGCACAAAATGGCTGAGGCTAACAAAGCGTTCTCACACTTCAGATTCTAATTTTGACTTTAACGAATTAAATATGATTACACCGACTTTACTGATTGAATATTCAAGAAGAAAGTCGGTGTATTTTATTTAACAGGAACAAACAAAGCTTTTCAAGCAAACTGCATAAAATTAATATGGCAAGAGATTTAAGATTAGTTAGAAATATTGGTATCGCTGCCCACATCGATGCTGGTAAAACTACCACAACTGAGCGTATTTTATACTACTCAGGGGTAAACCATAAACTTGGAGAAGTTCACGAAGGTGCTTCTACCATGGACTGGATGGAGCAAGAGGCTGAGCGTGGTATCACGATTACTTCTGCTGCAACTACGGTTTATTGGAACTACCGTGATAATAAATACCAAGTAAACGTTATTGATACTCCTGGACACGTGGATTTTACCGTAGAGGTAAACCGTTCTTTGCGTGTACTTGATGGTTTAGTATTTTTGTTTTCAGCTGTTGATGGTGTTGAGCCTCAATCTGAAACGAACTGGCGTTTAGCTGACAACTATAAAGTGCCTCGTATCGGTTTCGTTAATAAAATGGACCGTTCCGGAGCTGACTTCTTAAAAGTTGTTAAACAAGTAAAAGATATGTTAGGTTCTGATGCTGTTGCTTTGCAATTGCCTATCGGAGCTGAAGATACTTTCAAAGGTGTAGTTGACTTAATCAACAACCGTGGTATCGTATGGAATGAACAAGATAAAGGGATGACTTTTACCGAAGTTCCTATTCCAGAGGATATGGTTGAAGAAGTTGCTGAATACCGTGAAAAATTATTAGAAGCTGTTGCTGGATATGATGAGTCATTAATGGAGAAATTCTTTGATGATCCTAATTCATTAACAGAGCGTGAAATCTTAGACGCTTTACGTAAAGCGGTTTTAGATAACGCAATCGTTCCTATGGTTTGTGGTTCATCTTTCAAAAACAAAGGTGTACAAACTATGCTTGACCTAGTGATGGAATTATTACCTTCTCCATTAGATCAAGAAGCAGTATCTGGTACTAACCCGAACACAGGTGAAGAGATCTCTCGTAAACCTTCGGTTACTGAGCCTTTCGCTGCATTAGGATTTAAAATTGCAACTGACCCATTTGTTGGTCGTTTATGTTTTGTTCGTGCTTATTCAGGAGTTTTAGAAGCGGGATCTTACGTGTTAAATACTCGTTCTGGTAACAAAGAGCGTATTTCTCGTATCTTCCAAATGCACGCTAACAAACAAAACCCAATCCCTAGAATTGAAGCAGGTGATATCGGTGCTGTAGTAGGTTTCAAAGACATCAAAACGGGTGACACACTATGTGATGAGAAACACCCAATCGTTTTGGAATCTATGACTTTCCCTGAGCCAGTTATCGGATTAGCTATTGAGCCTAAAACTCAGGCTGATGTAGATAGATTAGGTATGGGATTAAGTAAACTTGCTGAAGAGGATCCTACATTCGTAGTAAAATCTGATGAAGAAACAGGACAAACAGTTATTTCAGGAATGGGTGAGCTTCACTTAGAGATCTTGATTGACCGTTTGAGACGTGAATTTAAAGTTGAAGTAAACCAAGGTGCTCCACAAGTAGCTTATAAAGAGTCTATCAATGGAACTACTGAACACCGTGAAGTTTACAAGAAACAATCAGGTGGTCGCGGTAAATTCGCAGATATTAAAGTGGTTATCTCTCCTATCGACGAAGATTACGATACTTCAAAATCAGCACTTCAATTTGTAAATGAAATCGTTGGTGGATCTATTCCAAAAGAATATATTCCTTCCGTTCAAAAAGGATTTGAAGCATCATTGAACAATGGTATATTAGCGGGTTACCCTCTATCAGGAATGAAAGTTCGTTTGATTGATGGTTCATTCCACGCAGTCGATTCAGATTCATTATCTTTCGAATTGGCAGCTAAGATGGCATACCGTGAAGCACTTCCTAAATGTCAACCCGTTCTTATGGAGCCTATCATGAAGGTAGAAGTATTAACTCCAGAAGAAAACATGGGTGATGTAATGGGTGACTTAAACCGTCGTCGTGGTCAAATGCAAGGATTAGATTCACGTAATGGTGCTCAAGTTATTAAAGCATTAGTTCCACTTTCTGAAATGTTTGGTTATGTAACACAATTACGTACTATTACTTCAGGTCGTGCAACATCCACTATGGAATTCGATCACTATTCTGAAGCACCTCGTAACGTGTCTGAAGATGTAATCGCTAAATCTAAAGGTAGAGTTAAAGGTTCTGTAGAATAATCTACAAACCTCATTAAAATAAACCGACCGCTAGTTGTAAATAGCTCTAATTAGCGGTCAAAATTAAAATCAAATAAAGATGAGCCAAAGAATCAGAATCAAATTGAAATCTTACGATTACAATTTAGTTGATAAATCAGCTGAGAAAATCGTAAAAACAGTAAAACCTACAGGTGCAGTTGTTAGTGGTCCTATTCCATTACCTACTGAGAAAAAAATCTATACGGTTTTACGTTCACCACACGTTAACAAAAAAGCACGTGAGCAATTCCAATTGTGTTCTTACAAGAGATTGTTAGACATTTATTCATCAAACTCGAAAACAGTTGATGCGTTAATGAAATTAGAATTACCTTCAGGTGTTGAAGTTGAAATCAAAGTGTGATAGAACCGATTTCAAATTGAAAACAAAGCCAGTTCATTAGAACTGGCTTTTGTTGTTTAAAATAGTCTTGAGAACTCAGCTTACCTCCCATGATCATCCATGCACTATTTAGGGATTTACGTTCACAGCCATTGCGGTTAAATAGTTACCTTTGATTATGGAAAATTTAGCTGGAAAATATGCGCTCATTACAGGAGCAGGAAGAGGATTAGGAAAAGCTACAGCCCTAGCTTTTGCAAAAGAAGGAATACATGTAGCTATTACAGGTAGAAATGAAGAACTTTTAAAAGCTACTTGTGAAGAAATTCAAGCACTAGGTGTTCAATCAACCTACGCGGTTTTTGATGTCAGTGATTTAGCGTCGGTAAATTCAGCCGTAAAGCAGCTAAGCCAATCTTTTGGAACATTCGATATCCTGGTGAATAATGCCGGTGTAGCCGCTTTCGGATCAGTCTTGGACATGGATCCAGAAGCTTGGAAAAATATTGTAGACATCAATTTATTTGGCACATACAATGTGACAAAAGCAGTCTTACCTCAATTGATTGAAAAAAATGCTGGAGACATCATTATGGTTGCTTCTACAGCTGGTCTAAATGGTGCAGCCACTACTTCCGCTTACAGTGCAAGCAAATTTGGCGTCGTAGGCTTTGCAGATTCTTTAATGCGAGAAGTCAGAAAACACAATATCCGGGTATGCACTTTGATGCCAAGCACCATTGCATCAGATATGTCAAAGGAATTGAATTTAACCGACGGCGATCCTGACAAAGTTTTACAACCCGAAGATTTTGCAGAATTGATTGTTGCTAACCTTAAATTACCAAGAAGAGCACTCTTAAAAACAGCATCTTTATGGTCTACAAATCCCTAAGGAGTATAATCCGATATGCTATAAATGCTGCTCTATGAGGCAGCATTTTCTGTAATGGAACCATCGATATTTCAAATTGACATGCACAGCCGAAGAATCATACAGCTAGTAATTACATTGCGCAATTCGGTAGAAGACATTGCGTAGCTAAAACAAGCATAACTAAACCAGTAATAGCGAAAGTACCGCTAAACCACTCCTACTCGACGAAGGCATAAACCCTTTACAATACTTTCAGGACAGTCCTTGCTTTACACAGACAAAGAACTACATCAGCTTAACCAAGGCCAGATAAAATTAAAAGAAAAAGCTTTAAAAGCAAGCAATAGGCCTATTTTGACCTAGGGATTAGTCCCATTCAAAACACAAAAAAGGGTGCAATACGATTTGCACCCTTTCCCTAAATACTTTAAAATTTAATGCTTCTAACGATACGCTTAGAATTGAAAACCTAGGCCAAAAGATAACACACGGTTAGAGAATTTATTATCCGCATTATCACTTGGGTTTAAGTTCGATAAACCTAATCCATATCCCGCATTAATAAGAAATCCATTACCAAATTTATA
>Ga0233369_1000758_pt1 | contig 12038 bp, 3 predicted proteins | sample ElkDunMinimDraft_26_FD_191537 | JGI IMG/M metagenome (GOLD analysis project Ga0233369, IMG submission 191537) | Fecal eukaryotic communites from dung pellets of Tule Elk in California, USA - Elk Dung D16 | ecosystem: Host-associated > Mammals > Digestive system > Large intestine > Fecal | place... | reverse complement strand
CCCGGTCGACCAGGCGAGCTCGAGCACGCCGGCGGCCGAGAGCTCCTCGGACACCTCGTACTCGAAGCGCGTGCGCGCCGACCCGTACGGACCGAGCTCACCGGCGCCGACGATGACGACGAGGTCCTCGGGGCGGGCGGAGAGGCTCGGCCACGAGACCTCGGGCCGTGCGGGCAGCTGCGCCGGCGACGGGGCGAGGGCGTCGATGGTGGCGATGTCGTCGTCCTCGGCCTCCGGGGCGCGCCGCGCGGCCACCGCCTCGCGGGCCAGTGCCGCCAGGTCGAGGTCGATGTCACCGAGACCACCGGTCAGATCGACGGTGACCGGCGCCGTACGGGCCTGCTCGCGCACGGCGGGCGTCGCGTGGTCGAGCAGGGCGTCGGCCATCTCGTCGGTCGACCAGGTACGGACGCCGACCTTCTCGACAGCCTCGACCAACGGGTCGTTGCCGCCCATGAGCCCGGTCCCGCGGACCCAGCCGATGATCGCGTGGACCAGCGTGACACGGGCGCTCCAGGTGGACTCGCTCGACCACTTGGCCACGATCGCGTCGAGCGCGGCCTTGGCCTCGCCGTACGCGCCGTCACCGCCGAACGTGCCGCGGTTGGGCGAGCCCGGCAGCACGACGTGCAGGGTGGACGCGAGGTCGTGGTCGCGGCCGCTGGTGGCCAGTGCGCCGACCAGGCGCTCGACGGACCAGAGCAGGATCCGCATGTCGACCTCGCTGCGCGAGCCGACCTCGGTGAGGTCGCCGGAGACGGCGCCTGCGGCGAACGGCAGCACCAGCGTCGGCTCGAGAGCCGGCTTGGTCACCGTCGTCACGCCGGCCGCTGCGGTCGTCTGCTCCTCGACGACCCACGAGGCGAGGGCGTCGACGTCGGCGAAGGACGCGAGGTTGGCCGGTACGACCCACAGGCGGGCGGCGCCACGGGCGTGCTTGCGGTAGAGCGCCTTGAAGCTCCGCAGCTTGCGCTGGTCGAGGTTCGAGGTGGTCGCCACGACCGTCGCCCCGCCGGCCAGCAACCGGCCGACGACCGCGGACGCGATCGAGCCGGTGCTGGCACCGGTGACGACGGCGACGTCGTCGGCCCACGGCCCCGGCGCGGTGTCGAGGGCGGCCTCGGCGATCGCGGTCAGGCGGTCGGCGAGGGCGGGATCCTGCGTACGGGTCGCCCACCAGCGGGCCTGGCTCGCGACGTCGTCGCCGGTCCCGGCGAAGGCGCTGGTCGCGACGTCGACCTCCTCACCGGCTGCGAGACGTGCGACGTCCTCGCGCGCGCTCGCCCAGCGGTCGTCGAGCAGGAGGGCGCGTCGCGCGTCGAAGGCCGGAGCCGTCAGCCGCGCCCAGTCGCTTCCGAGCTCGGCCTCGACCTGGGCGAGCACCGCGGCGTCGGCCTCGGTGGTCGCGGAGGCGGCCGGCGCCTCGGCGTCGAGCCCGAGCCGGTTCAGCAGGTGACGCGCCGTCGACGCGAGGACGCCGTCGGGACCGGTGATCCCGGCGGTGATCTCGCCGAGGGCGGCAGCGTCGACGGTGACGTCGCCGCCTCCACCGGTGCTCGGCATCCCGACAGCGACACCGTGGCGCGCGCCGACCGCCTGGACGGCCACGTCGACGCAGGCGTCGAGCTCGGCCGCGCTGGTCGGTGCCTGCAGGTCACCGAAGCCGCCACCTCGTACGCTCGCGCCCTCGCGGGTCGCGAGTGCGAGCTCGGCGGTCACGTGGCTCGCCCAGCCCGGTCCGAGCTGCCAGACACCGGTCACACGCTCGGTGATCGCGGACTGGCGCTTGCCGGTCGGGCCGAGCACCTTGGTGAGGTGGTCGCCGAGGGCGGTGCTGAGCACCGGGCCGAAGGGCTTGTACGCCCGGGCGAGGCCCTTGACCTGGCCCGACAGCGTCGGGAGGTCGGCGTCGGCGGCACCGTCGATCGCGCCGAGCGACAGCTCGCCGCCGAGGTCGACCAGCAGCTGGTTGCGGCGCGACGAGGCGCCGTCGCACAGGGACTCGATGGAGTCGGCGGTGCCGATCTGGTCGAGCCGCATCTTGGTCCACCACGCCAGCAGGACCTTGGTGGCGTCGGCGGCGTCGAACGCGAGGTCGGCCGGGCGGTCCGCCGAGGCGGACACCGGTGCTGCGGCGGAGGAGGGGGCCGCCGCAGCACCAGCGTTCGGGGCCGGGGCGGCCGCGGGCGTGTCGTCGGCGGGTGCCTCCTCGGCCGGCTCGGGGTCGGTGTCGGTCGCGAAGACCGCCGCCGCGTCGCGCTCGATGTTGAGGACCTCGAGAGGGCGGTCGGTCGACGTCGGCAGCTTGAGCGTGGACGCCGCGAGGTTGGCGACGGTCGGCGCGTTGGCCACGCCGACCTCGACGAACCGCTCGACACCGAGGTCGCCGAACATCAGGTCCTGCGTCTCGATCCAGCGCACCGGGCTCGCGAACTGCCAGGCGAGCAGCTCCACGAGCAGTCGCCGTGCGAGACGGCCCGGCGTCGCCGCCCAGGCCTCGTAGTCGGCGAGGACCTCCTCGAGCGGCGCGGACGGCACCGTCTCGGCGATCTCGGCGATGAAGGCACGGTCGAGCGTGAACGGTCGCGGGACCAGGTTGGGGACGTAGCGACCGATCAGGATCGCGGGCTCGATCGTCTCGGGGAGCAGCTCCTCGAGGCGTGCACGGAAGTCCGGGACGCCGCCACGGAGCACGCGGCTGTGGAACGGCACGTCGATGCCGGGCACGAGGATGAAGGCGGCCTTGCCCCCGAACTCGGCACGGCGCTTCGTGATGTCGGCCTCGAGCGCCTCGAGTCCCTTGACGGTCCCGGCGATGGCGTACTGCGAGCCGCGCAGGTTGTAGTTCGCGATCTCCAGGAACTCACCGGTCTCGTCGGCGATGCGGGCCACGTACGGGGCGACCTCGTCGTCGTCGAGCCCGATCTGGCTCGGCCGGATCGCGGCGAGGCGGTAGTCGCTGCGCCCGTCGGCGTCGCGCGGCACCAGCGTGTGCATGACCGATCCGCGCTGGAACACGACCTCGATGACGGCCTCGAGGCTGATGACCCCGGAGACGGCGGAGAGCGCGTTGTACTCCCCGACGGAGTGGCCGGCGAGCACCGCGTCGTCGACGAACGCGCCCGCCTCGCGCAGCTCGGCGATCTGCGCCGAACCGAGCACGGCCATCGCGACCTGCGTGAACTGGGTGAGGAAGAGGACGCCGTCCGGGTGCTTGTGCGTCATGCCGTGGGCGACGACGACCGTCGGGTTGTCGCGCACCACCGTGAGGATCGAGAACCCGAGGACCTCGCGGGTGTGCGCGTCGGCACGGTCCCAGATCGCCCGGGCAGCCTTGCTGCGCTGGTATCCCGCCATCCCCATGCCGGCGTGCTGGATGCCCTGGCCGGGGAACGCGTACGCGGTCCGCGGGGCGAACGTACGGGCGGTGGCGGCGAGGACGAGCTCGCCCTCGCTGCGCCCGGTGACCTCGACGATCTCGTCGCCGTCGTCCAGCCCCGTACGGACGGCGCGCAGCTCGACCTGGGCACCCGGGCGTACCGGGGCGAGGAAGCGCGTGGTCCAGCCGTCGATCCGGCGCGGCGCCAGCAGGTGCTGCGCCGCCGCCGACAGCCACATGCCGTGGACGATCGGCTCGCCGAGCCCGGCGAGGCGGGCAGCGGCGGTGCTGGTGTGGATCGGGTTGTGGTCGCCCGTGACCGCGGCGAAGGCCCGCAGGTCGCTCGGGGCGACGACGGTCTTCTCGGCGCGGGTACGGCGCGGGGTGTCGACGACCGGGCCGCGCACCGCGCCCCCGGCGACGACCGGGTCGGTGAGGTCGGCAGCGCCGGTACGGCCGCGGATCGCGAAGCGCTCGCGGAGCGTCGCGACCTCGGCACCGTCCTCGGTCGTGACCGCGACGTCGATGGTCACGACACGGCCGACACCGGCGTCGGTGACGTCGACGAGATGAGCCTCGACGGCCAGCGGCGTGGACTCGCGGGGCAGGTCGCCCGCGAGCGCGATCGCGTGGTCGAGGTGGACGAGGTCGAGCATGCCCTCGACCAGCGGCACGACGCCGTCGCCCTGTGCGTGCGAGAGCACGGCGAAGACGGCAGGCCAGGCCAGCCCGACGAGTGCGTCGGGTGCGGGCCGGGCTCCGGGGACCAGCGGGCCGGAGCTGACCGCAGCGTGGTCGGAACCGAGGTCGCCGGACCACGTCGCGGTCGCCCGAGCGACGTCGCCGTCCATCGCGGGGAGCGCGTCGCCGGCTGCGGCGCTCGCGAGGCTGCGCATCGCGGCGACCGCGTCGTCGGCGCTGACCAGGGGAGCGCCGCCGTCCGCGGCATCGGCGACCTGGAGGCGGAGCGTGAGCGTGCGGCGACCGCCGAGATCGACCTCGAGCACGGCGGTCTCACCCTCCGTGCGGAGGACGGCGCCGGTCTCGGCGTGCTCGGCCCGGGACGGGTCGACGATGACCCAGTCGGCGCCGAGGCGGTGGACCGGGTTGCGGACCGTGCGGCCGGCCCAGGAGACGTCCGGTGCGGCGAGGACGAGGCCGAGCACGTCGTCGGCGGCGTCCACGCGGCGTCGGCCCGCGACGCGCGAGGTCAGCGCGCCGGCGGTCAGGACGTCGTCGACGGTCTCGTCCTCGAAGCGCCGCAGCAGGTCGGCCACGGGCTCGTCGACCTGCGTGATCCCGGCGACCGCGACGGTCCCCGGGATGATGCACACGGCATCGGCGTCGTAGCGCGCGTCGTGGGCCTGCCACAGCGAGTCCGAGCGGTACCAGCGGCGGACGTCGCCGTCGAGCACGGGCACGAACGGCACCGGCTTGCCGGGGCGCCGGCACACCTCGACGAGGAACGGCACGTCCGCGGGGTGGAGCGTCACCTCGGTCGCGGCGGGGTACGAGGAGAGCAGCGTCGCGAGCGCCGCGTGCGGGTCCTCGACGTCGGACGCGTCGGCGAACAGGGTCGGGATGGTGCCGTGGTCCTGCGGCGCAAGACGGGCCTCGGCCCGCTGGACCATCGCGTGGAACCGGTCGCGCAGCGTGACGTCGAGCCACCCGTCGGTGTGGGCGAGCTCGGCGAAGCGCGTGAGCCACGCGGCGTACGTCATCTCGGCGACGTCGCCGAAGTACGGTTTCGCCGTCGGAGCGATCGCGGCGATGATCTCGTCCCGCCGTTCCAGGGCAGCCTCGGTGTCGCCGGCGACCTCGTCGAGGAGGCGCCCGGCCCGGGAGGCGGCGTTGTCGATCTCGTGGATGTCGGCGCCGAGCTGGCTGCGCCCCGACGCCATGCCGGCGTCGGCGCGTCCCGCTCCCACCCACTCGGGCGTGCCGGGGGTGTCGACGAGCCGCTGCTTGACCTGCGGAGAGGTGGTCGCCTCGCGTGCCGCCATCGCCGCGGTGCCGATCAGGATGCCGTCGAGCGGCATCGCCGGGTAGCCGTGGCGGCGCGCCCAGGCGCCGGTCAGGTAGGCCGACGCGGCGTCGGGGGTGCCGATGCCGCCGCCGACGCAGACGACGACGTTGTCCTGCGCACGCAGCTGCGCGTACGTGGTGAGGAGGAGGTCGTCGAGGTCCTCCCAGGAGTGGTGGCCACCGGCCTTGCCGCCCTCGACGTGCACGACGATCGGGACGGGCGCGACCTCGCGGGCGATCGCGAGGACCTCGCGGATCTGCTTCACGGTGCCGGGCTTGAAGACCACGTACGAGATGCCGGACTCGCGCAGCTCCTCGACGAGGGCGACGGCGTCGGCGAGCTCGGGGATGCCGGCGCTGACGACGACCGCGTCGACCGCCGAGCCCGCCGCACGCGCGCGCTGGACCAGACGCTGCTGGCCGAGCTGCATCTTCCACAGGTACGGGTCGAGGTAGAGGGCGTTGAACGCGTACGTCCGGCCGTCGTCGAGCAGGTCGTCGAGCCGGCCGACGTTCTGGCTGAAGATGCTCTCGGTGACCTGGCCGCCGCCGGCGAGCTCGGCCCAGAAGCCGGCGTTGGCGGCGGCCGCCACGATCGCCGGGTCGACGGTGGTCGGGGTCATGCCGGCGAGCAGGATCGGGGAGCGGCCGGTCAGGCGGGTGAAGCGCGTCTCGAGGACCGTACGGCCGTCGGGCAGCGTCACCGGCTTCGGGGCGAAGGACGCCCAGGCCTCGCGACGCCGGGGTGCGGCACCGGGCGTGGTGAGGGCGCGGTGGCCCTCACGGGTCGCGGGGGCGAGGAGGCCGACACCACGGGCGGTCGCCTCGTAGTCGGCGAGGAGCGAGGCGAGGTTGCCAGGACCGAGGTCGAGGATCCACTCGGGCCCGCTGTCGAGCGCGGACTCCAGCGCGGCGACCCAGTCCCCGGGCGCGATGACGGCGCGGGTGGCGACGTCGCGGGCCCACTCGGGATCGAGGCCGCAGCTCTGCGCCCACGCGGCGACGAGGTCGGCGGCCGGGCGGAGGCCGTGGTGGTGGAAGGCCGCGCGGGGGTCCAGCGTCTCGAAGACGGGAGCGAACGGCGACCCGCCGGTCACCTTGCGCTCGCGCAGGGCGGCCTGGGCCTTCGCCTCGGCCTCGAAGCGGCGCTGGACGGTCACGAGATCGGCGGCGGGTCCGCTGAGGACGACAGTACGGCGGCCGTTGCGCAGCGCGACGTCGACGTCGATGCCGTCGATCGCTGCGAGAAGGCGCTCGACCTCGGCCGGATCCACGCGGCGCACGGCGAGCATCGTGTCGCCGAGGAGGCCCGCGCGCTGTGCGGCGACCTGGATGCCGGCACCGACGAGGCGGGCGAGCGCGAGGACGTCGGCGGCGTCGCGGCCGGCCAGGACCTCCGCGGCAAGGACGCCCTGCGAGTGGCTGACGACGGCGGTCGGCGGCGTCTCGGCCGGGTCGACACCCTGGAGCGCGAGCGCCTGGAGGCCGGCCAGCTGGGCGAGCAGGATGCCCGGGACGGAGATCGCCGGCTGGGCGAGGAGCTCGGCGTCGGGGGTCTCGGGCGCGTCGTCGGACGCGGCGGACTCGGCGACGGCGAGGGCGTCGGCCCACGCGAGCGGGGTGAAGGCGAAGGGGAGCCGCGCGAGCTCTGCCCGTACGGGCTCGAGGCGGGTGTCGGCGTCCGCGCAGAGGGCGTGCATCGAGGAGCCGAGCGCGAACGTGCGGAGGAGCTCGCTCAGCGGCTCCAGCCAGGGACTGCCCTGGCCGCCGAAGGCGACCGCGTAGGGCGTACCGCCGTTCAAGGAGTCGACCAGCCGCGAGCGGTGATCGACGTGCGTCGTCCGTGTGGTCGGGGTGTCGATGATCGTCACGTGTCCCTCGAACTTCCTCAGGTGGATGCCGGAAGTTCTCATGATGACCCAAACATGAGGGAAACCTCAACATTTTCGTGAGGCAAACCTCATGTTTTCCGTCCGGATGTGAGGCATGCCACACTTCCGGCATGACGTCGTACGACTACGTGGTGGTGGGGGCCGGCAGCGCCGGAGCGGTGGTCGCGGCGAGGCTCACGGAGGACCCGTCGGTGACCGTCCTCCTGCTCGAGGCGGGGCCGGTCGACGACGCCGACGAGATCTCCATCCCGGCTGCGTTCGCCAACCTCTTCAAGACCCGCTGGGACTGGGGTTACAGCACCGTGGCGCAGAAGCAGCTCGGTGGCCGCAGGGCGTACTGGCCGCGCATGAAGGCGCTCGGCGGCTGCTCCTCGATGAACGCGATGATCTACATCCGCGGCAACCGGGTCGACTACGACACGTGGCGCGACGCGCACGGTGCGACCGGCTGGGGGTACGCGGACGTCCTTCCGTACTTCATGCGCGCGGAGGGCAACACCCGCCTCGGCGGTCCGTACCACGGGCAGCACGGGCCGGTGCGCGTCGAGGACCGCACGTTCACCCACCCGCTGACCCAGGCGTGGGTCGAGTCGGCCGTGGCCTCGGGCCTGAAGGCGACCGACGACTTCAACGGCGAGTCGCAGGAGGGTGCGGGGCTCTACCAGGTGACGTGCCGCAAGGGACGGCGCTGGTCCGTCGTCGACGCGTACCTGCGTCCGGCGCTCGACCGCCCCAACCTGACGGTGCTCACCGACGCGCTGGTCACGCGCGTCATCATCGAGGGTGGGAGGGCCGTCGGCGTCGCGTACCGCGCAGCCGGCGCCGAGCAGGTCGCCCGCGTCGAGCGGGAGGTCGTCCTGTCCGGCGGCGCGGTCAACAGCCCGCAGCTGCTCATGCTGTCCGGTGTCGGCCCGGCCGCGCACCTGCGCGAGCACGGCATCGACGTCGTCGCCGACGTGCCGGGTGTCGGTGCCAACCTGCACGACCACCCCGCGCTGCCGCTGGTGTGGGCGACGAAGGATGCGAGCGACCTGGCCCAGGCCTCGACGCTCGGCAACCTGCTGCGCTGGAAGGCGACCGGCACGGGACCGCTCTCCTCGAACGTCGGGGAGGCGGGGGCCTTCTTTGCCAGCCGGGACGGGCTCCCGGCGCCCGACCTGCAGGCGCACGTCGCGCCGAGTGCCTTCTACGACAACGGCATGCACGAGCCCAAGGTGCGGTCGATCACCATCGCGCCGACCCTCGTGAGCGTCGCGAGCCGCGGCTCGATCCGGCTCCGTTCCGCCGATCCTGCGTGGCACCCGGAGATCGACGCCGCCTACTACGACGACCAGTCCGACCTCGACGCGATGATCGCGGGGACGCAGCGGCTGCTCGAGACCGTCAGGTCAGGGCCGCTCGCACGCCACCTCAAGGACCTGTGGTTGCCCTCCACCCGCCGTGCGGTGCCGACCGAGACCGAGCTCGTCGCGCACGCGCGGGCGCTGACGCAGACGCTCTTCCATCCCGTCGGCACGTGCGCGATGGGCGACAGCGAGGCGGCGGTGGTCGATCCCGAGCTGCGGGTGCGCGGCGTCGAGGGCTTGCGGGTCGCGGACGCGTCGGTCATGCCGGTCGTGCCGCGCGGCAACACCAACGCGCCGACGATCATGGTCGGCGAGAAGGCTGCGGACCTGCTCCGGGGGCGCGTGCTGCCGCCGGCGCGGGTGGCGGTGACGGCCTAGCGTGCTCGGCGGGGGTGTCGGCCCCGTCCCGTCCGCCAGGCGGTGACCTGTGGGGCGTACGGACGTCCGGCTTCCCCAGGGCTCACCGATCTCGGGGTGGGGGCGTCATCGGTGAGCTGTGGTGGAACCGAAGAAGTCCTCGAGGACGGGCGCCAGCACAGCCGGGTCGACGTCGTGCGTCTGGTCCGGGAGCGACCGGTACGCCGCCGCGCGCACCACGCACGCCACGATCCGCGACGGACGGCGCAGCAGCTCCGGACTGGCGGCGCCGTCGAGCACGAGCGTCGGCACGTCGACCGCCTCGAACCGCCGACGCGGCACGATCCCGTCGCCGAGGAGCGCGAGGTCGTACGCGAGGGTCGGCGCCAGCGCCTCGTACTCCCGCCACACCGGGGTGTGCCGGACGAGCGTCACCATGTCGTGCGGCATGCCGGTCAGCGTCATGAGTCGTGCCACGGCATCGCCGTACCGGGCAGGCCCTCGCTCCTCGTCGGCCAGCACGGCCTCGAGCTCGTTGCGGGTGCGGCGGACGTCGGCGGCTCCCGTCACCTCGCCGGTGTACGGCGGCTCGTAGAGAGCCAGGCGTCGTACGGGGAGGCCTGCAGCGACCGCCTCCAGCGCGAGCGCGGCGCCCGACGACATGCCGAAGAGGCAGGCGCCTGGGCCGGCCTCGGCGACGACTGCGGCCAGGTCGTCGATCTCGCGGCGCGTCGCGTACGGGGGAGTGTCGGCGCTCGTCCCGCGTCCGCGGCGGTCGTAGTCGTACACGGTGAAGCGCGGCGCGAGCGCGGTGGCGAGCGGCCGACCGGGGTCGGTGCGGCTCGACGTGAGCGCGCCGTCGACGAGTACGGCCGGAGGTCCGCTCCCGCGGCGGGTGACCCCGATCGCGGTGCCATCGGCAGAGATGACGCAGCCGCGTGCCGGCTGGGGAGCGCTCATGCCCGTACGACCCGGCTTGCGCGCCGAACTCATCGCGAGGTGGAAGGCCGTTGCGCCACGGCTGCGTGGTGTGGCTAGATGCGACCAGTCGTCCCGCGAGTGGTGGGACCGGTGGGGAGGTTGCCGGTGAGCCGGTCCGCGTCGTTGGTGCTCGCGGTCGTGTGGACCGGCGTGCTCTGGGTCGTCCGCGACCGCCTACCGGACATGGTGTGGACCTTCCTCCTGGTGTTGGCCGTCATCTGGGTTGCGCGAGCGGGGGCGCGGGTTCTGGAAGGGGTCGTCGGCCAGGCCCCGCAACCTGCGGGGCCGGTCACGGTGTACGTCGACGACTGGGGTGATCGGCCGGAGGAGGTCGTGCAGGAGGCGCGGCGCCTCGGCTGCGATCTGCACCCGAGGATTCTCGAGCGGAATGGCCCGGCCCGCGTCGCGGTGGCGATCCGCATCTCCAAGGAGACGGCGAGCACGCTTGCGGCCAGCCTGCGGGCGGTGGGCGCGGACGTGTCTCTGCGCTGGCGCGGCCGGGGGGATCTCCCTTCGTCCGACGACCATCTGTGATCCTTCGCTACCGAGCAGTAGGCTTCGAGGCAGCAAGCCTGTGCTGCACATCACACCCGGAGGATCCGATGGCGACCACCAGCCCGACGCCGAAGCGCACCCGAGCCCGCAAGAGCGCACCCGCGGCGACGGACGACGACGGCGCGTCGCCGACCTTCGACTCGCTGAGCCCGGTCACCGGCGACGTCGTCGGCACGTACCCGGAGATGTCGCGCGAGGAGGTCGACGCCGTCGTCGAGCGTGCGCGTCCGGCCGCGCAGTGGTGGGCCTCGCTCGGTTTCGTCGACCGCAAGGAGATCCTCGGCCGCTGGAACGGTGTCATCACGCGCCGGATCCACCAGCTGGCCGACATCGTCCACGCGGAGACCGGCAAGCCGCACAGCGACGCCGTGCTCGAGATCGGCCTCGCGATCGACCATCTCGCATGGGCCGCAGGACACGCGAAGAAGATGCTCGGTCGCCGTACGGTCAACCCGGGCCTGCTGATGATCAACCAGAAGGCCACTGTCGAGTACAAGCCGCTGGGCGTCGTCGGCGTCATCGGCCCGTGGAACTACCCGGTCTTCACTCCGATGGGCTCGATCGCGTACGCCCTGGCGGCGGGCAACGCGGTCGTCTTCAAGCCCAGCGAGTACACCCCCGGCGTCGGGAAGTGGCTCGTCGACTCCTTCGCGGAGGTCGCGGGCGACCACCCGGTCCTCCAGCTCGTCACCGGCCTCGGCGAGACCGGTGCGGCCCTCGCGTCGTCGAAGGTCGACAAGGTCGCCTTCACCGGGTCGCCCGCCACCGGTCGCAAGGTCATGGAGGCTGCCGCGAAGAACCTCACGCCCGTCCTCATCGAGGCCGGCGGCAAGGACGCGATGATCGTCGACGAGGACGCCGACGTCGCCGCGGCAGCCGACGCCGCACTGTGGGGCGGCATGTCGAACGCCGGTCAGACGTGCATCGGCATGGAGCGCGTGTACGTCCACCACGAGGTGTTCGAGGCGTTCGTCGCCGAGCTGACGTCGCAGGCGTCGACCGTACGTTCGGGCAGCGACCCGGCGGCGAAGTTCGGACCGATCACGATGCCCGGCCAGCTCCCGATCATCAAGCGGCACATCGACGATGCGCTGGCGCGCGGCGGTCGGGCGGTCGTCGGCGGCGCAGATGCCGTGGGGGAGCGGTACGTGCAGCCGACCGTCCTCGTCGACGTCCCCGAGGACTCGGCCGCGGTGACGGAGGAGACCTTCGGCCCGACGCTCGTCGTGAACAGCGTCCCCTCCATGGAGGACGCGATCCGCCGCACCAATGCCACCTCGTACGGGCTGGGTGGTGCCGTCTTCGGCAAGGCCCGTGCCGCCGAGATCGCGCACCGGATCCGCTCCGGCATGACGTCGGTCAACTCGGTCACGTCGTTCGCCGGGGTGCCGTCGCTGCCGTTCGGCGGGGTCGGGGAGTCGGGCTTCGGGCGCATCCACGGCGAGGACGGGCTGAAGGAGTTCACGTACGCCCACGCGGTGACCGTGCCGCGGTTCAAGCCGG
>Ga0233369_1000757_pt1 | contig 12061 bp, 9 predicted proteins | sample ElkDunMinimDraft_26_FD_191537 | JGI IMG/M metagenome (GOLD analysis project Ga0233369, IMG submission 191537) | Fecal eukaryotic communites from dung pellets of Tule Elk in California, USA - Elk Dung D16 | ecosystem: Host-associated > Mammals > Digestive system > Large intestine > Fecal | place... | reverse complement strand
GCTGCGCCGGCAGGGCCGACGTCGCGTTGCGACGCGGCGCCCGGTCGACGCGCTGGAAGCCTGGCTCGCGACCGCATGGCCGCGGATAGTCCCGTTTCGGCACGCGCACAAAGACGCGCATGGATCCGCCTGCGTCGTGGCGCAGCTTGCCCAGCCAAAGCCGCAGGATCGAGCCGGAAGGCGGAGCCCGAACTCCTGACTCCGGACTCCCGGACTCGGAACCTGGAACTCGGAACTCGGAACTCGGAACTTCGAACTTCGAAGTAGGGAAACCCGGCGAGCCCGGGCCCGGAGGCCCGGGAAGCCGGAAAAAATGAACGCCGGAAGCGGAAAAGCGGAAAAGCGGAAAAGCGGAAAAGCGGAAAAGCGGAAAAGCGGAAAAGCGGGAAGCGGCAGAGCGGCAGAGCGGCAGAGCGGGAAAGCCTGAATCCGTGAATCCGTGAATCCGTGAATCCGTGAATCCGGGAATCCGGAGAGCCAGAAGGCCGGAAACCGCACCGGCGACCGAACCCCAGACTCCGAACGCGAACGCGAACCCGAACCCGAGAAAATCCGGAAACCGAATTCGAATCCGGAAACCCGGAAACCCGGAAACCCGGAAACACGGAAACACGGAAACCCCGGAAACCCCGGAAACCCCGGAAACCCCGGAAACCCCGGAAACCGCGGGAGGGCGAATCCGCTCCCGACAGCGATTCCGACCCGAGAAGCGGACGCCGGACATGACGACGGCCCGCAGGGCGGGCCGTCGTCGGGATGCCTGCGGGCCGCGGAGCGGGGCAGGCTGCACGGCTGTCGTGCCCGATCAGGCGGGGCGGGCCAGATCCTTGCGCAGGTCGTAGACCGTGCCGCTGGCCGCGGCGCGCCAGTCGTGGCTGTCGGCCACGTCGGTGCACAGCAGCAGCACCTCGGCGTGCTCAAGCACCTCGTCCGGCTCGTTCACCAGCATCTGCGCCAGGTGCGGCAGATGGCGGTCGATGAAGCTCAGGTTGCGACCGCGCAGGCGGCCCAGGGTGACGTTCGGATCGTAGATCTTCACCGAATGGCCCGTGCCGGCCAGCGTCTGCACCAGGTCGACCATCGGGCTTTCACGCAGGTCGTCGGTGCCGTTCTTGAAGCTCAGGCCGACCAGGCCGATCTTCTTGTGGCCGGTATCGCGCACCATCTTCAGCGCGCGCTTGAGCTGGCTTTCGTTGGACGCGAGCACCGAGGACAGCATGTTCAGGCGCAGCGCCTCCTGCTCGGCGAAGCGGCTGATGGCGCGCACGTCCTTGGGCAGGCAGGAACCGCCGAAGGCGAAGCCCGGGCGCAGGTAGGCGGGGGACACGTTGAGCTTGGTGTCCTCGCAGACCAGCTTCATCACCTCATGGCCGTCGGCGCCCATGGCCTTGGCGACCGCGCCGAACTCGTTGGCGAAGGTGACCTTCACCGCGTGGAACGCGTTGCAGGCGTACTTGACCAGGGCCGCGGTGCGCGAGTCGGTGTAGAAGCGCTTGCCTTCCACCGCCGCGTACAGGTCGAGCACGGGCTGGGCCTGCGCTTCGCTGGCCGCACCCACCAGCACATAGGGCGGGTGGTAGTAGTCCTTGAGCGCCGAACCTTCGCGCAGGAACTCGGGGTTGTTGCACAACACCACCTTCTCGGCGAAATCCGGGCCCAGGGCGGCGTCGAGGGCGTCCTGCATCTGGGTTTCGAGCAGGCCGGGCAGGAGGGTCGAGCGCACGACGATGTGGTAGGGCTTGGGGGCCTCGCGCAAGGCGTGGCCGATGCTGGAAATCACCGCTTCCAGGGCATGGGTGGTGACGCTGCCGTCGTCCATCGAAGGCGTGCCGACCGCGATCATCGCGATGCTGGAACCGGCCACCGCGCGCGCGGTGTCCTCCGTGGCGCGCAGGTTGCCGGCGGCGACCTGCTCGGCGATCAGCTCGCCCAGGCCGTTCTCGCGCAGCGGCGCCTGGCCGGCGTTGATCTCCGCGACCTTGTCCGCGTCGATGTCGACGCCGATGACCGAATGACCGTCCTGGGCCAGGCAGGCGGCGGTCACGCAACCGACGTAGCCGAGGCCGAATACTGCGACTGTGCTCATGGTGTGGGACTCATGCTAGGAGGGAACCGGAGGGGTCAGGCCGCGCTGCGGGCGCGGCCGCGGGAGACGACATCGAGGCAGATCGACTCGAACTGCCGGGCGATGGTCTCGCTGCCGTAGTGGGTGCGGACGAAGGCGTCGGCCGCCTCGCCGATGCGATGGCGCAGGGCCGGATCGTCGATCAGACGCACGATGTCGTCCGCGAACTGCGCGGCCGTATCGGCCTGCAGGAAGTGCGTGCCGGGCTCGACCGGCAGTCCTTCGGCGCCGATGGTCGTGCTCACGGTGGCCTTGGCCATGGCCATGGCCTCGTAGATCTTCAGGCGGGTGCCGCCGCCGACCAGCAGCGGCACCACCACCACCGAGGCCTGCGCCAGGTAGGGGCGCACGTCCGGAACCGAACCGGTGACCTCGATGCCCGGGCGCTGCGCGAGGGCGCGCACGGCGGGGGGCGGATTGCGCCCGACGACCTGGAACGAGGCCGACGGCCGCTGCGCGATGACGCGCGGCCAGACCTCGTCGCAGAAGAAGCGGATGCCGTCCTGGTTGGGCAGCCAGTCCATCGAGCCGAGGAACATGACCCGGCCCTCGATCTCGTCCTGCGGACGCGGCTGGAAGAAGCCGGTGTCCACGGCGGTGTCGATGGCATCGACATGGTGCCAGCCGTAGCGTTCGCGGAAGATGTCCGCGTCCTGGCGGCTCACCGCGATCACGTGGTCGAAGTGGCGGCCGCAGTCGCGCTCGAAGGCCTCCATCTTGCGGAACTGGTTGAACATGTAGGCGCGCTTGAGGCCGCCTTCGCTGACCTGGGCGTGGCGCTGGAGGATCTGCGCCTCGACGTTGTGCTGGAACAGGATCGTCGGCGGCAGGTCGAGCCCGACGATGTGCCGCGCCATCTGCACGGTGTCGCAGATCACCAGGTCGTACTGGGTCTCGCGCACCAGTTCGCGGATGCGCTCGCGCAGGCGCGGGTCGTAGTTGCGGTCGATCGCGTACGGGCGCGAGGAGGCCAGGTTGGCGACGGCGCCGGCGAGGAAGCGCGGGCTGCCATGCGGCGACACCTGGCCCGGTACCGCCTCGACCCGCATTCCGAGCGCGGTCATCTTCGGCAGCAGCGACTCCTCGCCCTCGCGCAGGTTGCACACGTAGGTGACGTCGTGCCAGCGCGCGAGGTGCTGGAGCAGGTTCAGCACGCGGATCTTGCCGCCGGTATCGCGGGGGAACAGGATCTGCTTGTGCAGGAACAGGATCTTCAGGCGCGTCTGGCCGGTGGTCTGGGACATGGAGGCGGGTTCGCTGATGTGTGTGGTTGCGGCGCGATCGCCGCGCGCCATCAGTAGAACGTCAGATGGCCGCGGCTCGGGACAGGGAGCGCGCGACGCGCACCCGCGAGCAGGTGCGCTCGAGGAAATCGCTGATGGCCGCGACCGCTTCGCGACGGTCGCGCGGGCCCACGGCGGGGCGCGGCGGCGGCGCGTCGAGGCTGCGCGAGATCGCGCCGGCCAGCGCATCCGCGCGCTCGGGCGGCACCAGGGTGCTGGCGCCCAGCCCGGCAATCTCGGGGATGCCGCCGACTTCGCTGGCCACCCACGGCGTGCCGCAGGCCGAGGCCTCGAGCAGCACGTTCGGGACCCCTTCGGAGCGGCTGGGCAGCACGAACAGGTCGGCCGCCTGCAGCCAGCGCGGCAGTTCGTGGTGCGGGCGGCTGCCATGGAAACTGACCCGGCCGTCGAGCCCGCAGGCCTGCGCCTGGCGCTCCAGGCTGCCGCGTTCGCTGCCGTCGCCGATCAGGTGCAGGTGCCAGTCGCTGCGCTCGGCGGCCAGTGCACCGCAGGCCTGCAGCAGCACGTCGAGCCCCTTGACCTGGACCAGGTTGCCGATGAACAGCAACTGCCGCAGATCCGGGGCCAGTCCCAGCGCCTGCCGCGCGGCGGTGCGGTCGCCAGGGCCGAAGATGGTGCGGTCGACGCCGTCCATGACCACCTGCACCCGGCCCGGATCGGCGCCCAGTTCGACCACGCGGCGTCCGAGGTCGGCCGAGACCGCGATCACGCCGTCGGCTTCCGACAGCGCCGCGCGCGTGCCTTCGCGCCGCGCGGCGTATTCGTCCACGCGCCGCACGTCGCTGCCGTGCACCTGCAGCACGACCGGCAGGCCGTGGCGGCGGGCCAGGCGCACCGCGGCCCAGCCGTCGGGATAGGCCCAGGTGGCGAAGACCATGTCCGGCGCGAATTCCTCGACCTGCCGGTCGAAGCTGCGGCGCACCGACTCCAGGAAGAAGCGGCCATACATCCCGCGCAGCACCCCGGGCGTGTACCAGTAGCGGGGATGCTCGACGGGGATGCCGTCGCTCAGCGCGCGGCGGTCGGCCGCGATCGGGTCGCCGCCGCGGCGGCGCAGCGTCCATTCGTCGCGCCAGGCGATCGGCGCGATGAGGCGGATCTCGTGCAGTTCCGACAGGAAGCGCAACCGGTGGCGGTTGAACGGCGCCCGGTGCGGCTGCAGCGGGTTGGGGTAGAGGTTGGTCAGCGCGAGGATCTTCATCGGCATTCGTGTCTCGCGTTCCATGCGCGGCAGGGGGCCGGTCGCGGCGCGCGGGACGGCGGCCGGGCGTCGGGCGGACCATGGCGCGGCGGCGCATGGTCGCGGTGGGGAAATACGTGTCGCGCCGGCCGATCCGGACAGCGCGGCGTTCAGTCCGGTTCCGGCCGCTCCGCGCCGGGCGTGCGCTGGCGCAGGATCCTGGCGGGAATCCCGCCCACGGTCGCACCGTCGGGCACGTCGTGCACCACCACGGCGTTGGCGCCGACGCGGCAATGGTCGCCCAGGCGCACCGCGCCGACGACCTTGGCGCCGGCACCGATGAACACGTGGCTGCCCAGTACCGGCGAGGTGTATTTTTCCGCGCCGATGGTCACCTGGTGCTCGATGTGCACGTGGGATCCGCCGCGCACGCTGCCGTTGATCACGACCCCCTGGCTGTGGATGAGCACGAAGCAGGGGCCGAACTCGGCGCCGCGGCCGATGATGCACTGGCCGAAGATGGCGTTGATCTTGTTGAACAGCATGGCCAGCGGCGCCAGCCGCCGCCGCTGCGACCACTGCATGGCGCGGTAGCAGGCCATCGCGAAGGTGCCGTCGGTGAACAGCGTCTTGACGATGTTGGCCGGGCGGTCGTCGCCATAGCACCACCTGGCCTTGGCCTTGACGTCGTCGACGAACAGCATGCGTTTCCCGGAACTGGACGATGTGACTCCAGTAACGCGAACCGGCCCGCGCACAGGCCAGCGCGCCGGGCTTGCCGGAACCGGGCGCTTTTGCCGTTGCACGCGGCAGACATTCGCATTTGTGTGGAGACCGATGGACAGGATCAGCGTGGTGATGCCCGCCTACAACGCCGCCGCGACGCTCGAGGCGTCGATGCGCTCGGCCCTGGACCAGACCCATGCCAACGTGGAACTGCTGGTGATCGACGATCGCTCCACCGATGGCAGCTGGGACCTGATCCAGACGCTGGCGCGCAGTGATGCGCGGGTGGTGCCGATCCGCCAGCCGCGCAATGCCGGCGTGGCGGCGGCCCGCAATGCCGGCATCGAGGCCGCGTCCGGGCGCTATATCGCCTTCCTCGACAGCGACGACCGCTGGTATCCGGACAAGCTCGAGGTCCAGCTGGCGTCGATGCAGGCGGCCGGCGCCAGGGTGGGCTACACCGCCTACGAGCGCGTCGACGAGGCAGGCCGGCGCCTGTCGGTGGTGCGGCCGCCGGCGCGGGTCCGCCATGCCGACATGCTGCTGGGCAACAGCATCGGCAACCTGACCGGCATGTACGAGCGTTCGCTGGGCGAGATGCGTTTCGGCAACTGGGGCCACGAGGACTACGTGTTCTGGCTGCAGCTGGTCCGGGCCGCCGGTGAGGCGGTCTGCGCCGCGCCCGAGCGCGTGCTCGCCTCCTACCTGGTGCGGTCGGGCTCGCTGTCGTCCAACAAGCTGCGCGCGATGCGGTGGCAGTGGCGGATCTACCGGGAGGCCGAACGCCTGGGCGTGCTGCGGTCGGGCTGGTGTTTCGCGAACTACGCGGTCCGGGCAGTCGGCAAACGCGTGTGAGACCCACACGGTCGCCGCGCAATCATGTGACGCAATTCACATAATTGCCGGACCTGCGACACGCCGGGGTGCCTTGGCGCGCCGGCCTTGTGCATGGGGCGTTCAGGAAGGCGGGGCGAAATTGGCCTTCGCGGACGGGCCTCCCGTCCGCGTGCTTCAGGGGAAAACCTGTCTTTTGCCGGTTCCTGGGAGATCCGCCCGAATGCGTTGCCGTGTCCTGTCCGCAGCCCTGGCCCTGGCGCTGCCCGTTGTTCCCGCAGCTGCCGCCGAACTGTTCGTCTCCACCTCCGGCAACGATTCGGCCGGCGACGGTACCGCCGCCAGGCCCTACCGGACGGTGAAGAAGGCGATCTCCGCCTCCCGTGCCGGCGACACCGTCACCGTGCGTGCGCCAGCCGGCAACAGCACCTACAACGAATGCGATGTGCGCCTGCGCCACCGGCTGGTCCTGCGCTCGCCGGCCGGGGAACGCGCCCGCATCCATTGCGATCCCAACGTCAGCAATTCGGTGACGGTGCAGATCGACCCAGCCGCGGCCGGCAGCCGCGTGTCCAACCTCGAGCTCACCGGCAGCCAGTACTACGGCGTCATGCTGCAGACCGACTGGTACCAGGGCGGCCCGGCCAGCAACACCGGCGCCACCGACGTGATCCTGGAGGACCTGCTGATCCACCACACCGGCACGGACGGGATCAAGCTCACGCCCAAGTCCAACCGCGCCACGATCCGCCGGGTGGAAATCCACAGCACCGGCGCGCGCTACGCGGGCAATGCCGACGGCATCGACAACGTCAACGCCGATGGCATGGTGGTCGAGGACAGCTACATCCACGATACGGCCACCACCGGCCTGTATTTCAAGGGCGGCGCGCGCAACGTGGTCATCCAGCGCAACCGCATCGAGAACACGGGCGATGCCGGCATCCTCGCCGGATTCGACACCAGTCCCGAGTTCTTCGACCTGTCGGTGAACCCGCAGTACTACGAGGCCATCGGCGGCATCGTGCGCAACAACATCGTGCGCAACACCGGTTACGCCGGCATCGGCCTGTATGCGTCCAAGGACACGGTGGTGGCCAACAACACCATCGTCGATGCGGCCCGCAACGCCCATTCGGCCATCTATTTCGGCGTCACCTACCAGGACTGGGATCCGGTGGCCAAGCGCCCGGCCAACGTCAATCCCAGGATCCAGAACAACCTTGTCATCCAGGCCAACAACCGCTGCGTGGAGATCCGCCATGCCAGCGACCTGGGCGGGCTGTCCGGCCTGAGCGGTTCGCCGGGCAGCAACTGGAACGGCTACGGCAACGGCTGCGTGTTCCGCGACGCCAGGCCCGGCGGCCTGGGCCAGGGCAGCCTGGCGCAGTGGCGCAGCGCCCTGGGCGCGGACGCCAACAGCAGGCAGGCCGCGTTCGTCGTCGACGCCAACGGCCGCCTGCCGGCCGGCAGCCCGGCGATCAATGCCGGCACCACGCTTGCCGAGGTGGTCGACGACATCGACCGCCAGCCGCGCAGCGCGCCCTACGACCTGGGCGCCGACGAGGTCGGGTCCGCGCCGGCGCCTGGCGTCCGCGTGCGCGGCAACGGCAGCCAGCCGCTGGTACCGGGGGCCTCCGCGCTCCGTGCCAGCGCCGCGGCGCCCGGCCCCAGCCTGCAGGCCGCGGCCGCGCTCCCGGTGCAAGCCGTCGCCCCGGCCGCAGCCCCCGTGACGCAGGCACTGGCATCGGCGCCGCGCCAGGCGGTGGTGCGCATCAGGCCGCCCGCGCTGGCGTTGTGGGCCCGCCTGCGCGGCTGGTGGGCCTCGCGCGAGCGCCTCGCGCCAGCCGCCCTGCGACCGGAATAAAGCGGCGCGCCACCCCGCGCGCGCGCCAGGGCCTGTCCGGCCGTGGTTGCGGAATGCGTTGAATTGTGCCGACTGGGTTCTCGCGCTGCGCGGGAACCTGCCTGATCGACGCAGTACTGGGGTGCAGACATGCAAGCATTCGGCAATGATCGTGCAGGTGCGTGGTCGCCATCGTGCGACGGGTGGCGGCCGTGATCGGCGCATTCGCAGGCCGGGCGAACCGGACCGTGCGCCTGCTGTGGCTGCTCGAGCTGGTGGTGATCCTGCTGGCGGTGAGCCTGGCGGTATGGCTGCGCTTCCTCGACGATCCGGCCAGCCGCGGCTTGTTCGCCGAGACCGCGCCGCTGCGCAGCCTGCTGGTCGGCGTGTTCGTCACCGGCGCCATGGCGGCGTTCGGCCTGTACCAGCCGCACATGCGCCACAGCCGCGTCGACCTGCTGCTGCGCATCGTGCTGGCCTTCGCCTTCGGCGGCGTCGGCCTGCTGGTGATGTATTACGCGATCCCGGCGACCTACATCGGCCGCGGCGTGCTCGGCATCGCGCTGGCGATCGCCCTGCTCGCGGTCGTCATCCTGCGCCTGGGCGTGTACCGGATGGTCGGGGTCGAGGCCTTCAAGCGCCGGATCCTGGTACTGGGCGCGGGCAACAATGCGGACCTGATCAACCGCCGGCTGCGCAGGCGTAGCGACCGCAAGGCCTTCAGCGTGGTGGGTTTCCTGCCCATCGAGGGACAGCCGCGCGTGGTGGCGGAGGACCTGCTGGTGGCGCCGTCCGGCACGCTGCTCGAGACCGCCAAGGCGCTGAACGTGCACGAGATCGTGGTGGCGCCCGACGAACGGCGTGGCGGCGTGCCGATGGACCAGGTGCTGCAGTGCGCCCACGAGGGCATCGCGATCGTCGATCTGCCGGCCTTCTTCGAGCGCGAAGCCGGCCTGATCAAGCTCGAGATCGCCGACCCCTCCTCGCTGGTGTTCTCCGGCGGCTTCGACCACTCGTTCCCGCGCCGGCTCAGCAAGCGCGCCTTCGACATCTCCGCGGCGCTGCTGCTGCTGTTGCTCGCCTGGCCGGTGATGCTGCTGGTGGCCGCGTGCATCTGGCTCGAGTCGGGCTCGCCGATCCTGTACCGCCAGACCCGCGTTGGCGAGGCCGGGCGCAACTTCAACCTGGTCAAGTTCCGCAGCATGCGCACCGACGCCGAGAAGGACGGCGTGGCGCGCTGGGCCAGCAGCAACGACGACCGCACCACGCGCGTGGGCCGGTTCATCCGCAAGACCCGGCTGGACGAGCTGCCGCAGCTGTTCAACGTGCTGGCCGGCGACATGAGTTTCGTCGGGCCCCGCCCGGAACGGCCGCAGTTCGTGGACCAGCTCAACGACGAGATCCGCTATTACAATGTCCGCCACTCGGTGAAGCCCGGGCTCACCGGCTGGGCCCAGCTCCGCTACCCGTACGGCGCCTCGGTCAACGACGCGCGGGAAAAGCTGAAGTTCGACCTGTTCTACGTCAAGAACCACGGGTTGGTCTTCGATTTCATGATTCTGCTTCAGACCGTCGAAGTCGTCCTGTTCCGGCGCGGCGCACGCTGAGCCCAAGCGCGAGGCGGCGCCCCGGGACCGAAAACCTGGCCGCGGCTCCGGCCGCGGCCGTCCCCCCGCCACATCTCCGATTACAGAAGAAAGCACGTATGGCAGCTACCGAAAGCCTGGTCCGGGAATTCATCGCCGGCACCTTCCCGACCGACGGCACCGACTATCCGGGCGATACCGACCTGTTGCAGGCTGGCGTCATCGATTCGATCGGGGTCCTGACCCTGGTCACCTGGCTCGAGGAGGCATTCGGCTTCGTCGTCGACGACGAGGACGTCGTGCCCGAGAACCTGGGCAGCGTCGATGGCATCACCGCTTACGTTGAACGCAAGCTCGCGGAGGCAGGCGACCAGGTATGAACCGTTACGAACACCACCTGGCCGTTGCCGCGGCCACGCGCCCCGACCACGTGGCGATCGTGCACGCCGGCCGGCGCACCACCTATGCCGAACTCGACGCGCAGGCCAACCGTTTCGCCGATGGCCTGATCGAGCATGCCGGCTTTGCCAATGGCGAGCGCTGCGTGCTGTTCCTCGAAAACCGGGTCGAGACCGCGGTCGGCATCTTCGGCACGCTGCGCGCCGCTGGCGTGTTCAGCGCGGTCAATCCGACCACCAAGACCGACAAGCTCGCCTTCATCCTGAACAACTGCGAGGCCTCGGTGCTGTTCACCCAGGCCAGCCTGGCCCAGGTCGCGTTCGCGGCCGCCGCGCAGGCGCCGAGCGTGCGCCTGGTGGTGGTGGTCGACGAGTGCGCCGAGCCGCTGCCGGCCAAGGCGGTGAGCTTCGCCGATTTCTCGCGCCTGCAGTCGCCCGGCCTGGCCGCGGCGCGGCACGCGGGCATCGACATCGACCTGGCGATGCTGGTCTACACCTCGGGTTCGACCGGCAACCCCAAGGGCGTGATGATGACGCACCAGAACATCGAGTTCGCGGCCTCCTCGATCACGACCTACCTGGAATCGCGCAGCGACGACGTGGTGCTGAGCGTGCTGCCGCTGTCGTTCGACTACGGCCTGTACCAGCTGCTGATGTGCGTGAAGATGGGCGCCACCCTGGTGCTCGAGAAGTCGTTCGCGTTCCCGCAGAAGATCCTGCCGCTGCTGGCTTCGGAGAAGGTGACCGGCTTCCCGCTGGTGCCGACGATGGCCGCGCTGATCCTGCAGCTGCGCAACTTCGACCCGGCCTGGGCGCAGAGCGTGCGCTACCTCACCAACACCGCCGCCGCGCTGCCGCCGGCGCACATCCAGAAGCTGCGCGAGCTGTTCCCCAATGCGCGCGTGTACTCGATGTACGGCATGACCGAGTCCAAGCGCTGCACCTACCTGCCGCCCGAGCAGCTGGACACCCGCCCCGACAGCGTCGGCATCGCGATCCCCGGCACCGAGGCCTGGGTGGCCGACGACGAGGGCCGGCCACTGCCGCCCAACACCGTCGGCGAGCTGGTGGTGCGCGGCGGGCACGTGATGCAGGGCTACTGGCGCAACGAGGAAGCGACGGCCAAGACGCTCCGCCCGGGGCGCTACCCCTGGGAGCGGGTGCTGCACACCGGCGACCTGTTCCGCATGGACGAGGAGGGCTTCCTGTACTTCGTCGGCCGCAAGGACGACATCCTCAAGTCGCGCGGCGAGAAGGTCAGCCCCAAGGAAGTGGAGAACGTGCTGTACATGCTGGCCGGCGTGCGCGAGGCGGCGCTGGTGGGCGTGCCCGATCCGGTGATGGGTCATGCGCTCAAGGCCCTGGTGGTGACCGACACCGTGGACCTGGACGCGCGCGCCATCCTGGCCCACTGCCGGGCGCACCTGGAGGAGTTCATGGTGCCGCGCACGGTCGAGTTCCGCGATGCGCTGCCCAAGACGGGCACCGGCAAGATCCGCCGCAGCGTGCTGCAGGCCGAGGCCGAGGGCCGGCCGATGCCGGAGGACGAGGCGGCCTGAGGGCCGCAGGGGCCGGGCCGGGCGGAGACGTCCGGCCCGCCCTTTTTTTAGCCGGGCTGCACGGGCGCTGTCGCCGCGCCACGGGGGCGGCCCAGGGCAGTGCGGCAAGCGGGCCCCCAGGGTCCGGTGCCCTGCCGCCTCACCGCCTGCAGACGGAGCGCGATCCCGTCCCCGCGCCTGGGCCGGGCGGGGGGGGGCGCGACCGTGGACCGGCCGAAGGCCCGCGGCTGGCCCGGGCGCGATGCCCACGGCGTGGTGTCCAGGGCGACGGCAACTGGATCGGCAGGGCGGTTTCGGTGCCCAGGCGCGGGCCGCGGTCACCCCGGGTGGGTCGCTGCCGGCCGGCACGGTCAGCCGGGGCCCGGGATGCGCCGCGTGTCCGGCGTCGGGCGTGCAGCCGCGCGCGATGCAAGCCTGGCGCCATGCGCTGCACGCAGCGCGCGCCGGATCGTGGTGGAACGATGGGGCTGGCGGGCCCGCCGCCCGGCTAGCTGGAGCGCAAG
>Ga0233369_1000755_pt1 | contig 12116 bp, 11 predicted proteins | sample ElkDunMinimDraft_26_FD_191537 | JGI IMG/M metagenome (GOLD analysis project Ga0233369, IMG submission 191537) | Fecal eukaryotic communites from dung pellets of Tule Elk in California, USA - Elk Dung D16 | ecosystem: Host-associated > Mammals > Digestive system > Large intestine > Fecal | place... | reverse complement strand
TGCCCGCGCTCGCGGCCGACTACGTGCAGGCTCCGGGCTCGTCGCTGGCGTTCGCCGGCAAGTACCAGGGCGAGACCTTCTCGGGCACCTTCCCCGACTTCCGCACGACGCTGCGCTTCGATCCCGCCGATCTCGGCGCCGGCAAGCTCGCGGTCACGATTCCGCTGGCGACCGCGACGACGCAGAACCCCGACTACGACAGCGAAATGCGCGGCAGCGCGTTCTTCGATGTGTCGAAGTTCGCGAATGCGACCTATACGGCGAGCGGGTTCCGCGATCTGGGCGATGGCCGCTACGCGGCCGACGGCACGCTCGAGCTGCGCGGCGTGCGCAAGCCGGTCACCCTGACCTTCACCTGGACGCCGGGCACGCGCCCCCTGCTGTCGGGACGGGCCACCGTGCCGCGGCTGGCCTTCGGCGTCGGCGGCGGCGAATGGGCCGATACCTCGATGATTCCCGACGAGATCGCGATCAGCACCCGCCTTCACCTGCAGCCGGCGAACTAGTCCGCCCCGTGTCCAGCCACTGGCGGGCGGTGGCCGCGTCGAAGGGCCAGTCGAGTTCGAGGCCGCTCGCGGCGTCGTGCAGCACCGGCACACGGGCGCCGTAGCGGGCCTCGAGGGCCGCGTCCTCGTCGATGAAGGCGCTCTCGAAATCCGGCGTCCCGGCGGCCGCCAGCACCTCCAGCGCCAGGTCGCACAGATGGCAGTCGTCACGCTGGTAGAGGATCAGGCTCGGTGCATTCATGCGGCGGCGCGTCAGCGCTGGGCGGGATGCGGTCCGTAGAATAGCCGCATGGCAGTCAGCACGTTCGACCTCTACAAGATCGGCATCGGGCCGAGTTCCTCCCACACCGTCGGGCCCATGCGCGCCGGCGCGCGCTTCGTGCGGCGCTGGCTGGAGGCGCCGGGACGGTTGCACGACGTCACGCGGATCCGCGCCGAAGTGTTCGGCTCGCTGGCGCTGACCGGGCGCGGCCACGGCACCGACAAGGCCGTGATGATGGGGCTGGAAGGCCACATGCCCAACCGGATCGATCCCGACATCATCCCCGACGCGCTGGCACGCATCCGCGGCGAGAAGCGCATCCGCCTGGGCGGCAGCCATGAGATCGGCTTCGACGAGAAGTCGGACCTGGTGATGAACAAGCGCCAGAAGCTGCCCTTCCATACCAACGGCATGCGCTTCACCGCCTACGCCGCCGATGGCAGCGTGATCGCCACGCGCGACTACTACTCGGTCGGCGGCGGCTTCGTGGTCAACGAGGACGAGGCGGCGGAGGACCGCATCGTCGCCGACACCACCGATGTACCGCACCCGTTCGCGAGCGGCGACGAACTGATCGCGCGCGCCAATGCCACCGGCCTGAGCATCGCCACGCTGATGCTGGAGAACGAGAAAGTCTGGCGCAGCGAGGACGAGATCCGCGAAGGCCTGCGCGAGCTGTGGGCCGCGATGCAGTCCTGCGTGGCGCGCGGCATCCGCCAGACCGGCACCCTCCCCGGCGGCCTGCACGTGACGCGCCGGGCGCCCGCGCTGCACGCGGAACTGTCCTCCAAGCCCGAGGCCGGCATGCGCGATCCGCTGACCGTGCTCGACTGGGTGAACCTCTATGCCCTCGCCGTCAACGAAGAGAACGCCGCCGGCGGACGCGTGGTCACCGCGCCGACCAATGGCGCAGCCGGCATCCTGCCCGCGGTGCTCCACTACTACGACCGCTTCTGCCCCAACTCCACCGAGCAGGGCATCTTCGATTTCCTGCTGACCGCGGCCGCCGTCGGCATCCTCTACAAGGAGAACGCCTCGATCTCCGGCGCCGAGGTCGGCTGCCAGGGAGAGGTGGGCGTGGCCTGCTCGATGGCTGCCGCGGGCCTGACCGCAGCGCTCGGCGGCACGCCGGGCCAGATCGAGAACGCGGCCGAGATCGGCATGGAACACAACCTCGGCCTGACCTGCGATCCGATCGGCGGCCTGGTGCAGATCCCCTGCATCGAACGCAATGCGATGGGCGCGGTCAAGGCCATCAACGCCTCGCGCATGGCCTTCCGCGGCGACGGAAAGCACAAGGTCAGCCTCGACAAGGTCATCAGGACCATGCGCGACACCGGCCGCGACATGCGCGACAAGTACAAGGAAACCTCGCGCGGCGGCCTGGCCGTCAACGTGATCGAATGCTGAGATGGTGGCGCTGGGCGAGCCGTTGGTTTCGATGGTCGGCTGGAGCATCCACGCGCTGGAGGTGATCGGCGTCGCAGTGATGCTTGGCGGGTTCGTGTTCGCCACGCTGCGCTGGCCGTTCGAACTGCGTCAGCGCGGCGGTCACCAGGCCTATCGGGCCTATCGCAAACACAGCGTCCGCGGCCTGATCCTGGGTCTGGAATTTCTGGTCGCGGCCGACATCATCCGCACGATCGTCGTCGAATACAGCGTTGACAGTCTGCTGATGCTGGCGGTGATGGTGCTGATCCGCAGCTTCCTGGTCTTCGCCCTGCATCTGGAAATCGAAGGCCGCTTGCCGTGGTACCAGGATGCGGCCGGCCGCGATCGCGACGGAAACGCCTGAAGCGATCGCTGCGGCTGCACGGCCACCGGCGCGGACGCGGGCGCAGTCCACGCCGCCGGCCGGTTCCGCATGGCGCCCCGATCAGGCGCTGATCGACAGCGTCAGACTGAACTGCCAGGGCACCGGGATGGCGACGGGTTCGGGGTCGCGGTGGGGATTGTCGCTGCCCAGCGAGAGGCCGCCGCTGAAACCGATCGACATCAGGCCGGTGAAGAAGCTGAAGATCTCGGCGAAATGGGCCAGGAAATCCGGCCCGCCATTCTTCAGCTCGTCGGTGGCGTGGATGAAGGCCTGGTCGACATTCTGGATGTTGCCGTTGCGATCGACGGCAATGAAGCCGCTGCCGTTCTCGTTTTCCAGCAGCACGTTGCCGTCGCGCACCGCAAGGTCGAGGACCCGGCCGCCGCCAGCGAATTCCTGGAACGCCAGGTCGCCGCGGGCATTGCTGTCCACGCCGCTGATCTGCACGCCATAGTCGCCATCGGTAATTGTCACCACCGATGCCACGGTGGCGCCGTTGCCGCCCTTGGCCCAGGGCGTGGTTTCGATGGTCAGCTTGGTGCCGTCATCGAGCTGGAACGTGGTCTGCCCCCAGAAATCGAAAGCATGCTTGCCGTCGATCTCGACATGCGGGTCGCCCCAGATGCGGTAGTTCTCGCCCGTGCCCTTGTTGAAGACGATCACCTCGTCGTTGTCTCCGGCGGTGATCCGGTAGTTGTCGTTCTCGAACTGCACGCGACCGTCGCCGGTGCGCTGGGTGCTCGCGGAACCGGGCGCAGCCGGCAACTGGCCGCTGACGCTCAGGGAGACGGAAACGCTCAAGGTGTCGTTCACGGGATGCCCCTGGTATGCGACGGGATGAGGCCATTCCAGCGCGCCGCCGCGCCGCCCGACATCCGGGCGCACCCGATCTAGGGTCCGCCCCATATCCACCACCCCGCCGCGCGGATCAGGTCGTCGCTGCGCTGATCGCCAAGACATCATCGAGCAGCGCAGCGGCCGTGACCTCGGCTCCGGCCCCCGGCCCCTGGATGACCAGGGGCTGCGCGCTGTAGCGATCGCTGTGGATCGCCACCCGGTTGTCGGTGCCGCTGCCCGCGCACAGCGGATGCGCCGCCGGCAACGCACGCAGGCCGACGGACGCGCCCTGCGCATCGAAGCGTCCGACGACGCACAGCCGCGCGCCCACGGCGGCGGCGGTGACGCGCCTTGCCTCGAGATCCGCGTCGAGCAGATGCAGACAGGCATCGACCGCATCACCGGCGGCGCGGGCAAGCCCCTCGGGCACCAGCGAGTCCACCACGACCTCGTGCGCCGGCAAGGCGATTCCCGCAGCGCGCGCCAGGATGAGGAGCTTGCGGCGCACGTCCTCGCCGGACAGGTCCACGCGCGGGTCGGGTTCGGTATAGCCCGAGGCGCGGGCCTGCCGGACCAGCGCCGAGAACGGCCGGCTGCCGTCGTGGTGCGCGCACAACCACGCCAGCGAACCCGAAAGCACGCCTTCGATCGCGTGGATCCGGTCTCCGCCGGCGATCAGCGAACGCAGGCTGCGCAGCAATGGAAGGCCAGCGCCGACCGTGGCGCTGTCGCCGTAGCGGCCCCCGGACGCGCGGGCGTCGTCGATGGCCAGTGCGCGCCCGAGGTCGCCACCGGTGCCGAGCTTGTTGGCGGTGACCACATGCACGCCGCGCGCCAGCCATTCGGGATGCCAGTCGGCCACGGTCTCGCTCGCGGTCGCATCGACGATGATGTCGCCGGGCCTGGGACTCTCGCCCTCCGCCCACGGCGGGAAACCTGCGTGCCGGCGCGCAGCGGCGCGGGCCTGGGCAAGTGCGCCCTGCAGGTCGCCCCCACCGGCGATCTGGGTTCTGGAATTGCACAGCCAGGCGATGTCGGGCAGCGCAGCGCCTTGGGCGACGAGGCGGCTGTAGCGGGCAACGAACGCCGAACCCACGGTGCCGGTGCCGAGCAGGGCCAGGTGCCCCGGGCGTGGATGGCGGCCGCGTTCCCGCCACAACGGCACGACCGTGCTCATGCTTCAGCGCCCGCGCGGCCCGGACGCGGGGCCGAGTCCAGCACCGCGGTCGCGCGCGCCAGCCCGTTCTCCAGGTCGACCAGCAGATCGTCCAGCGCCTCGATGCCAACCGACAACCGCAACAGGCCATCGGAGATTCCAGCAGCGCTGCGGGCTTCCGGCGCCATCGCTGCATGGGTCATCGTGGCCGGATGCGCGATCAGGCTTTCCACCCCGCCCAGCGATTCGGCCAGGGTGAACCGTTCCACCGCCTCGACGAAGGCGCGCACCACGTCAGCCTGCGCCACGCCGGGCGCTTCGGCCAGTTCGAACGACAGCATCGCGCCGAAGCCCGATTGCTGGCGCGCGGCGATCGTGTGTCCGGGGTGATCGTCCAGCCCGGGGTAATGCACCCTTGCGACGGCCGGATGCGCGGCCAGCAGGGCGACCACGCCGGCGGTGTTCTCCTGGTGCACACGCAGCCGGGCATCGAGCGTGCGCAGGCCGCGCAGGGTCAGGAAGCTGTCGAAGGGAGAGCCGGTAATGCCCAGTGCGTTCGCCCACCATGCGAGCTGCGCATGCAGGTCGGCATCGCGCGCGATGACCGCGCCTCCGACCACATCACTATGGCCGTTGATGTACTTGGTGGTCGAATGCAGGACGACATCGGCGCCGAACTCGATCGGGCGCTGCAGCGCCGGCGACAGGAAGGTGTTGTCGACCGCCACCAGGGCGCCGGCGCGGTGCGCTGCCTCGATGACGAAGCGCAGGTCGGTGATGCGCAGCAGCGGGTTCGACGGCGTCTCGATGAGCACCAGCTTCGGCCGCGTCGCGAGCGCGTCGGCGAGGGCACGCGGATCGGTCAGGTCCGCGGTGACCAGCTGGAAATGGCCCTTGCGCGCGAGGACATCGAACAGGCGCCAGCTGCCGCCGTAGGCATCGTGCGGCACGACCAGGCGATCGCCAGGCTCCAGCAGCGCGTTGAGCACGAGGGTGATCGCTGCCATGCCGGTCGCGGTGACCACCCCACCCGCGCCACCCTCGAGCTCGCTCAATGCGTCGCCGAGCAGATCGCGCGTGGGATTGCCGCTGCGGGTGTAGTCGTATTGCCGCTTCTCGCCGAAGCCGGCAAAGCTGAAGTTGCTCGACAGCACGATCGGCGGCGTCACCGCCCCGAAGGCCGGATCGCGATCGATGCCGGCGCGCACGGCACGGGTGGCGGGATGGCAGGCGGCGCCGGTCGGAACGTGGAAGCTCATGCGGATTCTCCAGACAGTGGGGCGCGCAGCGCGGCCGTGAGCAGGTTGTCGATGCGATCGGTTTCCTTGAGGAAGGCGTCGTGGCCGAAGCTCGAGCGGAGCACCCGCAGGCGTCCGTTGCCGCCCAGACCTTCGAGCAAGGTCACCGCATCCGTCAGCGGCACCAGGCGGTCGCCCTCGACCGCGATCACCGTGGTGGGCACGTGCACCTGGCACGGATCGACGCGATGCAGATCGATCGATTCCGACAGGCGCAGCCAGGCATTGACCGGGGTACGCGCAGCGAATCTGCCGCCGGCGACATCGAGATAGTCCTCCGCCGCCACGCGGACGCGGCCATTGACGAGCTGCGGCGCCGCGTCGAAACGTTCGGCGAATTCTTCCGGGGTGCGATAGCTCAGCATCGCGAACTGGCGCGCCAGCGCCAGTCCCTGCGCGTCGGCGCATTGCAGCTGGCCCAGCGCCACGGCCTGGCGCTGCAGGGCGCGCCACGCCGCTGCATAGGGATGGGCGCGGTGCGCGCCGCTGACCGCCACCAGCCGACGCAGCCGTGCCGCATGTCGCGCCGCCAGCTGCAGGCCGACGAGCGCGCCATAGGAATAGCCGACGAAGGCATCCAGGCGTGCGATGCCGAGCGCGTCGAGCAGCGCCGCGATCGCGTCGGCCTGGTCCGCCGTATCGATCGGCGCGTCGAGTTCGCCATCGGCACCGACGAAGTCGAAGGCCAGCAATCGCAGCTGCGCCGGATCGAGTACGCGCCCCGGCGCGACCAGGCCCTCCAGCCACCCGGCATCGCCATCGGCGGCGTTGGCGGCCAGGTGCCGGTTCGCGGAAATGCCGCCGGCAACGAAGACGACGGGCGCCGACGCCGGTCCCTGCAGTTCGTAGCGCAGGGTCAGGCGCCGGCTGCCGGCATGCCGCATCGACAAACGCACATCGACGCTGCCGCGAAAGGCCGCGGGCGGCGCCGCGCAAGTGGAACCAATGCCGAGCGGCCCGGCGGTCTCGGACGTGGGATCGGTGCGGTGCTGCTGGGTATCGACGAGGCTCATGACGCGGCTTTTTCCGGATGGGCGGGGCCATCGCGTCGCGCGGAGATCGCCGGAAGCCGCCAATGGGCGGAATGCAATACCGGCACGCGGCCGGCACGGCATCACCATCTTCCGGTGGACACACAGGTCCCCGCAGGACTTGGCACCTCGATGGACGCCGCGCGATGCGCGGATCCCATCAGGTTGCCCCGGCCTCAAAGGGCCTGTCCCTCAGCCGGTCTCGATGGATGGACGCAGGTTGCCTGCGTCCACGACACAAGTCAATCGCTTCATGCGGATGCAGAGATGGATACTTGCAGCCGCAAGTATCGGGCGCTCCAGAGCGGCGCGCCGGCATACTCGGCGGATGCCTCACGCCCGCCACTTCGCAGCCAACTCGCTGACCGCCTGTCCCACCGCGCCCGCCAGGCGCCCGCGTGTCCCGCACTGGTGTCTGGCCGGCAACCGCGGCGGGCGGACCGCTGATGCCCATCGAGGGGCGCTTCTCCGCGCGCTCCGCTGCCGTGCCGGGTTCCCAGGTCACTTGGCATATGTCCGCATGGCATTTTCCGAAAGGCGCGATGCGCTCAGGCGATGACGGCAATTCGATTCCGGTCTTCCACCTGCGCCACGTTGCCTCGAGCCTCCGCCTCCATCGCGGGTGCCGGCGCCGATCCCGCTTCCTCGACGCATCGCCTGCGCATCGCCTGCGCTCTGCTGGCAATCTGCCTGCCGACGCTCGGTCACGCGCAGACGCCAGCGTGGCGCGAGTGGTCGGGCCTGCGCACCGCTTCGCCCGCTGCGCTGCCGCCCCGCCCGCAGCGCAGCGCGGGCTCCGCGCCGGTGGGCCTCGAATTGCGCTCCCACGCCGGCGGCATCGAGGTGACGGCGGTGAACCGTCTCGCAGGGCCGGTCGAGGTGATGCTCGTGGCCGACGGTGTTCCGCCATCCGCCCACCCGGAACTGCCCGCGCGCGCGATCGTTCCCGGCGGCGGCCGCGTGATCGTTGCCAGTCTCAAGGCCGGCGCCGGTGGGGCGCGGCTGCGGCTGCCGGCCGTGCCCGGCCTGCCGACAGCGCGGCCGCGCGATGTCACGTATGTCTATCCACTGCGCGATGCGCCCGTGCACGTCGGCCAGGGGTATGGCGGCGGTTTCAGCCACGGCGATCCCGAGAACCTGCATGCGGTCGATTTCGCCGCAGCGCCGGGCACGCCGGTGCTGGCCGCGCGCGACGGGCTGGTGATGCAGGTCGAATCCGACGCGACGGGGCGCCTGGACCCCCGACCGGGGCATGACCCCGGCGACGATCGCGCGCGCGGCAATTTCATCCGCATCCTCCACGAGGACGGCACGATGGCGCTTTACGCCCACCTGCAGCACGGCGGCGCGCTCGTCGAGGCGGGCACGCGGGTGCGTCGCGGCACGGTCATCGGCTTTTCGGGCAATACCGGCCTGAGCGCCGCGCCGCATCTGCACTTCGTGGTCCAGGCCAACCGCGGGATGCGCCTGGAATCGTTGCCGTTCCGGATGACGGGACCCGGCGGCCCGCTGCGTTTTGCCCGGGTCGGCGTGGACGCCGCGCCCGCCGCGCCCTGAGCCGAGCGCCTGCGGGCGTATAATCGTCGGCTTCCCGGATTCCCGATCGCGCGCCCAGCGTGCGCTGCCCGCATGCCTGACGTCGCCACCGAAAGTTCCCGCCGCCGCACGTTCGCGATCATCTCGCACCCCGACGCCGGCAAGACCACGCTGACCGAAAAGCTGCTGCTGTTCGGCGGCGCAATCCAGATGGCCGGCTCGGTGAAGGGCCGCAAGGCCGCCCGCCATGCGACCTCCGACTGGATGGCGCTGGAGAAGGAGCGCGGCATCTCCGTGACCAGCTCGGTGATGCAGTTCCCCTACGAAGGCCGCATCGTCAACCTGCTCGATACGCCGGGCCACGCCGACTTCGGCGAGGACACCTACCGTGTGCTGACCGCGGTCGACAGCGCCTTGATGGTCATCGACGTGGCCAAGGGCGTCGAGGAGCGCACGATCAAGCTGATGGAGGTCTGCCGGCTGCGGGACACGCCGATCATGACCTTCATCAACAAGCTCGACCGCGAGGGCAAGGACCCGATCGATCTGCTCGACGAGGTCGAAACCGTGCTCGGCATCCAGTGCGCGCCGGTGACCTGGCCGATCGGCATGGGCCAGCGCCTCAAGGGCGTGGTGCACCTGATCACCGGCGAAGTGCATCTGTACGAGCAGGGTCGCAACTTCACCCGCCAGGACTCGACGATCTTCCCCTCGATCGATGCGCCCGGACTCGCCGAGAAGATCGGCGACAAGATGCTCGCCGACCTGCGCGACGAACTCGAGCTGGTGCAGGGCGCCAGCCACGCCTTCGACCTGGAGGCCTACCGTGACGGACGGCAGACACCGGTCTTCTTCGGCTCGGGCGTCAACAACTTCGGCGTGCAGCCGTTGCTGGATTTCTTCGTCGAACATGCGCCGCCGCCGCAACCGCGCCAGACCACCACGCGTGAAGTGGCGCCCCAGGAAGACAAGCTCACCGGCTTCGTGTTCAAGATCCAGGCGAACATGGACCCGATGCATCGCGACCGCGTGGCCTTCATGCGCGTGTGTTCGGGTCGCTTCGAAGCGGGCATGAAGGCCTTCCATCCGCGCACCGGCAAGCCACTGAAGCTGGCCAATGCGCTGACCTTCATGGCCAGCGACCGCGAGATCGCCGCCGAGGCGTATCCGGGCGATGTCATCGGCATTCACAACCACGGCACGATCTCGATCGGCGATACCTTTACCGAAGGCGAGAACATCGCCTTCACCGGCATTCCGAACTTCGCGCCGGAACTGTTCCGCCGCGCCCGGCTGCGCGACCCGCTCAAGCTCAAGCAGTTGCAGAAGGGTCTGGCGCAGCTTTCGGAGGAAGGCGCCACGCAGTTCTTCAAGCCGCTGATGAGCAACGATCTGATTCTGGGCGCGGTCGGCGTGCTGCAGTTCGATGTCGTCGCCTATCGGCTCAAGGACGAGTACGGCGTGGACGCGAGCTTCGAGCCGGTGCAGGTCAGCACCGCGCGCTGGATCCGCTGCAGCGATGACCGCAAGCTCGAGGAGTTCCGCGACAAGCATGCGATGAACCTCGCGATCGATGCCGCCGGCCAGCTGGTCTATCTGGCGCCGACGCGGGTCAACCTGCAGCTGGCGCAGGAACGCGCCCCCGGAGTGGAGTTCCTGGCCACACGCGAGCACGCGCACGCGGTTTCGGCGGAGTGATCCCACGACTGTCCCAACACCGGGGCAAGGCATAATCGGCGCGGCCCCTCCCCCATCGGACGTCATGAACGACTCCACCCTGTCGCTTCGCCGCAGACGTGAAGAACTTGCCAGCGCCTTGACCCACGGTCTCGGCGCCACCGCCGCGCTGGCGGGTGGCGCGGTACTGATCACCCTGGCCGCGCTCTACGGCAACGCCTGGCAACTCGCCGCGTCGATCGTGTTCGGCGTGTCGCTGCTGCTGCTGTATCTGGCGTCGACCCTCTATCACGCGGTCGAGCACCCCGTGGTCAAGGGCCGGCTCAAGGTCTTCGACCACTGCGCGATCTATCTGCTGATTGCCGGCACCTACACGCCATTCACCCTGATCGGCCTGCGTGGCACGCTCGGCTGGTGGCTGTTCGGCATCATCTGGACCCTGGCAATCGCCGGCGTCATATTCAAGCTGTTCTATACCGGCCGGTTCCGCGGCCTGTCGACGGCGATCTACGTCGCGATGGGCTGGCTGGTCGTCATCGCGATCGTTCCGGTCGCCGCCGCGCTCGACACCTGGACACTGAGCTGGCTCATCGCCGGTGGCGTGTTCTATACGCTGGGAACGTACTTCTACATGCGCGAATCGATTCCCTACGCGCATGCCATCTGGCACCTGTTCTGCATCGGCGGCAGCGTGTGCCATTACGTTGCCGTGCTCGCCCAGGTGGTACCGGCGCGTTGACGCGGGGCGAAGGAGTGCATCCTCTATCATGCCGAGGTCATTCCGACGGAGGTTCGCCATGCATCCGCTCCGCTCGATCGCCACTGTCGCCATTGCCGCCTGCGGACTGGCAGCCTGCACGCCCGACGCGCCCTCGCCTCCGGAACCGCAGCCGTCTACCCCGGTAGCCGAGCCGTTGCCGGAAACGGTGACAGCGCGTTACGACTGCCCCACTGTCGGCATCGTCGAGATCATCCGTGAGGGCCGCTTCGCCCGGGTGCGGATGACCGACGGACGCATCGTCAATCTCGGCGTGATCCAGGGCAGTCAACCGCCGGTATGGGCCGAGGTCGGCCTGCGCTTCATGACCGACCAGGCCGGGGCCGAGCTGTCCCAGGAAGACGGCCGTACCGTCCGCTGCACGGCCGACGAGGTGCCGGCGGACGATTCGCCCGGCTGAGTCATGTGCGGGCGCGTTCACCCGCAGTAGACCGGTCCACGTCGACTGTGGAGGTCCGCACAGGACCACCACATGACGTCGACGCCCTCCCAGCAAGCCTCCCCGCGCCGCCGCTTCGGGCAGCTGACCGCCCCGCGGCCCCTGCGTATCACCGCGCTTGTCGTTTTCGTCGCGATCGTACTGCTGGTGCTGCTGTGGGACTGGAACTGGTTCAAGGGTCCGGTCGAGCGGCTGGTCGAAGCCCGAACCGGGCGCGCGCTCGTGATCGGCGGGGATCTGGATGTGGACCTCGGTCGCATCACCACGGTGCGCGCCGATGCGCTGCGCTTCGCGAACGCGGACTGGTCCGACTCGGAGACGATGGCCTCGGCCGACCGGGCGGAGATCCGCATCGAGACCTTCCCGCTGCTGTTCAAGCGCGAAGTGCGCGTGCCCGAGATCCGGCTGGTGAAACCGATCCTGCGGCTCGAGACAAATCCCGAGGGCGGCGCCGCCAACTGGGACATCGACTTCGGGAACGACGAGGAAGGTGGCACACCGGCCCAGGTGCGTGGGCTGTGGGTCGACGCGGGCCATCTGCGCTACCTCGACGTGCCCGGCCGCACCGACCTCGACGTGCGCCTGAGCAGCCGCGAATCGGCCGAGCCGGGACGCGCACCGGCGATCACGATCGAAGGCGGCGGTCACTGGACAGGCAACGAGTTCACGCTCGAAGGTGTTGTCGAGTCGCTGCTCGCGCTGCAGGAGACCGACAAGCCGTATCGCATCGATCTGCGTGCACGCGCCGGCTCCACGCGCGCGCATGTGCGCGGCAGCCTC
>Ga0233369_1000751_pt1 | contig 12167 bp, 12 predicted proteins | sample ElkDunMinimDraft_26_FD_191537 | JGI IMG/M metagenome (GOLD analysis project Ga0233369, IMG submission 191537) | Fecal eukaryotic communites from dung pellets of Tule Elk in California, USA - Elk Dung D16 | ecosystem: Host-associated > Mammals > Digestive system > Large intestine > Fecal | place... | reverse complement strand
CGCCTGCAGGCCGGCACGCACTGCCAGGGTGCCGCGCGCGTAGCCGGTGCGGCCCATGTCCTGGGCGAAGACGGTGTAGGCGTCCTGGCCGGAGGGCTCGACGATCACGTCGTAGGTCTCGGCCGCGGCGATGCGCAGTTCGTCCACGCTCACCGGATGCACGGGCTGCCCGTCGGCGGCGACCACGGTCATCTTCAGCCCGGGAATGCGCACGTCGAAGTGGGTCATCGCGCCGGCGTTGATCAGGCGCAGCAGCACCTTCTCGCCTGGCCGGAATTCGCCGGTCCAGTTGCCGGCCGGGGTGACGCCGTTCATCAGGTAGGTGTAGGTGTGCGCGTTGACGTCCGACAGGTCGCTCGGCGTCATCCGCATCCGCCCCCAGGCGCGGCGGTCGGCAAGGGTGGCAGCCAGCCCGTCGCGGCGCAGGTCGCGGACGAAATCGCCGACCGTGGGCTTGTACCAGTTGTCGTGGTGCGGCGCTTTCTTCAGGCGTCGGAACAGCGCGTCCGGCGCCAGGTCGGTCCAGTCCGACAGCAGCACCACGTGCTCGCGGTCCCAGTGGTAGGGCGGCGGCTGCAGCGGATCGACCACGATCGCGCCGTACAGCCCGGCCTGCTCCTGCTGCAGCGAATGGCTGTGGTACCAGTAGGTGCCGGCCTGGCGCAGGGTGAAGCGGTACAGGTACGACTCGCCCGGCGCGATGCCGTCGAAGCTCATGCCCGGCACGCCGTCCATGTTGGCCGGCAGCAGGATGCCGTGCCAGTGGATCGAGGTCGGCACGCCCTGCGGCAGGCGGTTGGCCACGCGCAACTGCACGGTGTCGCCTTCGCGCCAGCGCAGCAGCGGCGCGGGCAGGTTGCCGTTGACCGTGATCGCGGGCCGCGGGCGGCCGGTGAAATCGACGATCGAGGTGCCGATGTCGAGCTGGAAAGCGGTGCCCGACAACACGCCGCCCGGCGCGGCGCGCGCGGGCGCCTGCGCCTGCGCGGGCTGGCGCAGGGTGCCGGCGACGAGCGCGGCGCCGCCCAGGCACAGGCCCTGGACGAAGCGGCGGCGGCCGGGCGAGGAAGGCGCGGCGGGAATCAGGTGCGGACTGCGGTGGATCATGGAGGCTCCACGCGGACGCGGTCGGGCGGCGTCCGCTCAGGGTCGATCGGTGGGGTCGGAGCGCGCCGCGCGGGGCGCAGGGTCGGGGCCGCTGGCGCGGCCGCGTTCAGCCGATCGGGGGCCGCAATCCGGGCAGGGCGTGCGCCTCGTCCACCTGCGCGCGCTCGCCGCGCGTGGCCGGGCCGCCGCGCGAGGCGAGCGGCGGCAATGGGGCGTGGGACGGCATCGCGGCGCCCTGCTGCAGGCTCAGCTCCTGGCAGCGTTCGAGGCAGTCTTCCCGGTCCTCGGGCGCCGATGCGGCCGCGGTGGCCGCCTCGTGCATGGCGGCCGCGTCATGACAGCCGCTGCCGGCCTGCGCGGGCGCCTGGGCCGGCAGCGCCGCCCGGCCCAGGTGCGTGGCCGCGACCGCCGGGCCGACGGTGTCGACCAGCAGGCACAGGCTGAGCAGCAGGCGGAGCAGGACACGCATGGCGGAGCGTTCTCTGGATCCGGCTCAGGATAGCGCGACGACCTGGGCCGCGCGGCCCGGGCCTAGCCGATCGAGAGCGCCTTTTCCTTGTGCTCGGCCAGACGCTTTTCCAGGTAGTGGATGTTCTGGCCGCCGGCCTGGAAGCCGGCGTCGGCCATGATCCGCTGCTGCAGCGGGATATTGGTCTTGATCCCGTCCACCACCATCTCGCTCAGCGCCACGCGCATGCGCGCGATGGCCTGGTCGCGGTCGGCGCCGTGCACGATCAGCTTGCCGATCATCGAATCGTAGTTCGGCGGCACGGCATAGCCTTCGTAGATGTGCGAATCCACGCGCACGCCAGGGCCGCCGGGCGAATGGAAGTGCTGGATCAGGCCGGGCGAGGGCAGGAAGCTGTCCGGGTCCTCGGCATTGATGCGGCATTCGATCGCATGGCCGCGCAGCACCACGTCCTCCTGGCGGATCGAGAGTTTCTGCCCGGAGGCGATCTTGAGCTGCTCGCGGATCAGGTCGATGCCGGTGACCATCTCGGTGACCGGGTGTTCGACCTGGATGCGGGTGTTCATTTCGATGAAGTAGAAGCGTCCGTTCTCGTACAGGAACTCGAACGTGCCGGCGCCGCGGTAGCCGATGCGGATGCAGGCCTCGGTGCAGACGCGCCCGATCTCTTCGCGCTGCTCCGGCGTGATGCCCGGCGCCGGCGCTTCCTCCACCACCTTCTGGTGGCGGCGCTGCATCGAGCAGTCGCGCTCGCCCAGGTGGATCGCGTTGCCTTGGCCGTCGGCCAGCACCTGGATCTCCACGTGGCGCGGGTTCTCCAGGAACTTCTCCATGTAGACCATGTCGTTGCCGAACGCGGCCTTGGCTTCCTGCTTGGTGGTGGCGATGGCCGCGGCCAGCGCGGCCTCGGTGTGGACCACGCGCATGCCGCGGCCGCCGCCGCCGCCGGCGGCCTTGACGATCACCGGGTAGCCGATCTCGCGGGCGATCTTCTCGTTTGTCGCCACGTCCTCGCCCAGCGGGCCACCGCTGCCGGGCACGCAGGGCACGCCGGCCTCCTTCATCGCGCGGATCGCCTCGACCTTGTCGCCCATCAGGCGGATGGTCTCGGCCCTGGGTCCGATGAAGACGAAGCCCGACTGCTCCACGCGCTCGGCGAAGTCGGCGTTCTCGCTGAGGAAGCCATAACCCGGGTGGATCGCCTGGGCGTCGGTGACCTCGGCGGCGGCGATGATCGCGGGCATGTCGAGGTAGCTGCGGTTGGACGGGGCCGGGCCGATGCACACCGACTCGTCGGCCATCGCCACGTGCTTGAGGTTGCGGTCGACCGTGGAGTGCACGGCGACGGTGCGGATGCCCAGCGCATGGCAGGCGCGCAGGATGCGCAGGGCGATCTCGCCCCGGTTGGCGATGACGACCTTGTCCAGCATGGCGCCCGCCTCAGCCGATCACGAACATGGGCTGGTCGAATTCGACCGGCTGACCGTTCTCGCAGACGATGGCGAGCACCGTGCCGGCGACCTCGGCCTCGATCGGGTTGAACATCTTCATCGCCTCGATGATGCCCAGCGTCTCGCCGACCTTGACCGACTGGCCGACGGTCACGAACGGCGGCTTGTCCGGCGACGGCGAGGCGTAGTAGGTGCCGACCATCGGCGATTTGACCACGTGGCCGTCGGGCAGGCCGGAGCCGGCCGGTTCGGCGGGGCGGCCGCCGGTGGAGGCGTCGACCGGCGAGAGCATCGGCATCACCGGCTCGGCGCTGCGCGCGGCCGGCTGGGCGTAGACCATCGGCGCGGCGCTGCTGCTGCCGCGCGAGAGGCGGACGGATTCCTCGCCTTCCTTGATTTCGATTTCGGCGAGGTTCGACTCTTCGAGCAACTCGATGAGCTTCTTGAGCTTGCGCAGGTCCATGGATGGTTTCTCTTGGAAAGGGATGTGCTTGAAGGCGTCAGGCCGCCGGCGCCAGCCGCCGCAGCGCCGCATCCAGTGCGTAGCGGTAGCTGTCGGCGCCGAAGCCGCAGATCACGCCGACGGCCTTGTCGCTGAAATAGCTGTGCTGGCGGAAGGGCTCGCGGCTGTGCGGATTGGACAGGTGGATCTCGATGAACGGGATCGCCACCGCGGCCAGCGCGTCGCGCAGCGCCACGCTGGTATGGGTGAAGGCGGCCGGGTTGATCAGGATGAAGGCGGTGCCGTCGGCGCGCGCGGCCTGGATGCGGTCGACCAGCACGTGCTCGGCATTGGACTGCAGGCTGTCCAGCCGGTGCCCGGCCTCGGCGGCGCGGGCCTGCAGCTCGGCATCGATCGAGGCCAGTGTGTCGTGGCCATAGACTTCCGGCTCGCGACTGCCGAGCAGGTTCAGGTTGGGGCCGTGCACGAGCAGCAGCTGGGCCATGGGATGCGGCGGGCGGGACAGGCGCGCAGTCTGGAGGAACTCGCCGATGCTGTCCAGTTCGCCGACGTTTGCCGGATTTAAGCGGTTGTTTGAGTTTTGGCTCCAGCGCCCGTGGAATCGCCGGCCTGACGCGGCGCGCGCGGCCCGCAGTCGCGGGCCGGCGCCGGCTCAGGGGGCGGCCCAGCCGTCGATCTCGCCGTGCTCGAACGGCCCGATCTTCTGCTTGAGCAGGCGCCCCTGCGCGTCGACCAGGATCGAATACGGCAGCACCCCGCGCGGGTTGCCCAGGCGCACGCCGGCGTCGGTCGGGCCGGGGCTGTCGATGGTCTGCGGATAGTCCACGCCGATGCGCTGCAGGAAGGCGCGCACCGCCTGCGGATCGTCCAGGGCCAAGCCCAGCACCCGCACCCCGTCCTCGCCCTGGCTGCGGGCGTAGCGGTCGAGTTCGGGCATTTCCCTGATGCAGGGCGCGCACCAGCTGGCCCAGACATTGACCAGCAACGGGCGGCCGGCGACATCGTCGGGCAGGACGACATCGGGACCGTCCAGCCCGGTCAGCCGCAGCGCCGGGAGCGGCTGGCCGCGACGTGCCACCGCCACCCCGTCGGGGGTCTCGGCGCGGGCGGCGATCGCGTCGTTGAGCACGCGCTGGCCGAACTCGCTGCCCAGAAGCGGTCCAGGACCGGTGGCGAACAGGCCCAGCACCACGCCCAGCGCGCCGGCCGTGGTCGCCACCAGCACGATCTTCAGCGGCGTGATCCTCATGGCGCGGCCCGCCGCAGGGCGCCGGTGACGATCTCGTCGCTCAGCAGGGCGGGCAGCACCTCGCCTTCTCCGGCGCCGCGCGGATAGACCACGTACAGCGGCACGCCCACGGCCTTGTGGCGGTCGAGGAAGGCGCTGATGGCCGGGTCGACATTGGTGTAGTCACCCACCAGGTAGGTCGCGCCGGACTGCGCCAGTGCGTCGCGGAACGCCGGCTGCGACAGCACCCGGCGCTCGTTGGCCTTGCAGGTCACGCACCAGTCGGCGGTCATGTTGACGAACACCGGCTGCCCCTGCGCGCGCAGCGCCTGCAGGCGCTCCTCGCTCCAGGCCTCCTGGCCCTCGCTCGCCTGCGCGGCGCGCTGCTGCGGCGCGGGCAGGTGCTCGACCTTCCACACCGGCCACAGGGCCAGCGCGGCCAGGGCCAGCGCGGCCAGGCGTCCGGCCAGGCGGCCGGTCCAGCGCCGCCGCTCATGCCACCACAGCGCCAGCGCGAACAGGGCCAGGCCCGCGGCCACCAGCGCCATCGCGTCGACGCCGCGCTGCTTGCCCAGCACCCACAGCAGCCAGATCGCGGTCAGGTACATCGGGAAGGCGAGCACCTGCTTGAGCGTCTCCATCCACGCGCCGGGACGCGGCAGGCGGTCGGCCAGCGCCGGGACGAAGCCGATCAGCAGGAAGGGCAGGGCCAGGCCCAGGCCCAGCATCAGGAACACCGCCAGCGCCAGGGCCGGGGAGGCGGTGAAGGCGAAGGCCAGCGCCCCGCCCATGAACGGCGCGATGCAGGGGCTGGCGACCACGCAGGCCAGCACGCCGGTGAAGAAGTCGCCGGCCGGGCCGCTGCGGCTGGCCAGCGACTGGCCGGCCGCGCCGATGCCGCCGCCCAGGGTGAACACGCCAGACAGGCTCAGCCCCACCGCGAACATCAGGTAGACCAGGGCCGCCACGAACCACGGCTGCTGCAGCTGGAAGCCCCAGCCCAGCGCCTGGCCGCCGGCGCGCAGCGCCAGTACGAGCGCGCCGATCGCGGCGAAGGCGACCAGCACGCCGGTGGTGTACCAGAGCGCGTGGCTGCGTGCGCGGGCGCGGCTTTCCCCGCTCTGCGCCAGGCCCAGCACCTTCAGCGACAGGATCGGCAGCACGCAGGGCATCAGGTTGAGCACCAGGCCGCCGAGCAGGGCCAGCAGCAGCGCGCCCAGCGCGCCGCCGGCCGGCAGGAGGGCACGCGGCGGCACGGTGCGCACGGCGTTGTCGGCCGAGGCATCGGTCGTGGCACCGGTCGTGGCGGCGTCGCTGGCGCCGGTCGCGGGGGTGACGTCCGCCGCCTCGGCCGGGGGTTCGCCGCCGGCCTGGACGGCTTCGCCGGCCGGTGTTTCGTCCGGCACGGCGCCGGCTGCGGGGTCTGGCGCATCCGGTGCGGCACGGGCGGTGTCCGCAGTGGCCGCCGCATCGCCTGCCGGCGTGACCTGGCCGGCCGGCACCGCGACCTCCACCGTGCGCGTCATCGGCGGGTAGCAGATGCCCTCGTCCTGGCAGCCCTGGAAGGTGGCGGTCAGCCGTACGGTGGCCGCGTCCGGGCGCGTGCGGCGCAGCGGCAGTGGCACGTCGACCTGGTCGAAATACACCACCACGTCGCCGAAGTAGCCGTCGCGGTGCGCGGTGCCCGGCGGCCAGCGCGGCGTGCCCGCGGCGATACCGGCGTCGTCTTCGATGCGGAAGCTGCTGCGGTCGCGGTAAAGGTAGTAGCCGCGCGCCGGGGTGAAGCGCAGCAGCAGGGTGTTGCCGTCGTCGGCGATGGCCTCGAAGCCGAAGGCCTGGTCGGGCGGCAGCGGCAGGGCCTGGGCGGTGCCCGGCAGCGGCTGCGCGCCGCCCGTCAGCCTGCGCCCCAGCGCGGCGAAGCCGGCGCTGTCGCCCGCTGGCGCGCGCGTGGCGCCGGGGGCGTCGGGCGCGGGCAGCGCCACTTTCAGCGTGCGCGTCTGCGGCGGATAGCAGATGCCGAGGTCGGCGCAGCCCTGGTAGCGCACCTGCACGGTGACCTCGCGCGCGTCCTCGGCCGCGTTGCCGGGCAGCACCGCCTGCAGCCGCTCGCGGTAGGTCTCCACCTCGCCGAAGAATTCGTCGGTGTGGCGCTTGCCAGGAGGCAGCTGCAGCTCGCCGGCATCAAAGCCTGTGGAGGTGGGCTGCGCGGAGGTGCGATGGCGATACAGGTAGTAGCCGTCGGCGATCTTCCAGTCCAGCGCGATGCGGTCGCGGCCGCTGGCCCGCGCCTGCAGGGCGAAGGCCTGGTCCACCGGCAGCAGCTGGCTCTCGTCGATGGCCGCGTGCGCGGGCAGCGCGCCGGCCAGCATCACGAGCGCGGCCACGCGCGCCAGGCGGTCGAAGAATCGTCTCAAGGCTGGACTCCCGGGGCGGTGGCGTGCTCGATCCAGGCCAGATAGGCCGGCAGTCCGCCGGCGATATCGACCGCGAGCACTTCCGGAAGTTCGTAGGGATGCAGCTCGACCAGGCGCGCGCTGAGCGCTTCCAGCCGCGCCCGGGTGGTCTTGATGAGCAGCAGCACTTCGCTGGCGCGCTCGACCTGGCCTTGCCAGCGGTACACCGACTGCAGGCCCGGCAGCACGTTGACGCAGGCAGCGAGGCGCTCGCCGACCAAGGCATCGGCGATGCGCGCGGCGCTCGCCGCATCGGGGCAGGTGCACAGGCAGGCCAGGGCGGTCATGCGGAGGCGGATCGGCGGACAGGATCGGCTAGGGTAGCCGACCCCGGCCCCGGACCGCCTGTGCACGGCCCCGCCAGCGCCGCCAGTCCGCGCTCCGGAACGAAGCGTGCCGGCGCGCGCATGGTCCTTTCCCCCTCGCGGACGTATCCTTCCGCCGCCCCCACTCTCCCCCGATTCCCATGCCCGTCTCCGCTGTCGTGTCGCGCCGGCTCGCCGCCGCGATCCTGCCCCTCCTGTGCGGCCTGAGTGCCACCGCCGCGGCCCAGGTCGAGGTCGGCGCCGGCATCTCGTTCACCCGCGACAACGAGGACGCGCCGGTGGCGGCGCTGGCCTGGTTGCCGGAATGGCGCGAGTTCCGCGGCGGCACCCTGCGCTGGGAAGTGGGCGCCATGTACGTGCGTGGCCGCAACGATTCGAAGTACGACAACGGCGACGACGTCGCCTTGTTCCACGGCGGCCTGCGTTACGAGCGGCCCAGCGGCCTGGTGCTGGGCTTCGGCGCCGGCGTGCAGAGCGGCTGGACCGAGGCGCTGTCGGGCGATCCGCAGTTCATCAGCACCGTCGGCTGGCGCTGGCAGCGCTTCTCGCTGCTGGCGCGGCATATCTCCAACGCCAGCCTGCACCAGCCCAACGATGGCGAAACCATGCTGCAGGCCGCCTGGCGGTTCTGACGGTCAGTCCGCGCCCAGGTAGCGGCGCGGCACGCGCTTGAGGCCGGTGAGCAGGCGATAGGGGCTGTTGCCGCTGCGCGCGGCCACCTCGGCCACCGGCAGGCGCGGCCCCCACAGCTCGATGTGGCTGCCCAGCCCGGCGTCGGGATGGTCGGTGAGGTCGACGGTGAGCATGTCCATCGACACGCGTCCGATCAGCTCCCCGGGGCGGCCGTCGATGATCACCGGCGTGCCCGAGGTGGCGTACTGCGGGTAGCCGTCGGCGTAGCCGGCCGCGACCACGCCCACGCGCGTCGGGCGGGTGGTGACGAAGGTGCCCGCGTAGCCGATCGGCTCGCCGGCGGCGAGTTCGCGCACCGCGATCACCTTCGACTCCAGGGTCATCACTGCGCGCAGCGCATCGGCCGCCGCGCAGGGCGCGTCGAGCATGTGCGAGCCGTACAGCATCAGGCCCGGGCGCACCCAGTCGCGGCGCGTGCCGGGCCAGGCCATCAGCGCGGCGGAATTGGCGATGCTGGCCGGGGCCCGCGCCGGCAGTTGCGCCAGCGCCGCATCGAAGGCCGCCAGCTGCCCGGGGGTGCTGGGATGGGAGAGTTCGTCGGCGCGCGAGAAGTGGCTCATCGCCACGATCCGTTCGACCCAGGGCAGCGCCTGCACGCGCCGCCAGGCATCGGCGTATTCGTGCGGCGACAGGCCCAGCCGGTGCATGCCCGAGTCGAGCTTGAGCCACACCTGCCAGGGCCGGCTGGCGCGATGGCGTTCGAGCGCTTCGACCTGCCAGGGCGAGGCGACCACGCTCCACAACGCATGGCGTTCGACCAGCTCCAGCTCGTCGGCGTCGAAGAAGCCTTCCAGCAGCACGATCGGCGCGGTGATGCCCGCCTCGCGCAGCTCCAGCGCCTCCTCGATGCAGGCCACGCCGAAGCCGTCCGCCTCCGCCGCCAGTGCGCGCGCGCAGGCGACGGCGCCATGCCCATAGGCATCGGCCTTGACCACCGCCAGGGCGCGGCCGCCGCCCAGCGCACGCGCGTGGCGATAGTTGTGGCGCAGGGCGTCCAGGTCGATGGTGGCGCGGGACGGACGCATCAGCGCAGTCCGGTCGGCTGCGGCCAGGGCCGCGCGTAGCGGGAGATGTCGAGGCCTTCGGGGTCGATCTGCGGGCCGCGCCCGTCGACCAGGTCGGCCAGGTAGCGCGCCGAACCGCAGGCCATGGTCCAGCCGAGGGTGCCGTGCCCGGTGTTGAGCCAGAGGTTGCGCAGGCGCGTGGCGCCCACCACCGGCGGGCCGTCGGGCGTGGAAGGGCGCAGGCCGCTCCAGAAGCTCGCGCGCGACAGGTCGCCGCCGTCCGGGTACAGGCTGCGCACCACCAGCTCCAGGGTTTCGCGGCGGCGCTGCGGCAGCGACAGGTCGTAGCCCGAGACCTCGGCCATGCCGCCGACGCGGATGCGGTCGTCGAAGCGGGTGATCGCCACCTTGTAGCTCTCGTCGAGCACGGTGGAATGCGGCGCCAGCGAGGGCTGCGTGATCGGGATGGTCAGCGAGTAGCCCTTGAGCGGGTACACCGGCAGCGCGATCCCCAGCGGCGCGAGCAGCTGCGGCGACCAGCTGCCCAGCGCCAGCACATAGGCGTCGGCGCCTTCCACGCGCCCGTCGACGCGCACGCCGGAGATGCGGTCGCCGTCGGCCTCGAGCCGCTCGACCGTCTGGCCGTAGCGGAACTCGACCCCGGCCGCGGCGGCCAGCGCCGCCAGCCGGGTGGTGAACAGGTGGCAGTCGCCGGTCTCGTCGCCGGGCAGTCGCAGGGCACCGGCCAGGGTGTGGGCCACGCCGGCCAGCGCCGGTTCGACCCGCACGATGCCGTCGCGGTCGAGCAGTTCATGCGGCACGCCGTACTGGCGCAGCACGGCGATGTCGCGCTCGGCGCCCTCGAGCTGGGCCCGGGTGCGGAACAGCTGGGTCGTGCCCAGGGTGCGCTGCTCGTACTCGATGCCGGTCTCGCGGCGCAGTTCGCCCAGGCAGTCGCGGCTGTATTCGGCCAGGCGCACCATCCGCGCCTTGCTCACCGCGTAGCGGTGGTGGGTGCAGTTGCGCAGCATCGCCCACAGCCAGCGGTACTGGGCCGGATCGCCGGTGGGGCGGATCGCCAGCGGCGCATGCCGCGACAGCAGCCACTTCACCGCCTTGAGCGGGATCCCCGGCGCGGGCCAGGGCGAGGCATAGCCGGGCGAGACCTGGCCGGCGTTGCCGAAGCTGGTGGCCAGAGCCGGACCCGGTTCGCGGTCGATCACGGTGACCTCGTGGCCCTGCCGGCGCAGGTACCAGGCACTGGTCACGCCGATCACGCCCGAACCCAGGATGAGGATGCGCATTGGCTGTTCTGCTCGCGAAGCGGTGGACGATGCCGGCGCCGCACGTCCGCACAGCGGCGGACATGCATCCCGGCTGGCCGTCGAGGGACCCGGCGGACCGGAGCGCAGGCGAAGTTCACCAGTATAAAAACTGGCGGGCAGGGAAATTTGCCGTTATGTGGCCCGCCGGCAGGTAAGATTCCTGCAGACCAGGCGTCTGGCAGGCCACGTGAAAAAGACCCGCGAACTCGACCGCATCGACCGCCGCATCCTGCGCATCCTGCAGCAGGAGGGGCGGATCTCGTTCACCGAGCTGGGCGAGCGGGTGGGCCTGTCGACCACGCCCTGCACCGAGCGCGTGCGCCGGCTCGAGCGCGACGGGGTGATCACCGGCTACCACGCGCGGCTGGCCCCGGCGGCGGTCAAGGCCAGCCTGCTGGTGTTCGTGGAAATCAGCCTGGCCTACAAGTCCGGGGACATCTTCGAGGAGTTCCGGCGCGCGGCGCTGCGCCTGCCCAACGTCCTGGAGTGCCACCTGGTCTCGGGCGACTTCGACTACCTGATCAAGGCCCGCATCTCGGAGATGGCCTCCTACCGCAAGCTCCTGGGCAGCACCCTGCTGACACTGCCGCACGTGCGCGAGTCCAAGAGCTACATCGTCATGGAAGAGGTCAAGGAGACCCTGGAACTGCCGGTCGGGGAGTAGCGGCGGCCGGCCGGCGGCCATCGCCCCGGCCCCGGCGCGGCCCCTGCCCGGAAATTTTTCGGCCCCGCCCCTTGAAAGCCGGAAGCCCCGCCTCATATCCCGCACACCTCCCGGCCAGCCCGGGATTTTCGCGCCCGCGTTGCTGGCACTCACCTGGTGCGAGTGCTAACATCGCCGCCCCTTTGTTAGTCCAATCAATCACTTGCGAGGATTGAACATGAGCAACATCAAGCCGCTGTACGACCGCGTGGTCATCAAGCGCATGGAAGAAGAGAAGGTCTCCGCCGGTGGCATCGTGATCCCGGACTCGGCCACCGAGAAGCCCATCAAGGGCGAGGTCGTCGCCGTGGGCGAGGGCAAGGTGTTCGACAACGGCAACGTGCGCGCGCCCAAGGTCAAGGCCGGCGACAAGGTGCTGTTCGGCAAGTACAGCGGCACCGAGGTGAAGCTCGACGGCACCGAATACCTGGTGGTGAAGGAAGACGACATCTTCGCGATCCTCGGTTGATCGCGGCGTCTGAAGCCCACTTCCCTGCCACATCCACATTCCAAGAATCGAGGTAATCAGCCATGGCTGCCAAGGAAATCCGTTTCGGTGAGGACGCGCGCGCCAAGATGGTGCGCGGTGTCAACGTGCTCGCCAATGCCGTGAAGGCCACCCTCGGCCCGAAGGGCCGCAACGTCGTGCTCGAGAAGAGCTTCGGCTCGCCGACGATCACCAAGGACGGCGTGTCCGTCGCCAAGGAGATCGAGCTCGCCGACAAGTTCGAGAACATGGGCGCGCAGATGGTGAAGGAAGTCGCCTCGCGCACTTCCGACAACGCCGGTGACGGCACCACCACCGCCACCGTGCTGGCCCAGGCGCTGATCCGCGAAGGTTCCAAGGCGGTCGCCGCCGGCATGAACCCGATGGACCTCAAGCGCGGCATCGACCAGGCCGTCAAGGCCGCGGTGCAGGAGCTGAAGAACATCTCCAAGCCCACC
>Ga0233369_1000750_pt1 | contig 12168 bp, 10 predicted proteins | sample ElkDunMinimDraft_26_FD_191537 | JGI IMG/M metagenome (GOLD analysis project Ga0233369, IMG submission 191537) | Fecal eukaryotic communites from dung pellets of Tule Elk in California, USA - Elk Dung D16 | ecosystem: Host-associated > Mammals > Digestive system > Large intestine > Fecal | place... | reverse complement strand
CGGTGTGGAGCACGCCCGCACGGCCGCGCATCGCCTGCCAGCGGGCGCGGGCGTCGTCGGCGTCCGCGGGCTTGCCGAGGACCTCGCCGTCGAGCTCGAGCATGGAGTCGCAGCCGACGAGCAGGCCGGAGCCGGCCGCGGCGTCGACCTCGTCCGCCAGGCCGCGCACGACCTCCTCCGCCTTGGCACGCGCGAGGACCAGCACGGCGTCCACCGGCTCGAGCCCGCCGCGCTCCTCGGCCGCCGCGCGCAGGACGGCGTCCTCGTCGACCCCGGAGACCCGCACCAGGGGTTCGACCCCCGCGGCTCGCAGCGTCGCGAGGCGGGCAGGGGAGCGGGACGCGAGAAGGAGTCGAGGCACCCGCGCAGACTACCCGGCGCTCCGGGGCCCGCCCGCGTGCTACGCGACGAGCAGCGCCGCGACGAGGAGCACGACCGGTGACCCGAGGGTCGTGACCAGGATCGTGTCCCGCGCGAGGATCTCGCCGCGCCCGAAGCGGGCCGCGTAGTTGTAGACGTTCTGCGCGGTGGGCAGCGCCGCGAGCGTCACGGCCGAGGCGACCAGGGCGTCGTCGAGCCCGAGCACGAACCGCGCGACGACGTAGGCGACCACCGGCATGACGACGAGCTTGGCCGCGCTCGCGACCCCGACCGCGGCGCGCGGCTCGCCGCGCCGCAGTGGCCTCGTGCCGTGCAGCGACATGCCGAAGGCGAGCAGGATCATGGGGATGGCAGCCCCGCCGAGGATGTCGAGCGGGGCCATCACGGCCACGGGCGGCGTCCAGCCCGTCACCGAGACGACGGCGCCCGCGAGCGACCCGAGGATGATCGGGTTGCGCACGGGCTGGGCGAGGACGAACCACCACGAGAGCCGGCCGCTCGTCGTGGCGTCGAGGACGAGCAGGGTGAGGGGCGCGAGCACGAGGAGCTGGAGGAGGATCACCGGCACGACGGCGGTCGCGTCCCCCAGCACGTACACCGCGACCGGCAGGCCGATGTTGTTGGCGTTGACGTAGCCCGACCCGACGGCCCCGACGGTGGCCTCGGGCGCGGGCAGGCGCAGCCAGAGGCGGTCGACGAGGACGAACACGCTCGCGGTCGCGACGGCCGAGGCCGTCGCGACCGCGAGCGGTGCCCCGAACAGCGCGGCCACGTCGGCGCGCGCGAGCACCGTGAACAGCAGGGCCGGGCTCGCGACGAAGAAGCCGACGCGGTTGAGCGCCGTCCGCGCCTCGGGCCCGCCGACGCCGAGACGCGCGGTGAGGTACCCGGCGGCGACGACCACGCCGATGATGGCGAAGCCGGTGAGGACGGCGCCCACGGGTCAGGCCCGGGCGTGCGGCCGGGTCACGAGGAGAGCGCGTCGCGCAGCACGTCGAGACCCACCGAGCCGAGGTTCAGCGCGCGCTCGTGGAACGCCTTCGCGTCGAACTCCTCGCCGCGGGCGGCGGCGGCCGCGCGCGCGTCGTCGCGCGTGGCCTCCCACAGGCGCTGGCCGACCTTGTACGACGGCGCCTGCCCCGGCCAGCCGAGGTAGCGGTCGAGCTCGAAGCGCACGAACGAGTCGGGCATGTTGACGTTGGCGCGCAGGAAGGTCAGCGCCTTCTCCGCGTCCCAGGTGCCGCCGCCCCACTGCTCGGGGGCGGGCAGGCCGAGGTGGACGCCGATGTCGAGCACGACGCGCGCGGCGCGCATCCGCTGCGCGTCGAGCATGCCGAGGCGGTCGCCGTCGTCGTCGAGGTGCCTGAGGTCGGCCATGAGCCGCTCCGCGTACAGGGCCCAGCCCTCGCCGTGCCCCGAGACCCAGCACGCGAGGCGACGCCACGTGTTGAGCGTCGCGCGCGCGTAGACGGCCTGGCCGCACTGCAGGTGGTGACCCGGCACGCCCTCGTGGAAGACGGTCGTCTTCTCGCGCCACGTGTTGAACTCGGTGACGTCCGCCGGCACGGACCACCACATGCGGCCCGGGCGGGAGAAGTCGTCGCTCGGAGGCGTGTAGTAGATCCCGCCGGTCTGCGTCGGCGCGATCATGCACTCGAGGTCGAGCACGGGCGTCGGGATGTCGAAGTGGACCCCGTTCAGCGCGGTGATCGCTGCGTCGGACGTCTCCTGCATCCACGACCGCAGAGCCTCGGTGCCGAGCAGCTTGCGCGCCGGGTCGGCGTCGAGCGCGGCGACCGCGTCCTCGACGCTCGCGCCCGGCCCGGCGATGCGGGCGGCGATCTCCTCCTGCTCGGCGACGACGCGCGCCAGCTCCTCGAGCCCCCACGCGTAGGTCTCGTCCAGGTCGACCTGCGCGCCGAGGAACGTGCGCGAGAAGAGCTCGTAGCGCTCGCGGCCCACGGCGTCCTCCTCGCGCGCCTGCGGCGCGAGCGTCGTCTCGAGGAAGTCGGCGAGACGCCCGTAGGCCTCGCGCGCCGCAGCGGCGCCGTGCTCGAGCTCCTTGCGCACGAGCGAGCACGCCGAGGAGTCGTCGAGGACGGCGTCGGCCTCCGGCCCGGCGACGAACGTGGTGAAGAACGAGCTCGTCGCGTCGGCGAGCTCGCGCGACTGCGCGACGCCGATCCGGACCTGACGGATCGCGGCGACGTTGCCGCGCGCGGCCGCCTCCGTGAGCGAGGCCATGTACCCGTCGATCGCGGTCGGCAGCGCGTTCAGGCGCGCGGCGATGTTCTCCCATGCCTCGACCGTGCCGGTCGGCATGATGTCGAAGACGTCGCGCAGCTCCTGCACGGGCGACGCGATGTTGTTGAGGCTCGCCAGCGGCTCGCCCGCCGCGTGGAGCTCGAGCTGGAGGCCGATGCGCTCGCGCATCGCGGCCAGGGTCACGCGGTCGACCTCGTCGACCGGCTCGAGGCCGTCGAGCTCGCGCAGCACCGCGCGGTCGGCGTCGGCCCGCGCGTCGTGCCCGGCGGGCGAGAGGTCGGTCACGAGGTGGTCGTAGCCGGACAGGCCCATGGCGGTCGCGGAGATCGGGTCGAGCTCGGCGAGACGCGTGACGTAGGCCTCGGCGACGGCGTCGATCGGCGTGGGTGTGCGGTCGGGGGTCCCGGCGGATGCGCCGGCGGGTGTCGTGGTCGTGTCGCTCACCCGCAGGAGACTACTCGGCGCGCCCGCCGTCGTCCGCCTCGTCCTCGGGCCCGTGGGTGTCGTCGCCGGGGTGGAGCGCCGCGACGAGGTCGTCGGCCCACGTGCGGTGGTAGCGCACGAGCAGCACGCCGCTCGCGTCCTCGTCGCCCGCCGCGTGCCAGACCGCGACCGGGTCGCCCGCGCGCGGACCGTCGACGCCCGGGGGCACGACGACGCGCACGGGCCGGGCGGTCGTGATCCCCGACGCGGTGGTCAGCACGAGCGTCCCGCGCACCGTGCGCCCGGTCGGGCCGCCGGGCTCCTCGCCGACCGACGACGGGAGGGCGAGCGTGCCCGTCGCGCGCGTCGGGTCGGCGAGGAGCGCGTCGCGGTCGCGCGCGAGGCGCAGCACCGCGCGGTCGTCCTGGTAGCGCGCGAGCGCGAGCAGCGCCGTCGCGACCAGCCCGAGCGTCGTCACGAGGACCACGGCATCGGTGACGGGCCAGTCCCGGTCGGCCGCCAGCCGCTGGTACACGACGAGCGCGACGGTCGGCACGAACGCGACCGCCCAGCCCCAGCGCCGCCAGACCGCGACAGGGGCGAAGGCCGGCAGCGCCGTCGGCCCCGTCTCGACCGCGTCGGCGGAGCCGGGCAGCTCGACGACGACGGCGCGCTCGGGCAGGCGTCGCACGCGCGGCCCCGGCCCCTCGGTCACGAGCGCAGGCTCCAGCGCCACGCGTCGGCGTTGTGCCGGCCCGAGCGCCCCCCGAAGCTCTTCGCGGTCGCGCCGTCACCACCGCCCCGCAGCCCGCGGGCGTGGTTCGTCCACTCCTCGACGGGCGCGGCGTCGTCGGGCAGCCCGCCCGCGGCGGCCGCGGCCGCCAGCCCGGCGACGAGCGCCGCGACCTCGAGGTCGTCGGGAGCGCCCCGCACCACGCGCACGCTCGGCACGCCGGGGACCGAGGCACCCGTCTCGCTCACTCGTCGTCCTCCTCGTGGTCGTCCGCGCCGCGCCCGACCCCCCACTCGGGGACCGCGTACCCGGCCTCCACGAGGCGCTCGCGCGCCTCGTGGCCCCACCGGTCCAGCAGGCCGAGGACGTCGTCGAGGTCCGGGCCGCCCGGACGGGTCAGCACGACGTAGTCGAGGGTGAAGGTGTCGTTCTCGACGTCCTCCAGGGAGACGTCCGCGTCGTCCGCGTCGTCCGCGTCGTCCTGCGGGTCCCACACCGACGACGTGAGATCGGGGTGGATGCCCAGCGCCTCGTGCAGCGCGTCGAACAGCCGGGCGTTGAGCCCGCCGACGCGGGTCTCGAGCGCGAGCACCCGCGGGTCCTCGTCCGCCTCGGACGCCCCGAACTCGGCGCGGACCCCGACGGCCGTCCCCACGTACTCGTGCAGGGAGGCCGCGAGCGCGTCGACGGCGGCGTGCAGCGGCGCCGGGTCGACCGACCCGAGCGGCGCGGGCCCGTGCGTGGCGTCCTCGTGGCTCATTCCTCGTCCTCCCTCGCCGCGGCGGTCGTCGGTGCGATCGCGCTCACAGCGGGATGTTCCCGTGCTTCTTGGGCGGCAGGCTCGCGCGCTTGGTCCGCAGGGCCCGCAGCGCGCGCACGACCTGCACGCGCGTCTCCGACGGGCGGACCACCGCGTCGACGTACCCGCGCTCGGCGGCGTCCCACGGGTTGACGATGGCGTCCTCGTACTCGCCGACCAGGCGCGCGCGCTCGGCCTCGACGTCCTCCCCGGCGTCCGCGGCACGCTTGAGCGCCGCGCGCTGCAGGATGTTCACCGCGCCGCCCGCGCCCATGACCGCGACCTGCGCGGTCGGCCACGCGAGGTTGACGTCCGCGCCGAGCTGCTTGGAGCCCATGACGATGTACGCCCCGCCGTACGCCTTGCGCGTGATGACGGTGACGAGCGGGACCGTCGCCTCCGCATACGCGTAGATGAGCTTCGCGCCGCGGCGGATGATGCCCTGGTGCTCCTGGTCCACGCCGGGCAGGAAGCCCGGGACGTCCACGAGCGTGAGCACCGGGATGTTGAACGCGTCGCACGTGCGCACGAACCGTGCCGCCTTCTCCGCCGCGTCGATGTCGAGCGTGCCGGCCATCGCGAGCGGCTGGTTCGCCACCACACCGACCGACTGGCCCTCGACGTGCCCGAACCCGACCAGCACGTTCTTCGCGAACAGGGGCTGCACCTCGAGGAACGCCCCCTCGTCGAGCACGTGCTCGATCACCGTACGCATGTCGTACGGCTGCGAGTCCGAGTCGGGGATCAGCGTGTCGAGCTCCAGGTCGTCGTCCGTGACGTCGAGCTCGACGTCGTCGGGCGGGAACGACGGCGCGTCCGAGAGGTTGTTCTGCGGCAGGTACGACACGAGGTGGCGCACGTAGTCGATCGCGTCCTCCTCGTCGCTGCCCAGGTAGTGCGCGACGCCCGACTTCTCGTTGTGCGTCAGGCCGCCGCCGAGCTCCTCGAAGCCCACGTCCTCGCCCGTCACCGCGCGGATCACGTCCGGGCCGGTGATGAACATGTTCGACGTCTTGTCGACCATGACGATGAAGTCGGTCAGCGCGGGGGAGTACACCGCACCGCCCGCGCTCGGACCGAGGATGAGCGAGATCTGCGGGATCACGCCCGACGACGCCACGTTGCGGCGGAAGATCTCCGCGAACTGCGTCAGCGCCGCGACACCCTCCTGGATGCGCGCCCCGCCGCCGTCGCTGATCCCGATCAGCGGCACCCCCGTGCGCAGCGCCAGGTCCTGCACCTTCGTGATCTTCTGCCCGTGCACCTCGCCCAGGCTCCCGCCGAACACCGTGAAGTCCTGGCTGTACACGCACACCTGGCGGCCGTCGATCGTGCCGTGGCCCACGACGACGCCGTCGCCCGCCAGCCGCTTCTTCTCCAGCCCGAAGTTGTGCGAGCGGTGCTTGGCGAACGCGTCGAGCTCGACGAAGCTGCCCTCGTCCAGCAGCGCCTCGATGCGCTCCCGAGCCGTCTTCTTGCCGCGCGCGTGCTGCTTCGTCCGCGCCGTCTCCTCGGGCAGGCCGGTCGCCTCCGCACGGCGCCGGTCGAGGTCGGCGAGCTTCGCCGCCGTACCCGTCAGGCGAGGCACGGCGGACGATGTCGGGGGAGCCTCGGGCGTCGCGGGCGAGGTCGTCGCAGAATCCGTCACGGACCCGAGCCTAGTTGGAGGACCGCGCCCCCTCGATGCGGGCGTCACCAGCGCGGCGGGGGCCGTCGTTGGTGGGAGCCCACAACACAGGGGGCCCAGGGTGCGGGAGGATGGCCGACATGGCGAGCGCGCACGACGACGAGACCCGGCCCGACGGACCGCCCCGACCCGCGCTGCGGGCCGAGTTCCTGCGAGAGCTGCTCGTCACGCCCGCAGGCCCTCTCGCGCGGCTCGAGGTCGTCACCGAGTCGGAGTCCACCAACGGCGCGCTCGCGAGCGCCGTCGCCACCGACCCCGCGGCCTGGCCCGCCCCCGCGCTCCTCGTCGCCGAGCACCAGCCCCGCGGGCGCGGACGGCTCGGGCGCTCGTGGACCACACCGCCGCGCGCCGCGCTGCTCGGCTCGCTCCTGCTGCGCCCCGACGTCCCGCGCACCGCCCTCAGCTGGCTCCCCCTCCTCGCCGGCCTCGCGACCGCCCGCGCCCTGCGCGCGACAGCGGGCGTCGACGCCGTCGTCAAGTGGCCCAACGACGTCCTCGTCCCCGACCCCTCCGCGACCCCCGCAGGCGCCCCGCCGGTGCTGCGCAAGGTCGCCGGGATCCTCGCCGAGGTCCTCCCCGACGGCGGGGTCGTCCTCGGCGTCGGCATCAACGTCTCCCAGGCGCGGGACGAGCTCCCCGTGCCCACCGCCACGTCGCTCGCGCTCGTCGGCGCCGCCACCACCGACCGCGAGGTCCTGCTCGTCGCGCTCCACGAGGCGTTCGGCGAGGTGCTCGCCCGCTGGCAGGACGCCGACGGCGACACCCACGCAGCCGGCCTCGACGCCGACTGCGCCGAGATCAGCGCGACCGTCGGCACGCGCGTACGCGTCGAACGCGTCGCCGGGGACGACGTCGTCGGGCTCGCCGTCGGCCTCGCCCCCGACGGTGGCCTCGTCCTGCGCCACGACGACGGCACCACGAGCGTCCACCGCAGCGGCGACGTCCACCACCTGCGCCCCCACGCCGAGGACCAGGCATAGGATCGCCGGGTGCCAGACGATCCCGAGGAGAACACCGTCGTCGAGGACGAGCAGCCGGACCCCGAGGCGACCGAGGCTGCGCTCGACGAGGCCCTCCTCGGCGGCCCCCGCACCCTCACCGTCGAACGGCTCGCCGAGCGCGCCGGCGTCGACGAGCAACGCGTCCGCGCCTACTGGCAGACGCTCGGCCTGCCCCTCACGGAGGGCGCGGAGCACGCCTTCACCGAGCGCGACGCGCAGGCGCTCGCGGACGTGTTCGCGTTCGCCGCGGCGGAGCAGCTCGACGAGCGTGCCCTGACGACCCTGATCCGCTCGACCGGCCACACGACCGAGCGGCTCGTGCTGTGGCAGGTCGAGGCCCTCGTCGAGCACCTCACCCGCCGTTTCGACCTCGACGACACGAGCGCTCGTCTGCTCGTCCTGGACCGGCTCCCGGAGCTCGCGCCGGTCCTCGAGGAGCAGCTCCTGCACGCGTGGCGGCGCCAGCTCGCGGCCGTGGCGGGGCGGTTCGCGGTCGAGTTCTCCGACGCGCGCGCCACCGCGGTCGACGACCACGAGCTGCCGCTGCCCCGGGCCGTCGGGTTCGCCGACATCGTGTCGTTCACGCAGCGCACGCGCGGCCTCGGGTCGAGCGAGCTCGCGGAGTTCGTCCAGCTCTTCGAGACGAGCGCGCGCGACGTCATCACCGCGGCGGGCGGCCGCGTCGTCAAGACGATCGGCGACGCGGTGCTGTACGTCGCCGACGACGTCGCGACCGGGGCGCGCGTCGCGCTCGGCCTGGCGGAGGCCGGGGGCCGGGAGGAGGACGTCGACGTCCCGCCCGTGCGCGTGAGCCTCGTGTGGGGCCGCGTGCTCTCGCGCTTCGGCGACGTGTTCGGGCCGAGCGTGAACCTCGCGTCCCGTCTGGTCGACATCGCCGACCCGACGACGGTCCTCGTGGACCGCGACACCGCGGGGCTGCTCGCCGGAGACCAGCGCTTCGCGCTCACCGCCCAGCCGGAGACCGAGGTCCAGGGTCTGGGCACGATCGAGCCCGTCCGGCTCCAGTGGGCCTACCGCGGCTGAGCGTCGCCCCGGGCGCGGGCGTCAGACGGCCTCGAGCAGGCCGGGACCGTCGTTCGTCACGGAGTTGACGAGGGTCGAGACCTCGCGCGCCACCAGGGGGACGTCGTCGTGCGGGCCGCCGAGGTCGAGGAGGTCCGCCGCCCCGCGGGCGTCGACGGCGGGGTCGAGCCACGCGTCCCACGCGTCGGGCGGCAGGACGAGCGGCATGCGGTCGTGGATCTCGGCGAGGTACGGCACGGCGTGGGTCGTGATGATGGTCGTGGACACGAGCCAGCGGTCGGGGTCGTCGTCGGCCTTCGTGCGGTCGCGCCAGAACTCGTAGAGCCCGGCGAACGCCGCGCTGCGACCGTCGTCCGGCGCGATCCAGTAGGGCTGCTTGGGCACCTTGCCCCGCCGCGCGGGGGAGCCGGCCGCGGGCGCGGCGTCGGGCAGCACCCGCCACTCGTAGTACCCGTCGGCGGGCACGAGGCACCGGCGCACGCCGAAGGGCTTGGCGAAGGCCGGCTTGTCGAGGATCGACTCGGCGCGCGCGTTGATCATGCGCGCACCGCTCCGGGGGTCCTTCGACCACGACGGCACGAGCCCCCACCGCGCGACGCGCAGCGAGCGGCTGATCTCTCCCGTGTCCTTCGCCGCGCGCTCGACGACGATGCGGACCGGGTCCGTGGGCGCGAGGTTCCACGACGGCGGCAGGAGGCGCGCGTCGTCGGCCACGTCCGCGACGGCGAACTCGTCCGCGAGGTCCTGGGCGTCCCGGAAGGAGGCATAGCGTCCGCACATGCCTCCAGCCTGCCGCAGACCGCCCACACGCGGGGCGCGCGAGCCAGGTCCCGGTGCGAGGCGGCTCACGTCCCGAACGGCTCGACGCCGTGGATCGAATCGATACGATGGAGGTCATGCCCACTCCCTCGGTCGAATCCTCGCTGCCTCGTCCGAGATCGTCGGCCCGCTGGGTGCTGCTCCTCGGAGCCCTCGCGACGCTCCCCGCGCTCACGGTCGACATGTACCTCCCGCTGCTCCCCGAGGTGGGAGCCGACCTGGGCGCACCCGACTCGCTCGCGCAGCTCACGCTGTCCGGGATGCTCGTCGGCGGCGCCGTCGGCCAGCTCGTCATCGGGCCGCTGTCCGACCGGTACGGACGACGCCTGCCCGTCCTCGTCGGGCTGGCGCTGCACGTCGTCACGTCGCTGCTGTGCGCGCTGGCACCCAACATCGGCATCCTCATCGGGCTGCGCGTCCTCCAGGGCTTCTTCAACGCGTCCGCGTCCGTCGTCGCGATCGCCGCCATCCGCGACCGCTTCACCGGGTCCGACGCCGCGCGCATCCTGTCGCGGCTCATGCTCGTCATCGGTCTCGCGCCCCTCCTGGCGCCGTCGATCGGGTCGTTCATCGGCGCGCACGCCTCCTGGCACGCCGTGTTCTGGGTGCTCGCGCTCGGCGGCGTCGTGCTCGGCGGGATCGTCCTCGTCTGGATGCCGGAGTCGCTGCCGGTCGAGCGGCGCCGCCCCGCCGGCACGCGCGCCGTCCTGCGCGGTTACCGCAGCCTCCTGCGCGACCGCCACTTCGTCGCCCTCGCCGTCCTGCCCGGCCTCGGCCAGGCCGTGCTCATGAGCTACGTCGTCGGCTCGCCGTTCGTGCTCCAGGAGGGCTACGGGCTCAGCCACGGCCAGTTCGCCCTGCTCTTCGCGGTGAACGGCATCGGCCTCGTGCTCTCCGCCCAGGCCAACGCCTCGCTCGTGCGCCGCGTCGCGCCCGTGCGCCTGCTGCGCGTGGCCCTCGTCGTCCAGGGGGTGTTCGCCGTCGGCCTCCTCGTCGTGGCGCTGACCGGTGCCGGCGGGATCGTCGGCATCGTCGCCGCCCTGTTCCTCGTGCTGTCGATGCAGGGGCTCATCCCCGCGAACGCCTCCGCCCTCGCGCTCACGCGGCACGGCGAGATGGCGGGGACCGCCGCCGCCGTGATCGGCGCGTTCCAGTCCGGCGTCGCGGGCCTCGTCAGCCCTCTCGTCGGCGTGCTCGGCGGTGACGCCGTCGCGATGTCGACCGTCATGCTCGGCGCGGTCGTCGCCTCCCTGCTCGTGCTCGGGTTCGCTACCCCGGCGTTCCGTCGCGGGGGCTGGCACACGCCCGTCTGACGCCGACGGGCGTTCACGCGACCGTCGTCGGACGGTACGCCTCTGTGCATGCGAGCGTCCTGGTGCGGGCGTTCGATGGAGCGCATGAGACTCACAGGAGCACGCCGGGCCACCGCCGCCCTGGTCGCCGCAGCGCTGACGCTGCCGGTCGCGTCCGTCGCCGTCGCCTCGCCCCCGCCCGGCCACGGCCCGTCCGGAGGGCGCGGGAGCGCCGTCGTCCCGACGCTCGTCGCCCGCGCGACGCTGTCGGCCGACCACCTCGAGGAGGGGCCGCCGTCGGGGGCACAGGTGACGCCCGCGAACGGGCGCCAGGGCCCGTTCGACGGCCAGGTGGTCCCGGGCTTCTCCGCGATGGTCGACAACGGTGACGGCACCTTCTGGGCGCAGCCCGACAACGGGTTCGGCGCAAAGGGCAACTCCGCCGACTTCCTCCTGCGCCTGTACCGCGTGACGCCGCAGTGGCAGACGGCGCGCGGCGGCTCCGGCGAGATCGAGGTGGGCGAGCACCTCTCGCTGCGCGACCCCGACCACCACGTGGACTTCCCGATCGTGCACGGGGACACCGAGGAGCGGCTGCTCACGGGGGCCGACTTCGACATCGAGTCCGTCGTGCGCGCGAAGGACGGCACGTTCTGGATCGGGGAGGAGTTCGGGCCGTTCCTCCTGCACGTGGACGCGACCGGGGCGCTGCTCGCGCCGCCCGTGCCGTTCCCCGACGGCAAGTCGCCCGCGAACCCGTACCTCGCGCCCGGCGAGACGCCGCTCGTCGGGTCCAGCCGCGGCCTCGAGGCGCTCGCCGGGTCACGCGACGGCCGCTACCTGTACCCCGTCCTCGAGGGCGCGCTCGTCGGCGCCGACCCGCGCGACCGCCTCGTGCGCCAGTTCGACACCCGTACGGGCCGGTTCACCGATCGGACCTGGACCTACCGCGTCGACACCGACGCGAACCTCGTGGGCGACGCCTTCATGGTCCGCGGCGACGAGCTGCTCGTCGTCGAGCGCGACGACTTCGAGGGCGAGCAGTCCGTCACCAAGCGCGTGTACCGGGTCGACCTCGACGAGGCCGACCGGTCCGGCCGGCTCGAGAAGGAGCTCGTGCTCGACGCGCTGAGGATCGCGAACCCGCACGGCATCGGGGCCGGCGACGGCTACGGCACCGGGGACCCGTTCTCCCTGCCCGTGCAGTCGTTCGAGACGGTCGTCCAGCTCCGCGACGGGCGGCTGCTCCTGGCCACGGACAACAACTACCCGGGCAACGACGCGCGCGTGCCGGGGACGCCGGACGACACCGAGATCGTGCTCGTCGACCTGCGTCGTGCCCGCGTCGCGACCGACGACGTCACCGTGGTCGGGCACCGCGGTGCGAGCGGCTACCGCCCCGAGCACACGCTCGCCGCCTACGAGCAGGCGATCCTGCAGTGCGCGGACTACATCGAGCCGGACGTCGTCTCGACCAAGGACGGCGTGCTCGTCGTGCGGCACGAGAACGAGATCGGCGGCACGACGGACGTCGCGGACCATCCCGAGCTCGCCGACCGCCGCACGACGAAGACCATCGACGGGGTCGCCGTCACCGGCTGGTTCACGGAGGACCTCACGCTCGCCGAGCTGCGCACGCTGCGCGCGAAGGAGCGGATCCCGGCCGTCCGCCCGCAGAACACGGCGTTCGACGGCCTCTACCCGGTCCCGACGCTCGCCGAGGT
>Ga0233369_1000747_pt1 | contig 12184 bp, 5 predicted proteins | sample ElkDunMinimDraft_26_FD_191537 | JGI IMG/M metagenome (GOLD analysis project Ga0233369, IMG submission 191537) | Fecal eukaryotic communites from dung pellets of Tule Elk in California, USA - Elk Dung D16 | ecosystem: Host-associated > Mammals > Digestive system > Large intestine > Fecal | place... | reverse complement strand
GCTCGACACCACGGCGGGCCTGGCCCGCCACGGCTGGCAGCTGGCCTATACCGACACCCCCACCGCCGCGTTCCGGCAACAGCAGGACGAGGACGGCGTCATCGACCTGTCCTACTCCATCGGCCTGGCGGTGAACGACAAGGGCGTGGTGAGGGCGGTGAACTGGAATGGCCCGGCCTTCGCCGCCGGCCTGGCGCCGGGCACCCGGATCGTGAGCGTGCAGGGCAATCCCTTCGACGGCGAGCGCATCCTTGCGGCGGTCCGCGACGCAACTCAGGCGCCGGTGCAGCTGGTGATCGAGCAGGACGGGCAACACGCCGAGCGTACGATTGCTTATCGGGGAACGCTGCGCTATCCGCACCTCGTCCCGGTCCCCGGAAAGGTGGACACGCTCACGCCGCTACTGGCGCCTCGTTAGATTGGCCTGCGGCGAGGTCACGCGGTGCCCGCCGCATCCGTCAGCCCCCTCCCAACTGCCGACCCTGGCGATCCGCGATAGTTGGACTAGCGCGACAAGTGAACCGGAATCCGTTCCATACCGTCCGCCGGCACTACCACTCATCTCGCCTAAAGAACGGCGCCCCCTTCATGAAATCGCCGGACACGTCATTGGTCTTGTACATACACTCGTGGACATTCAACGACTTGATGCGTTCTGCCATCTGTTGGAGGGACGCCTGTTCGCTCAGGCCAAGAGCGCTTAGCTCTTGTGGCTTCAGGTTGGGCACCTTGTGCAGGAACCAGGTCAGGAGCGGTTCTCTGTAGTCTGTCCCGCCCGCCTTGAAGTGGCTTAGGTACTGGGACGCCAAGATCACGCCGACACCAAACTCCCGCCCTTGCAGCAGCAAGCTGCGCAGCACGTCGAACTCGTACTTCATGATGTTATCGGCCTCGTCGACCAACAGCATCGAATCGACAACGCGCATGTCCTTGTCCCGGCCAAGGAAGGGGCGCTTTGGAATCTTGAGCATGTGCTCATAGAAGACGTTCAGCATGATCGCAACGACCATGTTCTTCATTCGATCATCTTGCCCAAGCTCGTTTAGCGCGATGACAACGACGCCGCCCAAGAAGTCTTTCGGGCTCATGATCGAACCAGCATCCGAAGCAAATAGCTCCATGTCTACCATGTCCCCGATGATTCCCGACACGGAATCGGCCCCACCTTTCAACGCTTCCTGGTAATTCGCATATACATCGTAGACGGTCGGATATTCCCCACCCTGCTTCGACGCATAAGATTGCTGTATCGACGCCTTCAGCTTCGAACGCTGGACTGGACCAACCCCCGTGAAGATCTTGTCAATCACGTCTGCGAAGAAGCTATAGCGGGATAGCCAAGGACTGATCGACTGAGACGAGTTCGAAAGGTCAAAAAGATTTAGTGGGATATGCTGCGGCCGGATGACACGTGCGCCCGTTGCTTCGATGAAATCATCGGAGCTGTAGTCCTTCTTGTAGTCGAATATGAGGACATTCGGCTTGATGCCACGATTTCCAGACTCGCCGGTTGCGATCTGGTAGACCAGCGACTTGAGGAGCTGTGTCTTCCCCGTACCAAGATCACCTACCACGCCCATGTTCAGTTGATTGAGGGAGGTATGGCCAAGGTTCAAGTGACGGACGCGGGGTTGGAACCCGTCTATCGTCTCGCCGATACGGAGCACAAGCCCCTCCTGCTCGGCGCCTTCGCCTGGGTCGGGAGAAGCGCCCGTAGCTCCGCCTGCGGGCGGAGGGCCACAGTCGCCGGAGTTGGATGCAGCTTCGCCCCCCGTTCTCGTGCCAACTCCGCCATTCTCCGGCTTCTTGCCTTCCACCTCGGGGACCGGCTGCGACACTACGGGCCCGACTACTGACGGAGCCTCTTCCGTCCAGCCGACGCCTTCCTGAACGCTGGAACTAGAAGGAAATAGCCGCCAGTCGCCCAGCCTAGCCTTCATCGCCGCATATAGCGCGTCCGACTCTCCCCGGACTATCAGGCCGGCGTCGGTCTGCGATAGCTCGATGGTCTCTTGAAATGCGTCTCCGTCGGTATCTCGGGGAGAACTTGCCGCTGAGCCATCGATGACGATGAGCCTTCCCTGCAGGTCAATCTCTACGTTGATCCCGCCCCCCAAGATGGCCTCCATCGTCCGCATGTGCAGCTCGGCCCAGACGCCAGCCCGTCCTGACTCAGCTAAGTGCTGGCTATAAACTCGGAACCCATAACCGATCATCGAGGAGATCAGGTTCTGGTAAGCGAGGCGCCAAAGGAGCATTCCGTCTTCCTCTGCTTCCTGCTGTATCGCCTTCAGCAACGACGACAGGGACTTCGCCTGCCCAAGTGCCTCTACGCGCGACGCATGGGACATCGTACCGGCCCCGCCCCTGTTCTTTACTTCGATGGGCGTCACCTTGCAGCGCACGGAGGAATCCGTGATTTCTAGCCCCACCACGAGCAAATCGGGGCGGTGTAAAGCTTGCCGCTTGGTTGCCTTGGCTAGATCGTCGAGGTAGCGCTGGAACGGATCCACTGCGATGACCAGGGATATCCTATGGATTCCATCACGCTCGTCCCAGGGCGAAAGGAGTCCGTGCTCGCCGCCAGAGGTCCTGAAGCTGTCCTGCAGGAGCCTCGTGGCCACGAACAGGCCTAGGTCTCCCGTCGCACCTGAATTCCCAGCGGACAGGCCCCGGACAGTGGGTATCCCCCTTCGGGCGACTTCTTGCACGATTGCAGAGAGCTCCGGCAGGGATAGCTCGTCGCAGCGGGGTAGCCGCGCGAGCACGGCCTTGAGAGTCTCCAGCTCTAGGGGTTCGATCTTGGAAAGGAGGTAGTACCCGTTGCTATCACCTGACCTGCCTGAGTAGGAGGGTAGTTCATAATCCCAAAGATAGGTCCCCTCAAGCCAATTGCCGAGGAAACAAGCAGGATCCACCGCAGAAGATGAAACGGCGGCGAATTGCGCTTTCTCCAGTGCGCGCTTAACTGCGTTGATACTCGGCGCAAATACGTAACCCAGAGCGTTTTCACCAAGGTTCTCGAGTGCCGAAATGGCCTTGGCCGTGGTGTCCGCCAGGCCATCCCCGGTAGCGCGAACGGGGCCAGCGACACGTGACTCTCTCAGGAACTGGCCATTGCCGGCTACTTGTTGCTCCCGGATCCTTGCACGGACGAGTCCGCCCACTCCGATGGGCGAGGCGAGCTTCGTCGGACGCGCCTCCGCATTGGATGTCTCCAACTGCGCGATGATTGCTATGTCGTGCCTCGACTCGCGCTCAGTGCTCAAATACCACTGGACCGCGTTGTCGGTATCCTCGGCCAGATTGGATACTTCGGTGTCATCTGGCCTTGCATCTTCGTCGCGCTCATCGAATATGTACACCTCGCTCGCGCCAAACATGTAATCCCGCCCGCCTCCATCGTCCCCACGCGCGTAATGCCTCCGTGCCCATGACAGGATTCCGTCGTTACAGGCGTTGTTTTGGCCAGAAGAACTGGAAACCAAGGCGCTTACGACGGGCTTTGCTACAAGCATCTCGCACACGTCATCCAAGGCTCGATGCACTTGTGACTTACTGAAACCACTGGATATGCCGCCTACGAGGAGGTCCATCTCCCGGTCGAGTGGCGCGGTGGCGCCTAGTTTCGCCAAGCGATCGAGGCGCTGGGTGTTCCATAGGATCCCCCAATAATCGGAGCTGCACTCGACGGAGAAATAGGCGACTTCGTTTATTCCGCCAGTCGCATCACGGAGCGGAAGCACGATGGAATCTGGGACGCAATCCGGATCCATGATGCTCGCCGCCGGGCAGGGCAGCCTGCGCGAGGCAAGGTACATCGCACGCTGTGCCAGGCATTGCCACGCAAGGCGGATTGGATGCAATGGCGACACCAGGATCGCGTTCGGGACTTGCTCCAGCGTGTCTCCGTCCGGCTCCAGTGCCATGACCAGCCCCAAGTCGCACCAACACGCCTCGCGTGGTGAAGCCGTTAGCCAGTCCAAGTAGCTACGAACGTACACACCAACGGCTTGCTCGAACTCATCGTCCGTGGCCAACCACTCGCCAAGGTTCGCGGCCTCGACAAGGTCGTTGCCGTCATTGCCCCGAATCTTGGCAAAGACCTTCTCCCTGGCTTCGATGAATGCCCCCGGGGGCCGCATTTCGTCAATGCCAGGGCGCGGGTCGCTGAGGAAGCTCGCGGAAGAAAAGATGGTGTCCTCGGCGGACGACCAATCGCGACGGCGCCACTCCTCGGCGTAATCCGGCGCTAGCACGAACGGATAATAGGAGCGCGTCACGCAGCCCTCGTCGATCATCCAGCCCTGCAATTGCATGCTGCGGGACGTCCCATTGGCATGCACGGAACGGGGCAGGCGCCCCCCTTCCCTACGCGAATTCCGTGCGAGATGGAACTCGTAGTAGCTCGCGCACTCTTCCGGACTCGCTTCATCGGCTACCAACCAGATCCGGAACGTGTCCTTATCACTGCTCGCGGGTCGTCTGATCTCGAATTGGTAGTAGCGTTCGCCACCAGCCTCCACCTCCAACCCATAATCGTTCTCGGCGACTCGCCCAATCCGCGATGGCTCGACCTCCTCATCGTCACTGCCATGGCCAGTCGCTTCATCAGACAGCAACTCGACTCCCGGCCGAGCATAGACGTCCAAGTAGTGGCGCCCAGCACCCGCCATCTCCAGCATCGTGTCGATGGGCTTTCGTGCCGCCAGCTTCGGCACCTTCCCCTTGGTCGCCGTGCGGGAGCACACGATGAGGCCCGGCTCCCACGAGGCCAGTGAGATCAATCTTTCCGAAGACTTCTTAGTGCCGCCCCCATCCATAACCTCGGCGACGTACTTGATCGGGGTCCGGTGGAGCTGGATGCTCTCATCGATGAGCTCCATGGAACCATCGTCAGGCAATATCCATTCCCGCCGATTGGCCGCTCCGCCTGGACCTTCGCGCGTGACACGTACCTGTCTGCCCTCCAGCTCATCGGGCAAGCGCACTTGCAAGCGCGCAGCATCCCGAACCACGGGTACGAACCCCTTCACTTGGAAGGCCATTGGATTGACGCACGAAATTTCTATTTCTGGGCTACTCTCCGCCTCCTCGTCGAGCAATGCTTCCCATTTTTGCACCGTAAGTGCAGGCCACCATTCTGGCGGCGGCGCTATCACATCTGGCGCATAGAAGTACGACATGGACCGCTTGAGCGCGGTCACCAAATCGCATCTGTTTCGCAGCTGGGCCATGAAGGCATCAACGTATCCTGGGGAGACGCCGACTCGATCGCACTGCTCTTTGAGCTGCGTTGCACCGGCGCCGAAGCTCGATCGCTCGAACTTATCGACCAACGCATCAAGCACGGAGATCTTCTGCGCTGCATCTACATGGCCGTCCTCTGAAGGAGGAAAGCCGGCTGCCAAGCTAACCCTATGGTCCAGCCGCATGCCTGTATCACGCAGCTCCCAGAGCCGCTCGAGTATCGTCCACGAGCCGACCCTGCTAACTTCATGCTGTAAGGCAGAATCCGCGGCGACTATGGTTTCGTAGACCAAGCGCCTGGCTTGCTCCAAGCCCTTCTCGTCACCCTGTCCAAGCCCTTCGTTCACGAGGCGCTGGATAAACGGATCCTGCCACCACGCCGTTATCGGCGCCGCTCCTTCGTTCGCGGCGGATGCAACGCCAAACGGCTTACGCGTCGAATCGTGCGTATCGCTGGCTTGCGCCCCAGGGGGCGTGAGTGTCAAGAAGATGCCAATGTCATGGGCGTTACGGATGGCGGCCAATCCTTGGAACAACACCATTCCAGACCTGTCAGACCGCGCTTCGATCGAGCCCTCGGCGATCTCACGCACCTGCAGGACTGCAGGGTAGGAAACCACCGTGCCATCTAGCATCTCCGTCTCGAGTAAGCGGCCATCCCCCGCAAGCTCCCGGAAAACCTCAGCGAGCATGTGCTCGGGAGGGCCACAGAAGACCGCGCGACATTCCTTGCTCCCGCTGGGCAGGGATCGGATCTCGTTGTCCATCTGGACTTTGATCCACTCGGCGAGTTCTCGCGAAAGATTGCTCAAGGCTGCACCATCAGTTCAGTTTGCAAAAGGCGGGACCAGCAACATGCCGCTTTCGGCGTCCGGACTATCGAGCACCAACCCAAGCATGCGCAGCTGGCGCCCAAGATCACTGTCGTTCAAGCCATGGAGGTCGAACTCAATGCCATACGAGGAAAGATGCATCGCCAGCCTCTGGACCGACCGCGGGCCGCTTACTTCGTGCAAGCAGCAATGGGCCATCGCCAACACCGCTGCAGGACCGAGTGCAAGCACCCAGGGCGAGTTCCTCGCCTCGCCTCGCTTCTTCAAGAAATAGCCTTGGTCATATCCACGCAATGCCTTGTCCATCGTTTGGCGTTGGCCAAGAGTGTATTGGGCGAACTCCATTAGGTTGGCACCCACGCCCTTCTTGCATGCAATGGTCCTGACCTCCCGATCCTGGAGTTCGCGATACGCCTCCATCACTCCATCCGCCCTAAGGCGTTCCCGCTGCGCCTTCACCAGTTCGAGGAGCGAAATGACCCCACTAATTGAATCGAGCTTGGGCGCCTTTGCCCCGACGCCCTCCAGCGCCCAAAGGACGCAGTTCAGTCCCAAACGGGCTGATAGGTATCTGGATGCGTAGTCCCGCAACACCGGTATGGCTGGGTGGCCGAACGACAACATGCGCGCCTTGACCGCAAGCAGTTCCTTGCCAGCTTCGGCGACCTCCGAAGGGATGCTTGCACTGTCGTCTTCAATGAGAAGACGCGTCGATTGCCAAATCCGGTCATTCACGTCGCATAGCCAAAGCACGTGGCTAACGGTTCCAACCCTGAGCACGGCCTCGAGCAAGCTCGTCCACTGGCGCCGCGTCATCTTCCGCTTGGCATCGATGATGCCTTCCAAATCGGCAACGAACTGCTTGGCTGGATACTTGATTACCGACCGGTCACTCGCGGGGAACACACCAAGAGGCGGAAGTTCGTTTCGAGCCCAGCCACTGATGTCCTTGCGGCGAACTTCGAATTCGTCCTGCAACCACTTCGCCCAGACATCATCGTCCGCGCCGACTCCTAGTGCCTCATGCAAGCCCAACCATGTCGCAGCGGCCGCAGCCTCCGATTCGGCGCCGAGCAGGATTATCCGCCTGACCAACTGCCCTGGATTCCACGGGTTTCCGCTTAGCCGGGCAGCTCCTGAGTACAAAGCCGTATTGGGGACCACCGGCGACAGGGACATGAAGCGCTTCGATGACTGCTGAGAGACCTTGGGACTTTGCACAAGGCGGTCAAGCACCGTACGCCATGTATCCGGCTGGATCGAACCAGCATTGCCACCCTTCTTCTTCGCTTTGTCCGCCGCCTTTCCCAGCTCGTCCCCCAAGCTTTTCACTTGCTTCTCCGAGATTACGAATCCGGATGAGCGATAGGTCGACGAAAGGATGACTTCGCCCGTGGAGAACTCGGGCGCCGGCCGGATGCTGAAGAAGGCATCTTCAAACCCTTTGTGGGATTCAGCCCATGGTGACTTCAGGAACTCATGCGCGATCATCGCCCCCCACCTCTCCTGACGATGAACGTACCGAAGCTCCTGACGATGGCTTCATCCCTGACGCCAAGCTGGATCTCGCTACAATTCAACTCCTCTTCGTCCCGTACCACGGCTCCTGCCAGCTTGGCCCGCGTCGTATCAAGCAAGGCGACGACCGAACGTGGCAACGATGCAGGAACCATTCCATTTCGCAGCGACTTGGTCGCCTTGAATAGTTCATAGGTCAGGGCGACCGGCTGCGCCCTAACCCCCCTACCAACGCTAACGAAGCGCAACGGAAGCCTAGGCCTTGTATCTGCCTGCCCAAGGGGGATTGGGGTAACGCGCTGGATGTCTGTCGTCAGCACCACCCTGCGCTCTGGCGGGGGGAGTGGTTCGCCGAACGTAGTATTCAGACTAACTTGGAAGCGCCTTTCTTTGTTTAGCAGTCCCTCCACTTCCTGTGCGGCCACTTGGAGTGCGTGGTTATCACCATCGACGACCTGGGCGAACTCCAAGAGCACGTCAGAATCCCTCGTGACGCCGGCTCGGACACCTATGGAGCGACGGGCAATCTTGCATGCAATCATCCTGATTAGCGCCTGCACGCGAGTAGCTACCGCAGGCTTCCGACGCCTCGTTGGTTCGTCGGACAGCTTCGCATCTGCCTCTTCCAAAGCCTTGAGCAACTCGATTTCAAGCGGCGACAGGCACTGGAGCTTCTGCAGGAATTGACGACCTTCCTTTACGGAAAGACTAAAGCGGCGATCGACTTCTTCAAACTTGATGGTTGTATTGGCGCTTACGGCGACTTCCAACTCCGGGCCTGCAAGAGAAGGGTCAAGGTGCATGCCGAGGCTTGCGAGGTGGGTGCGGAGCGTGGAGGTAGTCTCTCTCCGCTTATCTAGCGCCAGGAATTGCTGCAGTCCTACTAACGAAGGCACGTCATCCAGCTTCAGCTCCTTGATGTCCCTCCTGAGCCCGGCCGCCCTAGCGACCGGCCATGATCCAAAGAGCGCGTGCTGGTATTGCGCCACCAACAAGTTGAACAGCCCACGGATCCTCCTAGCCTCCCTCTTCGGCATGTCGCCAATCTTGGGTGTTATTTGGGCTTGCGCCCATCTGCATGGGTGGTATTCCGCTTTTGAGTTCGGCCCAGTAGTCCCAGCAAGCAGGTATGCGTTCAGGGAAAAGAGGTCACGGAAATTCCACCTCTTCCCGGTAGATAGTTCGAACCATCTAAGTATGCGAATGAAAGAAGCACGGTGCGGGTCGCCGGCGAGTAGCTTACGGTTGGTGCAGAAAGGGCAGTACGCCCCTGCTTCGCATGAGCTAGGCTCAGGCCAATCCTCGGGGCGTGTGGCGACATCAAGGATTTGGCGCGCCGCCGAATCACGCCCATCGGCTTCGTCGACCAGGGACTCCACGTCCATGGGCCAGACGGCGAGGCGCGGGTACCCTTCGAGCGGCCAGCAGTCCATTCCCGCGACTCCCAGTGAGGCCGATTGGACGATAGCCTTTACGATGTCGCTCACCTCAGGCTGGCCGCGCTCGGTCGCGAGGATCAGGGCATCATCCAAGACTCCTCGGTTCACGCAGGCCATGTAGATATGGCCGCTGTCCTGGCCCAGCAAGCTGCGTACGTCATTGCAGAGATGTTCGGCGGGCGAGGCGGGATTTCCGTACTCGGCCTCCGAGCCATCCTGGACAATTGAAATCGCCCTAACCTTGCTGTGGCTGGGGAAATTCGCACGCTTTGCCGTAACTAGGCGTCCCGGCTGCACGCCCGCCTGGCCCGAGAATATTGCTGCGAGTTCCCCCCGAAGCCCACCATTGAGCCGCATCGCATCGTCAAGCATCTGGATCGTGAATTCGATGGCCTCGGTTTTCCCGTTGCCCGGGCCACCTACGAGGAAGACGGCCCGGGGAGCACCCGGCTCCCCGCTGGCAACCGCTTTAGCCCAAGACTCTAATCGCACTAGCAAGCTAGTGCTAATCACGTCGCCCGACGGGCGACCGCTTCCCGCATAGAACAGCTTCTTAACGCCGCCCGCCTTGTCCCCCGACCAATTAAGCAGGCCTTCTGGATGCTTACTCATTTGCCCCCCTGGCAGAGAAGCCTTCAGCGCATGGCTGCCGCTACTGACTTCTTGATAACCGTCTTCTTGCCTATGACTGCGGTGCCCTTCTTCTCGAGCAATCGCCAATACCTTAGCACCCCAGCCCCAACAGCCCGGGCCAGTAGCGGCGGGACGGCGTTGCCTACTTGGGTATACCGGGGGCACTCCACTTTTCGGAGCTCACCACCCGTCGTGTATTTCCCATGGAAGGTGAACCAATCCGGGAATGACTGCAGTCGTGCACACTCCCGGACGGTAAGGATCCGGGGGTCGCTGTAATGGAGGATGTCGTCCGGCAGCGTAGTAAGAGTCGGTGCCGGTTGCTTCCGCGCCATGGGGACGGTCCGGTGCTTCAGCATGCCAAACCGCTCCCTGTCTTGGGGGCTTAGGTTAATGCCGCGCCTGCAGCTATCTAGGATCTCCTGGAAGCGCCACTCCACGTCGAGCCGATGCCGCGCGAGTCGCATGCTATCCATCTCACCGCGTGCGACGCCGTCATTCATTAGCCGCTGGTAAGGGATGTCTTTCGCTCCTTCATAAGCGAGTTGCAAGTATCCTCGCCGCGCGCCATTTCCGACATATTCGACCGTTCGGCTAGCCTTCTGCCGACCCGTGCCAACCACTAAGTCAGATAAGGCCTGCTCGGCGGTCACGTGCTTGCCATTGCCAAGTGAATCAAGCTGTACCTGCCCCTCGGCGCTGATGTAGCTGAATACACCCGTGCTTCCAGTGGGCAGAGCCTTCGCCACGTCCGACCGGATACCAACGACCACCAATCGCTCCCGGTGCTGTGGAACGCCAAAATCGGCGGCATCAAGGATCATCGGACTGACGGAATAGCCCAGCTCATCCAGGGCGTCGTGCAATTTGTCGTAAAAGGTCTTAGAGCCCCGTCCCACGCTGTTGCCGCGCTTCGTATGTGCGACGGTCATCCCCGGCACGTTCTCGAGCACGAGGAATCTAGGGTTGATGATCCTTACGAATGCCACGTAGCGCTGGAACATCTTGTTCCGGGGGTCGGCACTGTTGCGCCGGCCGGCGAAGGAAAAGCCCTGGCACGGTGGCCCCCCTGCAATTAAGTCGACCTTGCCACGCATCTTTCCCAAATCAAGTTCGTGGCGCTCCAAAACGTCGTCTATGGAGTGGGCGGATTGCTCCAACCATTCGGGCCATTGGAAAGCGTGCCGGGAAGCGCTTACTAGGAAGTTCGCGCGGAACGTTTCGAACGCATCCTTCGCCCGCTCGATTGCAAACAGCCCCTGCCACCCGGCTTGGGAAAGCCCAAGTGACAATCCGCCGCATCCGGAGAAAAGATCTATGAAGTTAGGACGCGCAGGCGGCAGCTGGTTTTCCATGGACGGGCTCGAAAGGATGTCGGCCAGCAAGCCCGGGACGCAGGGCGGGACCTTGCCGCCCACGGCATCCCCGGAGCGCCGGCGGGAGTCGGCGGGAGTCGGCGGGAGTCGGCGCCAGGTTATCAGCTACCCCAGGGCGGATGGAAGGAGCGCCCTCTGGCCAGGCCGACCCTAGCCCGAGTGCTGCGCGCGCCTCGTCTGGAGGGCAGCCAGCAATCTTCGTATCACCACCCCCCGCGACTGAGCCTTCGACAGGGAACACTCCCAAATGGTCAAGACTGACCAGCCGTCGCGGCGGAGGCGTCGGACGTTCCGTTCGTCCCGGGCCTTGTTCGCCTCGAACTTGCTGCTCCAGAAGCGACTGTTTTGCCCCGGGATTCTTCCCTTCTGGCAAGAATGGGCGTGCCAATAGCACCCGTTGACGAAGACTACCGTTCGCAAGGCAGGAAAGACCAAGTCCGGCCGTCCAGGCAAGCCATTGCCGTGCAGTCGGTAGCGGAAACCCGCCGCCCAAACCGCCTTGCGGACGACCAGCTCCGGCTTCGTGTCCTTGGACCTGATCAAGGACATGCGGACGCTTCTTTCGGCTGGACTTAGTGTGTCTGTCATTTGCCGTCATGTCGTATCTCGGCAAGGGAATGGCGGGCACCATCCCCCATACCGATCTCATTCGCTGCGAAACGATGGACCTTCCTACGGCGGCTGGGGTCGCGAACTCCGCTCAGGAAAGCCGGTTCGCCCTCTGCGGCGCCAACGTGAAAGCGCGCTAGCTCGTCCATCTGCTGTAAGCAGGTCCATTGTCGAGCTCTTCCCAGACTCCCGCCGCATGCTCCTATCGACCAAACGTGGCCAGCGTCAGCCACTAACCAACAAAGAGGGCGACCTCCGGCCGCCCTCCCTTGATCCTACGTGGGCCCTCAAACCCCCAACGGATTCGGCTTCTCCTGATCCAGCTTGTACAGCTTGATCGCCCGAGCCGCGTCCTTCGCGGTCATCTTGCCGTCCTTCGCCAGCGCGTCGATCGCCGCCTGGGCGATGTAGTAGCGGTCCACCTCGAAGTGGCGGCGCAGGTTGGCGCGGGTGTCGGAGCGGCCGAAGCCGTCGGTGCCCAGCACGGTGTAGGTGCGCGGGATGAAGGCGCGGATCTGGTCGGTGA
>Ga0233369_1000745_pt1 | contig 12207 bp, 8 predicted proteins | sample ElkDunMinimDraft_26_FD_191537 | JGI IMG/M metagenome (GOLD analysis project Ga0233369, IMG submission 191537) | Fecal eukaryotic communites from dung pellets of Tule Elk in California, USA - Elk Dung D16 | ecosystem: Host-associated > Mammals > Digestive system > Large intestine > Fecal | place... | reverse complement strand
AGCGGCGCGCCCGCCATCCAGCGCCAGCCCATCCACGCCAGCAGCGCCACCAGCCAGCCGCCATGCCACAGGTCGCGCCAGCCCGGCGCGCGCCCCGTCACCAGGGTACGCACGTAAAGGAAGAACAGCGGCGCATAGGCGAACGGCAGCGCCCGCGCCAGCCGGAAGGCGGCGGCGAAGCCGGCGTCGGGCGCGGCCATGTGCGCGGCCTTGATGGCCAGGTCGACCGCGATCGTCGCCAGCCACAGCGACAGCACGCGGTTGGCGGGCGCGTTCGCCGGCCGCCGCCACAGGGCGGGCGCGAGCATCGCCGCCTGCACGGCCCCCACCGAGTACACGACGATCCAGGAATTGGTCAGCACGCCGCGGCCGCTCCCGCCAGCCCCAAGGGCGCACAGGGTACCGCGGCACAAAAGCAAAGCCCGGCGCGGGGCCGGGCTCGAGGTGCGGGTGGCAGGGGCGGCCCCGGCCTCAGGCCACGAACAGTGCCTTCATCTTCTTCAGCGCGTTGGCTTCGACCTGGCGGATGCGCTCGGCCGACACGCCGTACTCGTCGGCCAGTTCCTGCAGGGTGACCTTGCTGTCGGCGTCCAGCCAGCGGCGCTTGATGATGTCGCGCGAACGCGCGTCCAGGCGGGTCATGCCCTCGCGCAGCAGTTCCAGCTGGCTGTCCTCGCTGTCCATGCGCTCGTAGGCCTGGGCCGGATCCTCGTCGCGCGAGATCAGGTAGGCCGCGGGCGCCGGCGGCGCGTGGTCGTCGTCTTCGTCGGAGGGCGCATCGAAACCGATGTCGCGACCGGACAGGCGCGACTCCATCTCCAGCACCTCGCGCTCGGAGACGTTGAGGTCCTTGGCCACGGCGCTGACTTCGGCCGCGTTGAGCCAGCCCAGGCGGGTCTTGCTCTTGCGCAGGTTGAAGAACAGCTTGCGCTGGGCCTTGGTCGTGGCGACCTTGACGATGCGCCAGTTCTTGAGGATGAACTCGTGCATCTCGGCGCGGATCCAGTGCACCGCGAAGCTCACCAGGCGCACGCCGATGTCGGGATCGAACCGCTTGACCGCCTTCATCAGGCCGATATTGCCTTCCTGGATCAGGTCGCCCAGCTGCAGGCCGTAGCCGCTGTACCCGCGGGCCACGTGGACGACGAAGCGCAGGTGCGAATGCACCAGTTCGCGCGCGGCGTCGAGGTCCTCGGCGTCGCGGAAACGGCGGGCGAGCGCCTGCTCGTCCTCGGCCGAGAGCACCGGGATCTGGTGGACGGCGCCGATGTAGGCCTCAAGCGAGCCAAGCGGGGTCAGCCCGCTCAGGGGGGCGGCGACCGGCAGATTGTTGGCGACGAGGGCTTGTGACATGGGGATATTCATCGAGGAGGAGTCTAGCAGTCGGTCTCTATGACTGCTAAGACCCGGAAAAGTTCACGCGGCGTTTCGCACATAGAACAAATGCACCTGAACGCACATCAAGATTACATGAATCGAGCCAATCCGGCGCGACGGGCGGCGCTGGGGCGTCAGCGGGGAAGAGAGGCTAAGGCCCCGGCGATTAGCGGCCTGTGAGGCCGGCCGGAGCGGCGGCGCGAATTTCGACCCGCGGGCGGGGCCGGACGCCGGCGCCTGGCTGCCGCCGGCGGGCGGCGCCACCGGACCGGGCGGATCGGGAGGCCCCCGGCGACACAAGAACGCCCCCGTCGCCGGGGGCGTCCGTGCCTTGCGACCGGAGGGTGGATCAGAATTTCTGCGCGTAGCGGAAGTACAGCGTGCGGCCGTAGGCGTCGTACAGCTCGAAGTTCCACGGCTGGTTGCGCACCTGCAACAGGGTCGGATAGCGGTCGCCGACGTTGTTCACGCCCAGCGTGATGCTGCCTTCCCACGGCGCACGGTAGGTCACCGACAGGTCGTGGGTGGTGTAGCTGCCCACGCCCTCGCCGACCTCGCCGGCGACGAAGCCGAAGCTCGGCTTGACGCCCGGATTCTGCTGCGAGCCGATGTAGTTGGCGTTCCAGTTGGCCACGAAGTCGCCCAGGCTCCAGCTGTTGCGCAGGGTGGAGCGCAATTCGGGCACCGCGACCCAGCCCAGGCGGTCCTTGACCGTCTCGCCATCGGTCACTTCGAAATCGAGCACCCTGGCCACCTGCAGCCAGCTGTCCAGGCGCCCGGCATCGCCCAGGTCGAAGCGGCCGCGCAGGTTGAGGTCGACACCGGTGGTGGTCAGGTCGCCCTCGTTGGCGTAGGCGCTGCTGACCTCGGCGATCGAGCCGTTGGAGCGTCGCCGCACCGAGGTGCCGGGCGGCAGCGCCGCGCCGGCATTGTCGAAATCGACCAGTTCCTGGTATTCGATCAGCCGGATGCGGTTGTCGATCTGGATCCGGTAGACGTCCAGCGTCATGTTCAGCCACGACGCGGCGTCCCACGCGGCGCCGACGCTGAACTGGCGCGAGCTTTCCGACTCCAGGTCGGGGTTGCCGCTGCGATAGGTGTCGACCTGGTACACCACCTCCTGGGAGACCGGGCCGTCGCTGACGTGGTCGTTGTTGGCGTCGTTGCCGCACTGCGCCGCGGTGTAGCCCATCGCCACGCAGGTGCGGTAGTCGGCCACCTGCTCGGCCGAGAACGACCGCTTGCTGTGCACGTAGGGCAGGGCCGGGGCGCGGAACCCTTCGCCCGCGGAGGCGCGCAGGGTCAGGTTCTGCAGCGGCTGCCAGCGCACCGACACCTTGGGGGACAGGTCGGAGCCATAGTCGCTGTAGCGGTCGTAGCGCGCGGCCAGGGCCACGTCGAAGGCGCTGGCCAGCGGCAGCAGCCACTCGCCGTAGGCGGCGTAGATCTCGCGGTCGCCGGCGGCCGAGTTGCCGGAGGAGCCGGCGACCACGCCGGCCTCGGACAGCGAATCGTAGATGTCGGCGTAGTCCTCGGCGCGGTACTCGGCACCGAACGCCACGACCGACGTGCCGCCGGGCATCGCGAACAGGTCCAGCGTGGCGTTGGCATAGAGCTCGTCGATGTCGAACCTGCCGTCGCGGCCGATGGTCGCGGTGAAGCCCTTGATCACTTCCTCGGGATTGCCGAAGGGATCGAACAGGTTGTAGCGGCCATCGGCCGCCGCGGCCTCGGCCAGCGGCGTCACGATGAAGCCGCGCCCCACTTCCTTGAAGCTGGCGCGGCTGCGACGCATCCCGAAATCGACGGACAGCTTCTCGCTCGCCTGCCACTGGAAGCCGGCGTTGATGTCCGCCACGGCGTTGTCGACGAAGTTGTCGCGGTTGCCGGCCGCCGCATAGCGGTGGTAGACGAACACGCCCAGCCCGTCGCCGGGCACCGGGTCGTTGGGCGTGCCCTCGGGGATGTACAGCACGCCTGGCGTGGGCGCGAAGCGCCCGAAGCTCTTGGTGCCGCTGTAGCTGGCCGACGCGTAGACCGACCAGGCCTCGTCGATCTGCCAGCTGCCGCGCGCATACAGCGACCGGTTCTTGACCGAGGCTTCGTTGGCCGCCGCGGCGTTGAAGTCGTAGACGCAGTTGGCGCCGTTGCGCCAGAAGTTCGGGTCGTCGCAGGCGTAGCCGATCAGGGCCCCGCCAGCTTCGCCCTCCTCGCCCGGCGCGGTCGCGCTTTCGAAGTAGAAGTTGTTGCCGTAGGGCGATCCGCCGCGCGTCTGCCCGCCGATCTGGTCGCGGGCGAACACGATGTCGCGCTCGCTGGTCGAGGCGCCCATGACCAGGCTGCCGCGCTCGGTCGAAGTACCGAACACCAGCGATGCCTCTTCCGTGTCGCCGCCGGTCACCGCCGGGTTGCCGCGCCCGTAGCGCACCTCCGCGCCGTCGAAGTCCTTGCGCAGCACGATGTTGACCACGCCGCCGATCGCGTCGGAGCCGTACACCGCCGAGGCGCCGTCGGACAGGATCTCGATGCGCTCCACCGCCGCGAGCGGGATGGTGTTGAGGTCGGCGCTGGTGCCGGCCGACGGCGAGTAGGGCGCGCGCCGGCCATCGACCAGCACCAGGGTGCGGTCGGAACCGATGCCGCGCAGGTCGATGTCCGCGGTGGACTGGGCGGAGCTGCCCGAGCGCGGACGGAAGTTGCCGAACGATGCGAAGGTGGAGTCCCGCATCACATCGGCGACCGAGACATCGCCGCTGGCGTCGATGGTGGCGCGGTCGATCACCGTCAGCGGCACCGCGCCTTCGATGTCGGCGCGGCGGATGCGCGAGCCAGTGACCTGGATGCGGTCGAGGGTGCGGGTTTCGTCGGTCGCGGAATCCTGGGCGGACGCTGGCAGGACGGGCGACGCGCAGGCAATGGCGATCGGCAAAGCCGCGAGCCTGCGGCTGCGCAGCTGGAACAGGCATGTCATGTAGTGCTCTCCGTGTGTCGTTATGTGTTCGTTAAACACATGGCGACGTTACGGAGCCCGCGGGTCTGCCGCTTGGCCCGCGGTGCCGATCGGGTTTGCCAGGTATGGCGCGGCACCTTGCATCCGGTATCGCGACGGGGGCATGCCGAAGCGCGCGCGGAAGGCACGGGAGAAGCTGCAGTTGTTCTCGAAGCCGCACGCCGCGCCCGCCTCGCTCACCGACAGCCGCGTGGCGCGCAGCAGGCTGGCCGCATGCGCCAGACGCAGGCGCGTGGAGGTCGCCTGCGGCCCTTCGCCGTAAAGCGCCTGGAAGGTCTTGGTGAAGTACCAGACCGAGACGCTGCCCATCTCGGCCAGTTCGGGAATGCGGACCGGACGATCGAGGTGGCCGGCCAGGTACAGCCAGGTCCGCTGCATGCGGGTGAACACCTGGCGCCTGCGCCGCAGGGAGCGCCCCGGGCAGCGATCGACCAGTTCGCGGAACCCCGCCTGCTGCGTGGCCAGCACACGCAGCACCGGCTCGATCCGCAGCCGCTCGACCTCGTGCGGGCGGATTCCATTGCGCGCGAACGGCGCGCAGCGCCGCCACAGCCGCAGCACGCCGCCGCGCGAACCAGCGACCATCGTGCCGAGCCCGGGGAACAGCCCGCCTTCCACCGCGGCCATGGGCTGCATCCGCGGCGACAGCGCGATGCCGACGGACAGGCCGCCGGCATCGGTGTGCAGCAGCGGCCGCGAATCGCGGTCGAGCACGATCCACTGCCCGGCGGCCAGGCCGAAGCGGCCCTCGCGGCACTGCAACGCGGCGCTGCCGCGCAACACGAGCCAGGCGGTGGCGGCGGCGTCGATCACCGCGACCGCGCCGCCACGGCTGGCCACCATCAGGGCGGAAAGTTCATCGCCTGCGACGGCTTGCGCGCCGCCGCGGTCGATCCAGATCGTCTGCATCTGCATGGGCTTTGTCCTGTGCGGAATCCAGCCACCTGTTTGACGCGTTCGGCTCCGAAACTCAGGAAACCAGGGCGAATTCGTGCCGACATCGGACCGTCCTGCGTCCGAAAGTCATGGATTCGCCGGGCCGGCGCATGAGCTTCGCCATGGTCCAGCCGTCGCGGTCCTGCTTCGCTGCGCCCTGGCGCGGCTGCGGCAGCTGCGCGGCGCCGATATCGATGTTCTGCGTCATCGGCAGGCCCAGGTACAGCCAGCGGCCGCGTGCATCCAGCGCCGGCGACCCGCCCACCGCGAGCGTGTCTGCCGAGATGCAACGTTGCCGCGTCGGTTCGCCGGGTGTCGCCAGCGGCTGCCAGAGCGCCCCGCAGCCCGCAGCGGGGCCAATCGAATAGACGCGCCCCGCGTGCACGCTCCAGTGGCGGTAGTGGGGCGGCTGCGGCAGCGTCTCCGAGATCCGGACCGCCCCCCGCAGCAGCGCATCGGCCCGCCACAGTCCCGGCGTCGCGGGGCGGGTCCACAGCACCGTCGACGTGGCGCTGTCGTAGCGCGCGAGCGCGACGTCGTCCTCGACGGCGAGCTCGCGCCAGCCATCGCGCGCGTAGAGCACGAGGCGCACGCGGCCGCGGCCGTCATCCGCGCCGACCAGCAACCGGTCGGGTCCGCCAGCGTAGGCGGCGAACACCGGACGGGCCGAAGGCGCGGCCAGCGCCCCGACGCGGCCCGACAGGACATCGACCTCGAACAGCCGGTCGCCCTCCTCGGTGCGGCCAAGCACCAGCAGCGTGCGCCCGTCGTCCGACCAGACCGGCGGGTGCCGCGGCACCGGACGCAGGCCGTCGACCGGACGCAGGGTGTCGGGCCGGTCGATCTCGCCCAGCCACAGCTGCACCGACATCGAACGGCTGGAGACGAATGCCAGCGTCCGGCCGTCCGGGGACAGCGCCGGCAGCATGTCCGCCCCGCTGGAGGCGAACACCGGCTCCGGCTCCGGCGCCGCGCCGTCGGCGTCGCCGTCGATGCGCGCACGGAACAGGCCGCTGCGCGAGTGGTCGATCTCGAACACCATCGACCAGGCGTCCGCGGCGATGTCCGGATGCACCGCATCGCCGGCGGGCAGGCGCGAGAGCGGCTGCATGGCCGTCTCCGACAGGCGCAGCAACCACAGCGTGGCCTGCCCGCCGATATGGCTGAGCACCACGCCGCTGCTGTCGGGCAACCAGTCCCAGCCGCGGATATCGCCGCGCACACGGGTCAGCGGTCGCGGCGTCCCGCCCTGGGCGGGCATGATCCACAGGTCCGCGAGCGAGACATTGCGGCGGAACACCAGCAGCCGGCCGTCGGGGGAGTAGCGCGGCAACTGGTCGACATCGCCATCGCCGATGGCGTACTCCAGCGGCTGCCAGCGGCCGCTGGCCAGGTCGAGCCGGTGCAGCGGCGCGCTCGGCCTGTCCGGCCTGCGCGTGCCCCCCATCACCAGGCCGCGGCCATCGGGTGTCCAGTCGAACTGCGACCAGGCACCGTCCAGGCAGGGACCGGCATCGCGCGGCTCGCCGCCGCTGGCGGCAACCAGCATGAAGCGGCAGGTGCCGGCCGACAGGCGCACGAAGGCGATGCGCGTGCCATCGCGGGACCAGACCGGCATCGTGTCCGACTGGCCTGCAGCGGGCGTGGTGAGCGCGCGCGCCGCTGCCTGTGCCATCGGCTGCAGCATCAGCGTGCTGCCACCGTCGGCGGTGGCCTGGACGAAGACCACGGTCGCTCCGTCCGGTGCCAGCGCCGGCAGGCGCTCCTGCCCGGGTGTGGAGGTCAGCGCCCGGTAGCCCAGCTCCAGCGGCGACCCCGTCACGGCCGCGGCGCGCAGGGCCCAGACCGCCATGGCGGCCGTGCATGCGATCACGACCGCAGCCGCGGCCCTGGCGACCAGCCTGGGCGAACGCGCGCGCCTGCGCTGCGCCCACGCGACCGGCGGCGCGGGGCCTGGCGAGCCGGCCAGCCCGAGCGCACCCGCCGCCTCCGGCGTGGCAGGTGCGGAGGATGTCGCGGGCACAGCCGATCGCGCCATCGCCGGGAGGGCAACGGTCGCCGGGCGCGCGTCGCCCGGCTGCGCGGGTACGGGTTCGTCATGCAGCCATTCGGCCGGCGCGAGCAGGCGATAGCCGACCTTGGGAATGGTTTCGATGTAGCGCGGCGCGTCACGGTCGTCGCCGAATGCCTTGCGCAACTGGGTGATGGCCTGGGTCAGCACATCGTCGGTCGGCATCGTGTCCGGCCACACCACCGAGAACAGCGTCTCGCGCGTGACCACGTTGCCGCGCCGCTCCACCAGCGCCACCAGCACCTGCAGGGCCTTGTGGGTGAGCCTGCTGGCACGGCCGCCGGTATCGCGCGTGACCACGCGCCGCAATGCATCGACCTCGCAATCGAGCACGCGCAGGCGGCTGGCGGGCAGATCGATCATGCGGGCCTGTCGGCAACCGCGATCGCCAGCGGCGACGCATCCATCCAGCAGGTCATGGTGATGGCGCGTCGCATGCGGGTATCGCCGGTGTGGTTGGGGGAAGCGGCAGCCTGTCACCAGCGCGGGCGCGCCGCATGTGTCTTTGGTAGGGCACGAACGGCACCGGGCGGTTGCAGCCGAAACGCTTCAGCGACGCTGCAGCGCCTGCGCGGCCAGGACATGCGCGCGCTGTTTTGCGACGTCTGGCGGCAGGCTCTGGCGTGGGTCACGGACACTTCAGGCAGATTCGCCGCGCACCGTGCGGGCCTAGCCTGTCGCTGTCCAATGAACTCCAGAGGCAAGCGTATGAAGACCTTCCCCACCCTCCTGTGCGCCATCCTGGCAACCACCAGCCTGAATGCTCTCGCCGCCGGCAGCGCATCCTCCGACGCGCTGCCCGGCTGCGTCTCCCTGTCCGAGTCCCATCGCGGTGCGCGCGGCCCGGGCGACGCGCAATTGCTGCTCAAGGACGGCGACCAGCACTACCGCGTGCGCTTCGATGGCCGATGCGCGGCGCTCACGAGCGCGAAGGTGTACGTCCGCACCGGCGACCAGACCAACCGGCTGTGCCCGACCGGCTCGTCGGTCCAGGGCGGCAACCGGCTGTGCGCGGTCGAATCGGTCGAAACCATCGATGCCGCCGACTACAAGCGGGCGCGCCGCTGAGCGGCCGTCAGCAGGGGTCGCGGACGCCCGCGACCCCTGGCCTGCTTACTGCGGGGGCGGAACGGTTCCGGCGCGATAGGGAAACTTGGCGAAGATGTCGGCGACCGCGCGGTCGATACGCAGATCGCGGGCGGCCACGTCCTTGACCCGGCCGACGCGACCGACCGCGATGCCTTCCCAGACCAGGCGGTTGCGCGCGACATCGACCAGGTCGACGTTGATCGTGCCTTCGGTGTAGCGGTACACATCGGTCCGATCGCGCCAGTAGGGCACCACGTAGTAGCCCCGGCCGCGATAGCTGTAGTAATAGGCATAGTCGACCGTCGGCATGACGTTCACGTCGGTCTGCTGCTGCGTATAGGCGTTGATGTTGACCCACAGGTCCGGCCGGTCCGTGGTGTAGGTATAGCCTCGCGACTCGAGCTGCGACCGCACCGCGGCCTTCATGCGCTCGCCCGATGGCGTGGTATAGCCGTCCGGCTCGATCGCCAGCGGCGAGTAGAAGGCGAAGGTGTGGTACCGGCTGAAATCGGCTTCGGGATCGGCTTCGGTCGTGATCTGGGGACCGGTGGCGCAACCTGCAAGCAGGACCAGGGCGAGGAGGCCCATGGTCCGGACTGCTACGCGGAAGGTACTCATGGATTGGCTCCCTGTCGGTACGCGGCAAGCTAGCACCGGCCCCGCTATGCCCAAGTGAACGCAACGGCGCTCGCGCCGCAGCCGACGTGCACATCGTCGTGACCGGCACCGGCGCATGATCCACCGCAGCCCGACCAATCGAAGCGGGCCTCTCTCTCTCCTAAAGTCCTTGGGCGCCGTGCACGGCGCCCTCTTGTTTTTCCGGACGCGCGGCTGGCCGCGCTGGCGACGGGATCGGGCGTGCCCACGCAGTCGACACGGCCGGGCCCGGGCCCGGGCACCAGCCATCCCCGCTGGCGGCGCACGGCGTCAGCCCGGCCGGTACACCTCGCCGCCCTGCGCACGGAACTCCTCCGACTTGGCGGCCATGCCCGCCTCCAGGACCTGGGCCGACTCCGATGCCGCCGCGTGGTCGCGCACGTCCTGGCTGATTTTCATCGAGCAGAAATGCGGGCCGCACATCGAACAGAAGTGGGCCAGCTTGTGCGCATCCTTGGGCAGGGTCTCGTCATGGAATTCCCTGGCCTTCTCCGGATCCAGGCCCAGGTGGAACTGGTCCTCCCAGCGGAACTCGAAACGCGCCCTGGACAGGGCGTTGTCGCGCAGCTGCGCGCCGGGATGGCCCTTGGCCAGGTCCGCGGCATGGGCGGCGATCTTGTAGGCCATGATGCCGTCGCGCACGTCCTGGCGGTTGGGCAGGCCCAAGTGCTCCTTGGGCGTTACGTAACAGAGCATCGCCGTGCCGTACCAGCCGATCATGGCCGCGCCGATCGCGCTGGTGATGTGGTCGTAGCCCGGTGCGATGTCGGTGGTCAGCGGCCCCAGCGTGTAGAACGGCGCCTCGCCGCATTCGCGCAGCTGCTTGTCCATGTTTTCCTTGATCAGCTGCATCGGCACGTGGCCGGGGCCTTCGATCATGGTCTGGACATCATGCTTCCACGCGATCCTGGTCAGCTCGCCCAGGGTTTCCAGCTCGCCGAACTGGGCCGCGTCGTTGGCATCGGCAATGCAGCCCGGGCGCAGGCCGTCGCCCAGCGAGAAGGCCACGTCGTAGGCCTTCATGATGTCGCAGATGTCCTCGAAGTGCGTGTACAGGAAGTTCTCGCGATGGTGCGCCAGGCACCACTTGGCCAGGATGGATCCGCCGCGCGACACGATCCCGGTGACGCGCTTCGCGGTGAGCGGCACGTAGCGCAGCAGCACGCCGGCATGGATGGTGAAGTAGTCCACGCCCTGCTCGGCCTGCTCGATCAGGGTGTCGCGGAAGATCTCCCAGGTCAGCTCCTCGGCGCGGCCGTCGACCTTCTCCAGCGCCTGGTAGATCGGCACGGTGCCGATGGGCACCGGCGAGTTGCGGAGGATCCACTCGCGGGTTTCGTGGATATGCCTGCCGGTGGACAGGTCCATGACCGTGTCCGCGCCCCAGCGGATCGCCCAGACCAGCTTCTCGACTTCCTCGGCGATGCCCGAAGACACCGCGGAATTGCCGATGTTGGCGTTGATCTTGGTCAGGAAGTTGCGGCCGATGATCATCGGCTCGCTTTCCGGATGGTTGACGTTGCACGGCAGGATCGCGCGTCCGCGGGCGATCTCGTCGCGCACGAACTCCGGCGTGATCCGTTCCGGGATGCTGGCGCCGAAGCTCTGGCCCGGGTGCTGGGCGCGCAGGCCGGCGTCGCGCACCGCGTCCATGCGCTGGTTCTCGCGGATCGCGACGAATTCCATCTCCGGGGTGACGATGCCGCGGCGGGCGTAGTGCATCTGGCTCAGGTTGGCGCCGGCACGCGCGCGTCGCGGCACCGCGCGGGCCGGGAAGCGCACCGCTTCGAGCCGGACGTCGTCCTCGCGCGAACGTCCGAAGCTGGAACCGGGGCCGTCGAGCGGCTCGCTGTCGCCACGCGCCTCGATCCATCGCGCGCGCAGCGCCGGCAGCCCCGCGCCCAGATCGATGCGCACGGCAGGATCGGTGTACGGACCCGAGGTGTCGTACAGCGTGACCGGCGGGTTGTCCTGCCCACCGAACAGCGTCGGGGTCCGGCTTTGTGCGACCTCGCGCATCGGCACGCGCAGGTCCGGGTGCGAACCCTCGACGAAGATCTTGCGCGAACCCGGGATGGGCGCGGTGACGGATGCGGAAAGCTGTCCGGTCTGCTGGATCAGCGTGGTAGCGGCGGGGCTGGCGTTCATCGGCGTCGTCCATGGGCGGCCGCGAGGAATTCGCGGCACGGGAACGAAGCGAAGACGCGGACGCCGGGCACACGGCGTCGTCGCGAAGCTTCCCTACGCCGGTGTCAGCCGGATCAGGTTCGAAGGGACTGTCTCAATCCGGGCGCGAGCGCCGCGGATACCCCCGCTTCGCCGCCATTAGACCGCGCCCGCCGCGCCGTTGCCAGCGCTGCGGGCCGGCCACTCAGAACGCCAGGGGCACGCCCGCCATCGGCCCGCGGAAGCGCTGGTCCAGCCCCGCCACGCCGTCGCTGCCGTGCTGGCGGAGGTTGAGCTTGAACCAGTCGTAGCCGGCGTACACGCCGACGTTGTCGGTGAAGCGGTATTCCACCAGGGCATTGGCGCGGGTGAGGTCGCCGTCGTAGTCGTCGAAGTCGCCCCAGTCGGCATCCAGGTACTGGCCCTGCAGGACCAGGCGCCAGCGCTGGTCCTGGGTGTTGAGGCCCAGGCGCAGGCCGACCACGGGCGAGGTGCCGTTCTCGGATTCGCGCGCGGTAATGAGCTCGCCGCCGCTGTTGGCGCGCAGCTCGGCCGCGAACTTGGCGCGCTGCACGCCGATCTGCAGGCCGATGCTGGTGGTCGGGCTCTCGATCATGGCGAAGTCGTAGACCGCGCCGCCCAGGTCGAAGTCGGTATCCAGGGAGGCGGTGGTGCCCGCGGGGATGCTGGTGTCGCCCAGGTCATGTCCTGGGTCAGGCCGTACTCGCGGTCTCGCTGTAGCGGAAATAGTTGAACAGCAGGCGATGGCGGTTGCCGAACCGGAACACCCCTTCGACCCGCGGGACGGTCTTCTCGCCCAGCTCGTAGCGGTCGCTCTCGAACGCGTACTCCTCGCCGCCGAAGAAGGTCTGGGCCGAGAACCGGCTTTCGGCCTTGGCCT
>Ga0233369_1000739_pt1 | contig 12314 bp, 6 predicted proteins | sample ElkDunMinimDraft_26_FD_191537 | JGI IMG/M metagenome (GOLD analysis project Ga0233369, IMG submission 191537) | Fecal eukaryotic communites from dung pellets of Tule Elk in California, USA - Elk Dung D16 | ecosystem: Host-associated > Mammals > Digestive system > Large intestine > Fecal | place... | reverse complement strand
TACGGGGCACTCGTATCCTTTGCAACTTCGGTGACTGCCAATAACGAATTGTCAGAAGACTTAGTATCAGATTTAATGCTGAAGGTATGGATACAACCGGAGAATTTAAAAAATGTTCAAAATCTAAAAACATTCCTTTACGTCAGTGTAAAAAACAGATGTCTCAATGAGCTTGAGCGAAATAAGCGTCATACGAATTACCTCAATAACCTCCAAACCTACCCCTTAAATTCCATTTCACCAGAAGATGAATATCAGGTCAAAGAATTATCCCACAATATTCAACAAGCCATTCAGCAACTCAGTCCAAAAACAAAAATGGTTTATATACTTTTACGAGATAACGACTGCAGCTATGCAGAAGTCGCAGAAATTCTTTCGATAAGCCCAAAAACAGTTGATCGTCATTTGCAGATTGCACTTAAGAAATTAAGGGATAGCATCAAAAATTACCTGCTGTAAATCAACAGTTTACCATCATTATTAAAAATAATTACATTTTTATTGGGGAGAATTATCTTTTCAATTGTCCTTTACGTAATTAGCAGAAAATTATAAACCATGCACGAAGAACGATTTTTTGAATTGCTCCATCAATTTCTATCGAAGAACCTATCTATCGAAGATCAGAAAGAGCTGGAAACAATGACGAAAGTAAACCCGAAATACCGTAAAATATTTGAGGAAATTGCGCAACCTAAGCAGCAAGAAATTGTAAATTCTAGGATAGACGCTCAAATAGATGCTGTATTCTCAAAAAAAGCAGTAGACACCGCAATTCTACCTGTTCGTTCTAAAAAATCAGATTTCATCAAACGAATCCTCCCTTATGCAGCGGTACTCTTATTGGGCTTGTTTATGCTTCCAGTGATCTGGAAGAAAATGTCCAACGTAGAATTAAACGAAGCCTTGGTACATCGCGTAGAAACAAAAAAAGGGGAACGTAAAAACATAACGCTTCCGGATGGGAGTAGTATTTGGTTAAACAATGCGAGTTCGATAACCTATAACAACGGATTTGGAAAGGAAAACAGGGATCTTATGTTGGTTGGGGAAGCTTATTTTGATGTTGCTTCCAACAAAGAACTGCCCATGCTGATTACAGCCAATGAACTTCTAATCAAAGTAGTTGGTACAAGTTTCAATGTTCGATCGTACCCTGATGAAGAAATTGCAGAAACCTACTTGGTCGAAGGTAACATTCAATTGTATATTCAAAAAGACCAGCCTCATGCGCAATTTTTACAGTTAAAACCGGGAGAAAAAGTAAAAATAGACCAGCACGTTAAACCCTTAGATGCCCTGCAGCCTAGCAACAATACGGCAAGTAATAAAGCATTAACTGTTAGTAGAAGTATGATTGTGCTGAATCCTTTAAAGACGTCTGCTACAGAAATAGCTTGGAAAGAAAATATTATGGCATTTGATTCCGAGCCCTTTGAAGTGGTTGCTTCCAAATTAGAGAAATGGTACGACGTGCAAATTACGATTACAAATGAGGATTTAAAAAAGATGGAGATATCTGGAAAATTCAAAGAATCCCAAATCGAAGAGGCCTTAGAGGTGATTAAATTGACAGGAATAGACTTTAACTATAAACGAGTAAATAACCAAATAGACATTTATTAAACCTAAAAAAACTATGCTATAACCCTTTATTTTAAACGAAAAAAAAGGACACATCCATGATTTATCCTTCGAATTTTATTTATTAACTAAGCACCTAGCCCTGAGAAAGTAAGGCGCTTTAATCAATTCAACTAATTTATGAAAATTAATTTACATGCCATTTGGGATCATGTGAAAATTCCCTATCTATTTAAAGTGTTTTTGATGCTTAAAATTATTGTTTGCCTGATATGCATATTTTCCATTCGAGTCACTGCTAACCCCAGTTCTGCTCAAGAAAAAGTATCCCTTCACTTATTCGACAGTGATTTAAAAACGGTTATTAAATCCATCGAAAAGCAAACTAAGGTCACTTTTATTTATTCAGATAATTTAATAAATAATGCCTCATTAGGTAAAATTCAGGTTAATGACCTTCCATGGACTCAAGTTTTGCTTCCCTTGTTAAATGAAGCGGGGCTTAGTATGAAATCCTTGGATGGTAATCGTATAATTATAGGCCCAAATTCGGCCAAACAAAATGGTTTCCCAATAAAAGGTGTGGTAAAAGACAAATCAGGAAATCCACTCATCGGTGTCAGCATAACGGAAAAGAATGCAGATAAAGCAACAAGCACGGATGAGAACGGCCGATTTGAATTGGTCGTAACAGATGATCAAGCAAGCCTACAAGTTAGTTATATAGGCTATTCAAGCCAAGAAGTACCGGTCAGTTCTTCGGAGATACTGATCACCCTACTGGAAGATTTGACCTCATTGGACGAAGTGGTAGTGGTTGGATTTGGCACGCAGAAAAAGGCCAATTTAACCGGCGCTGTATCGTCTGTGGATATGGATAAAGTCTTGGGCGATCGGCCAGTAAGTAGTTCTTCTCAAGCCTTGCAAGGTGCTATTCCGGGTATGCAAGTCACTTTTGGTGGCGGTAGACCAGGGCAAGGTTCAGATTTAAATATTCGAGGCATTACTTCCATCAATGGAGGTTCTCCATTAGTGTTGGTCGATAACGTACCCATGAATTTGGATGACGTTAACCCTAAAGATATTCAAAACATCACCGTTTTGAAAGATGCTGCGGCATCGTCCATTTATGGTGCAAGGGCGGCATTTGGCGTGATATTGGTGACCACCAAAAAAGCAGGTAAAAATCAACCCAATAAAATTAATTATTCCTCCAACTTTACCTGGTCTAATGCGACAAGTTTACCTGAAAAAGCAAGTCCAATAGAATTTGTTCAAGGTTTAAAAGATTTCGGTCAAGCAACAAATTGGACAGGCCAGAATGTCGAAACTTGGTTAGAATTATTAAAAGAGTATCAGGCTGACCCGAATAAATATCCTGAGGGTAATGCAGAAGTCAACAATAACATCTACCCACTAAAAGAATATGACATGTATAAGGAGGTCTTTTCGACTGGCCTTGAACAATTGCATAACCTATCTTTTTCTGGAGGGGCAGAAAAAATAGCTTACCGCCTATCGGGTATGTATGCTGATGAAGATGGCATTATGGCTACCGATAAAGACAGCTATAATCGGTACAATGTGAATGCGTTTTTAACAGCTGAAATTGCAAAAAATTTAAACGCAAGTGCAAATATCCTTTACAAAAACGATAAGCGTAAAACACCTATGAATATGGGTGAGATGTTTTACCGAGCTATTACACACAGTTCCTATATCAATACAGGATATGATATCGCAATGGATGGTACGGAAATTCCATACGGTACACCAAATAATTACTTAAAGTATGAGGATCCAAGCACCAACTATAATGATAATCTAAGGTTATTCGGAAAATTAGATTATAATATCCTTAAAGGATTAAATGTGATAGCTGAATATACCTTTGATAAGTCCAATACAAATAGTAGGTATTACCAAATACGCAATAAATACATGAACCCTAACAATTTTAGTGAAGAGTATTTATTCAATAACCAGTACTACCAGCGTGGAAGCAGTATTACCAATTATAACGCATTAAATTTTTATGCTAGTTATAGCCATCAATTGGATGAACATCATTTCAAATACCTATTAGGAACGAACTACGAAAAGAGTCATTATGAGTTTTACTCCGCAACGCGCTACGATATCTTAAGTCCAGAGTCTCCTTCCCTAGGTACGAGTAGTGGAAATCAATTTGTGGATGATAATTTTGGACAGTATGCTGTATTAGGCTATTTCGGTCGTATAAATTATGACTATAAAAATAAGTATTTATTAGAATTGAATGGACGTATAGATGGTTCTTCTAGATTTCAAGAAGGCTCCAAGTTTGGGTTCTTCCCATCGGTATCTGCTGGATGGAATGTGACAGAGGAAGGATTTATGAGTTCCCTTAGAAATCATATTCCATTACTTAAATTTAGAGGCTCATTTGGAGAGATTGGGAATCAAGTAGTTTTAAACTCTTCGGGAGGACAGGTCTATTTTCCAGTAACACCGGCTATGTCTGCCACGAACTCTTCATGGATCAATCCTACAACAGGCATTCGCTATTTAACCATTACACCACCGAGTTTGGTTTCTTCATCCTTTACTTGGGAAAAAGTTAGAACCTTAAATCTAGGTGTTGATTTGGCTTTGTTCAACAGTAAATTGAACACAAGTTTTGATTGGTTCCGTAGACAAACCATAGGCATGCTCTATCAAGGAGCTGATCTTCCAGCTGTATTAGGATCTACACCACCTTTTCAAAATACGACCAATTTAGAATCGAAAGGTTGGGAATGGGAATTAACTTGGAAAGATAAAGTAAAAGATTTTAATTACGCTATAGGCTTTAACCTTTCAGACAATCGAGGTTATATTACCAAAATAGATAACAGTGCTGGTCTAATCAACGGTTATTATGAAGGTAAAGAATTGGGAGAAATTTGGGGTTATGTGACCGATCGATATTATACAGCAAATGATTTTGTGGATGGAACTTTGAATGATAAACTTCAAAATGGGACATTAAAAGATGGAATTCCAGCCTTCACAGGTGTTGCTCAAAATCCAGGAGATATTTTATTTCAAGATTTAAATCAAGATGGGAAAATATTTTCCGGGAACGGAACATTGGCTGATCCAGGGGACATGCAACGCATAGGAAATAATAGACGTCGTTACCAATACGGAATCACCGGAAATTTTGGATACAAAAATTTTGATTTATCTATTTTCATTCAGGGTGTTGCTAAAAGAGATTTATGGATGAGTAACCATTTGTTTTGGCCATATTCAAATGAATTTGGCACATTCTTTAAACACAGTTTAGATTATTGGACTCCCGAAAATCAAGATGCATACTACGGTAGAGTGTATTCCAACGCAGGTTTGAATACAGGAGCCAACCGCAGAGTTCAAACGAAATACCTACAAGATGGTTCATACCTTCGAGTGAGAAACATCAGCTTGAGTTATAATTTCGGGAAGGAAGTCTTGAAATCTAAATTCTTAGAAAGTATACGACTTTACGTGACTGGGGAGAACCTTTTCTTATTTGACAAGTTGCCTACAGGATTTGAAGCCGATGCTGCAGACCTTGGTTCAGGGGGAATTTACCCGTATTTGAAAAAATACAGTTTTGGTGTCAACATTAATTTCTAACCAGTTTCTGAAATCATGAAAATTTTAAAATATTTTTTATATATCGCTATTGCAGCTGGCTTAAGCACCAGCAATACAAGCTGTACCAAACTTTTAGATCTTTCTCCAGAAGGAACCTTGACAGAAGGTACTACGTTTACATCTTACGATAATTTCATCACTTATGCTTGGCAATTCTACGGGGTATTTCCTGGATATTCGAATTCCGTACCTAATTCAGAAGTAAATGGTGATTTATTTGCTTTAGCCAACAACAATGCTACCTCCGATTGGCTTTGGAATAGAATAGTTATTCCTGGTTCATCCGCAGATTATAGTAATCCTTATGTGCAAATCCGCGCAATAAATATACTCTTAGACCGCATAGATGGTGCTAGTCAACTAAGTGAAGTGGATAAGAAACATGTGCGTAGTTTAGGCTATTTCTTTAAAGCTTATAATTATATGGATTTACTAAATAAATTTGGTGGAACCATTTGGATTGAAAAGGCAATAAATGATGGTGATCAGGAATTTTTATACGGTACACCAGGTACAAGAGATGAAATCGCTGATAAAATAGTGGAAATGCTTACTTATGCCGAGGCAAATATTAAAGCTTCTGGTGATGGAAAGAATACCATTAATGTCCATACCGTGCGTGCATTACTTTCGCGATTCGGTCTTAGAGAAGGTACTTGGCGTAAGTATCATGGTTTAGGCAATGGTGAAAAATATTTACGCGCCTCCGTCGCTGCATCGAGTAAATTAATAAGCAATTTCCCAAACATACATCCGGATTATGATGAACTATTTAATAGTGAATCCTTAGCCAACAATACGGAAGTCTTGTTGTATAAACAATATGAGGTTAATCAGATTACGCATTCTCTTGCTTCCTTAGCTAGAAATTCTGCCGGAAGATGGGATTTAACGAAATCTGCTGTAGATCTTTACCTGATGAAGGATGGCCAAACCCGATGGACTAGTACCCAATTCGCTGGAGATCAAGACCCCTACAAAGAATTTAGAAATCGGGACATTAGGTTATATTATACGGTACCCCCACCCTTTAAAGTAGAGGTCAATCACCCAAGTTACACCTTTGCTTTTACAGCTAATGAAGGAGACCGGGAGTATATTAATTTAATGAATACCTTGTCTGTATCAAGTCGTAAAACCTTACCTACTTTAAATTGGCAAGGATTAGTTCTTAGACAAGAGCCTCATTATGCAGACTTTACCAATGGACAACCTTTTAATGTGACTTTTACAGGCTATCGTTTTTATAAATTCAGTAATAAAATAAAGATGTTGCAGAATGAAGACATCAATGATGCCCCAATATTCAGAATGGGCGAAGTATTATTGAATCATGCTGAGGCCAGCTATGAATTAGGAGAACTTACCCAAGATATCATTAATCAAACTATCAATAAATTAAGACAACGTGGACAGGTCGCAAATTTAAATTTAGCTTCCATACCTACTGATCCAACAAGAGACAGTGCTGTTTCTGCTGTATTATGGGAAATTCGCAGAGAACGAGCGGTGGAGTTAATGGGTGAAGGGTTTCGTTTTGATGATTTAAGAAGATGGAAAAAAATGAATTATGCTGCCAGTAGAAAATTGGGTAGATATATTGTAAAAGGGGTTGATGTGCCAGCCACGGCTCCTATACCAGTTTTAAATGGAGCTACAGCAGGTTATATTGCCTACGAAAGTAGCCCACCTGCTTTCCCAGATTACTATTACCTATACCCTATTCCTTCTGCAGAGATTGTTTTAAATCCTAAGATTAATCAAAATCCAGGTTGGAATGATTAAAATAAACTTACCAGCGAAAAGTAATTTTTCGCTGGTATTTATCTTTTTTTTGAAAAGAAGTAAACCTATTTTTTTATTTTACCATTAATTCGCATGCTTAATACTCAGATTGTCCTAAACAAAACTTATTCTTTATTTATTTAACAGGAAAAGCTATTTAGGGTACTGATTTTGAAAAAAACAATTACGCTATACGCTACTAAATGAAATGAAAAAACTACTCTTATATTTAATTCTATCTGCGGGACTTCAACTCCATGCACAACAGCAACGTCCTAATATTGTATTTATTTTAGCAGATGATCTAGGGCTTGGAGATTTAGGAAGTTATGGCCAGCAGAAAATAAGTACGCCTAATCTTGATAAACTAGCAGAGCAAGGCATGAGATTTACCAATTTTTATGCGGGAACATCAGTCTGTGCACCTTCACGCTCTTCCTTAATGACAGGCCGTCATACAGGGCATACCTACATTCGAGGGAATAAAGAAATAGAACCTGAAGGCCAAGAACCTTTAGCGGACTCTATCCGTACTTTTGCGATGATTCTTCAAGAACAGGGATACCGCACAGGTGCCTTTGGTAAATGGGGATTAGGCATGGTCGGAACATCTGGGGATCCGAATAAAAAAGGTTTTGACGAATTTTTTGGCTATAACTGTCAAAGGCAATCGCATCGGTATTTTCCGACCCACTTATGGCATAATGATCAAAAAATATCATTAGCAGGTAATGATCTAAGGAACATGGTGACTTATGCCCCGACATTAATCCAAGAGCAAACGCTGGCTTTTATAGAAAACAATAAAAACCAACCCTTTTTTCTATTCGTTCCATCTGTTTTACCCCATGCTGAATTGACGGGTCCTGAGGATCAATTTTATAAGAAATATGAAAATGCTTTTGAAGAAAAACCGCACAAAGGCAATGATTATGGACCTCAAGGTACAATTGCTGGATACGCCTCTGTAAGCAAACCTAGAGCTACATTTGCAGCTATGGTAAGTCGCTTAGATCACTATGTAGGAGAGATTATCGCTAAGCTGGATGAATTGGGTCTCACCGAAAATACCATCATCTTATTTAGTAGTGATAATGGTGCTCATCGGGAAGGTGGAGCTGATCCTATTTTTTTCAATAGCACTGCCGGATTAAGGGGTTTCAAAAGAGATTTGTATGAAGGTGGAATTAGAACACCTCTGATCGTTCGCTGGGACAAGCATATCGCTCCAAACAAAACCAACAATCAGGTAGGCGCATTTTGGGATATCTTACCGACCGTACAAGAATTAATTGGGGACAAGAAAAATGAATCCACCGATGGAGTATCATTAGTTCCTACCTTACTTAATAAAGGAAAACAGCAAAAACACAAACATTTGTATTGGGAGTTTCATGAGGATGGAGGTAGACAAGCCGTCCAGCAAAATCAATACAAACTGCTCCGCTTTAATGTAAAGGATGCTCAAAAAACGTATTATGAATTATATAATATCGAAAAAGATCCTCAGGAAAAAAATCCAATCCAAAACAACAAAATTCAACGTAGATTAATAAAGATCATGGATGAGGAACATATAGAAAGTAGGCTATTTCCGCTTTAATATTTATTTACCTTCCATATGGAGCGCACTAAGCTCGATAGTTTTCCTACCTATTTTGAAAATCTTATCCATAACATATGAAAATAAGCCTGATACGAATCAGGCTTATTTTTTTGATATCCCAATCAAAATAAATACGAAGCAAACCTTGAAATGCTAAAGATGCACATCAGGTTAATCCCTGTTAAAACTAAAGCACTGAAACATATTTAACAGCATCTTACATTCCTGTTCAAATTTTAAAAATAAATAAACATCAAGAAAATAGCGCGGTTGAATTTGTGATTTTGCTCATTTTACATTAAACTTGTTAATTGTTTGGATAAATTATTTCTAAACCATTTAAAAGTTATGATGCTTTTTTCTTTAAAATGACTACATATCAAAACTCTACAGATCGTCATTTGGCTACTTTATTATTACAGGGCGATCAGCGGGCATATACCGAAATTTTTGAACGATATCATAAGTTGTTAATTAAGCATGCGTTTCAACTTTTACAGGAAAAAGAAGCTGCAGGAGATTTGGTGCAAGATGTTTTTTTGACTCTTTGGCAGAAACGGGAGACGATTTCTGTGACGAATTCCCTTTCATCCTATCTGTACACAGCTACTCGCAATAAAGTATTTAATCTCCTTTCGCATCAAAAAGTTGCATCCCGCTATGCAGAATCTATTGCCAATTTTATGGAAGAAGGCCATAGTATGACCGATGTTACCTTACGAGAAAAAGAGCTTGCCCGTATTATTGAAAAAGAAATTGATGCACTTCCAACTAAAATGCGTGAAGTATTTCTATTGCGTAGCCAAGAGGAACTCAGTTACCAACAAATTGGAGAGCAACTAAACATTACTAAGCAAACGGCAAAACTTCAAATGCATAATGCTTTGAAAATTCTCAAAATAAAAATCAAGTCCTATCTCCATGTCCTTTGGCTACTGTAGTCAAAATAACTATTTTTTTTTTCATGCTAGCTATAACGTTTGATAACTGAACCTGTCATGTAATTAGATAAGGGTTTAAAAACTCCATTTAAGAAATGAATAAGGAACAACTGGCTAAGCTATTAGATCAATATACCAAGGGCAAACTTAGGGAGCCTAAAATTTCTATGCTCGAAAGCTGGTATCTTAAAGAAGCTAGGGAAGAGAAGCCAAAATTGACGGAAGCGGAAGTAAATGATATTTCAAACCGCATACGCACTTACCTACCCTTACAATATGGCAAAAAACCTGTTCGCATAACTTATTGGCCAAGATTGGTCGCAGCAGCTGTTGCCCTCCTATTTGTTGGAACTATACTGTACTATTATAAATCCTCTAGACTAAGCAATTCTAAACAAGCTGAATCGGACCTTTCGGTCAATGTGGCACCGGGTAAAATGAACGCCACGTTGACCTTGGCCGATGGCCGAAAAATTTACCTCACTGAAGCTCATAAAGGAGAAATAGCGAATGAAGCTGGAATTTCCGTTGTACAGACTGCAGATGGAGAATTAGTTTACCGCATCAGTGATCCTAGCCTAGGCGCCAATAGTATGAATACGTTAAGTACGCAAAAAGGGGAAACGTATAGGTTGATTTTACCTGACCAATCTAAGGTATGGTTAAATGCAGCATCTAGTTTGACCTATACTACAGGATTAAAACAAAACGGAAAGCGCAGGGTAAAATTGCAAGGTGAAGCCTATTTTCAAGTAAGTAAGGACAAAAGCCATCCATTTATCGTGGAAACTTTAAACCAAGAAGTAGAAGTGCTCGGAACAGCGTTCAATATCAATAGTTATGAAGATGAACCAAACGTAACGACTACGCTGCTAGAAGGCAGTGTAAAAGTTAAAACAGCGAATCAACTTCAAATATTACGGCCCGGAGAGCAATCAAGTACTGATGGGAATAAAATTAACGTAAGAAAAGCAGACCTAGATCAAGTTGTAGACTGGAAAAACGGGGAGTTCAATCTCCATAGAATCCCGTTTAAAGCCGCAATGAGCAAACTCGCTAGATGGTATGATGTGGAAGTTATTTACCAAACAACTAACGCTGAAAAATTAATATCAGGCGGATGGATTTCTAGGGATGCCAGTTTAAAGACAATCTTGGAAGGTATTGAACAAACAAAACAAGTCAAATTTAAATTAGAAGGGAGGAAACTCTATGTGTTAAACTATTAAGAATATTGCCATTAACTCTAAAGTAAACGGGGTATAAAAACAAGAGTTCAATAGGCGAAACTAATTACTAAACTAGAGGAGCCTAAAAAACCAAAGGCATAAACCTTTGGTCCATGTTTGGCAACAAACAATAAATGGTTGCTATTTACCACAGGACGCCATTACTTTTCGACGGGCAAAGGCGCTCTGGATTTAACCAAACTAAACGTAAATGTATTTAAATTTTTCCATAAAGCAAGCTGTAAAAACTTGCTTGCAGACTACAGTATGGCCTAACCTGCGATTTACCACGATCTTATTCCTAGTAATTCTTTTTCAGGTCAGTACCCCATTATTTGGTCAACAAATTACTATAAACAAAAAAAACGCTCCACTAGAGTCCATCTTTCGAGAAATCAGGAAGCAATCTGGTTACAATTTTTACTTTGATGCGCAAATAATTGATTTGAATTTAAAGGCAAGTATTCAGGTCAAAAACGCAACAGTGCAGGATGCATTGCGAAAATTATTAGCGGACAAAAACTTGTCCTATGCCATTATGGACAAGCTTATTACGATCACAAAAAAAGAATCGCCTATTCCGATTAATCGTACTGCTGAAAAGGATAATTCCATCATCGTTTCAGGAAACGTTTTGAATGACAAAGGTATAGGCCTTGAGGGTGCTACAGTATACGTAAAAGGAACCTTTTATCAGGTAAAAACAGGCAAGAATGGTGAATTCTATTTGGGAGAACTCCCAAAATTCACAGTTCTTATCGTATCGCATATAGGGTACAAAACGATTGAAATTGCCATTGATAAATTTAGTATGCCAATGGAAATTCGCCTGGTAAACCAAATTAAAGAAGTAGAAGAGGTTGTGATGGTTTTGAATACAGGATACCAAAAAATCAGTCCCGAACAAAGTACGGGAGCCGTGGCACAGATAAGTTCAAAAGAGTATGAATCTAGCATAAGCTCTAATTTTCTAGATGGGCTAACCAATAGGCTTCCAGGTCTAATGATTAATAATGATATTAATTTCACCAGTTTAGTCCCAGGAACTAGCGGTTCGAGTGCTCGTCCACTATTTAATGTTCGAGGTATTTCGACGATGTCTGCCAATCAAAATCCCTTAATTGTGCTGGATGGTTATCCGACTACATTAAGTCTCGACATGATAGATCCCAATGAGATTCATTCCGTAAATATTCTGAAAGATGCTGCTGCAGCAACGGTATATGGGGTTAGCGCCTCAAATGGGGTCATCGTTATCGAACGTAAACAAGCGAAAGCTGGAAAAGCAATTGTTAACTATAGACCATCCTTCAGTCTAAGGCCAAAGGAAAATTATGAGCGCTATCGATGGGATCCAAATGCAGCTGCATTACTGGTGAACTATTTACGTGAAATTCAAGAGCCTAGCATTAACTCAGCGACCTGGAATCGAATTTCTACCATTCCAGGTGGTGCCGTGAATAGGCATCCAACCTTTTATATTGGAGCACAATTGGCTGCAGG
>Ga0233369_1000736_pt1 | contig 12359 bp, 12 predicted proteins | sample ElkDunMinimDraft_26_FD_191537 | JGI IMG/M metagenome (GOLD analysis project Ga0233369, IMG submission 191537) | Fecal eukaryotic communites from dung pellets of Tule Elk in California, USA - Elk Dung D16 | ecosystem: Host-associated > Mammals > Digestive system > Large intestine > Fecal | place... | reverse complement strand
ACGGGTGACAGCTCCTTGTCGGCGGTTCAGCCTTCGGGTACGGCGATGACGACGCCGCTGCGGACCCGCGCCGGGATCCGCTGCAGCGAAATGCTCAGGTCCTGCTCCGGCAGGGTGTGCTCCAGCCGGGCCAGATGCACACTGAACGCCTCCAGCAGCGCGACGGTGATCTGCTCGCCGGGACAGCGGTGCCCGCTGCGGGGATCACCCCCGCCCTGCGGGACCAGCTCGTACTCTCCGATCACGCGCCCGATGAAGCGCTGCGGGTCGAAGGTGTACGGATCGGTCCAGACCTCAGGGTCGTGGTTCTGGCCGTAGAGGTCCAGCAGCACCATCGACCCCTCGGGAATGTCCACACCGTCCCAGACCAGGTCGCGGACCGCCTTGCCGCCGATGAACGGGGCGAACGGATAGAACCGCCGTACTTCGTGGGCGAACGCCTCGGTGTAGGCCCGGTCGCCCTCGGCGAGCGGCTTGCGGTTGCCCGGCCAGCGGTGCAGGGCGTGCGCCGCGTACGCGACGAACCAGCTCACCGCGACCGTCGGCCGGATCACGTTGATCAGCTCCACGGCGGCCAGCCGCGGGTCGAGCAGCTCGCCGTCGACGTCACGGTGCACGACGATCCGCTCCAGCACCGAGCCGACCGGGGCGGCCGCCTCGCCGTTTCGGATCCGGACGACGAGGTCGGCGATCCACTGCTCGCGGCGGTGCCGGGCCCGCCGGGCCCGCCAGTGGCGTGGGCCGGCGGTGGCGAACCCGTCGACCAGGGCCACCATGTCGGCGGCGAAGGAGGCGACCTCCGCCTCGTCGAGGGGCAGCCCGGTCCAGCGCGACACTGCCCGCACGATGATCCGGCTCGCCTCGTCGAAGAGCACCACCGGCCCGCGCTGCGGCCAGGTCGCCGCCGTCGCGTCCCAGGAGTCGTTGGTCAGCTCCACCAGTCGCGCGATGCCCGCGGTGTCGAGCAGCGGCCAGAAGACCTCCTTGCGCTGCCGGTGGCTCAGCCCGTCGAGGGTGTGCACCGCGCCCTTGCCGAAGAGGGTGGCCTGGATCGGCTCCGGGAGGGCGCCGTGGCGGCGTACGTGGTCCTCGTCGTAGAAGAAGGCGGCGGCTTCCGGACCGCAGAGCGCGGTTGCCCGCATCCCGGCCAGCCGGGTGGCCACGGTCCGCCCGCCCCGGTGTCGGCGCAGATTCGGCAGCCAGCCGTAGCCCTCGATGGCGAGGCGCAGGGTGTTGTCGAGCACGGGAGCGGCACGCGAAGTCATATCTGCGGGCTTGCCCAGGTCGGCGGCGCTCAAACCGCCCAGGTCGGCCGCGCCGGCAACTCTCCCCCGCGGCCCTGCGGCCCGTGCCGGGCTCGCCGGCGGAACCGAGGCATGGGCGCAGCCGGGGTCAGTGCGCGGAGCGGGAGATGAACGCGGAGGCGCGCCGGCGGGCGGCGAAAGCGAGGACGAAACCGGTCGCCAGCACCAGGATGCCGAAGAGCAGGCCGGCCTCGGCGGTGAGCTGCGCGCCGAATGGCGACTCGTCGAGCCCCGCCGGCTCCCCGACGTCCCTGATGGCGCCGTTGAGCACCGCCGGCAGCCAGTGCAGCGCGTACGCCCGGGGGGCCTCTTCGGCGCTGAACCGGACCAGCACGAAGGCCACCACGGCGGCCTGCACGGCGATCAGCCCACCGAAGCCGGCGACGGTCGCACCGGGGAGGGGCCCGAGGCGGGTGACCAGGACGGTCGCCCCGACCATCAGCCCGCCCCAGAGCAGCGTCGCCACCGCGGCCTCGACGACGGTGCCGCCGAGCAGCCCGATCAGCAGGGTGAGGGCGACCGCGGTCGAGGCGACCGCCAGCGGCGTGACCGTGAGCTGGTTGGCGAGCCGGCGACCGGCGATGGCCGCCGCGATCAGCAGGACCGCCCACAGCAGCGTGTAGAGCCACACCTCCGCCGACACTGTGCACCCCTCGGTTCTCGACCGGCACCCGGACGGCCACGAATCTATCAACTTCGCAGCCGCCGACGGCAGCATGAAATGAGTTCGTCCGCCCGGCAGAAGCCGGCCCGCTCAGGCGGCGCCGGCGACCGGCATCGACGGCCCGCCGGCGGCCGGGGCGGCGGGGCCGTCGTCGAGCGTGGTCGCCAGCGGCTTCTCGCGGAGGTAGACGAGGAGCACCGCGGCCAGGACGGCGAGCGGGACCATGAAGCCGAAGATCGGCAGCAACGCCTCGTTGTAGGAGGTGATGATCGGCAGCCGGAGCTCGTCGGGCAGCCCGCCCACCAGCGCCGGAGTGAACGAGTTCAGACCGCCGAGGCGTTCGCTCGCGGCCGGGATGCGTTCGGTGATCAGCGCGGTGAGCCGGGTGGCGAAGATGGAACCCACCACTGCGGAGCCGAGGGTGGCGCCGACCTGCCGGAAGTAGTTGGTGGCGGCGGTGGCGGTGCCGACCTGGGAGTTGGGGAAGGAGTTCTGCACGATCAGGGTCAGGATCTGCATCGACATGCCGAGGCCGACACCGAAGACGCCGAGGTAGGCGCAGACGACAGGGATGGCGCTGTCGACCCGCAGGCTCGCCAGCAGCAGGAGGCTGACTCCCATCACGAGCACGCCGAGCAGCGGCGAGAGCTTGTAGCGGCCGGTACGGGAGACGAGCCGGCCGGCCACTGTGGAGGCCACCAGCATGCCGCCCATCGCCGGGATCATCAGCATGCCGGCGTTGGTGGCGCTGACACCGGTGACCATCTGCAGGTACGTCGGCATGTAGCCGATGGTGCCGAACATCATGATCCCCACGCAGAGGCCGGCGGCGGTGGCGAGGGTGAAGTTCCGGTCGCGGAAGAGGCCGAGCGGGATGATCGGCTCGGCGGCCCGCGACTCGACGTAGACGAATGCCACGCCGAGCACGACCGCGGTCGCGGCGAGCCCGAGGATCGTCGGGGAGGTCCAGGCGTACTCCGAGCCGCCCCAGGTGCCGACGAGGACCAGCGCGGTGGTGGCTGCGGCGATCAGGGCCATGCCGGGATAGTCCAGGCGGGGGCGTTCCCGGTCGGGACGGGCGGGAAGTTTGAGGAAGAAGAACGCGGCGAGGATCGCCAGCAGTCCGAGGGGCAGGTTGATCCAGAAGGTCCAGCGCCAGCCGGGGCCCTCGGTGAACCAGCCGCCCAGCAGCGGGCCGGCGATCGAGGAGACGGCGAATACGGCCCCCATCACCCCCATGTACCTGCCCCGGTCCCGGGGCGGGACGACGTCGGCGATCGCGGCCTGGGAGAGGATCATCAGACCGCCGCCGCCGAGGCCCTGCACGACCCGTCCGACGATCAGCCACGTGACGTCACCGGTCAGCGCACAGATCACCGAGCCGGCCAGGAAGGTGATGATGGCGGCGATGAGGACCGGCTTGCGTCCGAAGAGGTCGCTGATCTTGCCGTAGACCGGCATGGTGATCGTCGAGGCCAGGATGTACGAGGTGATGACCCAGGGCATCTGGTCGACGCCGTTGAGCTCGCCGACCACCGTCGGCAGCGCCGTCGACAGGATGGTCTGGTTCAGCGAGGCCAGCAGCATCGTGACCATGAGGCCCGCGAAGAGCAGTTGAAGTCCGCGGTCCGGACCCTTTTGTTCGGTCACGGTCGCAGTCGCGGCGGTCACGAGATGTCCTCCAGAGCGTTCTTGAAGATCGAGATGGCGGAGTCGACCGCGGCCTCGGGGTCGGTCTCCATCGCTTCCGGGTCGCGGCTGTAGACGAAGCGCAGCACGGTGGCGGCGAGCATCAGCAGCGCCCGGGTGGAGTCGGCGGACTCGGTGGCCGTCCCGGCGTCCGCGCGCCGGTCGAGCGCCGTACGGATCAGCTTCTCGACGGCGAGGATGTGCTCGCTGAGCCGCTCACGCAGCTCCGGGCAGCGGTGGGTCAGCAGCCGGCGCCGCTCGTAGGTGGCGCCGTCGACGAAGCTGCTGCGCAGGATCGCCACGATGAGCCGCACCGTACGGGTGAACCGGTCGGTCTCGTCGGCGAGGAAGCGGGTGAGTTCCACCTCCGGCAGCGCAGGCGGGCAGGCCCCGAGGACAGCGTCCTCTTTGGAGGCGAAGTAGTTGAAGAACGTACGGCGGGAGACGCCGGCACGATCGGCGATCGCCTCCACTGTCGCGCCCGACAATCCCTGTTCGAGCACCAGCGCGGCGGCCGCCTCGTGAAGTTCGCGGGTGGTGCGCGCCCGGTTCTTCTCGCGCAGCCCCTGAGATCCATCTTGCACGAGTGCAGACTTGCACCCATGCACGTCTGACGCAAGGCGTGTCCCACTCCACGGCTGCCCATTTCGGCTCAGCGACCCGTCCCTTGCTTCGCGGCCCGCCGCACTTGAGGATTTCGATACCGGTCGACTCAAGGACAGCGCAGGGAGCCCTTCTTGCCCGCTTCACCGCCCCATACGTCGCTCGTCGTACTCGCCGGGGCCGCCGTCTGTCACCTCACCGTCTCTCTCGGCTCGACGGCCTTCTTTGTGGCGAAATTCGGCTCCTTCAGCATGCCAGCCGCCCTGGCCTGGGCATCCGGCGTCGCGTTCTTCGCCGCCTGCTACATCATGCTGATCGGGGTACCAGTCGCTCTTCTGCTGTATCGCTTCACCGCCCGGAAACCGGTCTGGTTTGCAGTGGTCGTGTTCGCGGTGGGCGGCGGGCTCACCGGCCTGCTCCCCGTCCTCGGCAACATGGCGTTCATATCCGTCGCCGCGGCGCCGTTGGGCGCTGTCGGCGCCGCGGTCGGCCGCGCGGCCGCGGAAGGCGTGGCGTCCCGCCCGAAAGCCCTGGGATTCGTCCTGGCGGTGAGCGCCTTAACGCTCGTCCTCACGTCTTTGTCCTTGTTGCCGTCATGACCGGCACCGTCACCGCTCACTCGACGCCGCCGGCCCCCAGCACGACCTTGGCCTCGCTGCGGAACTCCAGGTCGTTGGTGACCGAGTAGTTGGGGAAGGCCAGGCGGATCTCCTTGCCCGGGCAGCGCAGCCGCATCTGCAGCGGCGTCTTGCCCGGATGGGCCAGCAGCACCTCTTTGAGGTCGGCGATCAGCGCTTCGGTGACCCGGTCGGCGGCGACGTGCAGCACCACCGGGGCGTCCCCGTTGCCCGTCACCGACGACACGTCGACCATCGCCAGGTCCGAGCCGAAGACGCTGACCGAACCGTCGCGGACGCTGATGTTGCCCTGCACCTTGATCACGGTGTCCTCGATCAGGTACGGCGCGGCGAACTCGTAGCTCTTGGGGAAGAAGAGCACCTCGATGCTGGCGGTCAGGTCCTGCAGCTGCACGATCGCCCAGCTGGCGCCCTTGGCGGTGATGCGCCGGTTCACCCCGGAGATCAGGCCGCAGAGCACCACCGGTTTGCGGTCGGCGTCCTCCATGGCCAGCACCTCGGCCACGGTCTGCTCGCTGTTGGCCTTCAGGATCCGCTCCGCACCGGCCAGCGGGTGGTCGGAGACGTACAGGCCGAGCATCTCCCGTTCCAGGGCGAGCTTCTCGCGCCGCTCCCACTCGCGGCCTGTCGCGGCGAAGCTGAACCCGACGATGCCGTCCTGCGGCATGATGCTGGGCACCGTGCCGAAGAGGTCGTCCTGGCCGATCGCCTCCTGGCGCTTGACGCCCATCACCGCGTCGACCGCCGCCTCGTGGTTGGCGAACAGATCCAGCCGGGTGTGCGGCTGCGGCAGCTCGTCGAAGGCTCCTGCCTTGATCAGTGATTCGATGGCGCGCTTGTTGCAGGCCGCCGCATCCACCTTGATCAGGAATTCCTCGAAGCCGGTGTAGGGGCCCTTCTCCTCGCGCCCGCGGATGATCGCGGAGACCACGTTGTGGCCGACGTTGCGCACCGCGCCCAACCCGAAGCGGATCACCCCGTCGACGGCGCCGAACTTGCCGATGGAGGTGTTCACGTCCGGCGGCAGCACCCGCACACCCATCGACCGGCACTCGGCCAGATACAGCGCCATCTTGTCCTTGTCGTCACCGACGGACGTCAGCAGCGCCGCCATGTACTCGGCCGGATAGTGGGCCTTCAGGTACGCGGTCCAGTACGACACCAGCCCGTACGCCGCGGAGTGGGCCTTGTTGAACGCGTAGCCGGCGAACGGCACCAGTACGTCCCACACGGCCTTGATCGCCTCGTCGGAATAGCCGCGCTCGCGGCAGCCCTGCTGGAAGGGGACGAACTCCTTGTCGAGGACCTCCTTCTTCTTCTTGCCCATCGCCCGGCGCAGGTTGTCGGCGGCGCCGAGGCTGTAACCGGCCAGGATCTGCGCGGCGCGCTGCACCTGCTCCTGGTAGACGATCAGGCCGTAGGTGGTGCCGAGCACCTCCGACAGCGGCTCCTCCAGCTCCGGATGGATCGGCGTGATCTCCTGCAGGCCGTTCTTGCGCAGCGCGTAGTTGGTGTGCGACTCCATGCCCATCGGGCCCGGCCGGTACAGCGCCAGCACCGCCGAGATGTCCTCGAAGTTGTCCGGTTTCATCAACCGCAGCAGCGAACGCATGGCCGTGCCGTCGAGCTGGAACACGCCCAGGGTGTCGCCGCGGCCCAGCAGCTCGTAGGTGGCCTTGTCGTCCAGCGGCAGGCCCAGCAGGTCCAGCTTCGTGCCGTGGTTGGCCTCGATGTTGTTGACCGCGTCGTCGATGATCGTCAGGTTGCGCAGGCCGAGGAAGTCCATCTTCAGCAGCCCGAGCGACTCGCACGTCGGATAGTCGAACTGCGTGATGATCGCGCCGTCGGCGTCGCGGCGCACCAGCGGAATGTGCTCGATCAGCGGCTCGGCGCTCATGATGACGCCGGCGGCGTGCACCCCGAGCTGGCGTACCAGGCCTTCGAGGCCGCGGGCGACCTCCATCACCTTGGCCACGTCGGGCTCGGTCTCGGCGAGCCGGCGCACCTCGGTCGCCTCGCCGTAGCGCGGGTGGTCCGGGTCGAAGATCCCCGACAGCGGGATGTCCTTGCCCATCACCGCCGGCGGCATCGCCTTGGTGATCTTGTCGCCGAGCGCGTACGGGAAACCGAGCACCCGGCACGAGTCCTTGATCGCCGCCTTGGCCTTGATCGTGCCGAAGGTGGCGATCTGGGCGACCCGGTCCTCACCCCACTTGTCGGTGACGTACTTGATCACTTCACCGCGGCGCCGATCGTCGAAGTCGATGTCGACGTCGGGCATCTGCACACGCTCGGGGTTGAGGAACCGCTCGAAGATCAGCCCGTGGGTGATCGGGTCCAGGTCGGTGATGCCCAGCGCGTACGCCACCAGCGACCCCGCCGCCGAGCCACGCCCCGGGCCGACCCGGATGCCCTGCGCCTTCGCCCAGCCGATGAAGTCGGCCACCACGAGGAAGTAGGCGGGGAAGCCCATGTCGATGATGACGCCCAGCTCGTACTCGGCCTGCCGGCGCCGATCATCGGGGATGCCACCGGGGAAGCGGCGTTCCAGACCGGCGTACGTCTCCTTGCGGAACCAGGACTCCAGCGTCTCGCCGGCCGGCACCGGGAACTGCGGCGCCAGGTTGTAGAACTCGAACATCCCCGCCGGGTCGACCTTCTCGGCGACCAGCAGGGTGTTGCGGCACCCCTGCCGCCACGCGTCCGACGAGTCGACGGCGTACATCTCCTGCGCCGTCTTGACGTAGTAGCCGGAGCCGTCGAAACGGAACCGGTTCGGGTCGTCGAGGGTCTTGCCGGTCTGCACCGCCAGCAGCGCGTCGTGCGCCTGCGACTGGTGCTCGTGGGTGTAGTGCAGGTCGTTGGTGACCAGCGGCGGGATGTCCAGCCGCCGGCCGATCTCCAGCAGCCCGTCACGGACCCGGCGTTCGATCTCCAGGCCGTGGTCCATCAACTCGAGGAAGTAGTTGTCGGCGCCGAAAATGTCCTGATACTGGCCGGCGACCTTGAGCGCCTCGTCGAACTGGCCAAGCCGCAGCCGGGTCTGCACCGCCCCCGACGGACAACCCGTCGTGGCCATGATCCCCTCGGCGTGCTCGGCGATGATGTCCATGTCCATGCGCGGCCACTTGACGTAGTGGCCCTCCATGGACGCCCGCGAGTTGAGCTTGAACAGGTTCTTCAGGCCGGACTTGTTCTGCGCCCACATGGTCATGTGGGTGATCGCGCCACCACCGGAGACATCATCGGAACGCTGGTCCTGGGTACCCCAGCGGATGCGCTTCTTGTCGAAGCGCGACGCCGGTGCCACGTACGCCTCCACCCCGACGATCGGGGTCACACCGGAGGCCATCGCCTGCTTGTAGAAGTCGTTCGCGCCGTGCATGTTGCCGTGGTCGGTGATCGCCACCGCCGGCATCTCCAGGCGCTTGACCTCGGCGAACAACTCCTTCAGCCGGGCCGCGCCGTCGAGCATCGAGTACTCGCTGTGTACGTGCAGATGCACGAACTGATCGCCCACTCGTCTCCCCCGACCGCACGCCGACTTGCCCCTGAAGACCCTAAGCCGCGCCGGCCCCGCGCCGCGACTCCGGTGGCCCGTGTCGTGACGAGGTCGGCATCGGCGCGCCCGGCGGCTGCGCCGGCCCGGGACGCACGGGAAGAAAACCCGCCTCGACCTGTAACAACCGCCTGCCCGGCGCCATGAGCAGTCAGTAGGGATGGAGGCGACCAGTGGGGGTTGACCAGGGTGAGCACAGGGCGTTCGAGCGGATGTACGCCGCGCACCACCAGCTGGTGCTGCGCTACTGCTACCGGCGACTAGGCGATCTTGAGTACGCGCGGGAATTGACGCAGGAGACGTTCGTGGTGGCGTGGCGCCGCCGTCGGGACGCGCCGGAGCCGGCAGCACCCTGGTTGTACGGGATCGCCCGCAGGGTGCTGGCTGACCACTGGCGCACGCGGCGTGCACGCCCTGTCACCGTGCCCGTCGCCGAGTCCACCGACGCGGGGGCCGAAGACGGCGGGTTCGACGCGGTCAGCCTCGCGCAGGACCTGCGTCAGGCGTTCATCAGGCTCTCGGAGCCGGACCGCGAAATCCTGCGCCTGGTGACGTGGGAGGAACTCGACCTGGCCGCGGTGGCGCAGGTCCTGGGGTGCAGCCGGACGGCCGCCGGGGTCCGGTTGTTCCGGGCCCGGCGGCGACTGCACCAACTGATGGACACCCCGCCGCCGGTCCGCGTCCGCCCGGTCCCGACATCTGTCCGTGGAGGCGCGCTATGAGACGGAGCAGTGAGCTGTTGAAGGATCTCGACCCGGTCCGTGACATCACCGACTGGCCGTCGACGCCGCAGATCGACTGGGCGGCCATGCAAGGCGGCCCGGCACTGGATGGGGCCGGTCGAATGACGGCGCAGCTCGGCCGCCGGTGGCGACGCCGAGCGGCCCTGGGCGCCGTGGCCGTCGGCGTGGCCGCGTGCGTGACGGGTGCGGTGATCGTGCAGGTCACCGGCGCACCCGCGCCGGTGTTCGCCGCGACCCCACCGCCGCTTCGGCTGCAGTACGACACCGACGCGCCCGCGGCCCGCGACACCCTGCTGCGGCTCGCCACCGCCGTCGAGAAGCAGGCCGAACCGGCACCACCCCGCAGCGGCCCCGTCAGCTTCGTACAGGTCGCCCAATGGTCTCTGGACTTCTCCTCCGGCGAAAGCGGCACGACGGCGGCGATCCTGCCTCAGGTGATCTCCGTCTGGCGGGCCGCCGACGGCTCCGGCAAACGCGCCACGGTCACCCTCGGCCCGTCGGACCTCGACAGACTGCCCGACGCCCCCACCCTGCTCGCAGTCGCGGCACGGCGAACACCAGCGGCGGAGACGTACGCCGCGGGGCAACTGACGTTCAGCGTCACCGAACCGACCCCCGGCAACCTCGCCCAGGTGCTGTACGGCCACCAGCCGCTCGAAGACCCTGCGGTGTCGACGGCCCGGGGAATCGCCGACCTGTATCGCTGGGCAGCGGTCGACCGGGACGTACGCGTCGCGGCGTTGCGGTTGCTCGCCCGCACCGACAAGGTGCTGTTGCGGGGCACCGTCACCGACAGACTCGGCCGCGAAGGGATCGCCGTCAGCGTCGACTCGCAGGACCACGGCACCCGCGACCTGCTGATCTTCGACCAGCACACCGGCTGGCTCCTGGCCTACGAGTCGATCTTCCTGCGCAAGCCGGAGAAGCTGCCCGTACAGGTGCCGGCGGTCTTCTCCTACGTGCTCTACCTCGCCCAGGACCGCCGCCCCGACACGAACGGGTAACCCGCACCCAATGCCGCCTTGGCGCCGAGGCGGTCCCACTAGGTGTCAGCCGGCGCGCGCAATCAAGAATGCCTGGTCGTCGGGGTAGACCCCCTCCGGACGGCGGACCAGGCGGCACTCCTCGTGGAATCCGGCGGCGGTCAACCACCCGGACACCTCGTCGGCGGTGAAGAGATGACGGACCAGCGTGACATCGTGCCCGTACCGGCGGTAACTGGGCGCCGCGTCGTGGACGCCTTCGCCCGATTGGAAACCGACAAGCAGATGACCGCCGGGGCGCAACACCCGGCGTACCTCCTGGTAGATCCGGGGCTGATCCGGCGGTGGGGTGTGAATGGTCGAGTACCAGAGCATCACCCCATCAAAGGAGCCCGCCCGGTACGGGAGATCGGCGATCGAGCCGACCGAGAAGGTGATGTCCGGATGATCCCGCCGCGCCCGGGCGACCATGCCCGGCGAGAGATCGACGCCTTCGACTGCCACGTCGCGTCCGGCGAGGTAGCGGCTCATCCGCCCGGCGCCGCAGCCGGCGTCGAGCACCCGGGCGCCCTTGCCGACGGCAGCGGCGAAGGCATCGATCATCGCGAGATCAAGTGCCGCCTCGGCGCGGGTGTCGGGAAGCAGCGCCGCGTAATCCTCGGCGACGGTGTCGTAGGCGTCCCGGACCGACCCGTACGAAGCCCCGGCGATGTCTGCGCTCACCTCGGCACCGTACCCGCAGCCGGCTGCGGCGTCATGGCACAAGGTTTCGTGGCTACCAGCTTGGGCCGACTCTCAGGCTGCTCAAAGGTTGCACCGCCGGCTAGGACAGTTCGATCACCGGGAGATACTGGCCGTTGCCGTAGCGGCCGGCCTTCGTCGTCAACAGCGGCGCACCCAACTGCACCGCAGCCAGTGCCGCCGCAGCGGTTTCGCTGTCGCCGGTCGTGCTCCGCCAAAACGACAACTCCTGCCAGTCCTCGGCGATCACGTCGAGCACCACCACCTCCGGCAGCCGCACCAGCGCGTCCAGCCGTGCGAGATCGCGCCCCTGCACCACCGCCCGCGCCTCGATCAGCGACACCACCGGCACTCCCACGGCGGCGTTCGGATCGTCGTAGAGCTCCTGCAGGACCTCCATGACGTCGACGTTCCAGTCGGCATAGCGGACCAGGGCGGTCGAATCGAGCAGCAAGCAGATGACCGGCTGTGTCACGCCGCGTGGGTTGACTGGCGTGCCCGCTCGGCGGCCACCGCGTCCTGCATGCGCCTGCGGGCCACCGGCAGCTTCTGCATCGCGGCGTCGCGCGCCGCCCGGATGGCCCGGCGCCGCTCGTCGGTCAGAGTGATGCCCTGAGCTGCGAGTACTTCGCGGAGGGAGGTCATATGGACAGAGTACGCCGCCCTCGCCTTCCGGGGAACGTTACGGAATCGCACCGGTGTCCGAATTACGCCATGGCAGTGCCTACGTTCACGGGCCGAAGCGGTGCCGCGCATTCCGCCCCAACGCCCTGCAGTTCGGACGCAAGGCCCGGGCCACCCAGGGCCCGGTAGGCCCGCTCAGGTCTCGCAGGCCACTCCGTCGCGGTCGCGGTCCAACTTGAACGAGTACCCGGGTTCCCCGGCGTACAGGGGGGCGGCGCCGGCGGCGCGCACCGCATCGCAGTTGGCGTAATAGACCGTGTCCGGCACCTTCGCCCGGGTGGGCTCCGGGGGCGCCGGCGGGCGCGTGCTCGGCGAGCGGCGCGGCGACGGGGAAGCCTTCGGTCGCGGTGAGGCGGCGGCGGTGACCGACGGCCGGGTCGACAACTGGACCACCGGCGTGGATGCGGCAGGCGAGGCGCTGGCGGGCGCGGTCGCCGGTGCGGTGGCCGACGCACTGCCGGCCGGTTGCGGCTGGTCGCCGTCGTCGTCGCCGCCACTGAACAGCAGCACGCCGCCGCAGCAGCACAGGGTCAGCGCGATGCCGGACAGCACGACGGCGTTGACGCGCTTGCGCCGGCTCAGCTGCTCGGGCGTGAGGTTGGCTGGAGGGGCGGGGGCAGGAATCTTGGGCATCCACCACGATGGCGGGCGGTGGGGCGGTTCGGGCATCGCACAAACAGCCATCCATGCACGATGATCGTTGCCGTCGGGCAATGATTGGCCGATATCGCATCGACGCTTACAGAATCCG
>Ga0233369_1000735_pt1 | contig 12362 bp, 9 predicted proteins | sample ElkDunMinimDraft_26_FD_191537 | JGI IMG/M metagenome (GOLD analysis project Ga0233369, IMG submission 191537) | Fecal eukaryotic communites from dung pellets of Tule Elk in California, USA - Elk Dung D16 | ecosystem: Host-associated > Mammals > Digestive system > Large intestine > Fecal | place... | reverse complement strand
GATCTCCAGCACCAGCGCCGACTTCCGGCGCGCTGTCCAACGCTTGATCTCTTCTTCCATCACTTGGCTCATCGTGCTCTCCGTCAAAAGGTAGCACCTGAGCAGGAAATCACTGGGTCATTACAGGCGCGCGGTAGATCTTTCTGTTAAGCAGAGGCACGCCCTGATCAGCAAGGCGGCGTACCCGGCGGTCGACTTCGATCTCCTGAAGTCCTGCTAGGTCTGGCGCGCGCTGGAGCACTCGAGTGCACGGCCAACCTTCGAACTTGTAACTCGCTGACTAGAATCCTGCGGCATAAGGTCAGCTCGCTCGTACATCTGACGGCGGAGGCCTGTGCCCGGTCACACGATCGTGTGGCCGGCCACCTCCACCCAGGACGTACAGTGAAACTTAGCTCACACCTTAAGCCGGCACGCGCCGCGTTGGCATTGCCATCGGATTTTGTCAGATTTCCTGAGCGCTGCTCGCGGCGTCAGTTGTTGGCGCAAGCCATTGTTCTGTCAGCACTTACTCGTGATGAAGTGCAGCCCGTGGCCGGTGCTGGTTTAGTGCTGTCCTCAGCATCAACCTCCACCATGGCTTTGGGGGCCCTCCCATCGACAAAGACATATACCAACCCGGTAGATAACCCTTCTAGTGAGCCATGGATCAGGCTGCAGGTAACCGACAACACCAGCACATTGCGACAAGTCCTGTTCCACAGTGATGCCTACCTCTACAACGCCAGCTTCCTCCGATCCCGTAACTTGTATCTTGACTCCCGGCACCTCAGGGCCACAACTACGAGTTGGGAGGACATGCCATGGCTCACCCGATACCTCGTGGTGGCGAGTGCCCTGCACAGTGACTGTAGCTGGGCAGTCTCAGTCAACTTCGCCTCAGGCATGCTGAAGCGGTTGGATTACTGCCCAGATCCGCTCCGCCACCTTCGCAACCAGCTCTCAGCTGTGGCCAAGCACGGAGACCTGTTTCTTGCCCTTGAGCGAACGGAGGAGAATCGGCTACATGCACATGGGATCATGCGCAGTGAAGCAGACCTCCCGCAGATCAGGCGGATGCTCCGGGTTTTGGGGGGGCATTCGTGCGACAGGCAGTGGAAGAACGGCTACCAAGTCAAGGTCGTGCCCCTGCGCGATGCCTTGGGCTGGTCGCAGTACATGTTCAAGTCCTTGCTGCATTTGCCGGCGCCAGAGTTCGGTCGACATGTATATGTCTCTCGGGAGGCCAAACGTCTCGCTCGCGCGCACGTCGGGGCATTGCGACAGCGCGCGGACCAGAAGTTCGGCTCACGCCCCGTCAGGAGGAGCCGACTCGCGTGCTCACATGTTGGGCGCGGGACAGCGTCGTGCCTGGCTCCGCCGATTGCTGTCTGAGACGCTTCCGCGTGACGACACTGTCCACCCACAGGGTCAGATTGGTTCGCGCCAGGGGCTGTACGACTGCGCCTGGCGTCGTCTCTCAGACGGCGAAAGCTCCGGTCTTCGAGGCAGCGCGCAGTGCCTGGATGATCTTGAACTCCCTATGGGTAATCAGCATTGCCGGCGAGATCTCGGCCAGCACCTTGTAGAGGCCTGGGTCATACGCCTCGATGCAATGACCCAGAAGCTCCCGCGGATCGACCCCGAGTGCCCTGGACAACGCCGGGACTCGACAGAGGGGAATCTTGGTCTGGTTCTTCTTGAGCATGGTCATCATGTTCGCGGTGGCGAAACCACATTCCTTCGCGATCATCGCCTGCGTTTTGCCGGACCGCTTGATCAAAGTGGCAAGGTAGTCGGCAACGTCCTGGCTGGTTTTCATTATTAACCCATTGAAATTGTTGATGTATCTTATTTTAGATTGGCGTTTCAATGTTTGTCGCAGGTTGTGCAGGGCCGGGTAGAACCAGATGACATGCAGCGCCCAAGCATGCAATGAGAAGGGCGTAACGCATGGAAACATCATGGAAACCGCATGAGCTATGAGCCCGTACGCAATAGCTCCGAACGCGGATGTTTCTGTAAGGGCAAAGAACGCACGCGTCACAGCTGCCCAGCCACTGGAGGAGATGCGCCAGCTTCAACCCATATGCAAATCCCCAGGCTCCGGCGGCCTGCTCCTTAGACCAAGGCGAAGTTCAAGCCTGCCGGAGCAAACTCAGTGAAATCGGTGGGGGCCGTGGGCGGTCGCTGTCGTCGGACTACAGAGGCGCACTCTTGGCAGGTAGGGGGGGCGGCTAGTCAACCTTCCAAGCCGCTGGCCCCGATTTTCCTGCCCTTTTGAGATGAAGTCCTAGGAAGGCGGGCGCCATCCTCATCCCATTGCGCCGAAGTCGAAGTGCTTCCGGTCTGACCTTATAGCGGGGCGCCCAGGCGATCACCGTCTCCCTGACCAGAACGACCAGTGGGGTGAGCACATGGTCCTCGCGGGAAGTCTGGATAATCGCCCACATGCCCGAGAAGATCAGCTCCGAAACCAGGTCCCGGATGATGTCCGGTATCCGGGCAACCAACACGAAGCCCGAGCGCCTCGTGCGCTCTGGCCTTCACGCTTTGGGCTTCCGTTTTGTCCTGCACCGTCGGGGACTGCCGGGGAGCCCGGATCTCGTCCTGCCCAAATGGAGCACGGCCGTATTTGTTCACGGTTGTTTTTGGCATGGCCATGCGGGGTGCCGTTACTACCGCATCCCCAAGACCCGGACCGGATTCTGGACGGAGAAGATCGCCGGCAACATCCGGCGAGACGCGGCAGCTATTGAGGCACTACGGGCTTGCGGCTGGCGGGTAGCTGTGGTCTGGGAGTGCGCCCTGCGTCGGGATCCGCGTCAAGCGATCGCAGATCTGGCGCAATTCATTGACTCGGACGAGGAGTCGACCGAGATCGGGCAGCCAGCGTGATCAGCTCAGCACGTCGCTCAACACGCTGGCCACTCGGTGGCCAAGCCATGGGGGCACCGCGTTCCCAACCTGTCTACGCTGCGCTCCGGCCGGGCCCTCGAAGAAAAAGTTGTCCGGGAAAGTCTGGAGCCTTGCTGCCTCACGCACAGTGAGGCTGCGCATCTGCGTCGGGTCCGGGTGGATAAAGTAATGCCCGTCCTTCGCTAGGTGGCTCGTGATGGTGGAGGAGGGCGCCTCGCTGCGCTGCACCTTGAATCGGTCGACGAAGCCCTTGGCGCTGGCCCAACTGCGATGCTTCGGATGGAGGTCTGCCGGAAACTCCTGAGCGCCACGCGGTGAGCGATCGTGCACCTGTGCGAACGCTGCTGCATACGCGTAACGCAACAGGTCCTGCGTCATGTGCGGCCGCGTCTCGTGGTGGATTGTGCCATCGACCTTGGGATCGCGCATGAGTGCATGGAGATGCCTGGGATAGCGGGGCGCTTCAAACCATTCCATCCACTGCCCGCCGGTACCGAGATCCAGTCCATCCCGTACCTGGGGTACCAGAGATCTCAGATGCTTGGCCGTGGCCGCGTCCACATCCTTGGCGTAGTCACTGCACTGGGCAAGGCAGCGTGCCGCAAAGCTCTGCCACGAGTCGATCTTCTCGGTGGTCGAACTGCTACGGAGCTCAGGAACCCCACGCAGCATTTGCGAGAGGTGTACCGGCTCGTGATCATCTGCGAGGGGCGTGATGCTCGGGACGTCGCTGCGGACGCCGATCAGGATCACGCGGTGCCGGGTCTGTGGAAGGCCGAGGCGCTCGCCGCGAACGATGAAGTCCTTGGGTTGCCACCCTGAGCCTGTCGGCTTAACGAGCGGTTCGATGCGGTAGCGGGGGCCGTTCGGGCCACCCGGAAGGTGGAGCTGTTCGAAAATGGCCTTGAAGATGTGGGCGCCGCCAACCTGGGAAGACAGCATCCCCTTGACGTTCTCCAGGACAAACGCCGCGGGCTTGTGCCTCGCCAGAATGTGGAGGTAGTGCTGATAGAGGAAGTGGCGCCCGTCCTTCTCGGGCACATAGTCCGCAATACCGCGATTGCGGGCACGGCCAACGAGCGAGAACGCCTGGCAGGGCGGGCCGCCGACGAGTACCCAGGGGAGTTGACAACGCTCTGCATCCGCCGCAATTGCGGCAATCCGTTCGTCAAGGTATCTGTCGTGGTCGATCCGCCCGAGTTCCAGCTGGCAGGCACGGTGCCCAGCCGCGTCCCAGAGCCTCTTGGTGTCATCCGTCCATGGGGCGTTGCGCTCACCGCGGAGATATTGGTAGTAGCTTCGCGGGGCTTCACCGCTCGGGAAGCTGCGGAAGAAGGCGCGGGTGCGTAGGGTCTGGACGGCGTGGCGATCCATCTCCGCCGAGAGGGCCACATGGAACCGATTGTCCCCTCCCAGCGCCTCAAAGCCCTCTCCGAGCCCGCCAGCGCCCGCGAAAATGTCGACCACGGGGATGGAGGCTTTGGACATCGAGGGGCAGGTGCGGTCAGCGAGGGGGGGCGCCAGGATCGCAGGCGCGCCCATGACTGTCAAAGATTTCCATCTCAGGCCACGAGATTGGCTCGGGCCATGCTGAGCAGATATTGTGAAACGGGGTGCGGGCTGGGGACCTCCGCAGGGGGCTCGCAGCCGCAGCGCGGGGGCGCCAAGGGGACAGGGGATGACGGAAGAAGATTCAAGGTTCAGGACGCTGAGGCCTAGCGCCGCGCGCTTGATGGAGTCCATGCGGGACATCGGCTACTCCTTTGAGAGCGCACTCGCAGACATCGTCGACAACAGCATCTCGGCCGAGGCGACGCGGATCGAGATCGTCAACGATGTCGAACCGGTTGCGGGGCCATATCTGGGAGTTCTCGACAACGGCCGGGGCATGGCTCCGGAAGAGCTCACCCAAGCGATGCAGCATGGGAGCCGAAGTCCCCGTGAGGTTCGAGACGCGGGTGATCTGGGGCGATTTGGCTTAGGTTTGAAGACTGCATCCTTCTCGCAATGTCGGCGGCTTACGGTCGTTTCGCGGAAGGGCGGAGAGCTCGCTGCGCGGTGCTGGGACCTGGATCTGGTCGTCGAGAAGGACGAATGGATCCTCCGTCTCCTCGACGAGCACGAGATTTCCCGGCTTCCCCTGGTGGACCGGATCGGTGCCAATGGCACGCTGGTTCTCTGGCAGAAGCTCGATCGCCTGGATGCGCTGAGCGACGATGCGGACGAGATCTATGCTGCGCTCAACCAGATGTTCAGCAGCGCCCGCGCTCACCTTGCACTGACGTTCCATCGTTTCATTGCGCCAGATCCCGGCGATCCGCCTGCCGAGGTCGCCATTCTCATCAATGGAGCAACTGTCGAACCCGTCGACCCTTTCGCCACGCGCATGACTCCCCATTCAGATGCCCATGAGGTCGAGACCCTGTGCATCGGAACTGGAAAGATCATCGTCCAAGGCTTCACCCTGCCGCATCATCAGCGGCTGACAACCGACCAGCTCGAGGCAATGGAACTCGGATCCAGCCTCATCGAGACGCAGGGCCTTTATATCTACCGTGCCAGAAGGTTGGTGTCTGGCGGCTCTTGGCTGGGCATGGCACGACGCGCCGAGCTCACGAAGCTGCTGCGGGTGCGGGTTGACGTCCCGACTGCGCTCGACTCGGAGTGGAGCATTGATGTCCGGAAATCGCGGATGCGAGTTCCTGCGATTGTAAGGACCCGCCTGCGACCACTGGTCGAACGCATGACGGAGTCTGCCCGCCGTCCGTATACCTACCGAGGCACGCGGCAGGCGGCCACATCGGGTCTGTCGCTTTGGCAGCGAGTGGAAGATCGCGGGAAGCTGCGCTACGAGATCCGCAGGGACCATCCGATCATCGAGGATCTCCGGCGCGCCGCCGGCGCCCGGGGAGGGATGGATGCGGTCCTGCTGGCCATCGAGGCGACCCTTCCGCTCGAGACGCTGTTCTCGGACATCGCTGCCACCCCAAAGGGCGTGCGGCAGGGCGACGTCGATACCGAGGCGCTCAGGCAAATGCTCGCAGCGTTTGTCGAGGCCATGGCCCCGGGAAGGGACACCCTGCCAGTCGCCATAGCGGAGAAGATCCTGGCGACGCCCGTGTTCGCAGGCCAGCCACACGCACGCACACTGCTTTCAGGCCTGCGTCGAATTCAGGAATGAGGATTTCCGGATGACGCATCAACAACTTCTTGGCCTGGCGCGCATGGCCATGGCCCAGCGTGCGGCCCAGACGCCCGCACAGATCCTGGAGGTCGTTCGCGACCTCGCGGCGCTTCCATTCCTCAATCCCGCGCCAACCGAAGAGGACATCGTCGGGGCTGCGAGACAGCTGGAACGGGAGTTCGAGGTTGTGCTTGGCCCGGCCCATACCATTCAAGCGAGTGGACACAAGCCGTGGCTTCGCAGCCGGGCACATGAGATCAGCTTCCGGTATTGGCAGCGTTACCGTAGCTACCTGATTGCGGGAGGCATGTCCGAGCACGTCGTCAATGCGGTCGCCAGTGTCACCGACACGATCGTCGATCTCGCAGGAGACCCGGCGGTCGAAGGAAAGTGGTCTCGACGCGGGCTGGTGGTCGGGCATGTTCAGAGCGGCAAGACGGCCAACTATCTCGGGGTGATCAACAAGGCTGCTGACGTCGGTTATCGGCTCATCATCCTGATCGCAGGTGTCCACAACAATCTTCGCTCCCAGACCCAAGAGCGCGTAGACCACGGCTTCGTCGGCCGGGACAGCGACCAGATCCTCAGCCGCCAGACCAATGTCGATCGGGTGGGAGTGGGCGAACTAAATCCAGCCTTTACTGCCACGGCCTACACTAGCCGGGCCCACGATTTCAGCCGTGTCAAGGCAGAGAGCCTCGGAAATCCTTTGCAGAACAGCGCAGAACCGGTCATCTTGGTTGTAAAGAAGAACCCGTCGATCCTCAACAATGTGATCGACTGGATCAGGGGCACCAGCGCGTCGCACGGCGGGCTCACCCTTCCAATGCTCGTGATCGACGATGAGGCCGACAATGCCTCCGTCGACACCTCGAAGGATCCCGATGTGCCGCGGACGATCAATCGGCTGATCCGCGAGTTGCTGAGCCTTTCGACCCGGAACGCCTACATTGGGTACACGGCAACTCCGTTTGCCAACATCTTCATCGATCCGGACTCCGAGAACTCGGATCAGGGCAAGGATCTTTTCCCGCGAGATTTCATCGTCGGTCTCGATGCGCCCTCCAACTATGTGGGTGCCAATGAGTTTTTCTTATCCGACGATGCAGATACCCTGACAGTCGACCTGACGGAAACGGAGGAATGGCTGCCGGTCAAGCACAAGATCGATTGGCCCCTCGATGGTCTGCATCCAAGCCTCGTCGAAGCCATCGATTGCTTCGTGCTATCCAAGGCCATCCGGATCCTGCGTGGACAGGGAAACCGGCATCATTCGATGCTGGTGAACGTCTCGCGATTCACGCGGGTACAGGGCGAGGTCGCCAAGGAAATCTCGCAGCATCTTGTTGGTCTGCAGTCCGCTGTTCAGAACCGGCATGCGATGCCCGTAGAGGCAGCACTCGGCGATCCGACAATGCGTTCGCTTCATGACGCGTGGAAGAAGCACTATGCCGGGGGCGACGAAACATGGGAAGCCATTCAAGCCCAGCTTCACCAAGCCGCAGCCGGGATGTCTGTCGTGCAGATCAACGCATCGAAGGCGGCCGGAAAGCTGGACTACCGTGCGCATGTCGAAACCGGATTGAACGTCATTGCTGTAGGCGGAAACTCGCTGTCGCGTGGCTTTACCCTGGAAGGACTGACCGTCAGCTACTTCCTTCGCAACACGCAGATGTATGACACGCTCCTGCAGATGGGGCGCTGGTTCGGATACCGGGACGGCTTCAAGGATTTGTGCCGGCTCTTCCTCCGTCCCGAGGCAAGCGACTGGTATGGGTTCATCGCCGACGCGACCGAAGAGCTACGCGACGAAATCAAGCGAATGGAGCTCCATGGTCTGACCCCCATGGACTTCGGGCTTGCCGTGCGCAGCCACCCCGGAACATTGATGGTTACGGCGCGCGACAAGATGCGCAACACGGAGCAGGTGGTCCGTGAGGTCGGCCTTGCCGGAAAGCTCGTGGAGACGTCCGTCCTCGTCGACTCGGAAACGGCTCGGGAACGCAACATCGATGCGGTCAGGACGATCGTTGACACAGTGCTGAAGGCGCACGGAAAGCCCGAGGCGGTGGATCCCGAGGGCGCGCTTTCGAGCCATCTCTTCCGGAAGGTGAGGGCAGATGCTGTCCTCGATTTCATCTCGTCGTTTGGAACGCACCCTGGTCAGCTCGAAATGCAGCCAGCGCCGCTGACCACCTACATCAGGGGTCGCGGTCTGGATGAGTGGGACGTGGTTCTTGTGTCGAGTTCCCGCGCCAAGGCCGAGAACGATGACGTTGATGATGTTCATGGGCTGGCGGTCGGTCTTCAGGAGCGCATCGTCGAGAAGCGCAGCAATGCGCGTTCCGCAAATGCGCTCCTCGTGTCCGGAACAAAACGCCGCGTTGCGTCCCGTGGCGTGGAGCGCATTGGGCTGACCGAAGAAGAGCTTGCGGCGGCCCGGGCCACCCATGGGGAGTCGAAGAAGAGCATTCCTGATCACGTCTTTCGCGAGCAGCGGACACGCCCACTGTTGATGCTCCACCTTCTGAGGACCAAGACGAAGGTCAAGGCGGAGAATGGTGAGGACGTTGAAGTCCGGGGCGATGTCCACGCCGCCTATGGGCTCAGCTTCCCTGGGCTGGTAGCCAACGAGAGGGACAGCCTGGTGCTCTATACGGCCAACCTGATCGCCTATCGCGAGCTCTATGGCGGGGCCGAGGATGAGGATGACGAGGCCACGGGGGATGAGTAAGGATCCCTGGTCCGAACTTGGGTCGGTGACGCAGCGGTTGGTAGGCCAACGGGTCGCAGCAGAACATCCTCTCGATATCTACTGGGTCAGGGCCGCGGATGGCGCTCCAGGACTGCTTTTTCGCGGAGTTGACCCAGCTCGCGTTCCGTACCGCCTGCCCAAGCCCCGCGGACTTTCGCTGGAGGTTGAGGAGGGACAGGATGGCTTCGAGGCGCGGATGTTCCTCCGTGAGCCGGATGATCGTGATGTGTTCCTGACACTGTGCAACGACGTGATCGCCTGGTCAGGGACCGACAAGTCGCGATCCACGGCCAGCGCCAGTGTGTTCCGACGCCTGTCACACTGGCATTCCCTGATGACGCGCGCGCGCACGACCGCGATGCCGCCCCATGAGGTCCGGGGGCTCATCGGCGAGCTTTATGTTCTTGAACGCCTGATCGCGCGGCGTAGCTTCGGTGCGGCCCTGACGTCGTGGGTGGCGCCGGACGACCACCCCCAGGACTTTGCATTCGATACCCGGATCATCGAGGTCAAGACCCGGGTGGCCAGCGCGCGGCAGCACGTCCAGATCTCGTCGCTCGAACAGCTTGACTCCGCCCATCTGCCGTTGTCGCTGGCGGTTATCGAGCTGGTTCGATCTGATGCGGCCGATGCGATCTCCCTCAACGGCCTGTGCGATCGCCTTGCGTCCACCGCGATGGACTGTGGGGTTGCGGAGGAGGATGCGCTTCATGCCGCACTGCTCAGGCGCGGCTACATGCGGCAGGAAGCCTACGACGTTGATGCCTACAAGGTGGCGGGCATCATGGCCTTCGACGTGCTTGCCGGGTTCCCCCGATTGACCCGGACAGATGTGGATGCGCGTATCCCCCAGGTGCAGTACGTCCTGGATACGACTCACCTGGGCGATTTCGGGGCGGACATTGAAGCTGTGCTGGGTTGACGGATTTCCAAGGGGGATTGATGGACGAGGAAGTTGCACGCTATCGCGAAGCCCTGCTCGGTGAGATCCGGGCAGACGCTGTTGCAGGTGGGGACTATCTCAGTGCGAGGTTCATTGACCGCGCATGCCAGGTTCTTGAATCAGGCGAGGAATTCATCGAATACCACCTGTGCAGGGCACATGGCCAGAGCCGCAGGGGCGGGCATATCCAGATTGACGCCTATAGCTATTCGCCCAGTGATGGGGTCCTGAACTTCATCGTGTGCGAGTTCTCCGGCGCTGAAGATCCGGCGCCGATGATGACGGACGAGGTCAAGCGCCTGATCCAAGGCGGCTACCGTTTTCTTGAGGGAAGTGTCCACGACTCGATCGCGGACCAGTGGGATGACAGCCATCCCGCGCATGCGCTGTCCCGCGAGACCTTCTCGCTGGCGTCATCAGACGAGATGACAAAGGTCTGCATCTACCTGATCTCTGATCGCCCCGTCAGCACTTCGCTTGGAAAGATCCCCGAGTTGTCTCTTGGCACCAAAGAGGTGCAGATCCAGATCTGGGACATCGCCCGGCTTGCCCGCGTGGAGGCTTCGATTGGCGGCCGGGAAGAGATCGTGATCGACTTCCTCAGGGATTATGAGGAGGGTATTCCAGCGCTGCCTGCGGGCTTGGATAGCGCTTCGCATTACGACTCCTTCATGTGCGTCATGCCGGGGAAAATCCTCGCCGATCTCTACGACCGTTTCGGCGGGCGTATCCTCGAACAGAACGTGCGTGCCTTTCTGGGGGACAACCGAAAGGTCAACAAGGGCATCCGCGAGACGCTCCGCAAGGAGCCAGAGATGTTCTTTGCCTTCAACAACGGTCTAACCGTCACCGTGTCAAGCCTCATCACTAACATCCATGAGATGGGGCACACGGAGATCATCAAGGCGACGGGGCTCCAGATTGTCAATGGCGGCCAGACGACGGCGTCCCTCTACTGGGCCAGGAAGGCAGGGCTCGACCTATCCAAGGTCCGGGTGCAAATGAAGCTGTCCCGCCTGCCGGAAGAGGGCTTCGAGGATGCGGTCCGAAACATCGCCCGGTATGCGAATGCGCAGAATGCGGTTTCGGCGTCCGATCTGTTCGCCGGGCACGCCTACTTCAAGCGGCTTGAGGGCATCTCGCGCCAATCGCTTGCACCGCCTGGCAGACCCGGTGAAGCGCCAAGCTACTGGTATTTCGAGCGTACAACCGGCAGCTACAAGGTTGAACTCAGGCGCAAGTCGGGCTTGGCAGCCAAAACGTGGCAGATGCTCAACCCCAAGAAGCAGGTGCTTACCAAGACCGATGTTGCGCGTTACGACACGACCTTCGAGGGGGCGCCGCACCAAGTGAGTTCCGGTGCGCAGAAGAACATCGCCGCGTTCGGCAAGATCATCGAGAAGGCATGGGACATCGATCCATCCGACTTCGATCTTGCCTACTACCAGAGATTGGTCGGCAGGGCGATCCTGACCCGCGCTGTCGATGCCGCGATTCCGGCGCAGGACTGGTATCCGGGCTCCATTCTTCGTCCGTTGACCACCTACGCGCTTTCGTTGATGAGCAGCCGGATGCAGGCCGAAGGCTTGCAGCCCAACTATGAGGCGATATGGCGGGGTCAGCGGGCGCCGGATCCCTTCATGCAGGAGGCGATGCGGGTTGCAGAGCTTGTCCTGCCGCTGCTCCAGGAGATCCCGGAGGAGCAGGTCCGCAACCGCCTGATCACCGAGTGGGTCAAGCGCGAGGCGTGTTGGGAGCGGGTGGAGGACAGCGCCATCCAGCTGTCAGCCGAGTTCCGCTCTTCGTTGGTCCCGGAGAAGCGGATGGTTCGGCGGCGAGAAGACTGGCGTAGCAAGTCGGCCCTCCTCTGGAAGTCAGGGGCATGGAAACGCCTCCAAGAGTGGAACAAGTCGGCGGAGATCCTGACTGAAGGGGAGGCGGAACTGGTTAACTGGGCGGCGATCACTTCGGAGTTCAGGCCGCGCGGGCTTCGCCTGACAAAGCTGAAGGAGGCTTGGGAGCGGGCAATCGAACATGGCTTCGTATAGCGAGGCACTGCGAGCGGTCTGCAGTTGGATCGCTAGGTTGCGAAGCGGACGAGAGCCACCGGTCTACGATGGGGTGTCGCGGGTATAACCCCCTGGGTTACGGCCATGGTCGCCGATCCGCTCATACCCAAAGTCGTGGGGTCTACTGAGAGCCGATTGCAGCCCGACACGGTCCGAGTTCAGTGCTATCGTTGACGGGTACGGCGCTGTGTTACGGACTGGGTCTGACCAATGGCAGCAACCTATTGATTCTGCTGGGCGTTGAAGCTGTTACGTTTGATGTCAGTCGCTACAGTTCGCAACTCTTTGATCCGTAAGGTGATGTAGTCAGTTCAAATCCGGCTACCCCGACCAGTTTCAACAGCAACGGCTCGCATCGGCAGATGCGGGCCGTTTCTCGTTCTGGCGCGTGGCTTGCGCTCCCCGGTCCCTGCCGCCGACAAGTTGACATGAGTCACACCCGGAACGTGGCCGACCTCGCGCCGGCCGCGACAAACTTTAACAGTGGCTGGCGCACGCACCATTTTTTTTTTC
>Ga0233369_1000733_pt1 | contig 12395 bp, 11 predicted proteins | sample ElkDunMinimDraft_26_FD_191537 | JGI IMG/M metagenome (GOLD analysis project Ga0233369, IMG submission 191537) | Fecal eukaryotic communites from dung pellets of Tule Elk in California, USA - Elk Dung D16 | ecosystem: Host-associated > Mammals > Digestive system > Large intestine > Fecal | place... | reverse complement strand
TGGCGCCCTGGTCGGCATGGTGCTCGGCGCGGTCACGGTGGTGGCATGGAAGCAGATCGCGGTCGAGCGCATGGGCTCGAACCTCTACGAAATCGTGCCGGGGTTCGCGATCGGACTGCTGGCGATCATCGTCGTGAGCCTGCTCGACAATGCCCCTTCGCAGAACGTGCGGGCCACGCACGAGCAGGTGCGCCGGTCGCTGAGGGAAACCGGGTACTGAGCATGTTCGGCGCGTGTGCCGCCAGGACCTGCGCATGAGTGGCGACGATGCCGCCGATCGCGCGCGCGCCATCGTGCTGATGGGGCCCACTGCGTCGGGCAAGACCGCGCTCGCGCTCGACTGGGCCGAGCGCTTCGGCGGAGAAATCGTCAGCGTCGATTCGGCGCTGGTGTACCGCGGCCTCGACATCGGCGCGGCCAAGCCGGATGCCGCCGAGCGCAGGCGCGTGCCGCACCACATGCTCGACCTGCGCGATCCCTGGCAAAGCTATTCGGCCGCGGAGTTTGCCGCCGACGCGCGTCGCGCGGTCGAGGAGATCCTTCACCGTGGCCGGGTGCCGATCCTCGCCGGCGGCACCGGGCTTTATTTCGCGGCCCTGCTCGATGGTCTGTCGCCGATGCCCGAGGCCGACCCGGCGACCCGCGCCGCGATCGCCGCCGAGGCGGCCGAGCTGGGCTGGTCCGCACTGCATGCCCGGCTGGAAACAATCGATGCCGAAGCCGCCGCGCGTATCAAGCCGGGCGATGCGCAACGCATCCAGCGTGCGCTGGAGGTCCATCGGCTTACCGGCATCCCGATCAGCGAGTGGCAACGACGCCCCACCGAATCGCCGCCGTTCCCGGCACAGGTGCTGTCGCTGGCGATCGCGCCGGCCGACCGCGCCATCCTGCATGCGCGCATTGCCGCGCGGTTCGACGCGATGCTCGCCGCAGGGTTCCTCGACGAGGTGCGGCGCCTGCGCGCCATGCCGGAACTGCAGGCGCACCCGGCGCCGCTGGAGCTGCCCGCGATCCGCGCGGTCGGCTACCGCCAGGCCTGGGAGTTTCTCGACGGGCAGGGCGACGCCGCCATGTTCCGCGAACGCGGCATCGCCGCAACCCGGCAGCTGGCCAAGCGTCAGTTCACCTGGCTGCGCGGCCGTAGCGGCGCGCGCCTGTTCGACCCGGCGGTCCAGCGCGACGCGCTGGACGCGGAGGTCGCTGCATTCCTGGGCCGACGCCCGGGGTGAAAGTCGGTGGCGGGTCTGCGGACGGGCGCTGGCAGGCGGCCCTTTCCGGCCGCGATACCGGATCGCGATCACGTCCCCGATCCGGTGCGGCGCCCCGCCTCTGCGATGTTGCGCGGACGGCCCGCCGGTTGTGTACCATCGGCCGGTCGGCGACCCGGGGAGCGGGCGTCGGCCCCGCTGTCAGGCACATAACAACAACAACCACGCTGGGGAAACACCATGTCCAAGGGGCAATCTTTGCAGGACCCTTTCCTGAACGCACTGCGCCGTGAGCGCGTTCCCGTCTCGATTTACCTCGTCAACGGCATCAAACTGCAGGGCACGATCGAATCCTTCGATCAGTTCGTGGTGTTGCTGCGCAATACCGTGAGCCAGATGGTCTACAAGCACGCGATCTCCACCGTGGTGCCTGCGCGCAATGTGCGCGTCGCGCCCGGCGGCGGCTTCGTCCAGTCCTCCGATGGCGAGGGCGGGGACGACGCGGCGGGCGAGACCGCCGACTGACCCAGAGCCAGAGGTAGATAAACACTTTGTTCGAACGCTCCCGCAAGGGTGAAAACGCGCTGCTGATCCAGCCCCATGCGCACGGGCCGGCCGACGAGGGTGCCCTGGAGGAATTCTCCGAGCTGGCACGCTCGGCCGGCGCCAACGTAGCCGCGGTCATCCCCGCCCGCATCGACAAGCCCAACGCCGCCACGCTGTTCGGCAGCGGCAAGCTCGAAGAGGTGAAGGCGGCCGCCGATGCCACCGGCGCCGATCTCATTCTCGTCAACCACCGGCTATCGCCCGGCCAGGAACGCAACCTCGAGAAATATCTCGAGCGCCGCGTGGTCGACCGCACCGGGCTGATCCTCGACATCTTCGCCCAGCGCGCCCGCAGCCACGAAGGCAAGCTGCAGGTCGAGCTGGCGCAGCTGCGGCACATGGCCACGCGCCTGGTGCGCGGCTGGACCCATCTGGAGCGCCAGCGCGGTGGTTCGATCGGCCTGCGCGGCCCTGGCGAAACCCAGCTCGAGACCGACCGCCGGCTGCTGCAGAAGCGGCTCGAGCAGCTGCAGGCGCGGCTGGAAAAGGTGGAGGTGCAGCGGACCCAGATGCGCCGCGCCCGCGTGCGCAGCGAAATGCCGCGCGTCGCCCTGGTCGGCTACACCAACGCCGGCAAGTCGACACTGTTCAACACGCTTTCCGGCGCGGACGCCTACGCGGCTGACCAGCTCTTCGCGACGCTCGATCCCACCGTGCGCCGCGTGGACCTGTCGGGCGGGAGCGTGGTGCTGGCCGACACGGTCGGCTTCGTCCGCGACCTGCCGCACGAACTCGTCGCCGCGTTCCGCTCCACCCTGAGCGAGGCGCGCGAGGCCGACCTGCTGCTGCACGTCATCGATGCGGCCGATCCGTTGCGCAACGAGCGCATCGCCCAGGTGGACGCGGTGCTGGGCGAAATCGGTGCCGGCGATCTTCCGCAGCTGCTGGTGTTCAACAAGATCGACCGCATCGAAGGCGCCACGCCGCGCTACGACCTCGATCCCAATGCGCTCTCCGACGATGCCGTGCGCGAGAGCGTGTGGATCTCGGCGCGCGACGGGCTGGGCCTCGATCTGCTCTCCCATGCGCTGGGACGTCGCCTCGGAATCCGCCGCATCGTCGGTGAAGTCCGCCTGCCACCCGAAGCGGGCCGCCTGCACGCGCGGCTGCACGCGCTCGAAGGCGTGCGCACCGAGACGCTGGACGAAGACGGCTGGCTGCTGCAGGTGGATCTGGCCCATGCCGATGCCGCGCGCCTGGCCTCCCAGGAGAACGGCGAACTCCTGCGCGCGCTGCTGCCGCCCGACGAGGACGAGTTCGGCTGACCGGCAGTTCGGGCGGGCCGCCTCGGCCTGCCCGTCGAAACCGGTGTTTTCCGGCCGTACCGGCCTGCCGGGCTGCCGGCTCCCGCCGCATCCCCGGGCGCCGCCGACAATGGCGGCCTTCCCGTCACCCCTGCCGTGGCATACGTGCATACGCAGGACAGCGAGAGCCGGCCGGCGTCGCCTGAGAGAGGCGCCAGCCGGTTAGACTATGCGACCCCCGCGCCGCGCCGACGCAGGCTGCGCGCCCAGAACTGGAGCAGGCATGGCCTGGAACATTCCCGGCAACAACAAGGACAACGATTCTCCCGACCGCAAGGGCTCGGGGAATCAGGGCGACCGCAATCCGTGGCCGCCACGCCGTACCGGCGGCGGTGGTGGACGTGGGGGACGCGGCGGTGGCGGTGGTTTCGACCGCATCCTCGACCAGTTCCGCGGGCTCTTCGGCGGCGGTTTCGGGAGCGGCAATCCGCTGCGCTGGATCGCGGTCGTCGTGGTCATCGTGCTGCTGCTCAACTGCTTCGTGCTTGTGGGTGAAACCCAGCGCGGCGTGGTGTTGCGCTTCGGCGAAGTGGCCCGGGTGATGCAGCCCGGTCCGAACTTCAAGCTGCCGTGGCCGATCGAGCGCGTGATCAAGGTCGACGCGACCACGGTGCAGTCCTACAGCAATACCGTGCCGGTGCTGACCCGCGACGAGAATATCGTCGTCGTGTCGTTCAACGTGCAGTACCGCGTCGGTGATCCGGTGGAGTACCTGTTCGGTACCCGCAATCCACGCGAGATGCTCGAGCAGACCGCGCTCAGCGCCGTGCGCGAACAGATCGGCCGGGTCAACCTGGATGCCGCGCTCAATGCGCGTGGCCCGATCTCGACCGCCGCCCAGGCCTCGCTGCAGGCATCGCTCGACAGCTACCGCACCGGCCTGATCGTCAACGAGCTCAACCTGCAGGACGCGCGTCCGCCGGAAGAGGTCAAGGCCGCGTTCGACGAGGTCAACAGCGCCCAGCAGATCAATGAGCAGCTGGTCAAGGAAGCTGGCGCATATGCGGCCAAGATCGTGCCCGAGGCCCGTGGTGAATCCGCCCGGATCCGCGCGCAGGCCGAAGGCTACAAGACCGCCGAGATTGCCCGGGCCACCGGTGACGCGCAGCGCTTCAGCCTGCTGGTCGATGCCTATGCGAGCGCGCCTGAAGTCACCCGCAAGCGCTTGTGGCTCGACACCGTGCAGCAGGTGCTGGCCGACAACCACACGATCGTCGGCGGTGATGGCCGTCAGGTGATCTACGCCCCGCTGGGTGGGCAGGGCACCGGCAGCCAGTCCGCGCCGGCGCTGCTCCCGCCTGAAGCGCTGTCGCCAAACGCCGATGCCACGCGCGGCAGCAATACCAGCACCACCGCGCCGGCCCCGGCCGCGCGCAACCTGCCGCGCCCGCCGCGTGATGGAGCCAGCCGATGAGATTCAAGTTCGTCATTCCCCTGCTGATCATCGTGCTGCTGGGCCTGATGAGTTCGGTGTACGTGGTCCGCGAAGGGCAGGTCGCCCTGGTCCTCAACCTCGGTCGCGTGGCGCGGACGGATATCGGGCCGGGCCTGCACTTCAAGGTCCCGCTGATCGAGACCGCGCGCGTGTTCGACCGCCGCTTCGTTGCGACCGCGTTCTCGCCCGAACGCTCGCTGACCTCCGAGCGCAAGGACGTCAGCGTCGACTTCGTGGCCATCATCGCGATCAGCGACGTCGTCGCGTTCTACCGCGCGACTTCGGGCATCGAGGCCGACGCGAGCCTGCGCCTCGAACCGATCATCAAGAACTCGCTGCGCAACGAGATCAACGCCAACACGCTGACCGAGCTGGTCTCGGGCAACCGTTCGGAGTTCGTCGAGCGGCAGCTGCCGGCCATCAACGAGGCCGCCAAGTCGCTGGGCATGCGGATCATCGACATCCGCATCAAGCAGATCGACCTGCCGACCGACAGCCAGGTCATCCAGCAGGTCTACAACCGCATGCGCGCCGAACGCCAGGAAGTGGCCACGCGTCTGCGCGCCGAGGGTGAAGAGCGCGCGCGCGCGATCCGCGGCGAAGCGGATCGTGAGCAGACCGTGCTGCTGGCCGAGGCCGAGCGCGATGCGCAGACCCTGCGCGGTGAAGGCGACGCCGAGGCGACGCGCATCTACGGCCAGGCTGCGAGTCGGGATCCCTCGTTCTACGCGTTCCAGCGCAGTCTCGAGGCATATCGCGCTGCGTTCGAGAAGGGCGAGAGCGTGATCGTGCTCGAGCGCAACGATCCCTTCCTGCAGTACATGCGCAGCGATCGCTGATGGCGCAGCGTTGATGTCGGACCTGTGGGCGGCGCTGTGCCTGGTGTTCGTCGTCGAAGGCCTGATGCTCTTCGCTGCTCCGGGTTTCTGGAAGCGCAACGCCGAGCAGATGCTGGCGTTGCCCGTCGCGACGCTGCGCCGCATCGGCGCAGCGGTGCTGGCACTGGGGCTGGTCGCGCTTTATTTCGTGCGGGGCTGAGTCGACTTCGCCGACATGTCCTTGGGGCGAGCGGCCGCGGTTGGCGTCGTGCGGTCGCCAGAGGACGTCACACGCCATTGTCCTGCGGAGCACGCTTCACTCGGCACTGTTGCGTCGTTTTCTCCGCGAGGCCGACGCGCGAAGGGCGGTGGGGAGGGCGGGCTGACCCTGCGCATTTCCGAGAGGGGTGAGCCTTGCGCCTTTCAACGCGGGGTATTCCCGGGTTCGTTATCTGGCTTCCTGTCCTCGCCGTCGGTTTTGCCCTCACCCCAACCCCTCTCCCGGGGGGAGAGGGGCGGCGTGCGCGGCCGACTCGGGTTTCGGGTGCTCTGCCAACAGCTCGGCACAGGTCCTGCCAGCGGTTCTGAATCGGCTGCTGCATCCAAGCCGTCTCCCGCGCCAACACCGCGCTGACGCTGTGCTGACCGATGGGCTTTGCCGACGTCCGTTGCTTGCCCGCCAGCGGCCCCAATCGGGCGCAACGGGTCGGTTCCCATCAGCAGATGTGGCGGTAGCGAGATGTGGCCGGTCGCGGAGTTGCGCCGCGGTGCCAACGGGGCGCGGCCGCATCTGACCGCCCGTGAACCGCGCCGACAAAGCGGTGGCCGCGGTCACCCGTTATCCGGATAATGCGGAAAAGCCGGCCCGGCCAACTCGCTCGAGTGGACCGTCCGGCTTTTTCCGTGTCCGGCCCTGCGTGGCGGTCGTCTCCCCGATGGAGCGGCCAGCGTCCAGGCAAGGCAGGCCGGTCCTTTCCTGCGGCCCCGATGGCCGCAACGCGATACAGGAGTCATCGAGATGGGTCAGTCAGTGGTGGTGATCGGCGCCCAGTGGGGCGACGAGGGCAAGGGCAAGATCGTCGACCTGCTCACGCAGGACATCGGCGCCGTGGTGCGCTTCCAGGGCGGCCACAATGCCGGCCATACGCTGGTGATCGGCGGCAAGAAGACCGTCCTCCACCTGATTCCGTCCGGCATCCTGCGCGACGACGCGCTGTGCCTGATCGGCAACGGCGTGGTGCTGAGCCCGGCCGCGCTGATCAAGGAGATCGGCGAACTCGAAGGCGCCGGTGTCGAAGTGCGTTCGCGCCTGAAGATCAGCCCGGCCACGCCGCTGATCATGCCCTACCACATTGCGCTGGATCAGGCCCGCGAGAAGGCCGCCGGCGGCAAGGCCATCGGCACCACCGGCCGCGGCATCGGTCCGGCCTACGAGGACAAGGTGGCGCGTCGCGGCATCCGTGTTGCCGACCTGCACTACCCGAAGCAGCTCGAGGAGCTGCTGCGCACCGCGCTCGATTACCACAACTTCGTGCTCACCAAGTACCTGGGCGTCGACGCGGTCGACTTCCAGCAGACCTACGACGAGGCGCTGGCGTTCGGCGAGTACGTCGAGCCGATGAAGAGTGACGTGGCCGGCATCCTTCACGACCTGCGCAAGCAGGGCAAGCGGGTGCTGTTCGAAGGTGCGCAGGGCGCGCTGCTCGACATCGACCACGGCACCTATCCCTACGTCACCAGCTCCAACACCACCGTCGGCGGCGCATTGGCCGGCACCGGCGTGGGCGCGGACGCGATCGACTACGTGCTCGGCATCGCCAAGGCCTACGCGACCCGCGTCGGCGGCGGTCCGTTCCCGACCGAGCTCGACGACGAGGTCGGCCAGGGCATCCGCGACCGTGGGCAGGAATACGGCGCCTCCACCGGGCGTCCGCGTCGCTGCGGCTGGATGGACATCGTCGCGCTCAAGCGCGCCGTGGCCATCAACGGCATCTCCGGCCTGTGCATCACCAAGCTCGACGTGCTCGACGGCATGAAGACGCTGAAGATCTGCATCGCCTACGAGTACCGCGGCAAGCGCACCGAGTACGCGCCGCTCGACGCCGCCGGCTGGGACGAGTGCACGCCCGTGTATCTCGAGTTCCCGGGCTGGGACGAGAACACCCATGGCGTCACCGAGTGGGACAAGCTGCCGCCCGCGGCCCGCGCCTACCTGCGTGCGCTCGAGGAGCTCGCCGGCTGCCCGATCAGCATCGTCAGCACCGGCCCCGACCGTGCGCACACGATGGTGCTGCAGGATCCGTTCGCTTGATCGCAGGCGTTTTCATGCTGGAGAAAGCCCCGCGAAAGCGGGGTTTTTTCCGATGCAGCCGCTGAAGTATCTCGGCGGCTATCCGCCGGAGGTGCAGGCGCGCGTGCGCGAGCTCGTCTCGCAGGACCGTCTGGGCACGGTACTGAACGCGAAGTACGCCGATGCGCATGCCGTGCGCAACGATGGCCAGCTCTACACCTACGTGCAGGCCCTGAAAGACCGCCACATGCGCAAGGCCGCGCCGCTGGGCAAGGTGGTCTTCGATGGAAAGCTGCAGGTGATGAAGCATGCGCTGGGCACCCACACCACCATCTCCCGCGTGCACGGCGGCAGGCTCAAGGCCAGCCGCGAGATCCGCATCGCCAGTGTGTTCCGCGACGCGCCGGCGGATTTCCTGCGGATGATCGTGGTGCACGAGCTGGCGCACATGAAGGAAGCCGACCACAACAAGGCCTTCTACCAGCTGTGCACGCACATGGAGCCGGACTATCACCAGCTCGAATTCGACCTGCGCCTGTATCTGACGCATCTCGATGCCATGCGGGAGCAGTCGCGCACCGACTGAGAGCTGCAGCCGAGCCAGCTCGCGCGGGGCGCGGGGACCGGCGGGTCATGCCTGCGTTCTTTCCGCTCGATCGGTCACGCACTGCAGATGGTGTCGAACGGATCGCGCTGCGGCGCAGGCGTCCCGTCGACATGCGCCGGTGCAGTATCGGCGCGAGGATTCCACCATGAACCAGACCGCCTACAACACCATCCAGGACCCCGGGGCCGCGCCCATCAAGCTGTGGACGCGCGGCGTGCCGCTGGAAGACGAAGCGCGCGAGCAGCTGCGCAACATCGCGAAACTTCCGATCATCCATCGCCACATCGCGGTGATGCCCGACGTCCATCTGGGCAAGGGCGCGACCGTGGGTTCGGTGGTGCCGACGGTCGGTGCAATCATTCCCGCCGCAGTCGGCGTGGACATCGGCTGCGGGATGATCGCTGCGCGCACCACGCTGATGGCCGGCGACCTGCCGGACAACCTGGCGGGCCTGCGTCAGGCGATCGAGCGCGCGGTGCCGCACGGTCGCGTCGCCGCGCGCGGCAAGCGCGATCCGGGGGCATGGGCTTCGCCGCCCGAGCGCGCGATCGAAGGCTGGGCCACGTTGGCGCAGGGCTTCAGGCGCATCACCCACGCGCATCCGCGACTGGCGAAGACCAACAACCTGCATCACCTCGGCACGCTGGGCACCGGCAACCATTTCGTCGAGGTCTGCCTCGACGAGGGGCAGCGCGTGTGGTTCATGCTGCACTCGGGTTCGCGCGGCGTCGGCAATGCCATCGGCACGCACTTCATCGAGCTCGCCAAGCAGGACATGGGCCGGCACATCGCCAACCTCCCCGATGTCGATCTGGCCTATCTGCGCGAGGGCAGCCAGCACTACGACGACTACGTGTTCGCGGTGGAGTGGGCGCAGCATTACGCGCGCATCAACCGCCAGATCATGATGCGCAACGCGGTCGATGCCGCGCGGCGGGTGATCGCCAAGCCATTCGAGGCGCAGGCCGAAGCAGTCAACTGCCACCACAACTACGTCAGCCGCGAGCATCACTTCGGCAAGGACATCTTCGTGACGCGCAAGGGCGCGGTGAGTGCGCGCAAAGGCGAGCTGGGCATCATTCCGGGCAGCATGGGCACGCGCAGTTACATCGTGCGCGGGCTCGGCAATGCGGAGAGTTTCCACAGCTGCAGCCATGGCGCCGGCCGGGTGATGAGCCGCACGCGCGCGCGCAAGCTGATCTCGGTGGAGGCGCACGCGCGTGCCACCGCGCATGTCGAGTGCCGCAAGGATGCCGAGGTGGTCGACGAATCGCCGGCCGCCTACAAGTCCATCGAGGCGGTGATGGACGCGCAGAAGGACCTGGTGGAAGTGGTGCACACGCTGCGCCAGGTGGTCTGCGTCAAGGGCTGAGCGCTTCGCACTGGCCCCGCGTCCGCCTGGGTCGCGGCGGCGACCTCTCGAGCATCCTGCCTGCAATCGAGTTGGCGGACTGCGGCATCGCGTCGCCGGCGCGCTTCAGGCTTCCATTGCCCCGCCGATGCGATGTCCACCGCGCAAGGGAAGGGAGCCCGGCCGCGACCGCCGCGCCATGGCAGCCGGCCTCGAGCAGACCAGTGACTCGCGATCGCGCTTATGGATCCTCGCGCGCCGGCAGGCCCGCCGCGCACCGCTCGAGCAGTGTGACCAGTTGGGTCTGCTCGGCAGGCTGCAGGCGGCCCAGCGCACTTTCGATCACGGTCTGCGTCAGCGCGGCGCCCCGCGTCACCCGGGCCAGGCCTTCGGCCGTGATCTGCAGGGACAGGCTGCGTGCCCGCGTGGGATGCGGCGCGCGGGTCACCAGCGCATCGCGGTCCAGGCGCCTCAGGATCTGGTGCATCGTCTGCGGCGACACCCCGGCCAGCCGCGCCAGTTCCGCGTTCGAGGCACCGGGGCGCTCGGCCAGCAGCATCAGGGTCAGCGCCTGCGGGCGAGTGAGTTCCATGCCATCGGCGCGCAGGCGCTCATCGATCGCGGCGGTCAGTCCCACGTGCAGGTGCTTGAGCTGCAGGCCCATCCGGTAGGCCAGCGACTCGCGCAGCCGCTGCAGGGTGTCGATCTGGTGCTTCTTGGGCATCTTGGCGCCGCCGTCACTCCGGAGTTATCAGTAGGCTGATAGTTTTGCGGGCTCCTCGATCCTGCCCGCCCTGATGCAAAACCATCTTCGACTCCTGTCGCTTTCCGGATTGCTGGCCCTGGCCGCGTGTGGCGATGGCGCTCCGCCCGAACCCACAGCGAGCCTGACCGTAAGCCTGGCCACGCCACAACATCGTGAAGTGACCCGCGAAGTGGTCGCGTCGGGCGCCGTGGAAGCGTGGGAGGAAGTATCGGTAGGCGTCGAGCTGTCGGGCCTGCGCGTGGCCAGCGTGGAGGTCGAAGTGGGCAGCGAGGTGGCCGCGGGCGATGTGCTGTTGCGGGTGGACGATCGCACGCTGGATTCGCAGCTGGCGCAGTCCGAAGCCTCGGTGCGAGAGGCGCAGACCAACCTCGAAACCGCGCGCCGTCGCGCCGGACGCGTACGCGAACTCGCCGGCGAACAACTGGTCGCGCTGCAGGATGCAGAGCAGGCCGAAGCCGAGCGCGACAACGCGCAGGCGCGCCTCAACACCGCGATCGCCAGCCGCGATGCCGCGCGCGTGCAGCGCGATTTCACCGTGGTGCGCGCACCGGTGGCCGGCGTGGTGTCGGCGCGCAGCGTGCAGCCGGGGCAGGTGGTGGGCGGCGGCGAACTGCTGCGGCTGATTCGCGACGGTCGGCTGGAGTGGCGCGCCGAACTCGCCGAGGGCGACCTGCTGCGCGTGGGCCCGGGCACGCAGGTGCAGGTGGACACGCCGGTCGGCCCGGTGCCCGGCACCGTGCGCACGGTATCGCCCGGGCTGGACCCGCAGCGCCGTACCGGCACCGTCTACGTGGACCTGCCCGACCCCGGTCCGCTGCGCGCGGGCATGTTCGCCCAGGGCCGGCTGGCGCTCGGCCGTGCGCAGGCGCTGCTGGTGCCCATCGAGGCCGTCGTGCGTCGCGACGGTCGCGCTTATGTGTTCACCGTGGGGGACGACAACCGCGTACGCGAGCAGGCGGTATCGGTCGGCGCGACGCACGGCGACATGATCGAAGTGGGCGAAGGCCTGACCCCGGCCGACCGGGTCGTCGCGCGTGGCGCGGGCTTCCTCGGCGACGGCGACCTGGTGCGCGTGGTCGACAGCGCGAACGCGGCCGACGCGGCGAATGCGCCGCCCGGCAGCGCGCCACGCCCCGCGCCGGCGGCCTCCGCCGATCCCGCAGGTGCGGGCGCGACGCGCGAAGCCACCCGTGACGCCGCCGGTGGAAGCCTCGCCGAATGAACTTCTCCGCCTGGTCGATCCACCGGCCGCTGCCGGCCATCCTGGTCTTCATCCTGCTCACCGCGGCCGGCCTCGTCGCCTTCAACCGGCTGGCCGTCTCGCAGTTCCCGGACCTCACCGTACCGGTGGTCAACGTCACCGTGGTGCTGCCCGGCGCCAGCCCCAGCACGCTGGAAACCCAGGTGACGCGGCGGATCGAGGATGCCACCGCCAGCATCCCCGGGCTGCGCAACATGGCCTCGATCGTCAACGAGGGCACCTCCACCACCATCCTCAATTTCGAGATCGAAAAGGACGGCACCATCGCCAAGGACGAGGTCCGCGACGCCATTGACCGCGTGCGTATCGACCTGCCGGCCGATGTCGAGCCGCCGATCGTCTCGCTGGTCAACGTCACCGGCGGCGACATGCTCACCTATGCCGTCACTGCCGACGGCTGGAGCGACGAGGAGCTCAGCTGGTTCATTGATGACGCCGTGTCCAAGCGGCTGTTCGCCGTGTCCGGGGTGGGCGCGGTGCGGCGCATCGGCGGCGTCGATCGCGAGATCCGCGTGGACCTGCGGCCCGAGGCCGTGCAGGGCTTCGGCGTGAGCCCGGCACTGATCAGCCAGCAGCTGGCGCGCATCCAGCAGGAACAGCCGGGCGGGCGCACCACCGTGGGCGGCAGCGAGCAGGCGGTGCGCACGCTGGGCACGGTGGAGACCGCCGCCGATCTCGCCGATTTCCCGATCTCCATGCCCGACGGGCGCAGCGTGCGCCTGTCCACGCTGGCGACGGTGAGCGACGGC
>Ga0233369_1000731_pt1 | contig 12428 bp, 23 predicted proteins | sample ElkDunMinimDraft_26_FD_191537 | JGI IMG/M metagenome (GOLD analysis project Ga0233369, IMG submission 191537) | Fecal eukaryotic communites from dung pellets of Tule Elk in California, USA - Elk Dung D16 | ecosystem: Host-associated > Mammals > Digestive system > Large intestine > Fecal | place... | reverse complement strand
TCTCCTGTCGCGCGCAGTCAGCAGAACAGCCCATGCGCTGACAGCCACCAGGGAAGCCTTCCCAGTCGTGGCCATTGCGACTGTCTGGGCCTAGCTCTGCGGTATCAGTGAGGTTAGGCATAACGCCTCCTTGCCTGGTGATAGTGGTTTGAAGCCACTATGTCCCAGTTCTGACGTCTTGCAAGTGCGAATCAGGCGTCGGCAAAATCGATCTTCGGCGCCATCGTCATTGCTTCGAAGACGATCGCATGAACATCAGATGGTCGTAGTGCTGTCACGTTAAAGCGGTGAGCGACTTGGAATGTATCCAGCGCCTCGTGCAGCACACTGATCCTGCAGTCCTGTGCGGACAGGTACGCGCGCAGATCGCGAGGAGGCTTTCTATCGCTTTCTTGTCCTGCTGCCTGATTGCCGTTTCCAGAAGGTCCACCTGTACCGTCGGGCATTCGATTGGCAAGGCTAGGATCTGCCGTGCCGTGGCTGGCGGGCAGGCCTCATATCTCGATCGTAGCGAGGGGCGTTGACAGGGTGGTCGCTCACGCCTTTGTAGCGTGCGCCAACTTCCGATTCAACGGTTTCGGCCAGCTCCTCCAGCAGATATCGTCTCACGCGAACGACAGCGGACTTCTCCTTACCGGCGTACCGGACGCTGCCACTAACTGCGCCGGAGCAAAGGCCGTTCGTTGCTGGCTCGCTGTCTCGCCCGGATTTTCGGGAAGAACCCAGCCTGTCGTTCAGCCTCAAAGAACTCCGGAAGCGTGACCTCGCGGACCCCAAACAGGGTATACGAAAGGAAGTATCGAGGCTGTCTCAAGCTGGACCCCCTGAAGAATTTGCCTGGCCTTGTCGTAGTTTGTTGATGTACGACAGGATGACCTCGGTCATGAACATCGGAGGGCACTTATCGGAAATGACACCGGCCTCGATCAGATCCCGGCGTAGCAGGTCCATGCTCGCTGCCATACCTTCTCTCTCGGCACTCTTGGCTATGGCTTGATCCAGCCGATGTTGCAGGCTGTGCACCAATGCCATTTGCGGTATCGCAGGCTGTAGCGGGCCAAGCCATTCGAAGCTGTCGCTGAGCTGGGCGATCCGATAACCCCGTCCAGGATTAGGTTCGGTGGTGCTTTGGTGGAGGTTGCACCACAGATCCCCCTCATAGATGGTGACGTTGATCAGAGCATCAGCGTCCAGTCCGTTGCCTCGAACCCAGTAAGCGCCAGGGATCGTAGGCTTGTGATGGCACCATGTGGGAGTGCAGGGCGCTGCGCCGCTGAACTGCACGCATGCCTCGGCGTCTGTATCGTGAAACTCGCATGCGGCTGCGTGTGCAGTGTTCAGCAACTCATAATCAGGCATAGTTATTCTCTTCATATGCAATCAAGCGTGTGTAGACCAATACTGGATCGCCAGTCACCAAGTCGGTAGCCACCTGCGGTTTTTCCTGAAGCACTTTTCGCGCTAGCGCTTGGGATGCGAGGTTGTCCCGGCCCACAACTGCCGTCACGAAAAATTCTGTCACGCCATTACGCCCAAGGCCTGCCGCTGCTTCGTCGATAGCTTTTTTTAGTACATCCGTTCCCCAACCTCGGCCACGATAGTGCTCAGGAACTGCATATCCGACATTGAATGTGGGCTTTCCATCGATAGGGGTATCCGTGACGAAAACAGCGAGCGCCTTCACCCGGCCATGCTCGACCCTTGCGAATGTTAGGCGTATGTCTCCTTCCACTATGTCCCTGTGGCAACGGATATCCTGGTGAATCTCTCCAGCATCAGTAGCCAGTCCACGGCGAAGTGCTTTTTGGAACTCTTGCACGGTGTCCATCGGATCTGGAAGGTTCATTTGTCATCCTCCTTGGCTGGTGCCTCGGTCGTAAGTTCTAAGTAAATCTTCTCGGCCAGGCCTGTCGGCCACCAGTACAAAGGTCTCTGATAAGAGTCTGCATCAGCCTCATGGATAACGATGCCTTTGCGCTGCAAGGCCTTCAAGATTGAGAGAACCGAGCCGGTTGACTTATTGAGTCGAAATGCAAGCTGCGAGGTCAGAGTCCCAAGGCCGAAGACGCTTGTTTCATCACCACCTTTTAATCTGTCGAGATCGGACAGGTAAAGGTGTCCACCCCTGCTGCGCCAGCGCTCTGCATTCGACCGGCTTATCTCTGTCATGTTGTCGAGCACGGCTTGCTGATTGATCGTTAGCATAATGCCTCCGGCGACTGTTCCATCAGCGCGTCGACCAAACCATCCAGGTCTTCACAATCTTGGCTGCCGCCCCCAGGGATACGAATCTCGACGTTTTCGTACCTCAAATCCCAGAGGCGTTCGCAATGATCACGCAGATACTTGTAACGTTCTGCATTCCCAAGCGTTTCAGCCCAATTCGCCTGTTGCTGGGTGGCATAAAGGTTGGTGCCGTAAGGCAATGCTCGAAGGAATTTGCAATAACCCAATTCACCTGCTACGTGGTCAGCCTTAGTGATGGCCACCGGGTTGCAGTCCTGATCGTTGCTCAGCAACGCGGCCATGTCTTCTGGGTGCTGGTCCTCGCCTAGCCTGAATCCAGACGGCATCGGTGCGAGATCGAGCATCTTTCGATAGGCGGTGACCAGCTCATCGGTAATGGCTGCGTGACCGGCGGCAAGTTCGAGATCGCCACCGAACCCAAGCTCTTCAAGCATTTCGAACGTTGGCGTCTCTGGCACAAGGCGATAGCCGGCAGGCACAAATTGGGGGCGATTCTGGGGTAATCCGGTGGTGGTCATGAGCGACTCCGATCTGGCCCGTGCAGGATGGGCCGATTGCTTTTAATGGGGTCACTATTGCAGGAAAGGCTTGAGCAGCAAGAGACAGTCGAGCCCTTTAACTTCGCCTTTTGTGGCGTCAGTCGGCGTCTCGTGCTGGGCCAATGAGCAGTGCGGAAAGGGGGTTTCGTGAGCGTCCGGCGGCACCATTTTTCGATCGCGATTTCAGGCGCTCTCTCATGCGCCCAGCGGATTCTTCTGCCAGCTTTTCTGCGTCGGCATCGGACATTGCAGCAGCGTGCTGTTGTACTGGAATGCCCAAGGCAGCTGCTGTCGCCGCGCGCTGGTGCTCATCCGCCATCTGATAGATGAAGTCCTCTACAGCGAACTTTATTTGCTCATCAAGCCGCGCTTTGATGGAAGGCTCCAGGCCGCTTTCCGAGACCAGAGCTCGCAGACGGTTCCACCACGAAACCTTTGGCTTGCCATTCATGATTTTTTCCCGGTTGGAAGGGTTGTGTTATTGCCCATCCGCTTCGCGCTGTAGATCAAAGGGCCGTCGTGCCGGTCGTACAGGAGCTGACTGCGCACCTCTGCGCGTGCAAGCTTGATTGCTTCCTTCTGGTTCGCGGCAGAGACCGTGAGGGTGCAGCCAGAGTGCGTCGCACTGGGATGTTTAAGCTCGACTCGCACCTCGTAGGTCTTCAGTGTCGGCTTCAGACGCGGGGTCTTGGTCGGGTCACAGCAGCGGACTACCTCTTTGGCTTGGCCAGGGGACCGCTCTTGCTTTTCCTTGAGCCCGATCATTCGCTCAAGTACCTGAGTATCATCCGAGAACGTGGCTTCGTTGTCGTACCCTTGAAGGAACGCGTAATAGCCACCACTCCCCAGTACCCCAATGGCAGGATGCACGGCTCAGACGTCCAGGAAGGTCAGCAGATGGATGTCGGCTTTCGGGTAAAGCGATGAGACTTGGTCATAGAGCTGCTTACCTTCAGGCGTCAGGTTGTCGACAGTGCAGTGCCACTTTTCACCGGACTCGCGGTGAATACCGCTCCACCCAGTTGAGCCTAGTACGATTGAGGCGAGGTAGGGACGTGACAGGCGACGCTGGTGATCAATCACCTCAGGGAAGTGCTGTTCCTGCAGCGCGCGGCGAGCACGCAACCCGGCGGTAATGTCCTCCGGCCGAACGTAGTTCAGTTCGTTCAGGCTTTCGGTCTTGTCATCCCCAACCAAGGGTTCTTGCAGCACGTCGTAGACGTTGGCGCCGCAGCACTTGGCGAAGTGATCAGGTGAGTCGATGTCATGGTTTTCGACAGCTACCAGCTTAACGAACATGCCGCCCTCTCCTGAGGGAATGAAGTCCGCGGTCTCGATTGGGAAGCTGACAAAGCCAGCCGCCTTGTTACTGTGTCGTTCGATCATGATGGTGTTTCCTTTGAATTACGTGGATGGCCATGGCACCAGCTGGGTGTCGTAGCCGAGCATTTGTGGATGTTTAGGGTCGCCGTCTTTTGTGGTGCCGAAGTGCAGCACAGGCTTGCCGGCCGCGAGCAGCATCTCCATCATCGCGGCGCATTCATGGCGCAGTTCAGGTGGCAGCTTCTGCGTTCTGCCCCAGCAAGGCACCAGAACGTCTGCCTCCGCGACGATTTCGTTGATGTAGCGGTCATGCTCCGGTCCTTGCAGGGCAGGGCAGTCCTTCAGGGTCTTAACGTCGGTGGCCCGGAAAGAGAAGACGTTGCCAGCAATGAAGCGGCTGCCGCCATTGAGGCGGGTAAAGCCTCGCCACTTGCGCACAGTGGCGTCATCGAGATCTGCATCAGCCGTGCTTAGATTCACGCCGAAGTAAGCGAATACCAGTCCGGCGGCTTGCACATCTCTATCCAGCCGGTACCGGTACTGACCGCATGGGCTGAGTACCGCGGAGCTCGCGCTTCGCACGTCCAGGCCGAGCTGGTCTTGCCTAGCGGCCATTTCGAATTGCTGCCGGCGGTACCGTTCCGCCCGCGGCCTGGAGCTGGGCGATGAGGGCATTGATCAACAGCTCCTGACGGTTCTCGCGATCAAGCTTTTCCTCGATTGACTGCACGATGTATGAGTTCATGCTGGTGTGGCCTGCGGTGGCGGCATCCTGGACGGTCCCGCGCATCTCATCGGGGAGGCGGACAACGAACTTGTCTGCGTCTCGGCTTTTTGTACGGGCTTCTTTTATTCCCTTGTTTTTCATCTGTTGTCTCCGATGTAGTGGCGTTTTTATAAGTTCAGATTGCCTGCGTGGAAAGAACATGCAAGACACTGCTTTGATGCCGCTTATCGGGTTGCAGCGGGGCAGAGTGGGGGCATGATTCCCTCACTTAAATAAGGAGCTCTTCATGAAATTCGAGCGCGATATCAAGCTGTTCCATATCTGCAACTTTGATGCTGATATGCCTGGACAGATAACCGTGGTGAAGAATTGTGAGGGTGCAACACTGATCGGAAGCGAGTGTGGGGAGGGAGTTCGAATTACGTTGAGTAATGCTGAGGCAGTCGAGCTAGCTACCGACATAGAAAAGCTGGCCCTTGATATGAATCGGGACCGGCGAAACAAGATAGGGGCGAAGCTGAATACCTGCCGTGTCATCCCAGATTCGGACATCACCCTGCGCGTCGTTCAGTCGAGCCTGGGTGAACCCTACCGGGAGACCATCTCTCTGTGCTTCACTGACAGCGACTACAACACCCTGTTATCGATGGATCTCTGCGGAGATGCTGCATCAGATCTGATCAAGGCTCTGATGCCGATAACTACACTCGGCTGACCTTCACCTCAACGGCCGCTGCTTGGTTAGCAGCGGCGTCTGCAAAAGGTGGCACAAACGGATACAGCTCCATCTCGGTCCAGCCAGCGTAACGATCAGGGTCAAATACTTGCCCAGTGTTTCGGCAATATTCCCATTCAGTTCGGAACGCCTCCGCGGTCAGCGAGGCATGTAACTCCTGATGCCACTCAAAAGTTCCGATACGGCCAACTTGGAACTGCTTTACTCGTTTGCGATCACTGTCCGTCCAGTTAACCCCGTACACCAGATATCTTGGGGATGCCCTGCCGGCGGCGGTCTATCTTCTCGTAACGGGTAACCCCTACGCGCCCCAAGCTGCGTTTGTTCGGCATTGGAGAAGTGCGGAACCCTCCATGTCCATTCCCGGCAGGGGGCAGCTTCGCAAGCATCATATCGCGCCAGCTCACCGCCGCCTGCAGGGCTAGGTCTTTACTGCCTAATCGTGAGCAGGCGAACGTAGCGGAGTACTCGTGCTCGCCCCGTACGATCCTGACCTGATAGGCGTCGTAGCCAGGAATGGAAATGTTGTCAGGTAAGGGGCGGGCGTTTACGGGCATCGATTTCCTCGTTACATCTCAGCCTGGGCTGAACAAGTAATTTCGGTGAGAGTATTCATGCGGGGTTCGGTTAGGTGTCGATCAGGCCGGGGTGTGCAGCTGTGAGGAGTTTGCGGCTATGCCACGACTTTGTAGCAGGGAAACTGTTGGTCGATTTTCCGAACCGGAAAGCCATCAGCGATTCGGAAGCGTACCTCGCTTAGCGTACCATCAACAGTTACACCCACTTGTGTTTTTGTGAGGCTCGTGACGGTTCCAATCTTTTCCTTCTGATAAGCCCCTTGGGTAGGTACTAATCGAACTTCCAGTCCAAGCTGATACGTCATATCGGTGTCCTATGTTGTTCTCATTCAAAACGGCTTAATCGGTTTATCCAGGGTTTGTAGAGACCTGATAAGGCGAGGGGAAGGATACATTGCCTGCTCTGGCGATCGGCAACAGTCGACACGCACTGTCACGCATAACTTGGATCATCTATATGAACAACTCTCTCCGCTTATTAGCAGCAAGCTGTCTGGTAAGCATCAGCGCTACTCAGGTCTTGGCTGATAGCTACCAGTTTCATCAGCGTGTTCTAGGCATCGTTCCTTCGCAGGTTTGGCAGCCTTACGAACCCCTCCTTAGCGACTGGTCAGACATTGGGCAATTGTATGGCTGCACTGACTGGACCCCCGATATTGCGGCGATTGAGGCCGGCACTTCCTTCGTGCAAACGACGAACTGCAAGCAGGACCAGGAGCGCTCCGTCCAGGCAAGAGAGCGGGATGCGGTATCCGGCTCCGTTCGTAAATCTGGCGCCCTAGAAACTGAGAGTCGGCAGGTAATCGCCCAGGACTCGCGGCAAGCCGTAGGTACAAAGGAGGAAAAGGTCTGCCTGTATAGCGAAAAAACGCCTATGAGTTATTGGGTTTTCCATAGCACCACCAGCTCTACTTACCGGCCGCCCTATTACAACGGAGCAGAACTGCCAATAAAGATGACCGGTGGCAATGGCGGGAATAATTGGACCCAGTTCACGGACAATGGCGTGACCTATACCCGTGGCACCTATGTCAAGCGCGACGGGGACTACCGTTACTACCGGATATGCCTTTGACCTCGTGGGGCGCCTGGCTTACTCAGGCCCAGCGCCCCGCTAGCTGTTGCCGTGGCGCAGCAGCTTACACTTCGCAGCCCAGGCTCGCTTCCGGTTCAGTTTCTTCCTGTTGACTTCCTCCCGCCCTAAAGAGCGGGATTCCTACGCCAAGATCTTTATCCAGCTCTTTTGCGGCTGGTATTCAGTGAATGGGTGGCAATGGACGCCTTCTGGCTCCTTTGCGCTGAAGCTCGGCAGGTCGTAATCAGGATCATGCAAAACCACACCGAACACTTCATGCCTCTCAGCTACGACCCAATGCCAGTTGCGACCACCAGCAGAGGAACTAACCGCAACGATTCCCAGACCGTCTATTTCATCCCAGCCTGACCAGCGTCTGCGTTCCGAGCGGATACCCAGCTGCTCAAGGCAGTGGCGCAGCTCTGAGAAATTGGTGGCGAATGGGCGTTTCTTTTTTTCGAGACCGCAGTCGGCGAAGACCCTACGAACATCAGCGTACGGCCTACCAGCTACCATTGCCGCACACGCCACTCCGCACCCGTATCGGTCACGCTGCATTACCTTCGCGACTCGGCAGCTCTTCTTCCATTCGATCAGAGGACACACTCGTTGTGTTTCCAATTCCTCTAGGGTGTTATGTCTCTTGCGAGAAGTAACGAGTGCTTGGGAATTACCGTGAAATTCGCGGCCCATGATGCTTGCATTCCTTTATTTAATGCTTAACAACGCCTTCGCACAAAGCATGGATGGCAGCAAATCTTTCCTGACTCAACGACTCAGCAAATGCTGATGCCGACCCACGCGAGCGCGAAGGTCGGCGCTTTGTTACACCCTGGGTGATGCACTCTTAAGCAGCGAGGCTACGCCAGCCATGAAATCGTTTGGCAGCGCAATGATCTTGGAGTTATCAGACTCAGCCAGACGGCTATAGGACTCAATGAACTTCTCACCGAGCATGTACTGAGCTGCTTGAGGATTGTCTCTAAGCGCGTTACCGACCGTTTCGACAGCCTTCGCAGTTGCCTTGGCCAACTCGATCTGTGCAGCCGCGTCCGAAGTCGCTGCATCCAGACGGCCCTTAGCGTCTTGGTCAGCCGAGTAGCGCTGCGCATCTGCTTGCAAAGTGACAGCTGTCTTCTCGCCTTCGGCCCGTGTTACCGCAGCCTTACGAGCACGCTCGGCAGCGGCCTGCGCCTCCATCGCTTCGATCATGCTTTTGCTAGGAGTTATTTCCTGAACTTCAACACCACGTAGCAGAAGGCCCCAGTCCTCAAGCTCAGAACGGATGGACTCTTGAATGTTGGTTTTGATTGCGTCACGGCTTGTAAGCGCTTCGTCCAGGGTCAGAGAGCCTAATTTTGAGCGCAGTGCTGCGGCAGCCAGCATTGCTGTCGAGCGCTGGTAGTTCTCGACGCCGTAGATCGCTTTCTCCGGTTCATTGACTCGGATGACGATCAGCGCATCAGCGAGCACGACAGCGTTGTCTTTACTGATCGCATCGACTTTGCCTAGCGAGAGGATAATGTCTTTGCTGGTTGTTGTAGAAACTACACGATCAACAAAAGGAATTATGAAGTTGAGCCCGGAGCGCATCGTGCGATGGTATTTGCCGATCCGCTCTACGATGACCGCATCAGTCTGACTGATAATTCGCACGCTTAGCATTACGCCGACGACCGCCAGCACCAGTAGAACGATAGACACGATAGGCATGTTAAAACTGTTCATCAACGAGTTGCTTCCTCTTCCATTTCAACCGCGAGGGTTGAGTCGTCATTGACCCTCAAGACCTGTGCGCGGCACTGGTTCTTGAGAGGTTCCGTTTGTTTTACTTTCCACTGTTCTTGGCCACCGAACGGCTTCGAAAAGCTTATTACTGCGTGGGTCACGCCATCGCGAACGGCTACGCCGGTTACGAAACCACTCTCGCCCACCACATCTGCGGCAGGTACACCCGAGGCTTTCGGATACTTTCTTGCAAAAGCGATTTGAACCAGAGTTGCGCTTACACCGAAAGCCACCAGTGCCCAGATAGGTACATCCCAGATGTAGCAACCCAATGACATGAGCAGCGCAGCGATGCCCAGCACCAGCAGCTTGAAGGTGAAGACGAATATCTCGACTGCGATAAGTGAAACGCCAATACCCAAAAGCAATAGGCTGAGCCAGTTGAAGTCGGTCATTTATTATTCCTTGCTGCCATCATGCGTCCCCTTCGATTTGTTACGACGGGCTTAACGTACACCCTCAGGCGTGTTCAGCAAGCGAGCCCACTTGAGATTTCTTCCTCAACCCTTGCGCGCCTGGTACCCCCGCGGCGCGCGACCCGCGTCTCATCTCTCGTTCACCATCATTCCTGATTTGGCCTCACTGCTTCTCGCGAGCATCAGCTTCGGGTCGCGCGCAAGAACAGCCGGAAAACTGCGTTTTCCTCTTCTTTCGCTTCGCTCTTAAAAACCATCCCCGCCATGGATTGGCCGTCTGTTGCGGACTGGGGCGCTTGCATCTCCGAGAACATGCGAGACAATAAAGGTGTCAAAAATAGGAGATTTCAACGATGTTCAAGAATATTTTCATCATGATCATGAAAGGTATGGATGCGGTCGAGGCAGTAGGCGACGCTATCTTCGAAGCGCTCGACAACGGGTTCGATGCGAGCATTGACAGCGTTGCTGAGTCGGGCTTGTACGATCCGCGCGGTAGTTCTAAGACGGGTGGCGAGCTGTTCTATGACTATGGCCGCCTGATGTACACCAACGACTAACCTGCCTGCCTGTATGTCTCAGCTCAGAGGCGCCAGGCCGGCAGAATCATCTCTCTAGGGCATTCAGCCCTGCGCTTTACCTTCCTCATTCCCGCTACAACAACCTCTCGCATCGAAACCCGTGCAATCGCTCAAGGTTCTTGCGCTAGATTGCGCCTACGAAGCATCTTCCTGCCTTCAGTCGCCCATAAACGTCAGCAAGTGAAGCTCCGCACTGGGATGCATCAGTTGCATCATCTCGTACAGTTTTCGGCCAGCAGGATTCAGGTCGGAATAGCGGCAGTACCAAGGCATCTGAAGTTCACGGTTCCAGCCCGCCCATGCAGCACTTCCCATCACCACCACGGCGAGATAGTCGCGAGACAGAATGCGGGCACGGTCGGAAGTCGACTGGGAGAGATGCCGCGCTGTCCATGCGTTCTGCAGGTCGGCCGCGTACGCAATGCCGTCAACGGTGCTGCAATCCACCAAGCCAATTGGTGGCTCGCAGCGGTCATCCCCTACGAGCGCCAGCTCATTAACCTCTCGAACTGAGGCACCAGGTGACTCGTTGAATCGAACCTGCTCAATGTCGTCGTAGTAGGGGATCACCACGAGCTTGACTACCAGGCTGCCGCCTACGTTTTCAAAGGAAGGGTTACCGATCGGGAAATCGACAAACCCGCTACTAACACGCTGCTGATGAGAAAGAAGTGAAAACATGATTAGTCGACGCCATAGCACTTCGTGGCGGTCACATACTCCGGGTGAAGTCCTGGACGCAGTCGCTGACCCGCAATGAGCCGGCGGGCGGGTTCCAGGTCGTTTGCAACACGTAAAGCCATATAGGCATGCATCAGCTCCTGCATGCGGCCACTACGCTCAGTCATGTAGTGGATGACATCCACTACAGGGTTGACTATGCGTCTGCCTTGCATCAATACCCCTTCTCGTTCGAGCTGGTCAAGCAAGTAGGCGCCCATGGAATCGCACGCATTGTCTTGGTGGTTGCCGGTTCGAGCTCGCCAGGCATCGAACTCTTCGACGTTGTCAGAGATGTCTCGCCAGGTCCTTGTCTGATTTGGGAGATCTGTCATTGCTGGGTCCTGGCCTTATTGCTGCGCTCGCTCAGCGTAACAGGCCTGCTCAGCGTAGTACGCGTTCCTTCCGGCCAGCAGATCAACATTGCAGTCGCCGTCACAGTCCCTGCTGCGGAGCGAGCTCTCATGCATTAGCCGGCCGCGCCGGACCATGACCATCTCGAAGGTTGTCTGGAGATCCATAGCCTCGTCTCTCTTGTTGTATCACTGCACTCATTTTAGACGGGCTGCGGTGAGGCTCTCCATGCCTAATTGGGAGAATGCACGTCATATGACTCACCGTTCGGAACGGACACGGGCAAAAGCCTCCGTATAAAGCGTCCATTTACACAAAAACATGCAGAACCACCACTTGCTGCAAAAGGGTCATGTGCGAGGTTAGCTGCAGGAGCAGAAGTGTTCCTCAGAAGCGCAGCCAAATGGTTATCGGGATTTACCTGAAGGCTGCAAACGATATCTTGTATGAGTTAAGCCCCATGAAAACAACCAAGCGCATACACCTTTCGATGGCAATCGCCCTGGCCGCTGCGGCGCCCAACTTTGCCAGCGCCGATACAGACGCCAGCGGCTTTATTGAAGACAGCAGCCTGACAGTTCTAAGCCGCGCCCTTTACTTCAACCGCGACTTCCGGAACGGCTCTGGCAACATCAGCGATGCGAGCCGCGCCTCTGGTTTCAAGAACGGCTACGCAGAAGAGACCGGTCTCGGCATCCGCGCGCTGTACGAGTCGGGCTTCACTCAGGGCACTGTTGGCTTCGGCCTTGACGCCCACCTGTTGACCAGCATCGTTCTCGACAGCGGTAAGGGCCGCTACGGCACCGGCCAGTTCGATCGTGACAGCGACGGGCGCGCCGAGAAGACACAGAGCGAGGCAGGTGGCGCCATCAAGTTCAAGGTCTCCGAAACCGTGCTCAAACACGGCAACATGATCGTGGCCAGCCCTGTCTTCGCCACCGATGACGCTCGCATCCTGCCCGAGGTAGCTACCGGCACCTTCGTCACCAGCAACGAGATCGACAAGCTGACACTGTCCGCCGGTAAATTCTCGGCACTGAGCAGCAGTACCAGTAGCAACCGCGACGACGGTGAGCTGACCACCCTGACGATGCTCGGCGGCACCTACGATTTCACCGACGCTCTGTCTGCTTCCTACTATGACTCGCGTCTGGACGATCACTTCACCAAGCGCTACGTGAACCTGAATTACGTGACCGGCGCCTTGAGCTATGACTTCAACGCCTACCGCACCGAAGACATCGGCAAAAAGCTGAGCGACGAGATCGACAACACCATCTGGAGCCTCTCGGCAACATACGACACCGGTGCCCATAGTTTCACCGTGGCTCATCAGCGTTCGAG
>Ga0233369_1000728_pt1 | contig 12442 bp, 10 predicted proteins | sample ElkDunMinimDraft_26_FD_191537 | JGI IMG/M metagenome (GOLD analysis project Ga0233369, IMG submission 191537) | Fecal eukaryotic communites from dung pellets of Tule Elk in California, USA - Elk Dung D16 | ecosystem: Host-associated > Mammals > Digestive system > Large intestine > Fecal | place... | reverse complement strand
AATCTTTTAATGCAAAAATAAAAGCATTCAGAAGTCAGTTTAGAGGGGTTCGTGATATCAATTTTTTCTTATTCAGATTGACTAAGTTATTTGCTTAGTCCACAGGTTTTGTACATGATCCAATAAATGTTAAATACATAAACATTTTCTTTGGGATAGGTGTATAAACAAAAAATCCCTATAACGTTTAAATTATAGGGATTTGATATATTTTATCATTTAAGATGCGGAGAGCGAGGGATTCGAACCCCCGAACCTGTGACAGTTAACGGTTTTCAAGACCGCCGCATTCGACCACTCTGCCAGCTCTCCGCCACAAAAGTAGAAATTCTTACTAGAACTACAAAACTTATTTTACGCTTGTGTGTTTACCCCTTGAAAATGAGCTTAATTAATTTGATTTTGCTGTTTTGCTAAATAAAAGCACATTGAAATCTTTTCTACCTTTAGCATTATTTCGTTATTTTGTACTATGATTTCGTTCGCAAACGCAAAAATAAATTTAGGATTATCTATCACCGAAAAACGTCCAGATGGTTATCACAACATTGAAACAATATTTTATCCAGTAAATATGTATGATGTATTGGAATTTGGTGATGCTGATACATATTCTTTTGAAGCTTTTGGTATAGATATTCCAGAGGATGGAGTTAACTTATGCACGAAGGCTTATCAAATTTTAAAAAACGATTTTCCAGCAATCCAACCAATTTCTATTAAACTACTTAAGAATATTCCTGTAGGGGCCGGTTTAGGAGGCGGGTCTTCTGATGCTGCTTATGTGTTAAAGGCAGTTAACGATCTTAATAAGTTAGGATTAAGTAAAGAACAATTGCAACAGTATGCAAGTAAGTTAGGAGCTGATTGTCCTTTTTTTATTTCCAACAAACCTGTATTTGCAGAAGGAATAGGTACAGAATTTAGCGAAGTAGAGGTTGGTTTATCTACGTATTACATTGTGATTATTAAACCTGAAATTCATATTTCTACAGCTGAAGCGTATAGCAATATTACGCCTCAAGTACCAAAAGTAGATTTGCGTAGAGCTATAAAATTGCCTATACAAGAGTGGAAATACTATATTACGAATGATTTCGAATTAGGAATTTTTGAAAAATATCCTTTGATTCAAGATATAAAAAACAAACTCTATGAGAAAGGCGCATTGTATGCGTCAATGTCTGGTTCGGGTTCGTCCGTATTTGGTATATTTGAGGAAGAAATAAATCTTGATGATATTTCGGATTTGGGTAAAGTTTATTATCCTGTAGAAATATAGAAAATATAAAATTACAAAGAAGTAGCGCTAGCTACTTCTTTGTAATTTTATAAAGTTTACCTGCATCTGTAACGGTATACAATTCGCCATTTTTACCTTCTACCACATCACGGAAACGTTCTGCTTCACGAGATAAAAGTCTTTCTTCGCCGACAACCTTATTGTTATTAATCACCAGACGTGCAATGTGAGTGCTGCTCAATCCTGCAATAAATAAATTGTTTTTCCATTCTGGAATACCTTTGCCCGAATAAAAAGTCATGCCTGAAGGGGACAAAACGGGATCCCAATAGTATACTGGTTGTTCCATTCCTTTTTTTGCTTGTATTGTTGGCTCACCAATCTGCTTACCTGAATACTCGATGCCGTATGTTATCACTGGCCAACCGTAGTTTTTAGCAGGTCTAATAAGATTCAACTCGTCACCACCACGTGGGCCAAATTCTGTGGCCCATAGTGTGCCATTGCTAGGGTGAAAAGCAATTCCTTGAGGATTACGGTGTCCGTATGAATAGATTTCAGGCAAAGCATTTTTGTTGTTTGCAAATGAATTATTTGCAGCTGGCTTACCATCTTTCGTTATACGGATTATCTTTCCTAAAGAACTTTTTAAGTCTTGAGCCAATACCCTTGTCGATTGATCCGAACGCTCGCCAATAGTTACTAATAAATTACCTGACTTATCAAAAACCAAACGTCCACCATAATGTAATGCACCGCGATGGGTATGAGTAGAACGGTATATGACTTTAGCATTTTGCATTGATTTTTCATCTTTAGAGAGGGTACCTTTAGCTACGGCAGTATGGTTTCCGTTAGTACCGGCTTCCGTAAATGCCCAATATACAGTTCTATTCGTTGAGAATTGTGGATCCAAAACTAAACCTAATAAACCGCCTTGCGCGCGTGCATCTACTTTTGGTAGTCCTGCGATCGCTTCACTGATATTTCCAGCAGCATTGACGATTCTCATATTACCTTCCTTTTCGGTTATTAATAATTTGCCTTCTGACAATACAGCAATTCCCCATGGGGATTTCAATTTATTCGTCATGACCTTGAAGTCATAGGCAGTTTTAGTTTTTACACCACAGATTCTAGTTTGTCCTGCAAATGCTGGTTTATAATTTGTATTTGCTTTATTCTTTTCAACAGGAGCAATTGTGTCTTTTTGTACTAAAGGCAAGAGAATAAATGTAGTATGCTGAGGTATTGATGATGAAGATAATAGGAGTGTAGTTGCTACACTTGCTGTGAGTATTAGGTTTTTCATAAATTAAGTTTTGTGTCCAAATTTATTAAAAAGAGAACAGATAAAAAGTCATTTGTTTATTCTCAATTTCCGAAAAACAAGAAAAGCCCTCTAATTCTTGTGATTAGAAGACTTTGCTTTGTATTGTAAAGAATATTTTACGCTAAATGATGCTTATTTTTTGCCAATGCTGTATAATTTTCCGCCATCAGTGACAGCTAATAACTCACCATTAATGCCTTGAACTACATCACGGAATCTTTCACCTTCTTTAGCTAATAGACGCTCTTCACCCACTACTTTATTGTCTTTGATGACAATTCGTGCAATGTGTGTACTGCTTAACCCTCCGATGAAAAGATTGTTTTTCCATTCTGGAATAGCATCACCTGTATAGAACGTCATTCCTGCAGGAGATAAAACTGGATCCCAATAATAAACGGGTTGTTCCATACCTTCTTTAACCTGTATTGGCGGATTGCCAATTTCTTCACCACCGTATTCAATGCCATAAGTAATTGTTGGCCAGCCGTAATTTTTACCCGCCTCCACACGATTCAGTTCGTCACCACCGCGTGGTCCAAACTCCGATTCCCATAGATCTCCAGTTTCTGGATGAAATGCGATACCTTGCGGATTACGGTGTCCGTATGAGTAGATTTCTGGTAAAGCATCTGCCTTGCCCGCAAACGGATTGTCACTTGCTGGTTTACCATCTTTCGTGATGCGAATCAATTTCCCTAAGGTAGATTTTAAATCTTGTGCTAATGCTCTCGTAGGTAAATCAGAACGCTCACCACTTGTCACGATCAAATGCCCTGTTTTGTCAAATATTAAACGACCGCCGTAGTGTAGCTTGCCATTATACGTTGGTGTCGTACGATAAATTACGGTCACGTCTACTACCGATTTCTCGTCATTTGCCAAGCGTCCTTTAGCCACAGCTGTATGATTTCCGCCAGATACGGGTTCCGTGTACGCCCAATAAATTGTTTTGTTACTCGCATATTCTGGATCCAATGTGATACCTAACAAACCACCTTGACCGTCATTGTCTACCTTTGGTAACCCATTAATGGCTTCGCTCAACGTGCCATCATTCGTCACTAGACGCAATACACCTTCTTTTTCGGTAATCAAAAATCTACCGTCAGGAAGAACTGCAATACCCCAAGGGGATTTCAATTTATTGGTAATTACTCTACTTTCATAAGGTGTAGTCGTTTTTACCCCAGCTATACGTGTCTGCCCTTCGAAGGCAGGCTTGTAATTTGTGTTTGCTTTTCCGGTTTCTACTGGAGGAAGCGTGTCTGTCTGCTGTGTCGTTTCTTCTCCTTTTGTATTATTCTCGTTGGTACAAGATGACGCAATAATAGTAGATGCAAATATTGCAGTATAAAAAAGTTTGTTCATATTAAATGTTAAGTTTTGTAGGCTAAGATATTAAATTTATAGTAATACTCTTTATCATAAACATTCAAACTCTTGAAAAGTTCTTAATTAAGATCAATAAAAAGTAAGCCAATATTATTTATTATCTTGTAATAAATCTGATAATTCATGAATCATAAAGCAACCATTAAGGAAATAGAAGAGCGTTTTGATCAAGATGTATCCCGTTTTTCGAATTTGGAGACTGGGCAGTTGACCACTTTGGATGCCAAATTCAATATGGAACTTATCACAGAGGGTATTGTTCGAAGCAATCCAAATGTACAAAATGTATTAGACATTGGTTGTGGTGCTGGTAATTATGATATTAGTCTTTTGCAACGTAAGTTGCCCTTACATATCACGTTATCAGATTTAAGTCAGCCTATGCTTGATAAAGCTAAGGAAAGGGTAGATGTTATAAACATTGGAGGTTCTTGTAAAATGATAAAAGGAGATTTTAGGAAGATTGATGTTGCTGATAAATCTTTTGATATTATAATTGCAACAGCTACATTACATCACCTTCGGGATGATGCGGATTGGGAAGATACCTTTGCAATGCTGTATCGAAAATTGAGGAAGGGTGGAAGTATATGGATATTCGATTTAATAACGCAAGATTCTGACTTATTGCAAGAATTTATTTACAAGGTTCGTTATGGTGACTACTTAGTTTCATTGAAAGATGAAGCTTATCGCGATCATGTTTTTGATTACATTGACAAAGAAGATTCTCCACGAAGCTTGATGTACCAACTGGATTTATTGCGCAAGGTCGGTTTCTCGAAGGTGGATGTGCTGCATAAGAATTTGTGTTTTGCGAGTTTTGTAGGTGTGAAGGAGTAATTTCTCGCAAGAGGCGCGAATGTCTTTTCCTTTTGTCTTGTCAAAAGGATGCAAAGGAAGGCTGAAAGCCGAGCTCAGCGAAGCTAAATCGTTTCGCTGAAAAATTTTGACTGTGTTGGTTACTGCCTCCACCTACTTGTTGTCAAAATATTATTACGCGACATTTTAAGTGTTTGTAAGGATTTTGCTTTTTATCTTCTGATTAGATTTCTTCTTCTTGCTACATCGCGATGACATACCTCATTATTATTCTGACGGTAGGAAGAATCTAAAAAAAGAAATTTTATATTGCCTTTTAGTATATTTAAACTAAATGAAGCATTTCGATAAATCTAAACTTGTCAATAAGACAAACAAGGAATTAGAAGTATATATCAATGAGCCTGAAAAATTTGAATCGGAAGGTGTTGAGTGTGCTGTTCATATTTTGGAGGATCGAGGATATAGATTATCAGAAATTGAATTGGAAAGTATAGCAAGAAAGCAAAATGCTAATCAAAAAATTAAATTAGAACTTGGTAAAGAATATTTTTGGGCATCCAATTTATTATTTCTCCTTTTACTAGTTAATGTATGTTTGTTATTCCATTTAGTTAATTATGATTTTAGGATATTTGTTCATTTAGTATTTTCAATTCCACATATTGTTATTTTTATTTGTGCTATCTTATTAAGAATTTCAAAGAGAATAAAATATTTTATCCCTTTGTTGTTTTTCCCTATAGCATTTAGCCATATTATAAATACATTTACTGAAAAACCTGGCGCATTTGAAAATACACTTATGTATTCGCAATATATAATTTGGTGTATCACTAATATAATATTATTTACAAAAAAATCCCCAACTAGCTAAGCTAATTGGGGATTCAAATATATACTAATGTAAGTCTTATTTCTTTACCTTGTACATTTCTTCGCGTTGCGCTTTTACAACATCCGAATTGATGTATTCGTCGTAAGTCATCAACTTATCAATGATACCGTTTGGTGTTAATTCGATGATACGATTCGCAACAGTTTCAGTCAATTCGTGGTCACGAGAAGTGAACAACATCGAACCTTTGAAGTCTTTCATGCCATTATTTAACGCCGTGATAGATTCCAAATCCAAGTGGTTGGTTGGTTCGTCGAAGATTAAGAAGTTAGCACCTTGCAACATCATTTTGGAGAACATACAGCGCATTTTCTCACCACCTGATAATACAGAAACTTTCTTCATCACTTCTTCACCAGAGAACAACATTTTACCTAAGAAACCACGGATAAATTGCTCATCAGCATCTGGTTTTGTGGTATAGTTACGTAACCAATCAACTAGGTTTTCGTTATTACCATCAAAGTAAGACGAATTATCCATTGGCATATCCGTAGGAGTGATGGTTACCCCCCATTTGAATTCACCTGTATAATCTTTGTCACGTCCAGTAAGGATTTCGTAGAAAGCCGTAGTAACCAAATTATTTTGACTCAATACAGCAATTTTATCGCCTTTATTCATCATGAATGTGATGTCCTTGAAGAATACTTCACCATTCACTGTTTTACTCAGACCTTCAACATTTAAGATTTGATCTCCAGGCTCTCTATCATACGTGTTAAACATGATAGCAGGATACTTACGATTCGAAGGCTTGATCTCATCAAGATTGATTTTATCTAATGCTTTCTTACGTGAAGTCGCTTGTTTTGATTTGGAAGCATTTGCAGAGAAACGACGAATAAATTCTTGTAACTCTTTTACTTTATCTTCCATTTTCTTGTTTTGATCCGTACGTTGTTTCAAGGCCAACTGCGATGATTCATACCAGAATGTATAGTTACCGGAATAAATGGTCATCTTACTGAAATCGATATCCACGATGTGCGTACACACATGGTCTAAGAAGTGACGGTCATGGGAAACGACCAATACAATAGCTTCATAAGACGCTAAGAAATCTTCTAACCAAGCAATGGTATTGATATCCAAATCGTTGGTAGGCTCATCCAAAATCAAAATATCTGGTTTACCAAAAAGCGCTTGTGCTAGTAACACACGTACTTTCTCGTTACCATCTAATTCTTTTAATTGTTTGTAGTGTTGGTCTTCTTTGATACCTAAGTTGCTCAATAGGGTAGCGGCATTACTTTCCGCATTCCAACCATCCATTTCAGCAAATAAGCTTTCTAATTCACCTGCACGTTCACCATCAGCGTCAGTGAAATCTTCTTTCATATAGATTTCATCTTTCTCTTTCATGATTTTGTACAGTTCTTGATTTCCGATCATCACGGTCTCAAGCACACTGAATTCATCAAATTCATAGTGATTTTGCTTCAATACAGACATGCGCTCACCTGGTGTGAATGCTACAGAACCTGTACTAGGGTCAATTTCACCCGATATAATTTTTAAAAAGGTAGATTTACCAGCACCATTAGCACCAATAATACCGTAACAATTTCCAGAAGTAAATTTTAAATTAACATCTTCGAATAGCACACGTTTGCCAAAACGAAGAGATAGATTGGATACATTAATCATGGGGGCAAAGATACAGTTTTATTCATTAAAATGTATACGTGTAAAGTACCTGCAATGTAATTTATTACAGTGTGATAGCGGTTAAATTTGTATAGTTTATAAGCGATTAATTTTGCAAACTATTAAATATACATTAGTTTAGAAGACGTTTTAACGGTTTCATTGGATGAAAAAAAACAAGATATATGCAGATGAGTTTGTTTCCAAGTTTATGGAAGGGAGCTTACAGCATCTGAAGTATATCCAAACTCCAATCAAAATATTCGCTTTAAAGGATATTGCTCCCTATTTAAGAACGCCAATTCCACCGATATTTTTCGGTTATAATTTATTAATACATCTTACCAAAGGATATTTTCAACATCAGATCGAATCCACACAGTTTTTAGTAAAAGCTCCAGCCGTAATAATAGCTAACTATGGGCATATATCTGCTATTAGCGATGTAGACAAGAATGCAGAGGGACATTGTGTATTGATCAAAGAGCAGGCTATGACTTCCATCTTGCGGGATCAAGAGACCTTGAATATTTTTAATATTGCTCCATTGCTCAATTTGAATCTTGAAGAAAGTAGAGATTTGGACGCGATGTTGCAATTGTTGTATAAAGAAATTTACGATCAAAATCCGTATCAGTCCTATTACGAAAGTATTTTTAAAACCATTCTATTAAAGATTATCAAACTTTCGGATGCGAATACCACTCTTCAGCGTAATCAAGAAATTGCAATAGCTTTTAAACAATTGGTTTACTTGGGTTTTTTTAAAGAAAAGTCTGTTACATATTACGCAGATAAATTATCCGTTTCTACCAATTACCTCAATCGTTGTGTTTCAGGAGTTTTTAATAAGTCTGCTAAGCAAGTCATATTGGAAGTGGCTATTATGCATAGCCAGTTGCTTTTGGTCGAAACGAATAAACCTATAGCAACAATAGCGTATGAATTGGAATTTGAAGACCCTTCTTATTTTGCTCGATTATTTAAAAAACTTGTAGGTATTACTCCTAAGGAATACCGCAATAGGACAATGTAAAAAATTGTTAATGCACGATTTGTCCTGTTATTTGTTCTGTTTTTAATAGTTAGTGCCTCTCTTATCGGTTAATTTTACGAATGTAAGTGCAGTTGCACTATTTGCACTATGAAAAACACACTGAACATAAAAGAATTAAATTACAAAAGATATGAGTCAATTAGTTGAGCATGCAGATTTTAAGACATACATTGCTGACTTTTCAAAACATTTACACGAACTATTTAGGAACGAATATGATTTCAATAAAATAAGTCTAAGTCGCGATTTACCGCCAGAATTTAGAGCAAAGATTATGTCTAAAAATCCATTGGCGGTAGCTATACCGGAGTTACATGGTGGTCGAGGAGTAAATGTAAAAGAATGTTTGGGAGTACTTGCTGCAGCATCATACGAGTCATTGTCTTTGTCTTTAATCTTTGGTATAAACATCGCGTTATTTCTAGAGCCATTAGCTAAATACGGTAACTACAATGTTCAAGAGCGTATTTTCAAAAAATTCTTGGAAGAGAAAGCAATGGGTGGTTTGATGATCACCGAAAAAGCTTATGGAAGTGATGCCCTTAATATGAAAACTTCCTTTCAAGAAATTGATGGTGGGTATAAAATTAATGGTGAAAAACATTGGCAAGGTTTAAGTGGTGCAGCTGATTTTTGGTTAGTGACTGCGCGTAAGGCAAATGATAACGGTGATTTGGCACGAGATATAGATTTCTTCGTAACAGATGATAAAAATCCTTCGCAACACATTCCAATGGTGGAGCGTTATAATAATTTAGGATTGTATGCGATTCCTTATGGTGTCAATCAAATAGATATTACTGTTCCTGAAGAACAAAAATTACAGCCCGAAAGTACTGGTTTGAAATTGATGTTGGATATGTTGCACCGTAGTCGTCTCCAATTCCCAGGTATGGGATTAGGATTTATCAAACGTCTAATGGATGAATCATTGGCACACTGCCAAAATAGAATAGTTGGTAATGCTCCTATAGCGAATTTGGATGCTGTCAAATTTCAACTTTCACGTATTCAAGCAGCATATACTATTTGTTCAGGAATGTGTCACTATAGTACTTCAAATAGTGGTATTGATAAAGATTTGGCTACGGCTGCCGTTGAAGCCAATTCATTGAAAGCATTGATTACTGATTTAATGCAAGAATCAGCTCAAATTGCTTTGCAGTTGGCCGGTGCAAACGGTTATCGTTTGGATCATATTGCTGGAAGGGCAGTAGTTGATAGCAGACCTTTCCAAATTTTTGAAGGTTCCAATGAGATGCTTTATGGACAGATCGCTGATTCTATTTTAAAGCTAATGCGAAAATCAAAAGAAACAAGTTTAGCTAATTTCTTGTCGACTTATACCAATACAAAAGATAGCATTCCTTACTTTGCGAACTTATTAAACTTCTCAATTGACTCTGCAGTCAACCAGCGTGACGCAATTATTTTAGGTCGTATTATAGCGCGTGTGATTAGTTTCCAATTTGTGTTACATATGAATGGATTTAATTCAGAACTAATTGAGTTGACTCGTCAACATATGGTCACGGACATCACAATGTTGGTAGGTCAATATTTATCAAAAAATACAGCTAGCCCAATTTTTGAATACCATGATAATTCAGATTGGATGAATTTTGCCTAGTTATTCATAAAAATTAGGATAGGGTAGAAAATTAAAACTTTCTACCCTTTCTTTTTTAATGTAAATACTGTTATTTCTGGTCTTACATTCCACCTGACGCGAATGGAATGTCCTAATCCTTTGTTTATATATAATGTTCTTCCGTTAGAAAGGTGCTTCAAACCTTCATCATAATTTTTATTATCAACAGGAATAATACTGGCTTTAGAAAAGGGGAGACGTACTTGGCCGCCATGCGTATGTCCAGATAAAATCCAACCATCATAACCATTCCAAACATCTAGATCACATACATCTGGATTATGTACCAAAACAAGATTAGCTTTTTCTCGGCTATATAAATCCATTGCACTGTCTGGATAAAAATTAGTCCCCCAATAATCATCTATACCAATTACATTGAGCCCATTTATATTAAAATTTGTATTGCGCAAAACAGTAATTCCGTTATTGACAAGTATCTGAACTAAGGAATCAGCTCGGGATCCATTTCTGGCAAGTATTCCGTAATCATGATTTCCGAGAATTGCTACAGTTGCTAACTTTCCCTTTGGTGAATATTCAAGAATTTTTTGTAACTGATCAAATGGAGCTTGATTAATATTTACAGCACTTATATAATCACCTGTGAAAACCAAAATATCAGGATTTATATCACTTATTTTTTTAAATTGTTTAATTATATACTCTTCGTCAACAGTTTCACCAATGTGTATGTCCGAAATCTGCACTAGCTTTTTGTCTACCAATGATTCTGGGAGATTTTTAATAGGCATAACGTAATGATTCCATTCCACCCAACGGGGTTCTATGCGCCAAATGTATATACCAAGTGATAATGAAATTATTAATAATGCTATGAAGATTATAATTATTTTTTTCAAGCTTTAGGACTTAATATTCAGTTAAATATTTAAATTTTTTCTAAATTTAATATAAAGCTGTAAATATCTCTAATTTTAACCAGTCAATTAATGGTATTAGATCCTAAAATTCGTTTTAATGCTTATCATCTGAAAATGATTGCATTAATTACTATGTTCTTGGATCATTTCGCTCGTATAATTTATCCTGATTTATATATACTGAAGGTGGTAGGAAGACTTGCGTTTATTTTGTACGCTTTCTTATTAGTGGAGGGGTTTACGCATACTAAAAGTAGTAAACACTATTTTTTTCGTTTGTTAATTTTTGCTCTACTTTCAGAGATTCCTTATGATCTAGCGTTTGGCGGTCAATGGTTTGATACTTCGCGACAGAATATATTCTTCACCTTGCTAGCAGGATTATCAGCGTTAATGGTAATAGATTCAAACAAAATATCCTCTGATGTGAAGATATTGCTTATCGTAGCGTTGGTCACAGCAGCTAATCTTTTTCATTTTGATTACTATTATTTGGGGGTTCTACAAGTTGTTTGTTTTTATGTGTTTCGGACGAATGTACTGAAGCAATTTCTTACTGTGGGGATTTTAAACTTATTTTACATGTTTAGGATATCTACGCAATCGGCGGCAATTCTAGGCCTACTGCCTATTTATTTGTACAATGGTGATCGCGGCAAGAAAACTGGTATATTATTCTACATATTCTATCCAGCTGTAATCGGTAATTCAGAATACACAATTTTTGGTAATTATGAGTGCAGCAAAAATGGCAAGAATGGTGCAGCATTTTTGGCAATAAAGATTGCAGCATAATTGGCAATAATAAATACATAGTTCATCTTTTGGAACATAGAGTTCCAAAAGAAAAAACAAGCTTTGTCGTAGCAATAAGACAAAGTAATTATGAACTATTATTTAAATAAACTTATGACCTATCATGAGGTTCACAAAATGTATCGAGAAGGTAATTCGATACGGAAAATTTCAGAACATTTAAGGCTGAATTGGCGCACGGTAAAAAAGCTCTTATCTAAAGACGACCGAAGTTACCAAAAAGAACTAGAACAGCCTATTTCTAAGAAAAAACTTCTTGATCCCTTTCGAGATTTTGTACGGGAAAAACTGGAGCTCTACCATGATACTTCTGCCGCTCAAATGTTTGATTGGCTTAAAGAACAACACCCTGACTTTCCCTCAGTTAGTGCCAAAACAGTATTCAACTTTGTACAAGGCATTAGGGCGGAATTCAATATCCCTAAAGTGAGCTCTGCTCGTGATTTTCAGATGGTTGAAGAGCTTCCTTACGGCAGTCAAGCTCAGGTAGATTTTGGTTTTTATAATATGACCACCACCACAAATAAGCAAAAGAAAGTACAATTCTTTACTTTCATTCTATCGCGCAGCCGTTATAAGTTCGTTTTGTTTAGTGATATTCCTTTTACCACGGCAATGGTTATTGATGCACATGAACAAGCTTTTCAGTTTATTGCTGGTCTACCCGAAGAAATCGTTTATGATCAAGATAGA